>Ga0182736_1003315_pt1 | contig 10986 bp, 6 predicted proteins | sample eDN5th30CKraftBY_FD_128882 | JGI IMG/M metagenome (GOLD analysis project Ga0182736, IMG submission 128882) | Enriched backyard soil microbial communities from Emeryville, California, USA - eDNA 5th pass 30_C Kraft BY (version 2) (version 2) | ecosystem: Environmental > Terrestrial > Soil >...
GCCAGCGCGACATCCTGCTCGACGACGTCACGCTTCGCGGCGACTATACGTTGCCGGTCGAAACCGGGCCGCGCGGGACGTTCGGCGGGTTCGCGCTGCGCGGCGACCCGGTGTTCGACGCCGATCACATCGCGGTGCTGGCGCGATTCAAGCCGGGCGAATTGTATGACAGCCGCAAGGTCGACGATCTGCGCCAGGCGCTGGTCGCGACCAGCCTGTTCTCCAGCGTCGGCGTCTCTCCCCGCAAGACCGGCCGGCCCGGCCCCGACGGCACCGAACAGGTCGATCTGACGATCCGCCAGAACAAGGGGCCGGCGCGAACGATCGCCGGAACCGCCGGCTATGGCACCGGGCAGGGCCTGCGCGCCGAGGCGAGCTGGACCCACCGCAACCTGTTCCCGCCCGAAGGCGCGCTGATCGTCGCGGGCGTTGCCGGAACGCAGGAACAGGGGCTGTCGACCACCTTCCGCCGATCGAACGCCGGGCGGCGTGACCGCACCTTCTCGCTGATCGCCTCCGCCAGCCATTCGCATTATGACGCGTTCGATGCTTTCACCGGCACGATCGCGGCGCGGATCAGCTATGATTCGACGCCGATCTGGCAGAAACGCTGGACCTATTATTACGGCGGCGAACTGGTCGGCACCAATGAGAGCGTCTATGATTTCGCCCGCGACGAGCGCGTGCGCCGTACCTATGGCATCGCCGCGCTGCCGACGTTCCTGGGTTATGACACGTCGGACAATCTGCTGAACCCGACGCGCGGTTTCCGCCTGAAGCTCAACGTCAGCCCTGAGACGTCGGTGCAGGGATCGGTGCGGCCGTATGTCCGCACGATGGTGGAAGGCACGGGCTATTATCCGGTCACCGACAGCCTGGTGATCGCCGGGCGGGTGCGCGCCGGGGTGATCGCCGGGGTCGCGCGCGACGATCTGGCGCCGTCACGGCGCTATTATTCGGGCGGCGGCGGATCGGTGCGCGGCTTTGGCTATCAGGGGCTGGGCCCGCGTACGATCGAGCCCAATCCCGATTACGACCCGACCAACCCGGACGAGAAGGATTCGCCGACGGTGATCCGCCCCGTCGGGGGGCGCAGCCTCAACGAATTCTCGATCGAAGCGCGCTATCGCTTCGGCAATTTCGGCATCGTCCCGTTCGTCGATGCCGGCCAGGTGTATGACAGCGTGCTGCCCAAGGGCCGCGACATCCGCTTTGGCGCGGGGATCGGCGCGCGTTACTACACCAATTTCGGGCCGTTCCGCATCGACGTCGCCACCCCGATCAACCGCAAGCCGGGCGAAGCGAAGATCGCGCTCTACCTCTCGATCGGGCAGGCGTTCTGATGGCCGAGGACCAGATGCCCGCCGAACAGGCCGCGCCCGCTGCCGCCGATGCCCGGCCGGTGTGGCAAAGAATCGCCCTGTGGGGCGGGGCGGGGCTGATCGGCCTGATCGTGCTCGCCGCGGCGATCGTGCTCGGGCTCGATACCCAGGTCGGGCGGCGGTTCGTCGCCGACCGGATCGGCGGTTACACCATGGCCAACGGCATCAACCTGCGCGTCGGCCGGATCGACGGATCGCTGTATGGCGCGATGGTGCTGCGCGACGTCAAGGTGCAGGACCAGCACGGCGTTTTCGCCACATCACCGCAGATCGCGATCGACTGGCGGCCGTTCGCCTATCTGCGCAACCATGTCGACGTGCGGTCGCTGGCCAGCCCGCTGGTGAGCGTGGCGCGCCTGCCCGAGTTGAAACCGGTGCCGAGCGATCCCAACGCACCGATCCTGCCCGATCTCGACATCGACGTCGGCCGGCTGACGATCAAGCGGATCGATCTGGCGCCGGCGGTGAGCGGCGAACGCCGGCTGCTGACGCTCGACGGCAGCGCCCATGTCGCGCACCGCCGCGCGCAGATCGTGGCCAACGCGGCGACGATCGGCGGCGGCGACCGGCTGGCGCTCAATCTCGACGCCGTGCCCGATGCCGACCGGCTGGGGATCGACGCAAGGATTTCCGCGCCGAAGGGCGGGCTGATCGCGACGATGGCCGGGCTCGACGCGCCGCTGATCGCGACGATCGCCGGCAAGGGCAGCTGGAAGGCGTGGAACGGCCGCGCGGCGGCGACGCTGGGCGGCGGGCAGCTCGCCGATCTGGCGATCGAGGCGCGTAACGGCACGTTCCGCGTGCGCGGGCCGACCCAGCCGGGACTGTACCTGAAAGGGCCGGTCGAGCGGCTGACCGCGCCGCGGCTGGACGTGGCGCTGGACACAACCCTGAACGAGCGCAAGGCCGACACGCGGCTTCAGTTGCGGTCGTCGGCGTTGGCCGTCGCGGCGCAGGGGATGATCGACCTGGGGCAGAGCCGGTTCGGCAACGTCCGGGCGGAAGCGAGGTTGCTGACCCCCGGTGCGATCGCACCGAACCTGAGCGGGCGATCGGTCCGCGCGGCGGTCGCGCTCGACGGCCCGTTCGCGCGACCGGTGATCGACTACAAGATCCAGGCGGCGGCGCTTGGCTTTGGAGAGATGGGCGCCGAAGGCGTCTATGTGGAGGGCAAGGCGCGCGTCGATGCCGACCGGATCATGATACCGGTCGCCGGCCGGGTCGCGCGGGTGACCGGGCTGAACGCGGCGGCCGGCGGGCTGCTCACCAACGTGCGGCTGAACGGCGATCTGGCGGTTTCCGGCGGCACGCAGATCCTGTCGGACAATCTGCGCATCCGTTCGGACAAGATCGACGCGACCGCGATCATCGCGGCCGACATGGCGAAGGGGCGCTACACCGGCGCGCTGAAGGGCCGCGTCAACGACTATCGCATCGACGGCGTCGGCATCGTCAACGTCACCACCGACGCGAAGCTCTATTCGGCGGCATCGGGCGGGTTTGGTATCCGCGGCCGCGTGGCGGCGCAGACCGCGCGCATCTTCAACGACGGGCTGCGCGAATTCCTGGGGGGCAACGCCTACAGCCGCGCCGACCTCGACTATACCCCGCAGGGGATCATCGCCTTTTCCGGAGTACGGGTGAACGCGCCGGCATTCCGCATCACCGCCGGATCGGGCCGCTACGATCCGGCGGGGCCGATCCTGGTCAACGCCCAGGGCTGGTCGCGGCAATATGGCCCGTTGACCGCGCGGGTGAACGGCACGCTGGCCGCGCCGGTGGTGAACCTGCGCGCGCCGCGTCCCGGCGTCGGCATCGGGCTGGTCGATCTCAACGCGACGATCCGGGGGCAGGGCACGCGCTACGCGGTGACTGCGACCGGCGGCACCGACTACGGGCCGTTCGACGCCAATCTGCTGCTGGCGACATCCCCCCGGATCGCCGCCGACGTCCGCAACACGCGCTTCGCGGGCATCCTGTTCAACGGCCGGGTCGAACAGACCGTGGCTGGGCCGTTCGCGGGCAGCCTGCGCTTTGCCGGGTCGGGAGTGAACGGCACGCTGGGGCTGGGCGCCGAAGGGAAATATCAGCGCGCCGACGTCGATGCTCGCGCCAACAATGCCGTGATCCCCGGCACCGCCGGCCTGACCATCGGCCGCGCCATCATCACCGGCCGGGCGGTGATGTATCCGGGCCAGCCGGCAATCGTCGGCGATGCCCAGATCGCAGCATTCAAGATGGGCAATCTTGCCATCAAGACCGCGCGCGCGAAGATCGATTATCATGGCGGCAACGGCACTGCACAGGCCTTTGCCGAGGGATCGTCGGGCGTGCCGTTCCGCATCGGCGCCAATGCGCGCTTCTCGCCAAAGCTGTGGCTGGCGGCATTGCAGGGGCAGGCCAACGGCATCAATTTCCGCACGGTCAATCCGGCGCGGATCGAACCCGTCGGGGGCGAATACCGGCTGTCGCCGACTCGGATCGATTTCGACCAGGGATCGCTGCGGCTGGCGGGCCGCTATGGCCGGGGCATGGCGCTCCAGTCGCGGCTCGACAAGCTCGACCTGGCGGTGGTCAACGCCTTCGTCCCCAATCTGGGCATTGGCGGCACCGCGACCGGCAGCATCGCCGTCGACCAGCCGAGCGGTGCGAGCACGCCAAAGGTTGACGCGCGGATCAGTGTCGCCAATTTCACCCGATCCAGCCTGGCATCGGTGTCGACCCCGGTGAACGTCGATCTGCTCGCCCGGCTGGACGATGGCGGCGGCGAGGCGCGCGCGCTGATCAAGCGCGGCACCACCACCGTCGGACGCCTGCTCGCGACGCTGAAGCCGCTGGGCGCCGGCGGCGGCTGGAGCGAACGGCTGATGAACGCGCCGCTGGGCGGCGGCATCCGCTACAACGGCCCGGCGGCGGTGCTGTTCTCCTTTGCTGGCATGTCCGACCAGCAACTGGCCGGCGGCGTCGGCGTGGCGGCCGATTTCGGCGGACGGCTGTCGGCGCCGCAGCTTAACGGCGTCGTCCGCGCCAACCAGCTGACCTATGAGAATGAAACCTATGGCACCCGTTTGACCGACATGCGGGTCGACGGGCGCTTCACCAACGACCGGTTCGAACTGGTCGACCTGACGGCGAAGGCGGGGCAGGGAACGGTCAAGGCGACCGGATCGGTCGGGCTGGCCTCGGCCAGTGGTTTCCCGATCGATATCCGGGCGACGCTGGACAACGCCGCGCTGGCGCACAGCGACGATCTGGGCGCCACCGCCACCGGCACGATCCAGGTGACCAACAGCCGGGAACGCGGCGCCTGGATTCGCGGCGACCTGAGCGTGCCCGAGGTGCGCTACACCATCATCACCCAAGGCGCGGCGGAAGTGCCCCAACTGACCGGCGTTCGCCGCAAGAGCGATGTCGCGCGGGCGGCGGCACAGTCCGATCAGGCGAGCGGCTCGGAACTGCCGGGGCTTTTCCGGCTGGCGCTGCGCCTTCGCGCCGACAACCGGGTCTTTATCTCCGGCATGGGGCTGGAATCGGAGTGGCAGACCGATCTTCGCATCGGTGGCACCACCGCGGCGCCACGGGTCACAGGCGAGGCGCGCCTGATCCGCGGGACGTACAGCTTTGCGGGCAAGAACTTCACCGTCAGCCGCGGCGTGGTGAGCTTTGAGGGCGGGAGCCTGACCGACCCCACGCTGGACATCAGCGCGACCACGACGACGCAGGGCATCACTGCGATCATCCAGATCGGCGGAACCGCACAGGCGCCGCAGCTCACCTTCACGTCCACCCCGAACCTGCCCCAGGACGAGGTGCTGTCGCGGTTGCTGTTCGGCAGTTCGGTGACCAACCTGTCCGCCACCGAAGCGATCCAACTGGCCGCCGCGCTCAATTCGCTGCGCGGGTCGGGCGGCGGGCTCAACCCGCTGGGCAAGCTCCGGTCGGTCACCGGGGTCGACCGGCTGCGCGTGCTGGGCGCGGACGAGGCGACCGGGCGCAGCACCGCGCTGGCGGCGGGCAAGTACATCACCGACGATATCTACATCGAGATCATCACCGACGCGCGCGGCTTTACCGCCACCCAGCTCGAGATTTCGCTGACCAAGGCGCTCAGCCTGCTGTCGTCGACCGGCTCGTTCGGCGGGTCCAACGCGAGCATCCGTTATTCGCGGGACTATTAAACCGCGCGCGAAGCGTTCAAAGCGGCGTCGGAGCGGTCGCCGATCATGGCCGCCGTGGAGTGATTGCGACAATGGCATCTTACAAGACCCCTGATTTCCGGGAACGCGCGGCGTTGTCGAGCCAGGCCAAGCAAAAGGCGCTCGAGACGCTGAAGGCGCGCCCGACGCTCGATGAGGCGGAGCTGGCCAAGCGCCGCGAAGCGCGCGAGCAGCGCGAGGCCGCCGCCGCCGAGGCGAGCCGGGCCAAGGCCGCCGCGATCAAGGCGGCCAAGGAAGAAGCGCGCGCGGCCGCCGCGCGCGCCGCCGCCGAAGCCGCCGAACGTGTGGCGAAGGCACCGGCACCGCTGACCGAGGCGGAGCGCAAGGCCGCCCGCGACGCGCGCTACGCCGCACGCAAGGCGCGGAAATAGCGCGCGGACGATGCAGCCGCGCGAACTGATCGACACCGCGGCCGTCCCCGGTGGCGAGGAGCTGCGCCTGTACCGGCGCGGTGCTGATTTCATGATCGTGCTCGACCGCAACGAGCTGATGAGCACCCGGATGAACGGGTCTGAAGAAGCGTTGGCGACGATGACCTGCGACCGGCTGGGCGCCCGCCCGGCGCCGGCGCTGCTGATCGGCGGCTATGGCATGGGCTTCACGCTGCGCGCGGCGCTGGGCCGGCTGGGGGCGGACGCGCGCGTGACGGTGGCCGAGCTGGTGCCGCAGATCGTCGCGTGGGCGCGCGGGCCGATGGCCGAACTCACCGCGTCGTGCCTAGACGATCCGCGCGTGCGGCTGATCGAGCGCGACGTGGCGCTGGCGATCGCGGAGGCGCCCGGCGCCTATGACGCCATCCTGCTCGACGTCGACAACGGCCCCGACGGGCTGACCCGCCAGGACAACGACCGGCTCTACACCGCGCAGGGGCTGGCGGCGGCGCGGCGCGCGCTGCGGCCGGGCGGCGTGCTGGCGATCTGGTCGGCCGGACCGGACCCGGCCTTTACCCGGCGGCTGGCGCAGGCCGGCTTCGCGGTCGAGGAGGTCGCGGTGCGCGCGCGCCAGAACGGCAAGGGCCCGCGCCACGTGATCTGGTTCGCGGCCCGCTCCCACTGAAAGCGACCGACGGCGTGCAGGCGTTGCGGCGCTGCCGGGGGTGCGCGCCCTGCATTGAGCGAATCTGACAGCCGTCTGTTTCAGTACCGTAATATGACGATTGTGATCTCCCCGTTTCCGCACTATTCTTGCGCACACTTGTTCGCTAGTGGATAGCTTGCTTGCGACGAGTCGGTGCGACGGACCCGGTCTGAGTCGGTTCGAGTGCTTGCGTCACTGCCACCACATTCAAATGCGCAACGCGCGGTCGAACGCGCGAGTGAGGGATCATTAAGTGCAAGCGAACGCGATCGAAGAGCTGGACTTGGACGTCAACGACCGGGATTACGTCAATTCCCTCGCCCGCGGGCTGGAGGTGATCTGCGCCTTTACTCGCGCGCGGCCGCGCATGACGCTGAGCGACGTCGCCCGCGCCACCGGCATGACCCGCGCCAGCGCGCGGCGGCTGCTGTTGACCCTGGTGCGCGAAGGCTATGCCGAAAAGGCGGAGAAGCTGTTCGCGCTCAAGCCAAAGGTGCTCCAGCTCGGCTATTCCGCGCTGTCGTCGATGGGGATGCTCGACATCATCCAGCCGATCATCAACGACCTGTCGAAGTCGCTGCGCGAATCGGTGTTCGTCGCGGTGCTGACCGGGGAGGACGCGACCTATGTCGCACGGGCCACCGCCGACCGGCTGATGAGCGTGAGCTTCGCAATGGGCGGTCGCGCCCCGGCGCACGCGGTATCGACCGGGCGGATGCTGCTGGCGATGGAGCCGGAGGCGGCGCTCCACGCCTATCTGGACCGGGTGACGCTGGAAAAGCTGACGCCGAACACGGTCATGTCGAAGGTCAAGCTGCGCGGGCTGATCGAGCAGGCGCGCGCCGACGGCTTCGCAATCGTCGATCAGGAACTGGAGGTCGGGCTCCAGTCCGTTTCCGTGCCGATCCGCGACGGATCGGGGCGGACGATCGCCGTGCTCAATGTGTGCTGCCCCACCGCGCGGATCTCGTCCGAGGATATGCACCGCCGCATCCTTCCCGAACTTCAGGCGGCATCGCGCCGGATCACCGCCGCGCTGTGACCCACGCGATGCCGCCTTGCGGCATTTTTACCGCGCTTCGGCATATTATCGCTGATCGCTCTGCGAACGCTTGTACTCCACCGGTTTAGTATACAGTATATCCCCTCAACGAGTCGGCAGCGGGGGCATGCATGAAGCGGTGGGTGGCATTGGCGATGGCGGTGGCGGCGGCAATCTGCGCGCCGGCAGGGGCCGAGGAAAAGATCGACCCGGCGATGCCCGCCATCCTGTCGCTGGCCGAACGCGCCAAGGTCGAGGATCGCTGGCTGAAGGAACGGCTCGACACGCTGGTCCCGATGCTGATGCGCCGCGACAAGGTCGCGATGTGGATCATGGTCGCGGGCGAATATAACGAGGATCCGGTCGCCGAGACGATGCTGCCCGCCAACTGGCTGAGCGCGCGCCGCCGCACCATCCTGGTGTTCTTCGATCCGGGCGCGGGCAAGCCGGTCGAGCGGCTGGTGCTGGCGCGTTACGCGGTCGGCGATTTCAAGCCGATGTGGAATCCCGACGCGCAACCCGATCAATGGGCGACGCTGGCGAAGATCGTGGAGGATCGCGATCCGTCGTCGATCGCGCTCAACATCACCCCCGAATTCCCGCTCGCCGACGGCATGACCGCCAGCTATCTGCGCGAGCTGACCCGCGCGTTGGGGCCGAAATACGCCGGCCGTTTCGTCAGCTACGACCGGCTTGGGCTGGGGTGGATGGAAACGCGCATCCCGGCGGAGATGGCGACATACCCGACGCTGTCGCGGATCAGCCACGCGATCATCCAGGAAGGGTTTTCCGAGCGCGCGATCACGCCGGGCGTCACCAGTACCGACGATCTGGTGTGGTGGTTCCGCGAACGCATCGCCGCGCTGAAGCTGGATACGTGGTTCCAGCCGTCGGTGTCGATCCAGCGGCCCAAGATGGGGACGTTCGAAATCGCGACCATGAGCCAGGGCAACAAGGAGATCATCCAGCCGGGCGACATGCTGCACGTCGATTTCGGGATCAGCTATCTGGGCCTCAAGACCGACGTCCAGCGCATGGCCTATGTGCTGCGCCCCGGCGAGACCGAGGCGCCCAAGGGGCTGCGCGACGGGCTGGCGGCGATGAACGTGGTCCAGCGCGCCGTCACGGCCGAATTGCAGGCCGGCCGCACCGGTGATCAGGTGCTGGCCGCCGCGCGCAAGCGGTTCACCGCGCAGGGGGTGAAGGGATCGGTCTATTCGCATGCGATCGGCTATAACGGCCACGGCGCCGGCCCGTGGATTGGCGCGTGGGAGGATCAGTCGGGCGTGCCGTTCCGCGGCGCCTATCCGATCCACCCCAACACCGCCTGGTCGATCGAACTCAACGCTAGCCATGCGGTGCCCGAATGGGGCGGGCAGGAAGCGCGCTTCATGTTCGAGGAGGACGGATTCTACGACGGCACGTCGTTCCGGTTCCTCGACGGATTCCAGACCGACATGATCCTGATTCCGCGCCCCTGATCGGGCGCACGCGCGACGACGAACGATCACGACAGCATTGCCGGGGGGCGAATAACGATGCGAACGAAGCGGTATTCCAGGTTTCTGACGATCGGCGTGGCGGCGGTGGTGGCAGCGACCGGCACGGCGCACGCACAGGCGCCCGCCGCGCTCAACACGCAGGAGGTCGACCGCCCCGCCTATCCCACCGTGCTGACGCTGCGCGAACAGGCGGCGGTGCGCGACGGCTGGCTGAAGGAGCGGCTGGACACGGTGATCCCCGATCTGCTGCGCCGCAATAACGTCGACATGTGGGTCCTGATCGCGCGCGAGAATTTCGAGGACCCTGTCGTCCAGACGATGCTCGACGCCAGGAGCTTGCACGCGCGGCGGCGGACGATCCTGGTGTTCTACGATCCCGGCCCGGGCAAGCCGATCGAACGGATCACCGTCAGCCGCTACGGCCTCGCCGATTTCTTCAAGGCGGACTGGGTGCCGGAAAAGGAGCCCGATCAGTTCAAGCGGCTCGCGCAGATCATCGCCGAGCGTAACCCCAAGACGGTCGCGATCAATTCGTCGTCGCTGACCGCCTATGCCGACGGCATCACGCTCAGCCAATATCAGGACATGATGGCCGCGCTGCCGGAGAATTTGCGCGCGCGGGTCAAGCCCGACGAAAACCTCGCGGTCGGCTGGCTGGAGACGCGCGTGCCGGGGGAGATGGCGCGCTATCCCGAGATTGTGCGGCTGGCGCACGCGATCATCGGCGAGGCGCTGTCGGAAAAGGTCATCACGCCGGGGCGGACCACCACCGACGACGTCGTATGGTGGATGCGAGAGAAGATCGCGGCGCTGAAGCTCGCCACCTGGTTCCAGCCGTCGGTCTCGGCATTCCGCAAGGGCGTGAAGGGCGACCTGAGCGGCGACTCCGTGATCCAGAAGGGCGACATGCTGTGGACCGACTTCGGCATCACCTACATGGGGCTCAACACCGATACCCAGCATCTAGGCTATGTCCTGCGTGACGGCGAAACCGACGTGCCGGCGGGGCTGAAGGCCGGGCGGCTAGCGAACAACCGGGTGCAGGACGCGCTGACCTCCTCGTTCCGGGTCGGCGACAGCGGCAACGCGGTGCTGGCGCGCGCGCGGGCCAAGGCGATCGGCGAGGGGCTGAAGCCGTCGATCTATTCGCACCCGATCGGTTTCCACGGACACGCCGCCGGGGCGTCGATCGGTTTCTGGGACAATCAGGACGCCGATCCGCGCGGCGAGTACAAGCTGCGCCCGAACACCGCCTGGTCGATCGAGCTGAGCGCGACCGCACCGGTGCCCGAATGGGACGGGCAAGTGGTGACATTCCGGTCGGAGGAAGATGCGTTCTTCGACGGTACGGGCGTTCGCTACATCGACGGGCGGCAGAGCGATTTTCATCTGGTGAAGCCGGCGCGCTGAGTCCCGCCGATCGCGGCTAGCGCACGAATGTGACACTTCTGCACCAGTGGCGATGAATAGTGTACTGTATGTGAATTTTTGTGCGCTATGCGACCAAACGGTTTGACTTGCCGCGCAGCAAACGACGTAATGCGGTGCAGCAAATTTCACGGGAAGCGGATCAGGACACGTCGTAACTGAAGGGGGACAGGCAATGGGTCGGGCTGTATTGGGTGGGGCATTGATGGTCAGCGCGATGGCGCTGGCGATGCCCGTGGGGGCCGAGAATTTCCGCGTCGAACTGGCCAGCAAGGGTGTGGAAAGCACCTATGACGGCCGCGTCATCCTGATCCTCACCAAGAAGGGCGAAACCGAGC
>Ga0182736_1003316_pt1 | contig 10981 bp, 9 predicted proteins | sample eDN5th30CKraftBY_FD_128882 | JGI IMG/M metagenome (GOLD analysis project Ga0182736, IMG submission 128882) | Enriched backyard soil microbial communities from Emeryville, California, USA - eDNA 5th pass 30_C Kraft BY (version 2) (version 2) | ecosystem: Environmental > Terrestrial > Soil >...
AGGCTCACGCACATACTCAGCCATTGGACGAGTTGCGCGAATACATAAGACCCGGCGAGGATGCGGGAATGCATGATGAGTATTTCCGCCAGCGGCGCGTAAGCGATCTGGCGAGGAATCGACGTTGGATAATGTTCAAGACTGCCGTTCTGAATCCAATGCTCGATGCGCGGCAGATGATAAGTTTGCGAATCGTAATTATTCGGAGCCGCCGTTGCAGCCACAAAGAAGGTCACCCCAAGAATGAGGATCAGCGCCACGGTGTATGGGTTTAAGGTGATGCGAAAGGGAGGGAATTGTTTCTGAACTTTGATTAAATAGGGAATGAGCGCAGTTACAGCGACCGTCCAGAAGATGACAATTGCGCGATATTCGAGCAGATTTACCCGGCTCAAAACCTCGGCAGAAAAATAACTTGCCGTGATCCAGAACAGAAAGGCTTCCAGCAAGGAAGGGATAAGGTCACCAGACCTCAAATATCTTAGGACGAATAAGAGTATAAAAAACAAAAACGGCAGGGCGCCGATCAATGCTCCGAGTAACGGCAAGAGCCCCACGTTTCCGAACCCCTGTCCAACCGGCCTAGTTTCCGTTGTACGCGAAAAGTTTCAAAAGGTGAATATGACATCCAGATCGTCCCGTATCGCCCTCCGGCAATTTGAATTCCCCGATACCGAGAACGGACTAACGCCCACCGAATGTTGGCATTGCGTGGGCAGCGACGAACATGGCCGCATCTTCGCCGGCGGCATGGATCATCGTACCAACGCGGCGCTTTATTTGCTCGAGCCGGGCGCCAAGGCGATGATTTGCATTGGCGATGCCAGTAGCGCATCGCTAGCTGCCGGAAATTTGACGCGGGGCGAGACGTTTCAAAAATTTCACACGCGGCCTTTGGCTCGCGGCAGAATGGTTTATGTCGCAAGCCTGAATTATTCCGGCATCGACGCCGGCTACAAAGGAGAGCGCGGCGCGCACCTGTACCGTTACAGCTTGGACGATGCATCCTTTCGCGACCTGAGCGCGCTTTATCCCGGTGGTCTTGCGAGCGGCCCAAGCGGGATCGTCGCACTTGCAAGCAGCGGCTCGAGCGATTGGATCGCGGGCATGACTACGCCCGATGCCAATCTCATTCTGCTCAACACGAAATCTTCGACAAAAAAACTTCTCGGCCGGCCTGATGCTTACGATCGCGATCATCTTTATGCCGGACGCGTATTATGGTGCGGGAGCGATGAGCGAATCTATTTTACCGCGGGCAACCCTTACTGGGGTTCATACGACAATGAAATTTACAATCACGTCCATTACTACGATCAGAAACTTGGGAAATTCGGCGAGCAACCGAATTGGCGACTTCGCGAGAGCAGAGCGATCGAAACGTGCCAATGGACGAACGATCGCGAAAAGTGTTTTCTCGTCGATGACGTCGGCCGGATCTACGTTTTCGACAACCGGAAAATCGATTTTAATGAGCTTGGCGCTCTTCCCACCATGCCGGATGAAAGAATATGGGTTTTCCATCTGTTCGAGGAAATGAACGCAGCCTTCTTCATCTCGAGCACGGTGGACTTAAAAAGATCCCTGCCGGCATTATACAAATTCGACTTTCAGGCCGGCAAAGGAATCCGGATCTGTTACCTTCGGGATATTCATTCCAATTTCGAGGATAAAGATTTCTTCACCGGATACGACGCTCAAGATCTGGAGCGGCGATTTTACTTCACGAGCTTCAGCAGCCGGTCGAACCAGCGGCTCGTGCTTAATCGCATGGATCCGCGTCACTTATAACTCTAAGAATTCTTGTCGCGACGATTGATCGCTGCTCGCGCCAATTTTAGATAGTCGGAATATAGCTCCGCGCGCTTTATCCGCGACGTATTCGTTTCGTGGATTCGGCGAAACGCCACCACTTCGGAAAGCATCAAACTTCGCAAATTCAGAGATACCGCGCGCGCGTACCACTCGGGAAAGTCCGCCGTTTTAAAGCCCCGATCGAACAGACCGACACGCCGCAGCGCCGGCGCACGAACTAGCATGGCCGATTTGACGGCGCCAGGCTGTTTGCGGCTTTCCAGGTCGTTTGAAGGACCCTGCTCGCGAGGCGCCTCGCCGATAAACTGAACGACATGCCCGAATACCGCTTCGAGCGCGTCGTCCCGGCCTAGCGCCGCGATCTGCAACTGCAATTTGTCCCTCGCCCATAAATCGTCTGCGTCGAGGAAAGCAATCGCCTCCCCCGCCGCATTTTCAATGCCAAAATTCAACGCCTGCGACCCGCCGAGATGCGGACGGGAAAACACCTTGAGACGGTCGCCAAAGCTTTTTGCTACGTTTAATGTGGGATCCGACGAGCCATCGTCGACGACGATGATTTCCTGTGCGGCCACGGACTGAAAAAGAACACTTTCGATTGCGGCGCGCAAAAACCGCGCTGCATTGAAGGCGGGAATGATGACGCTGACGCGCGCTGTCATGATCTTTTCTTTGTCTTTCGCCGAGCCAGTATATTACATTGACTATCACCGTTCGGTCGAAACTCTTCAATGGTGCGAAAAGATGGATTTGAGCGAGACCTTCAATATTAACGGGCCCATGGTCATCTCCGAGACCATCGAGAACGAAACGGTCATCATCGATCTGGATCAGGGCGCATATTACAGCCTCACCGGTTCGGGCCCCTTTATCTGGAGTCTACTGGATTCACCTCGCAGCGTATCAGCGATTGTTGATGCAGTCGTAGCTGGCCTTTCCGCTAGCCTCGAAACCTCCAAAACCGAGGTCATCAAGCTGTTGTCCTATCTTGCGGCAGAGGGACTGATCAGCAAGACGGCGACTGAAGGCGCGGCAATCCCCGACGAGAAGATATCGAAAGCGAAAGAAAGCTTTGGAACGTTCGCCGCGCCGGGGATCAAGAAGTTCACGGATATGGAAGCGATGCTTCTCCTCGATCCCATTCACGATGTGAACGAGGAAGGCTGGCCACATCCGCGAACAACCGCTCCCGACAAGCCATAAATTAGCAAGCGTGGCTCAAGGTGGTCGCCCCTGCCTTCCAACGATATTTTCAAGATACGCATGACTGCTTTTTGCGCGCGGCTAAAACTGCCGGCATAATATCCCGCAAATTCGCGATCGCCGGGGAAACAATGGAAGTGGAGCTGGCAAGCAACGAACTTGCGCCGGTGATGTTCCCCGCCTTGAACCATTTGGCGACCGATCGTCGGGATGCGGCCTTTAAAATTTGCTGCTGGGAACAGCAACATTCGGGCATTACGCGCCCGCCGCGCCCTTGGGGCGAAGATGAAAATTTTACCCATGGCGAGATCCCGTCGTTTATCGACGAAGACCACTATCTGCACATCAATCTTGATACCGGCGCGATTATCGCCGCGGATCGCAAAGCCAGGCTCGCGGTTTTTTCGATCCGCGAAGCGCGCGACATCAATACTTACGAGATTGCCGCGCCGTTCCGGGATTTTTTCAACTGGTGGGGAAGCAAGAGCTCGCTATTTCAGATTCATGCAGGCGCCATCGGCTATCCGGATAAGGGCGTTCTGCTGGTAGGGCGGTCCGGCGCGGGAAAATCGAACACCGTCGCCGCCTGCATCGATTCCGATCTGTTCTATGCCGGCGACGATTGCTGCTTACTGGACACGACCGGCGATCTGTTTGTGCATAGTCTTTACTCGAGTACAAAATTGTACAAATCCGATCTGCATCGATACCGGCTTCTGAAAAAATTCGAACCGCTCGGCCTTACGACGCCTGAAAACAAGGCGCTATTTTTCCTGCACGACCTCGCCCCTGACCGCGTAATCGCAGGCTTTCCGCTCAAAGCAATTATGGTGCTGAACATACACCAGCAGCCGGATACCAGCCTTTCGCCAATTTCGCCGGCGGCGGTACTGCTTACGATGGCGCCGGACAATATTTTGAGGTGGCCAGTCGTCGGCAAACTGGCCATGCCGCATCTTTCACGCGCCGTGCGCAGCGTTCCATGTTACTCGCTGAATGTCGGCAACGAGAGAGAACGCATAACCGCCGCCATAACCGGGCTGCTCAAATCAGCGTGACGGAAAAAGCGTAGCAAACAAAGTTTCCGCAAATTTTTCATGCGAGTGGGATCGCGCGAATTCCATGCTGCGTTGTTTATCCCAAAGATTGCCTGGCTCGCCGGAGAGAAACTTCTTTAAAGCTTCGGCCAAAGAGACCGGATCCGCAGGATCGCAGATTTGCCCTAATCCGTGAGCGCACGTCAGGTTGCCCATCAGGCCGTATTCCTGCGAAATCACCGGACGCGCATGCGCGGCAGCAAGAAGCAGAACGCCGCTCATGCCGACATGCTTGTTGTAGGGCGCAAGGATTACATCGGAGGCAGCGATCCAACGCTTAAGTTCGTCCTCACTCACATATTCGGGCCGCCGCACGAACGATACGGGTGGTCGCGCGCTCAGCTCGCTAATTTCCCGGCTCAAGCGAGCCTCGGTTCCCGCACCTGCTTTGCCGACGATTGCCACGCACATCTGCGCGCAATCAGAACCGCTCAACTTCGAGATCGCGTCGAACAGATTCCACAGCCCCTTGCGCTCGGTGATATCGCCAAAGAACAGAAAAACCCGATTCCCGGCCGGAATGCCGAGCTCTTGACGCAGCTTATGCACTTCTTCCGGAGTGACGTTCCTGGCCGGAATGCGAACAGGATCGGGCAGATAGACGAGCTGGCACGGGACTTTGTCACCGATCGTATCCGCAACCGTCTCATCGATGCAGAAAGTATATTTGAGCTGTGGATGCCGCAAAAACCGGTTCAGCAACAGCCGGCCGGGCAAGGCTCGAAGATGGCCAACCGACGGTGCCGCTTCGGCCCAGGCATCCTGATATTGAAAAAACGGCCGAAAAAAAATCCCCGAAAAATCCGTTGCGGAGCGAAGACCGCCGCACAGCGGCAGCATCAAATCGTCGAGGGTCAGAAACAGCGAGTGGTGTGGATCGATTTTCGCCAAATGAGACTGAATGAGCGACCACATAAAAAGGTATTTGTTCGACGTTTCAGATGCCGCGTACTCCGGCCCCCGCTCCATCACATTAAAACGCCGCACGACCTTTTCTTCTTCAGCCGTGATCTTGGATATCCGGATGCGTTCGTTCGCGCCGATATTCAGCGATTCGAAAACCGCCGGATGATTGTCGACCAGCTCACGCCCCACCACGGCGTGCAGAATTCCAAGCTCTTCATGCCGATTCCAGTACTCGAATATGAGGCGCAAATAGTTCGGAATGTGTCCCCAGGATCCGAACTCGAACAGTGCCAAAGGACGCTTGTCGCTCAGCAAAGCAGACCTTCCATTTCTAGTCCGGTTTCAGCATCGCACTAAGAGCTGCCGGCGAAGCATTCAGGGCATAGGCGGTTTTGCGAATGTAATCCGTCAGGCGCTGCCGGTCACCGCCAAGTTTCAGCGCCGCACGAAATTCGATCAAAGCCCTCGCATTATTGCCCTGCTTCGCAAATACGAGGCCCGCCCACATTCTTAAAAATGGATCGGACTGGAAATGCTGCACCCAATGCAGAATCCCGCCCGATTGCGGGCTTGTCATCAGCCGTGTTTGGGTCGCTATTTTAACGTCAGCCGCACGCCGTTCGGCCTCGTTGCCATTTCGGCTGGCCGAGAAATCGCCGCCATAATCGCCGAGCGATACAATGAACACCTCGGAAGCTGTCAGTGGACTACTTTCCGTAGAAAGCGGCGGCATGAGCGATTTTTCGCGCGCTATTACGTCGCGATAAACCTCGTTCATTCGTTCGGAGCTTCGCCGCACGCCAAAATTTTGCTCAGCATAACGCCGTGCATTTTCACCCAGCTCAAGTCGCTTTGCCGTATTTTGGGCAAGAAACACAATGGCGCCGCGATAGTCTTCTTCGCTGTTCACCACGATGCCAGTGCGATTGTGCTGCACCATCTTGCTCGTCGCGCCATGATCGAAGACGACCGGCGGCACGCCGGCGAACATGGCTTCCTGAAGAGACTGATCGGTCGTCGAATATGTTTCTTTCGAGAGCGGATAGCCGAAAACATCCAGCGTCTCCAGGATGGGAGCGATATCCGCGACATAGCCTTTCAGTTCGAATTTCTCCGCCGCACCTGTTTTATCGATCTTCCGGCGAAGTAATTCAGCGCCGCCGCCGCAGACGACGAATTTGACCCCCGGCAGATCGATTGCCGCGCTCAACTCCACGTAACGCGGATACATTTTGACGGGATCGATTATGCCGATGTAACCCACGTTAAAGCCATGGTGCAGGCGCGGCTTTATGTCTTTCAGCCGCGCAAAATCCGCGCCGGCAATAATTGCGTTTGGGAATCGATTTTGACGATTCAACGCTGCAACGACCGGCAATTTCTGACTTTCCATGCTGGTCAAAACAACGCGATCAACACGGGAAGCAACCTCCAGGGGGAGCACCTGCGGCGGCGTAAAGCCCGATACATGCATCCATAGCAACCGCCGGCATGGCGGCAGAGGTCTGTTAAAAAATTCGTAGATCGAAGGCGTATTATAGAAATGAATATGGATGAGATCAGCATTCCCCATCAACGCTGACAATTCCTGCTGATCAGGGCGATCAACCACTTCTACTCCCGAAGATCGAGCGAATTCGAGAGCTGGCCGCTCGGCATCATTCAGCGAGACGATCGAATGCCGGTGGCCTGCGGTGCGCGCGGATTCCCGCGCGTGAACGATCGCCGCACGCGACGCGCCACCGAAGCTAATTCGATCAAGTATGTGAACAATTCTCATGCCCGAAATTTATTTTCGCCGACAAGACGCTTCGTCTCAACCCCACGTATCAAGACCGACCAAACGTCTCCCCAGTGAAGTCAGATTTGCCGGCGGCCAAGGCTCTGTTTTGTCGAACCCGAGCCGGCCGCGCCACCATGGAACACAGGTGCCTGTCGACCATGATTTGGTCAGGATCGAACGGACATGCTCATTTCGTCTCGCCGGAAGCGTCGCGGCATAAAAGGCAATGCGCGGCCGATTCGACAGATTTTTCGAATTACTGTGAGGCAACCGCGAAGACCATACGATCAGATCGCCGGTCTCCGCCGGTATATGAAGAACCTCGTCTGGCAACACATCGGGCCGCCAGTACTCCTTGCCCGTGACATCATCCTTTACCTTATCCTGCGGCCACCGGCTTCGATCCTGATATAGCGATGGAACGCAACAAAATCCGCCCTGATCCGCGGCCGTATCGCGCAGAGCAATTACGCCTTGCAACGTCTGCGCTCTATCGTTCCACGGATCGACGTCGAAATGAATGGAATCAGGCTCAGGAAAGCCCGGCTGCCAAGGCGGCGTAAACCGGCAGGAGTCGAGCGTTACAAACAGGGCCTCGTCCTGCCACAACTCCGCCCAGGCGGAATAAAATTCCGGGCTTTGCCGGATATCCCACTGGGTCTGATGACCCCATACGGCGATGCGATCTTTCCCTTCCGGACCGTATTCGTTCCAGCGGGCCGAATCGTCGATCGGCACGTTCAAATCGTCTCGAAGTGCGTATAAAAGATTTTCGCATAACGGCTGGGGAATTACGTTACGAAGCCGAACCCATCCGTTCTGCAGAAAGTCGGACCGAGCGCGCTCACTTAAAATCATGTGCCCCGATTTACCGGTGATACGATCCACTTTTTATACTACATGAAGGCAACCCGCGGAATATGGTCAAGCTTAGCCGATCCCAGTATCTCTTGATAAATTCGGCCGTAGCGGAGCCCGAAGCCGCCAGTGGCTTTTTTTCCCAGTGGCTGAACGAGAACGATCTGGACGATATTCGGGGTCCGGACCTGCGCATGCTCCCTTTGATTTTTGCGAACTTGGGGGAACGGCTGAAGGACAGCCCTGCCCATACGCGCCTTAAGGGCGTGTCTCGCCATATATTGCTGGCAAATCGCCTGCGAATGGAACAGTGCGGAAAGTTCATCGATCTCTTGCAGCAGAAAGATATTCCCGTGCTGCTGCTCAAAGGCTCGGCGATGATTGTCGCGATCGCCAATGATGTCGGGCATCGCATGATGGCGGATTGCGACATTCTGGTGCCGCGCGCTCGTGCGGCGGAAGCGATCGAGCAATTGCACAATTCCGGTTTGCAATCCCTGCCGATGGACGCCGCAAAATTCAACGAAGGGCAATTCTGGCAGCATCACGGTATCTCGTTTCGAACCGGCAGCCGGTCCGACGACGTTGTCGATATTCATTGGCGGCCGCTGCGCGAAATCGAAAGCGATGCCTTCACCGCCGAGTTATTCGATCATGCCCGCGAGGTGACATTTGCCCGGAGAACAGTTGGCGTCCCTTCTTTCGAGCACATGCTGATCCAGGCGACCCTGCACAGTTACAGCGCTCGCGCCGAGGGACGATATGACTGGATCGCCGATATCGCCCTGATCATGCGAAATCGAAAATTGAATTGGCCGATGATCGAAGCGTCGGCGAAGCGCCACGAATTTCGCGCCATGCTCGGCGATGCGCTACACGATATGCGAGATGTCGTTTCAATCGCTGCGCCATCCGGCGTTGTCGAACGTTTGGAAGCCCGTGCTTCGCGGATCGAACAACATGAATTGCGCATGTTCAAATCCGGCTCCATGTCACTGGTTCGCGGAAATATTCTTTTAACGTTGCAACGCCTTCGGCGCAGGCACCTCGGCAAAAAGATCTTTGGAAGATCAGCGGCAAAATTGATCGGCAGCGTGCTCTCGCCAAAGCCGACGCACACCGTAGTATCCGCCGAGGGAAATTACGACGCCGATTTCATTCATGGCTGGTCGTTTTTCGAGACAACCGGGAGGTGGAGCATAGGCCAGTGGGCCTGGCTGACGCTCACCGTCGATGACAAAGCATCGTCCAGTTTCTTGCGAATTCTCGCCGCTTCAGTGGAGCCGCGTCCCGCCGTAAAGATTTTTTTCAATTGGAAAAATGCCGTGCATTTCAAATGGTCGGATGACTGCTGTCACATTTTCAAGCTGCCGAACTCGTTACACAACCGGAAGATTTTGAGCCTGCTGTTTCGCATATCGAATCCCATCGCGCCCAATGCTCTCGGCCTTTCGCCCGATTTACGAGAGCTGGGATTGAGAATCCTGGATATACGAACCAGTGCTCCGGTGCGCGATATTCGAACTTCGAGCTTTCGATTCGACCTGAACGGCGGCGATTTCGGCATGCTCTGGGGCGGCTGGTCGATGCCCGACGAAACCGGTTGCTGGAGCGCGGGAAGAAAATCGGAGCTGCGCTGGCGCGCGGCCCGTTCTCTGCCCGCGGGCACCCGGATAACCGCGCATGTTGCGAAATACAAAACGCATCAATCCAGTCCGGCAACTCTTCGCGTTTCCTTCAACGGTCGCGCGGCCGGTTTCCTAACCCTCGATAGCGGAAACGCCGGTGCGCCGCAGGATTTTACGATCGTCTTGCCGGTATCGGTTGCTGCAGATGAGGAAGTTGCGATCAGCTTTTCATTCGATGAAAGCGGCCCCGATCAAAAGCCCACCGGCCGGATTTTTCTCACATCCATTGCCGTTTCAGACGAAGCGCGCGCTTAACGCTCACTGCTTTATTTGGCAATTGTCTCAATACGGCCGGACACGAAAGCGTATTAAATACCAAAGCGCCTTGATGCCGTCCTTCCAGTTGATTTTCTTGCCCGCAGCATAGTCGCGCCCATAATAACTGATCCCCATTTCGTAAATCCGGAATCGTTTCTCCGCCGCGATTTGCGCCCCCAACTGGATTTCGATGCCAAAATCGGGCTGAGATAGCCTGAGCGTCTTCATGACCTCGCGCGTAAACATCTTGTAGCAGACCTCCACGTCGGTCAGCGTCTGATTGTAGAGAATGTTAAAAAGAATGGAGATCAGCCGGTTGGCGACATAGTGATGATAATTCAAGGAGCGATGCGGTTTTCCATAAAAACGGGATCCGTACACGACGTCAGCGACTTTTCGCACAACGATTAGATCGAGCATCGTTTTCCAGTCCGCAGGATCGTATTCGAGATCGGCATCCTGAATTACGATCACATCGCCGCTGCAAAAACGCATGGCAGTGATGAGGGCGGCGCCCTTTCCCCGATTTTTATCGTGCAAAACCGCGCCAATCTTCGTTCCCGACGCCAAGGTAAAAAAAGATAAACCGTCTGCGCAAGCGTTCTCCGGTTTGGCAGAATAATTTGCGGATAAATATTCGCGCGTTCCATCCGTCGATCCATCATCGGCAATAACGATTTCTTTCTCTCCATCGATGTCGATATGGGTGACGAGATCAATAACGGCTCGTATCGTCTCGATTTCATTAAACGCAGGAATGAGGATTGAAAGCTTCATCGCTAATCCGCAAAATAAATATTGAAACAAACAACCGATATAGTTTCGCCTTGAGGGCGCCCAGACCCAGGGCCCGTCAAGGAAGCCGCAGACGAAGTTTGCTGGCAAAAACGAGCAGAGCCGCGGATGGCGTTTCCCAAAATATCATGGGTAGATCGCGCCATTCGATCCCTTTGGGAAAGGCACTTGCAAAAAAACGATTGGCCGCCTTTGGCTTTCCAAATTGCCGGGCAAGCCTGTACCAATCGCGATGGCAAAGGCTTTCGTTCTGAGAAGAAATCCCGCCGTAGAAGTAGTTGGCGATAATCGCATCCGAATGGTGGAAACGAGCCCCTGCCTCGCGCATCCGATACAAAAACTCATGATCCGCAGCAATCGGATAATCCCGGTAATTGTATCCGCCGTACTTGCGCAGGATTTCGACACGCGTGAGCGTCGCCTGATGGCAAGGCATGCCTGCCAGCAGGCTGTAATCGACTGAAGTCGCGTTCAGCCGCTTCCACGTTTCCGAGAATTCGCTGGCCTTGTGAAGTTCTTCCACCCCTTGTGCATCGTGATAAACATGGTGGCCGATGATGAAATCGGCCTCATCGGGG
>Ga0182736_1003317_pt1 | contig 10980 bp, 8 predicted proteins | sample eDN5th30CKraftBY_FD_128882 | JGI IMG/M metagenome (GOLD analysis project Ga0182736, IMG submission 128882) | Enriched backyard soil microbial communities from Emeryville, California, USA - eDNA 5th pass 30_C Kraft BY (version 2) (version 2) | ecosystem: Environmental > Terrestrial > Soil >...
CGCGTCGCGCGCTCACGCAACTCATCGCTGTACTTCTTCGGAGCAGCCATACGACAAACACCGTTCCTCTCCCCAGGACGAAATCCTGGCTTCGAGGTGTCCGTCAAACCCAGCCTGCCTCAGCACTTGGTCGAGGTAGTCACGGACCGCGCGTGTCGCCGCCGGCAGCTCCAGGTCACGGAAGCCCGGCCAGCCACCTCGCACCACCTCTTCGAGTAGATCCCCGATCGTAAGCCCCGAGTCCGGGCTTCGAGTCGGCTCCCCGGCCAACAGGCCTTTCAGCGAGACCTGCCTGGTGCTGACGCCGGTTTCGCAGAGGCTCATCGGCCGCATGCGCACGCGCCCGAAGCGCCCGGCTCCGGTGTGGCGCGTGTGATCGTCGGCCGGGACCGCCGATCCAGTGAGGATGTACATCCCCGGCTGCTTCCCGGCGTCCACGGCACGGCGGACGTGGTTCCAGATCGCCGGTTGGAGCTGCCATTCGTCGAGCAGTCGTGGATGGGCCCCTGGCAGGATCAGCCCCGGGTCCAGGGCCGCCGCCTGCTGGGCGTTGAGGTCGATGTCCAGCAGCACCTCGCTGGCCGCTTGCCGGCGAGCCGTCTCGGTCTTGCCGCATGCCTTCGGTCCCTCGATCACGACCGCTCCGTTGGCGGCTAGCAGCGTGGCCAGCTCAGCATCCACAGTCCGAGGGAAGTACGCCACAGGGGGGAGAATATCGGGCGAACAGAGGGGAGAAAAGCAACCTCTCGGAGGGGAGAAAGTGACGCTGATGAGCACGCGACTCGTTAGCGGGATTCGCAGGGTTCAGCGAACGCGGGTTCAATTCCCGCCGTCTCCACTTGGACGAGCTATCCGAACAGTTTTCATAGTTCTGGAGAGCTGCATCTCTGATAGGGCGCCGAGTCGGAAGGTCGAGCGACTGGCGCAGCGTGTGAGGACAGCGGAGGACTTCGCCCAGTTCATGGCCGAGTTCCAAGAGGACCGCGCGCTCGCCCCGGAGGCATGGAATGACGCGGCGCTTGAGCGCTTCCTGCACGCCATGGCCGGCTGGGCTGCCGACCCCTCGTCCGGACTTCGCCGCGTAGCGCGGCTGTTGATCGCCGCTCGGGGCTACGACTCGGCCCGCTGAGCACCCGAACGTCCCCGCTGAGCACCCCGGCTGGAATCCCAGTGTTCTTGCGGCCTCGCGAATTCTGAGAGCTCGCCCACTCGGACAGCGATCCGAACTGCTGCACTTGGGCCCCGAGAAATCGGGGCCCAACCGCGGCTTCCTCGCCGGTCTTCCGCCAGCCGGCGGGCCCGCGCGATCTCGTCCTCGCGGGTTGCTGCGCGGCGCCGGCGAACGCGAGCCAGACCGGGCCCGCCCCGCCGCGTGAGAACGCGATCACCGCCTGAGCGTGATCTTCAGCCGTCGGCTCAGCGCCGCGCCGGACGTGGGCGTGAAGCGCAGCGTGACGGTGAGCTTCGCCGCGCGTCCGCCGCGCAAGGCGCGACGCGCCGCGCCGGTGAAGCGCAGGGTCACCGTCGTCGCGCCCCCGGACTTGACCTTGCGGGACCCGCTGGCGACCGCGCGGCCGTTGCGTGACGCTCGCGCGCTGACGCGGCCGCCGCTCGGCGTCCGCAGGCGGACCACAACGCCCGCGGTGAGCGCGCGGCCGAGCCTGACCCGCGCGATCGACGCGCCGAGCGCGGGCTCCGCGTCCGGGTGCGTCGTACCGCCGTGCGCGGCATCGGGCTCGTGGTGCTGCCCGACGCCCGGGGCCGGCGCCGGTACCGGTGTCGGCCGAGGGCCCGGATTCACGTTCGCCGGGCCCCAATCGGGATCGGACGCGCCCTCGATCAGCTGTCGCGGTGTGCCGGCCGCGCAGCCGTCGGGCGGCAGGCTCATGACCCAAATGCCGTCGCCCTCCTGCCACGCGACGGCGTCACCCGAGGGCGAGAACGTCGGGTCGACGAAACGCTTGCCGAGCGGTCCGGCGGTCGGTTCGCTGAGCGTGCAGGTCGGCCGTGGCAGCGACGTGAACCCGCCGGTCGAGTCGTAGAGCTGGATCGTGTTGTCGTCGTGCTCGCCACGGACGACCGCGATCTTCCCGTTCGGCGCCACCTCGCCGTCCTCGACGGTCTCGCCGAGGCTGAACCACTGCGGCTGATGGTCGTAGTCGCTCCACCACTGCACCGCCGCCTGGCCGACGATCTGCGTCGTCGTGGCCTGATTGACGCCGACGAACGCGCGCGTGGAGTCGATCCACGACGGGGCATTCGCTCCGCGGCCCGTCTCAGGCCCGATGCCCTGCGGCGTCGACCCGTCGGCGCGCGTGAAGCGCACGTCGCTGGAGGTCTCGATGTAGCCGTTGACGTTCTTCGAGAAGACGTGCTCGTAGGCGACGAGGTTGCCGTCCGGAGAGACCTGCGGGGCGAACGGCCCGGCGAGCGCGGGTGCGACGGGAATCGTGTTCAGCAGCTCGCCGTTCTGGCGCATGCGGTAGAGCGGGCCGCCGGTGGGCTTCGCGCGGGCGGCGACGATCGTGCCGTCGTCGGCTTGCGACGGCGACGTGTACGGGTTCTCGGCGGAGCCGTCGGCGGTCACCTGGTACTGGTTGGACCCGTCTGGGTTGGCCAGCCAGACGTTGTTGCTCTTGACGAACACGAGCGAGTCCGCCCTCGCCGGCGCCGCAGCGCCAAGCGCGCCCGTCACGCAGACGAGCGCGACGGCCGGCGTCATGTGCCGGGGCTTGCGGATCATGGTCTTCCTCTCGTCGGGGAACGGGGAAGAACATCTCGCACGAGACGCGCCGCGGACACCGGGGAAAACCCCAGCCGGGACCCCAAGTCCTTGGCGGCGCGGGCCGCGGCTTCGCCGGTTCGGGGGTCGGTTCCAGGGTTTCCCCGATACCCCGAGCGCCGGGCGGCGTCCACGCTCTGCGGGCACTGCACGACAGCCCAAGGAGAGCGACGCGATGACCGCGACGATGACCGCGAAGGCGGCGGACCATGCCCCCGGAACCGTGTTCCACAGCCAGTTCATGACCTCGACGCTGCTGGAGCTCAGCGCGTCGGCCTTCCGCGTCGAGGTCGAAGCTCGCCGGGGAGCGGGCGGAGGCCCGCTGCACCGGCACCTGCACCAGACCGAGCGTTTCATCGTCCACGACGGCGCGCTGCGCGTCCGGCTGGGCCTGCGGGGCTCGCGCCTCGTCGCGGCCGGCGAGGAGATCATCGTGCCGCCCGGCCGGCCGCACACGTTCCGCGTGGAGGGCGACCGCGCTCGCTTCACGGCGGAGTTCACCCCGCCACTGCAGGTGGCGGACTACTTCCTCGAGCTGTTCGCGCTCGAGGACCCCGCGTTGCGCGACGTCGCCCGCCTCGCCAGCAGGTACCCGCGTGAGCACTTCTACCTGCCGCTGGTCCCGGCGCGCGTGCAGCGCGCGTTCCTGTCGATGCTCGGATAGATCGCCGCCGGACGCGGCCGGCGCGCCTTACTCTGGTCGCGTGGAGCTGGTCGGCCGACACCGCGAGCTCGAGGCGCTCGCCCGCGCGCTCGCCGATGTGCGCGCGGGCGGGCGCCGTACGATCGGCGTGCTCGGGGAGGCGGGCATCGGCAAGACCGCGCTGCTCGACGCGCTCCTCGAGCAGGCCGAGCTCGCGCGCCTGATCGTGCTGTCCGGCCGCGCCGCCGAGCATGAGCGAGACGTCCCGTTCAGCCTCGCGATCGACGCGCTCGACGACCATGTGGCGTCGATGAGCGCGTCGCGCGTGGCGGCGGCCGGCCAGGAGCTCGGGGCGGTGCTGCCGTCGTCGGGAATCGAGACGGACGGCACGCTGACGCCGGCGCTCGGCCCCGCCGAACGTTTTCGCTACCACCGTGCGCTGCGCTCTCTGCTGGAGCTGATCGGTCGCGAGCGCCCGTTCGTGCTCGCGCTCGACGACGTGCACTGGGGCGACGCGGCATCGGTGGAGCTGCTGCTGCACCTGCTGCGCCGCACGCCTCGAGTGCCGCACCTGCTGCTGTTCGCGCTCCGGCCGGTCGACCCGGCGCCGCGCCTGATCGACGCCGCCCGGACGGCACCGGGCTGGGAGGAGCTGCGTCCGGGCCTGCTGGCGCCAGACGCCGCCGTCGCGCTGCTGCCGCAGCGCCTGGATCGGGCGCTACGAGAGCGCATGGCCCGCGAGGCCGGCGGCAACCCGCTGTTCTTGCGCGAGCTCGGCCGGCTCGACGTGACGACCGCCGACGTGTTGCCGACCTCCGTGCTGGCTGTGGTGCGGCAGGAGGTCGCGAGGCTGCCGGCGCGCTCGCGAACGCTGATCGAAGGCGCGGCCGTCGGCGGTGACCCCTTCGACCCTGACATCGCGGCGGCGGCGGCCGGACTGGAGCGAGGTGACGCGCTGCCGGCGCTCGACGTGCTCGTCGCAGCCGATCTCGTGCGCGCCGACGGCGGCCGCGGCTTTCGCTTCCGCCACCCGCTCGTCCGACGCGCGGTCTACGACGCGACGCCGCCGGGCTGGCGTCTGGCCGCCCACGAGCGCGCGGCGGCGGCGCTCGCCGAGCGCGGCGCGGACCCGGCGCAGCGGGCCTATCACGTCGAGCAGTTCGCGCGCCCCGGCGACGAGCAGGCGATCGCGCTGCTGCGGCGGGCGGCGGACGCGGCGTCGGCCGCCGCTCCCGCGGCCGCGGCGCACTGGTACGCCGCGGCGCTGCGGCTGCTGCCCTACGGCGACGACCAGCGGCGCGTCGACCTGCTCGCCGCGATGGCCGGTGCCTTGACCGCCGCGGGGCGGCTGCCGCAGAGCCGGGCGGCGTTGGAGGAGGCGATCGGGCTCCTGCCGGCGGACCGGCTTTCGCAGCGGATGGAGCTGGTGCGCGCGTCGGCGGTGACCGCGGTGTTCCTCGGCGCCTACCACGATGCGCGCACGAGCCTGCTCGGCGCGCTCGGCGACGCGCCGCCCGGCGAACGCCCGCTGCTGTTGCTCTACCTGTCGTCGATCGCGTTCTTCGGACTCGACGCCGCCGGCGTGCTGGAGTGGGCCGACCGGGCGGCGGCCGAGCTCGGCAGCATCGAGACGCCGGTCCTGCGTGCGCATGTCGAGGCGATGCAGGCGCTCGGCCGCCGTTGGTCCGGCAGCCCGGCCCACGAGCTGCTCGAGCAGGCCAGGCAGCGGCTGGCCGCGGTCGACGACGCCGCGCTCTCACGCCATCTCGACGCGGCCTGGGCGGTCGGGGGCAACCTCGGCCAGGCCGAGCGGCCCGCCGCGGCCGTCGAGGTGCTGCGCCGCGGGCTGCGGCTCGCGCTCGACGGTCATCAGGGCCACCTCGTCATGCAGCTGCGGCTGGTGGCCTCGAGCTCCGAGCTGGCGATGCTGGAGCTGGGCGCGGCGCTCGAGCTCGTCGAGGCGGCCGAGGAAGCCGCGCGGCTGGAGGGTCTCGACGAGCAGCTGGCGTTCACGCTCTGCCAGCGCGGGCAGGTGCTCGCGCTGCGCGGCGAGCCCGCTGAGGCGGCTCGCGCGGCCGGTGAGAGCGACGCGCTGTACGCCAGGCTCGAGTCGAGCTTTCCCGCGCGCGTGAACCGCGCGTTCAACGTGATCGCGCGGTTCGGCGAGGATCCCGAGCGGGTGCTGCGGGAGCTGGAGGCGCTCGACGGCGGTGTCGACCGGATCGACCCGACGCGGGTCACGGCACTCGTCCCCATCATGGTGCGGTCGGCGATCGCGACCGGACGCGCCGCGGACGCGCGCCGGTGGGTGCAGGAGGTGGCCGACCACGCGGCGCGTCTGCGGCTGCCGGCGAGCGCCGCGCGCGCGGCGCGCGGCCACGCCGAGCTGCTGCTGGCCGACGGCGACACGGCCGGCGCCGTGGCCACCGCGCTCGACGCCGCCGACGCGGCACGCCGTGCCACGCTGCCGCGGGAAGAGCTCGAGACGCGCCTGGTGGCCGGGCGAGCGCTGCTCGCGGCCGCTGAGCGCGAGCGCGGGCTGGAGGAGCTCCGGCGGGTCGCCGCGGAGGCCGCGCTCCACGGCGCCGACGCGCTCGGCGGCGCCGCCGCGCGCGAGGTCCGGCGTGCGGGCGGTCGTCTCGCGGTGACGCGCCGCGGCGGCGGTACAGGCGGCTTGGACGCGCTCACCGCGCGCGAGCGCGAGGTCGCCGACCTCGTCATTCAGGGGCGCTCGAACCGGGAGGTCGCCGGCGCGCTCTTTCTCTCGGAGAAGACCGTCGAGCATCACCTCTCGCGGATCTACGCGAAGCTCGGCGTCCGCTCGCGCGCGGAGCTTGCCGGCACCGCGCTGAGCGCGGATGGGAGGCCCGGCTAGGGGATTCCCCGATGGCGGCCGCGGCGGTCGGCCGCGACGCTCCGGGCATGATTCGCTCGCTTGCCCTGCTCATCGTCCTGGTCGCGGCCGTCGCGGCGCTCGCTCCGGCCGCCTCCGCGAAGTCCTGCGCGCGCGGCGAGATTCCATGGAAGCTCGCGGGGCGCACGTCGTGCGCCCCGGCGCCGAGACCAGCCGCCGGCAACGTCGTCCCCAATCTCGCGGGCGAATGGGTGCGCAGCGCCGCCAAGGCGTCTCGGCGGATGCCGCGCCGGCTGCGCCGCGCCGTGCCGAAGGTCGCCGCAAGCGCCCGCACGCTGGTAGCGAACGGTTTCCGCGGCCGGGCTCGGGCCGCCGCCGTGCGCGGGCCGGTGACGGGGCGGGTCACGGCGCCCCCCATCATCACGAACGACGGCACGACCATCACCGCCAGCGCGACCGTCACGGCGTCCGCCGAGGACGGGACCGACATGCGTCTCGAGCTCTCCGCCAAGGACCGCGACGGCTACACGGCGACCTACCGCCCGATCGTCGAGGGGCTCGCGTCGGGCACCGCGCCCGTCGGCTGCCCGAGCGCGGCTGGCGTCGTGACGGCCGACGAGTCGGTGAGGATGGGCGGGACGATGATCGTCGCCAAGCGCGGACGCGTGCTCGAGAGCGCCACCACCCGCGCCACGGCCACGGTGCACGCGCGGGGACGGGTTGGCGCGGACGCCCGCCTGCAGCGCGTCGACAGCGACGTGGCATTCAAGCTCGGGGAGTACCGTCGCGGCAGCCAGGTCGAGTTCACCGTGCGTACGGCGCTGACCGCCGGGCGCGAAGGGGCCGCGACGATCTCCGGCACGCCGACCGTGAGCGCGCGCGTGCGTACCGCGGGCGCGAGCGCCGCCGAGGAGCGTGCCGAAGAGCACGCGCTCGCCCGTGAGGCGGCCCGCGACCGCAACCTGATCAGCAAGGTGGCGGCCCTCGTCGACGGCGCCCACGATCGCCTCCTGGCCGGCGAGCCCGGCTGGTACGAGCTGCCGAACCACTGTGCCGACGTCGTGTTCGCCCCGGAGCCGATCGCGAGTGTCAAGCCGGACGAGACGCGCCAGGTCGCGGGCCGGGTCGTCACGGCCAGAGGCGAGGACGCGGCCGCGGGCGTGTTCACGATCATCCGCGTCGGCCGCGGTGGCTTCCAGGCCACGCGCGCCGCCAGTGCCTCCGGGGCGCCGGCGCTGTTCTCGGCGACCGGCGGCGAGCCGGACTCGTGGAAGGAGACGGTCTCGGCCGACGTCGTCGTCACCTCGACGGCCGGGCGCGCCGCGCGCGGATGGTCGGCGACCGGTGAGCGCGAGGCGTTCCCGTGGCGTCTCCACGGGCCGGTGTCGTCGACGCAGACGGCGCTGGGCTGGAAGGCGACGTTCGACGGCACGGTCACCTACGACCTTCAGGCGGTGACGCCGAACGGGGACGGCTCGGTCACCGCGACCTATGACATGACGGCGTACGACCTGCCGCGCGTTTTCAACCACATGGGCGACGGCTGCGGCTTCGAGGGTGCCGGCGCTGGCAGCGGCTGGACGTCCGGTGCGCTCGAGCTGACCCGCGCCCAGGACGGCTCGGTCACGTACACGCTGCTGGTCGACGTCAAGATTGCGGATGTGCCGCTGCACTGGGTGGGCTGCCAGCAACCGGAGGCCGACTTCGCCGGCGCGCTGCAGGCCTATCTGAGCACCGTCCCGCGCCCAGCCGAGCCGGGCTTCCGGCTGCGGGCCGCCGGCGCCACCGACGCGACGAGCCCGAACGCCGACGCGGTCACCGCCTCGTGGGACCTGACACCGTGCTCGGACCCCTTGGCCGGTCCGCTCACCGCCGGCTGCGCCGGCTGAGGGCGCCGGCGACCGGGCCTCGTGGCTCGGAGGCGCCGGCCTGCAGAGCGGACCCCGTCCCTCAGGGCCGGTAGGTCTGCACCGCGCCGGGCAGCTGGCTCCAGTCGGCGTACCAGGCGTCGAAGAGCGCGAGCTGGTTCTCGACGTAGCCGCGCTGGCTCGGGGTGAGCTCGTCGGTCTCGTTGAAGTGCAGCGCGTACTCGGACTCGCCGCGCAGGGTGAGCATGTACTTGAAGTAGAGGACCAGGTCCGGGCCGACGTCGAAGGACGCGAGCACGCTCATCGCCCGCTCGAGCTCGAGCGCCCGCTGCCGCGCCTCGGCCTCGCCCCGGGCCGCGGCGATGCAGAGGTTGGTCAGGTGCAGCACCTCGGTCGGGAGGACGTTGCCGATGCCGGTGATCGCGCCGCAGGCCCCGCAGTTGACGTAGCCGTGGAAGACGCTGGTGTCGACGCCGACGGTGAGCTTGATGTCGTCGTCCCCGGCACTGGCGATGTGCTCGGCGGCGTAGCTGAGGTCTTTGTCGCCGCCGAACTCCTTGAAGCCGACGAGGTTCGGGTGCTCCGCGCGCAGCGCGAAGAAGAGGTCGGCGCGCGTGGCGAAGCCGTAGTAGGGGCTGTTGTAGATGACGGCTTCGAGCTCGGGAGCCGCGGAGAGGATCGCCTTGAAGTGCGCTCTCTGCGCGGACAGGACGGAGCCACGCGACAGGACCCGCGGAATCACCATCAGGCCCTTGGCGCCGACCCGCTGGGCGTGCTCGGCGAGGGCGACCGCGGCGCGGGTGTTGACGGCGCCGGTGCCGGCGATGACCGGGATGCCCGCGTCCACGAGCCGCTCGACGCCCTCCATGCGCTCCGCGTCGGTCAGCAACGGCCAGTCGCCCATCGAGCCGGCGTAGATCATCGCGGTCATGCCGTGATCGATCAGCTGCCGGCCTTTGCGCACGAGCGCGTCGAAGTCCGGCGTCCGGTCCGCCCTGCAGGGCGTCATGAGGGCGGGAAGAGTGCCGTTGAAGATCGATGCGGTCATGGTCCTCGGGTTTCTTCAGGGGTCGACGTCGCGCGGTACGCAGCTTGCCGTGCGCCCTGCGCTACGGCCAGCGACAGATGCCGCGTCTTGAGGCGACACCTGTCGACTCGGAGCCGACAGGGGGCGGCGTCGAGCTCGCTTGACTCGATGGCGCTCTGCTAAGCGAGTGGAACGACGCGGCGGGCGAGCCAGGAAGGCGTGACCGGACGATCGTCTCGATCGGCCCCGCGCCGCTGCAGCGACCACTGCACGAGATTGGCGAAGAGCTCACCCTGCTCAATCGCGTCTTCGAGCGCGTTGTGGGTGTGGCGCTCGTTGGGAAGCAACTCGGGTGGCATGTTCCGCTTGCCGGAGAGGTCGAAGACGGTCCCGGTCTGAGCCTGGTAGAGGGTGCGGATGTCCAGGCAAGAGGAGTGGCCGAACGGCGACCCGGCGGCGGTGAAGCGCTCGAAGTACCAGTAGAGGAACGACCAGTCGAACGCGACGGGGTAGGCGACGAGGACGGGACGATGGCCACCCGCCACTTCAGTGACCCAGGCGGCGGCTTCTTCCATCGCGACGCTGGGCTCGACGCCTTCGACGGTGAGCCGGTCGCGATCCAGACCATTGACCACAAGCGCGTCGGCCTCGAACTCGTCGGAGATCGGGCGCAGCTCGCGGTAGAGCGTCTGCGGAGAGGCGGGGCGTCGCAGACGCTGACCGTCGTACGAGCCGACGACGTAGAGACCGAAGGAGAGCAGCGAGTAGATGCCGGGGACCGGACCGTCGGTCTCTACGTCGGCGGAGATGTAGAGATCAGGGCGGGGGCGGTCAGTCATTTGGCGGGCCATCCTCTCGCGCGGACCGGACGCCGTGACCGTATGCTCGCAACGTGGAGGACGCTCGTCGAGAGTACTCGCTCGACCGCCTGGCCGAGCTCACCGAACGACTGGAACCGCTGACCGGCCTCATCGACGGGCGCGACCTTTGCGTGTATGCGACCGGCAGCTACGGGCGCTTGGAGGCCGGCGAGGCGTCGGACATCGACTTGTTCTTTCTCTGCGAGACGGATGTCGACCGCACGGTGCCCTTCACGATCTTCGTGCGGTTGGTGGCGGCGCTCGTGGAGGCGACCGAGCAGATGAGCTTCCCGCCGTTTACGGGTGATGGCGAGTACCTCGAGCTCCACTACGTCCACCACATGGAGGACGTGCTCGGCAGCCGCGAGGACGACTCGATCAACGCCTTCACGGCACGCATGCTGCTGTTGCTCGAGAGCCGGGCGGTCCTGGCCGCGGAGACCTACGATCGGCTGCTGGCGCGGGTCGTGAGCTTCTACTTCCGCGATTTCCTCGATCACTCGGAGACGTTCGTGCCGACGTTTCTGACCAACGACATCCTGCGGTTTTGGCGGACGCTGACGCTCAACTACGAGCACAAGCGGCTCAAGCTCCGCCGCCTGCAGGGGGACGCGCTGCTCGCCAAGAAGGCCGACAGTGCCCTCAAGAACTACAAGCTGAAGATCAGTCGCCTGCTGACGTGCTTCTCGATGGTCGCCGCGCTGAGCGCGAGTCCGGTGCCGGTCACCGAGGCGCAGGTACTCGCACTGTGCTCCTGCACTCCGCGCGAGCGTTTGCGTGCACTCGCCGCCCACGGCGTGGTTGCGGCCGGGCTGGTGGATGAGAGATATGACCAGAAGTTGTGGATGCGCCCGATGAAGAAGGCGGCGTACCTTCCCGGTTGATCAAGACCGTCCGCCGGAAGGCGGCGAAGGAAGGCACGCCATGGAGAATGTTCGCAGGCTCC
>Ga0182736_1003321_pt1 | contig 10969 bp, 7 predicted proteins | sample eDN5th30CKraftBY_FD_128882 | JGI IMG/M metagenome (GOLD analysis project Ga0182736, IMG submission 128882) | Enriched backyard soil microbial communities from Emeryville, California, USA - eDNA 5th pass 30_C Kraft BY (version 2) (version 2) | ecosystem: Environmental > Terrestrial > Soil >...
AAACAGCGCATGATCGGTTTTTGACCGCGCGGAAGGACAGCATGCTCGACCTCTATCTCGTCAACCGGCAAATCGATCTCTGGCTCGCCGAGGATATCGGCCACGGCGACCTGACGTCGCTGACCATGATCGACGCTTCGGCGCAAGGCGCCTTCCATATGAACGCGCGCGAGCCGATCGCCCTGGCGGGCATCGACGTCGCGGCCGCATGCTTCCTGCGCTACGATCCGACGCTGACCGTCGAAGTCACGGCCAAAGACGGCGACCGCGTGGATACCGGCAAGACGCTGCTTAAGGTCAAGGGCAAGGCCCGCAGCCTCCTCACGGTCGAGCGCACGGCGCTCAATATCGTCCAGCATCTGTCCGGCATCGCCACAGAGACGGCGCGCTGGATGGACCGCATCAAGGGCACCAAGGCGAAGCTGATCGACACCCGCAAGACCACGCCCGGCCTGCGCGCCTTGCAGAAGCACGCCGTGATCTGTGGCGGCGGCGCCAACCATCGGCTCGGTCTCGACAGCGGGATCATGATCAAGGACAATCACATCGTAGTCTGCGGCAGCATCGCCAAGGCGATCGAGCGCGCGCGCGTCGGCGCGCCGTCGCTGGTCAAGATCGAGGTCGAATGCGACCGGCTCGAACAGGTGAAGGAAGCGTTGGCCGCCAAGGCCGACGTCATCATGCTCGACAACATGTCGCTCGACGACATGCGCGCCGCCGTCAAACTGGTCGACGGCCTCATTCCGCTCGAAGCCTCTGGCGGCGTGAAATACGACACGGTGCGACCGATCGCGGAAACGGGCGTCGACTTCATCTCATCGAGCAAGATGATCCAGGGTTCGCCCGCCGTCGACGTCGGACTGGACGAGGCGTGAAATGACCTGCGCGATCTCCCCGTTGGCGATGGCACGGGCGCGCGCCGCGAGCCCGACCACCGCGCGTTCCCTCATGTTGGACTAGCCCATGAAACCCGCCGCCTTCATCCGCCATGTCCCGAAGACAATCGACGAGGCGTTGAAGGTGTTGAGCGAGGTCGCACCCGACGATGGCCGCATCCTTGCGGGCGGCCAGAGTCTGGTGCCGATCATGGCGTTCCGTCTGGCGAAGCCCGCGCATCTGGTGGACATCAATGAAGTCGAAGGACTTCAGAACATCACGAACGACGGCGCATCGCTGCGCATCGGGGCCCGCGTGCGCCATGCCGCCTTCCACAAGCCGGTGGTGGAGGGCCCGCTCGGCGCCCTCCTCACTTATGTCGCGCGGCACATCGCCCACTACCCCATCCGCATGCGCGGTACGTTCTGCGGCAGCCTTGCGCACGCCGATCCGTCGTCGGAATGGTGTCTGGTATCGGCCACGCTTGACGCCACCATGGTGGCCAAAAGTCTGCGCGGCGAGCGGCAGATCGCCGCGGCGGAATTCTTTGCCGGCATCATGTCGACGGTACTCGCCGAAGACGAATTGCTGGCCGAGGTGCGGCTGCCGCTGCCGGCGCCCGATACGCGCTTCGGCTTCTATGAGTTCAGCCGGCGCGCCGGCGATTTCGCCATGGCGTCGGCGCTGGTCACCTACCGTCTCGTCGGCGGCAAGATCGCCGATGCGCATGTCGGCGTCGGCGGCGCCGAACCGTCGCCGCGGCGCATTGCCGAGGCCGAGGACGCGCTCAACGGCCAGACGCCAGGCGATGCCGCCTTTCGCGCCGCCGCGGAGGCCGCCGCCGATGCGGTCGAACCGCTGGAAGACCACCAGACCACGGGCGAATACCGCCGCGACCTCGTGCGCGCCGTGGTGCGCCGCGCGCTGGAGCATTCCTGCGCATGAGTTCGCCCGAAACCAAAGGCTCCGGACTGAAATGGGTCGGCCGCGCCATTCGCCGCCTGGAGGATCCGGCGCTGGTGACGGGGCAAGGCCGCTTCACCGCCGATCTTGCCGCCGCGCATTGGGTGCGCTTCGTGCGCAGCCCGGTCGCTGCCGGCACGATCAAAGGCATATCCGCACCCGACGGCGCCCACGTCATCACCGCGGCTGACCTGTCCGGCGTCAAGCCGATCGTGCCGATGCTGCACAAGTTCAGCTACCGGCCGGTCGAACAGTCGGTTCTGGCCGACGGACAGGTGCGCTATGTCGGCGAACCGGTCGCCATTGCGGTCGCCGCCAGCGAGGAGGAAGCCGAGGACCTCGCCGATCTGGTCGAGATCGACATCGACGAGACGGCGCCGCTGGTCGATGCGCGCGCCGCGCTCGCGGCTGGCGCGCGGCAGATCCATCCGCAAGCGCCGGATAATGTCATCCTCGAAGGCAACGTCGAGACGCCGGGCTTCGATGGCCTATGGAACAGCGCCGCCAAGGTCGTCTCCATCGAGGCGCGGTCGCGCCGGCAGAATGCGACGCCGATGGAAGCGCGCGCGGGCCATGCCAGCTATGACGCCCCCACCGGCCGCATCACGCTGACCTGCACCACACAGATGCCGCATCTGATGCGCACCGCGATCGCCGACATCCTTGGCATGCGCGAGTCCGATCTTCGCGTGATCGCCCCCGATGTCGGCGGCGGCTTCGGCCAGAAGATGTCGCTCTGCGCCGAATACGTCGCCTTGGTATGGCTGGCGCGCAAACTAAAGAGTTCGGTCGCATGGACCGAAGACCGCCGCGAGAACCTGATCGCCAGTTTCCATTCGCGCGATCAATACATCACGCTCGAAGCGGCCTTCGACAGCAACGCCAGGCTGCTGGCCTTGCGTGCCGACATTGTCGCCAATGTCGGCGCCTATTCCTGCTTCCCCACCACCTCCGGCGTCGAGCCGCTGATGGCGATGGCGGAGATGCCGGGTCCCTACGACGTGCAACAGTATCGGTGCCGCGCGCGCGGCGTGCTGACCAATACTTGCACGATGGCGGCCTATCGCGGCGTGTCGCGACCGGTCATCACGTTCACGCTGGAGCGGCTGATGGACAAGGCAGCCGCAGCCTTCGCCATCGATCCGGTCGACATCCGCCGCCGCAACCTGATCGCCGCGTTCCCCTACACGTCCGCGATGGGGCTGGTCTACGACGAGGCCACCTACAAGGAGACGCTGGAGATGGCGGTCGAGGCCATCGACGTGCCGGCGTTTCGCGCCCGGCAGCAGTCGGCCCGCGCCAAAGGCCATTACCCCGGCATCGGCTTTGCCACGTTCTCGGAACGCACCGGCTATGGCAGTCCTGCGTTCGCCGCCCGCGGCATGGCGATCACGCCCGGCTGGGAGACCGTGCACCTCACCGTCGATCCGTCCGGCTTCGTCGAGGCGCGGATCGGCTCCTCGCCGCACGGCCAGGGCCTGCGCACCACGCTGGCGCAGATCATCGCCGATGAAATCGGCGTGGCTCCGGAACTGATCCGGGTTGTGCATGGCGACACCGACACCGCGCCATATGGCTGGGGCACCTTCGCCAGCCGGTCGCTGGTGATTTCCGGCGGCGCCACGCTGCTGGCGGCGCGCAAGGTGCGCGCCAAGCTGATGAAGATCGCCAGCCACATGCTGGAGGCGGACCCCGAGGACATCGTGCTGGAAAGCGGCGCCGCCAAGGTGGCCGGCACCGATCGCAGCGTCACCATCGCCGCGATGGCGCGCGAGGCCTATACGCAGACCCATCGTTTCAACGGCGAGATTGAGCCCGGCCTGACCGAGAGCGGCACCTACGACCCGCCGGGAACCTTCTCCAACGCCTGCCATGTCGCCATCGTCGCCGTCGACACCGAGACGGGCTTCGTCAAGATCGAACGCTTTCTGGTGGCCGAAGACGCCGGCCGGATCATCAACCCGATGATCGCCGACGGTCAGGTTCATGGCGGGGTCGCGCAGGGCATCGGCAATGCGCTTCTGGAAGAGATCGTCTACGACGAGAGCGGCGGCATCCTGACCGCCAATCTCGCCGACTACATGCCGCCGACCGCGCACGAGATGCCGTCGATCGAGCTGCATCACCTCGAAACGCCCAGCACGCAGTCGATCACCCGGGCCAAGGGCCTCGGCGAAGGCGGCAGCATCGGCGCACCGGCCGCGGTGGTGAATGCCATCAACGACGCGCTGTCGCCATTCGGCATTCAGATCGACGAAATGCCGGCGACACCGCAGCGCATCCGCGCGGCGTTGCGCAATGCCGGGAGAGCCGCATGACAGAAAAATCCAGCATCACGCTCCGGATCAACGGCCAGGAACACTCCATCGCGGTGGAGCCGCGCCGCACGCTGGCTGACGCCATCCGCGAGGACTGCGGCCAGACCGGCACCCATATTGGCTGCGAACACGGCATCTGCGGCGCCTGCACGGTCATCGTCGACGGCGAGCCGGTGCGCTCGTGCCTGATGTTCGCGGTGCAGGCCGAAGGCAAAGCGATCCGCACCGTCGAGGGACTGGCGCAGAACGACACGCTGCACCCGATCCAGCAGGCCTTCATCGACCATCACGGCCTGCAATGCGGTTTCTGCACGCCGGGATTTCTGATGCTGGCGGTGGGCGTCCTTGAGCGCGAGCCGGACATCAGCGACGACGACCTGCTCGACGTGCTGTCATCGAATTTGTGCCGCTGCACCGGCTACCAGAACATCATCAAGGCCGTGCGCGCCGCGGCAGCAGAGATGCGCAAGTGACTTTTCTCCGCTCGTCCCGTGAAAGCGGGAATGAGCGGAGGGTTGGGTTAAGCCCGTTATGACAGAAGCAAAACCAAAATACGTCGGCCGCTCGGTGCCCCGGCTGGAGGATCGGCCGCTGCTGACCGGGCAAGGCCGTTTTGCTGCCGACATTTCGTTTCCGGGACAGTGGACCATGCGCGTGGTGCGCTCCACCGTCGCGCATGGCCGCATTCTGTCGATCGACACGGCCGCGGCCCTCGCTTTGCCCGGCGTCCACGCGGTGTGGACCGGCGAAGACGTCGCCCATATTCCGCCGATCCCGTTTCGCCTCACCGGGCTGAAGTCGCTCGAGCCCTATCGCCAGCCGGTGCTGGCGCAGGGCGTCGTGCGCTATGTCGGCGAGCCGGTCGCGGTCGTATTTGCCGCCGATGCCTATCTGGCCGAGGACGCCGCCGACCTGATCGAGATCGCCATCGAGCCACTGCCGGCGCTGGTTCGCGCCACCGAACAGCCGGGCATTTTCGTCGATGCTCTCGCCACCGAACCGAGCGTCATTCACAAAGGCTTTGGCGACATCGACGCCGCCTTTCGTGACGCGCATGCGGTGGTGTCACTCGAACTCTCCGTCGGACGCCACACCGGCGTGCCGATGGAAACCCGCGGTGCCATCGGCCGCTATGACGAGACACGCGACATTCTCGAAATGCACGGCGCCGCCAAGGTGCCGCACTGGAATCGCGACACCATCGCCGCAATGCTCGGGCGCGACCGCAACACCGTGCATTTTTACGAGGGCCATGTCGGCGGCGGCTTCGGCATTCGCGGCGAAATCTATCCCGAGGACGTGCTGGTCTGCGCTGCCGCGCTCAAGTTCCGGCGGCCGGTTAAATGGATCGAGGACCGCCGCGAGCACCTGATCGCCGCCAATCATTCGCGTGACCAGACTCACCGCATTCGCGCCGCCATCGATGCGCAGGGCCGCATCCTCGGCATCGACGACGTGTTCTTTCACGACAACGGCGCCTACATGCGCACCCATGCCGCCACCGTGCCCGATCTGGCGGCGGCGATGCTGCCGGGGCCGTACCGCGTGCCGGCCTATCGGGTCGCGGGCCATATCCGCCTCACCAACAAGACTCCGGCCGGCACCTATCGCGCGCCCGGCCGCTACGAGTCCACTTTCGTGCGCGAGCGGCTGCTCGACGCCATCGCTGCCAAAGTCGGCATCGACACCGTCGAAATCCGCCGACGCAATCTGATCGACAAGAGCGCCATGCCTTACGCGCTCGGGCTGGACACGCTCGGCACCCATATTGTCTATGACTCCGGCGACTACGCCCTGTTGCTGGACAAGACCCTGGCTGCGGCCGGCTGGCAGGAATTGCAGCGGGAATTGCAGGCCCGCCGCGCCGCCGGCGAACGCGTCGGCGCCGGCGTGGCGATGTTCGTGGAGAAAAGCGGCCTCGGTCCTTTCGACACCGTGCGCGTCGAAATCACGACCGATGGTCATGTTTCCGTCGTCACCGGCGTCGCCTCCATCGGCCAGGGCGTCGAAACGGCTATCGCGCAGATTTGCGCCGACGCGCTTGGCGTCCGCTACGACGCGATCGACGTCATTCACGGCCGCACCGACCGCATCGATCGCGGCATGGGCGCCTTCGCCTCGCGCGTCACGGTGATGTGCGGCGAGGCGACAAGAATGGCGGCGGTGAAATTGCGCGACAAGGCGCTGCAGCAGGCGGCGCATCTGATGCAGACCGACGCCGCGCAACTCGACATCGTCGATGGCGAGGTGGTGCGTGTCGGCGGCGGACCGTCAATGTCGCTGGCCGAAATCGCGCGCGCCCTGCCGGACGGCCTGAGCGCCGAGGACACGTTCGAGTCGACCCACATGGTCTACCCCTACGGCGTCCATGCGGTCGCCGTGAAACTCGATGCCGAAACCGGTGCGGTCGCGATCGAACGCTACGTGATCGGCTACGACATCGGCCGGGCGGTAAACCCGCGGCTGGTCGAAGGCCAGATCGCCGGCGGCCTCGCCCAGGGCGTTGGCGGGGCCCTGCTGGAGGAATTTCTCTACGACGAGGCCGGCGAGCCGTTATCGGTAACCTTCGCGGACTACCTGATGCCGACGGCGCGCGAGGTACCGGTCTCTACCATCCTGATCACCGAGGATGCGCCGAGCCCGCTCAACACGCTGGGCCTGAAGGGTGCGGGGGAAGGCGGCGCCAATCCGGCCGGTGCAGCCATTGCCGCCGCGATCGAGGATGCCCTCCAGCAGAAGGGCGTCATCGGGCGGTTGCCGGTCACGCCGATGCGGCTGAAGGCGATCATCGCCAAAGCCGGGTCGGCGTCCGCGTAAGTAACGGCGGAGAACCTCGCGGCCCGGCTGTCAGCTCAGCTTTTTCAGCAGCCGCGCCGCGACACGCCGTTCTTCCTCGGTCAGCGGGGCCAGCGTCTGGGCGGTGATTTCGCCGGCGACGACCATCGCCGCCTCGGTCGCTTTACGGCCCTGCTCGGTCAACGCCACCGCGCGGCGCCGGCGGTCCTTGGTGTCGGCGACTGCCGTCAAAAAGCCGCGCAGCGCAAGACGATCGACCACCCCCTTGATGGTGGCGGCGTCGAGAAAAATCAGCCGCCCCAGGTGATTCTGCGAACACGGCCCCACCTCGTAAAGCTTGGCCAGCGCCGCGAACTGGGGCTGGGTCAGCCCCTCGATCATCCGCGAGGTGAATATCGACGTGTGCCGCTGCATCGCGACCCGCAGCAGGAAGCCGACTTGCTCGTCGAGCGCATAGCCACCGCCCGGCGCCGCGGCAGCGCCGGCGACAACCTTGAGCTTTTCACGGCGCATCGATGAGGTTCCTGCGGAATCGAATCATGACGGGAATTGGCGGAGGCCGAAAGACCTACCTTGGTTGGCTCCCCGGAAACAAGGAGTCAACGCCTCTCATACCGTCAAATAGGCCCGCTGGATATCGAGGTTACCCGCCAGCTGGGCCATGGTCCCCTGCCAGTGGATCTGGCCCTTTTCGAGCACATACACCCTGTCCGCCACCAGCCTGGCGAAATGGACGTTCTGCTCGGACAGCAGGATCGACAGGCCGGTTTTCTTCAGTTCGACGATGGTGTTGGCCATCTGTTCGACGATCAGCGGCGCCACCCCTTCGGAGGGCTCATCCAGCAATACCAGCAGAGGATTGCCCATCAGGGTGCGCGCGACCGTGAGCATCTGCTGCTCGCCCCCGCTCATCCGGCCGCCGAGCCGGTTCGGCATTTCCGCGAGGTTCGGAAACAGCGCGAACAGCCGTTCGGGCGTCCACAGCGGCGCCGGCGGGCCGTCCGGAAAATGGCGCGGCGGCTGGCGCCCGATGTCGAGGTTTTCCAGCACGGTCAGGTCGGCGAAGATACGCCGGTCTTCCGGCGTGAAGCCGAGGCCAAGCCGGGCGATCTCGAAGGGGCGCAGCCGCGAAATGTCGGTGCCGTCGAACCGGACCGTGCCCGCGCGCTGCGCGATAAGTCCCATGATCGTCTTCATCGTGGTGGATTTTCCGGCGCCGTTGCGGCCCATCAACGCCACCACCTCGCCCCGGCCGACCTCGAAGTTCAGGTCGTAAAGGATGCGCGCTGCGCCATACCAGGCGCTCAGACCTTCGACCGTCAGCATGGCGCTGCCACCGGCCCCGTTCATGACGCCGCTCCTTCCGCAGCGCCGTCGGCGAACGTCTTGCCGGTGCCGAAATAGACTTCCCTCACCTGCGGGTTCTCGCGGATCGCGGCCGCATCGCCGTCGGCGATCAGCCGGCCGCGCGCCAGCACGATGATCCGATCGGCAAAGGAGAACACCACATCCATCGAATGCTCGGTGAACAGCACGGAAATCCCGCGCTCCAGCACCAGCTGCTTGACCAGCTTGATGAGATCGTTGCGCTCGCGCGGCGCCATGCCGGCCGTCGGTTCATCCATCAGCAACAGGCGCGGTTCATTGGCGAGCGCAATAGCGAGTTCGATGCGCTTGACATCGCCATAGGCAAGTTCACGGCTGGGCCGGTCGGCGGCGTCCTGCATTCCGACCTGCGCCAGCAGCTCCAGCGCGCGCGTGCGATGCTGCGCCGCCGCCGGCCGCCACAGCCGGTACAGTTCGCCGGCGTAAGACAGCAGCGCCATCTGCACGTTCTCGACCACGGTCATCGAGGCGAACGTCGCGGCGACCTGGAAGGTGCGGCCGACGCCCAGCCGCCAGATCGCGCGCGGCGCCATGCCGGCAATGTTCCTGTCGCCGAATAGGATTGCGCCGGAGTCCGGCACGAGCTGTCCGTTGATCATGTTGAAACAGGTCGACTTGCCGGCGCCGTTCGGTCCGATCATGGCCAGGAACTCGCCGGCGCCGATTTCGAAGCTGACGTCGTTGACGGCGCGCACGCCGCCGAAGGCTTTGGACAGCGAGCGGATGGCAAGCACACTCATGCCGGACCTCGCAACCGCCGCCATAGATTGGAGAACGCACCGACGATGCCGCTCGGGAAGGCCAGCACGAGGACGAGAATGACCGCGCCGAGCAGCGCCCGCCAGTGCTCGGTCTGGCGCATGATGGTGTCGTGCAGAATCGCGAACACCGACGCACCGACGATCGGTCCGGTGACGGTCTGAATGCCGCCGAGCAGCACCATGACCAGACCGTCAATCGAGCGGCTGACATGGATCGATTCAGGCGAGATCGATCCCTTGGCGAAGGCGAATAGGCCGCCGGCGATGCCGCAGATGCAGCCGGCGATGGCGAAGGCGAGCCAGTGCACACGCTTGACGTCGATGCCGATGGCCTCGGCACGCAGCGGCGAATCGCGCCCGGCCCGCATGGCATAGCCGAACGGCGAAAACAGAAAGCGCCGGAGCAGCAGCACGGCGATGGTGGCCAGCGCGAGCGTCAGCAGGAAAAACGCCCAGCCTTTGTCGAACGGCGGCTTTGGCCAAACGCCGATCACGCCGTTCGATCCGCCGGTCAGCCCTTCCCACTGGAACACGGCGGCCCAGACGATCTGCGCGAAGGCGAGCGTCAGCATGGCGAGATAAACGCCGGACAGGCGGACCGCGAACCAGCCGAACAGCAATGCGCCGGCGAGCGCCACCAGCGGCGCAGCCGCGAGCGCAAATCCCATCGGCAGCGCCAGCCATTTCACCAGCAGCGCCGCGCCATAGGCGCCGAGACCGAAATAGGCGGCATGGCCGAACGAATGCATGCCGCCGGGGCCCATGATGAAGTGCAGCGACGTGGCGAAGATCACGGCGATTAGCACGTCGATGCCGAGGATCATCAGATACGGCGAGCTTTGCGCCATCAATGGCAGGCACAGCAGCAAGGCCAGCACGACGGCGGCCAGAAACTTTAGCATCGGCGTGGCGGCGCGGATCGGCTCCTCCGGCTCCGCGATCGAGCGTACCGCGCCCTGCGGTTTTCCGAGCAAACCGTAAGGCCGCACAATGAGGACCAACGCCATCACCATGAACTCTGCGACCAGCGTAAACTTGGAGAAGTTCACCGTCACGACGCCGAAATCGACCACGCCGATGCCAATGCAGAGCGCCTTGACCTCGGCGATGATGACCGCGGCCAGGTAGGCGCCCGTGATCGAGCCCATGCCGCCGACCACCACCACCACGAAGGCGTCGCCGATGGCGATGAGATCGGTCGCAAGCGTGGCCGGTTCGCGCGCCACCTGCAGCGCGCCGCCGAAGCCGGCCAGCGCGGCGCCCAGCGCGAACACGGAGGTGAACAGCACGGCCTGATTGACGCCCAGCGCGCCGACCATCTCGCGATCCTGGGTCGCGGCGCGAATGAGTCGGCCGAAGCGCGTCAGCTTCAGCGTGAAATGCAGGATCAGCAGGACGACCGGCCCGATCAGCGCCAGGAACAGATCGTAGCTCGGCAGCCGCCGGCCGAGCAGCTCGACCGACCCGGCGAGCCCCGGCGCGCGGGGACCGAGCAGATCCTCCGAGCCCCAGATCCAGTGCGTCATGTCATTGAACACAAGCACGAGCGCAAACGTGGCGAGAAGCTGGAATAACTCCGGCGCGCGATAGATCCGGCGCAGCAGAAGGATTTCGATCAGCGCGCCGATGCAGCCGACGATGATCGCCGTCGCCAATATGCCGCCCCAGAAACCGATCACCCCGCCAATCTTGGTGGCGAACGAATAGGCGATGTAGGTCCCCATCATATAGAGGGAGCCGTGCGCAATATTGATGATGCGGGTGACGCCGAATATCAGCGACAGACCGACGGCAATGAAGAACAGGCCCGAGGCCGACGAGAGGCCATTGATCGCCTGAAAGAGAAATGCGTCGAGGGTCATGGATCCC
>Ga0182736_1003322_pt1 | contig 10968 bp, 9 predicted proteins | sample eDN5th30CKraftBY_FD_128882 | JGI IMG/M metagenome (GOLD analysis project Ga0182736, IMG submission 128882) | Enriched backyard soil microbial communities from Emeryville, California, USA - eDNA 5th pass 30_C Kraft BY (version 2) (version 2) | ecosystem: Environmental > Terrestrial > Soil >...
CCGATCAGCAGGATGTTGGACTTGGCCAGTTCGACGTCGTTGTGCTTCGTCGCGTGCGCCAGGCGCTTGTAATGGTTATGGACCGCCACGGAGAGCACCTTCTTGGCGTGCTCCTGGCCGATCACGTAGTCATCCAGAACGCGGCTGATTTCCTTCGGGGTCGGCACCCCGTCGCGGGACTTCACGAGGGACGATTTCGACTCCTCGCGGATGATGTCCATGCACAGCTCGACGCATTCATCGCAGATGAAAACCGTCGGGCCAGCGATCAGCTTGCGAACCTCATGCTGGCTCTTGCCGCAGAAGGAGCAGTACAGCGTACTCTTGGAGTCGTTGCCGCCAGCCTTGGTCATTATCACATCTCCAATCCGTGCCGGGACAGCCCCTGCCGACCCAACACTCTTAAGTTATAGGCGACGAAACTAACAAAATGTTCCGTCGCTAAGATTTGAACGCCCAAATCGCCATGCTCCCGAATCCATATGCAATCATGCGGAGGCCGCCTGATCAATAGAAACGAGATTACTCGGCAAAAAGACGCACCTGGGGAATTTTGTCCCCAGGTTTTAAGGGTTACGCCGGGGTGGCGGCCGGCTCAGGGCGCTTCTCGATCACCTGGTCGATGAGGCCGAACTCCTGGGCCGCCTGGGCGGTCATGAAGTTGTCGCGCTCCAGAGCCCGCTCGATTTCCTCGTAATTGCGGCCGGTATGGCCCACGTAGATCTCGTTCAGGCGACGCTTGAGGGCTTCGCTCTCGCGGGCGTGGATCATGATGTCGGTGACCTGGCCCTGGTAGCCGCCGGAGGGCTGGTGGACCATGATGCGGGCGTTCGGGAGGGCGAAGCGCATGCCCTTCTCGCCGGCGGTCAGCAGGAGGGAGCCCATGGAGGCCGCCTGGCCGACGCAGAGGGTCGAGACGGGGCAGCGGATGAACTGCATCGTGTCGTAGATCGACAGGCCCGAGGTCACGACGCCGCCGGGCGAATTGATGTAGAAGGAGATTTCCTTCTTGGGGTTCTCGGCCTCGAGGAACAGAAGCTGTGCCACGATCAGCGAGGCCGAGTAATCTTCAACCGGACCCGTGAGGAAGATAATCCGTTCGCGCAGGAGGCGCGAATAGATGTCGAATGCGCGCTCGCCGCGGTTCGACTGCTCAACCACCATCGGGACGAGCGTATTGTTAAAGAGCGCTACCGGATCTCTCATTGTCTCACTGCTCCAATTCGGCCGCGCGGATGCGCGGCCGTGCATTTCAGCAAGCAGCGAGACGCTTAAGGGAGCGTTACTCGCCCTTGCCGGCTTTCTCTGCGTCCTCGTCCTCGTCGCTGAAGAGAACGTCCTTGGAGACGGTCTCCTCGTTGACCTTCACCTGGGACAGGATCTGGTCGACGACCTTCTCCTCGAACAGAGGAGCCCGGATTTCAGCGAGGGCCTGCGGGTTCTTCTGGTAGAACTCCCAAACCTGCCGCTCCTGGCCGGGGTACTGACGGACCCGCTCGATGAGGGCCTGAGTCACCTCGTCGTCGGAGATCTTGATATCGGACTTCTCACCGATCTGCGCAAGGACCAAGCCGAGGCGAACACGACGCTCGGCGATCTTGCGGTACTCGGCCTTGGCCTCGTCTTCCGTGGTGCTCTCGTCCTCGAAGGTGCGGTTGTTCGACTTCATGTCGCCGACGACCTGCGCCCACACGGCCGAGAACTCCTGCTCGACCAGGGTCGGCGGCAGCTCGAAGCTGTACTTGGCGTCGAGGGAATCAAGGAGATCCTTCTTCACCTTGCGGCGGGACTGGGCGTCGAAGTCGCGCTTGATGGCGTCGCGGATCGCGTCCTTGAGCTTGTCCAGGGACTCCATGCCGAAGCCCTTGGCCATCTCGTCGTCGATCTTCAGCTCGCCGGGAGCCTCGACTTCCTTCACGATCACGTCGAACTCGGCGTCCTTGCCGGCCAGATGGGCCGCCATGTAGTTCACCGGGAAGGTGACCTTCACGAGCTTGGTGTCGCCGGCCTTCAGGCCGAGGAGCTGGTCCTCGAAGCCCGGGATGAAGGTGTTCGAACCGAGCTCGACCCGGATGTCCTCACCCTTGCCGCCTTCGAATTCCGTGCCGTCGATGCGGCCCACGAAGTCGACGACGACCCGGTCGCCCTCGGCCGCAGCGCCTTCCTTCGTGTCGAAGGAGCGGTTCTGCTTGGCCATGCGCTCGAGCGATTCGTTGATCTCGGCATCGGTGACCTCGGCCACCGGCTTCTTGACCGTCACGTCGGAGAGATCGGCCAGCTCGAAGACCGGCAGGACCTCGAGGGCGACGGTGAAGGCCAGGTCGCCCTTGGCCTCCATGGCCTTCTCGACCTCTTCCTGGCTCTCGGGGAACTGGATCTGCGGCTCGTTGGCGAGCTTCAGGTCGTTGTCCTCGACGATCTTGCGGTTGGCCTCGTTGACGGCGTTCTGCAGCACGTCGGCCATGACGGAACGGCCATAAACCCGACGCAGATGTCCCACCGGCACTTTACCGGGACGGAACCCCTTGATCTGCACGCGATCCTTGAGGGTCGTCAATTCGCTGTTCAGGCGCTCTTCCAACTCGGTGGCCGGGAGCACGACCTTGAACTCTCGCTTCAAGCCTTGGGACAGTGTTTCCGTCACCTGCATGGTTCTGTTCGCCTTCATTCACTCGAAAAATTCTGTCAGGCTCCGGCCGATGCGGCATCCACCGTCAACCAGGCCTCTCGGAGCCTCCGGATTACCAACCCTGACGGGATTGGTGCGGGCGGAGGGACTCGAACCCCCACAACTTTCGTCGCTGGAACCTAAATCCAGTGCGTCTACCAATTCCGCCACGCCCGCGCGGGAGCGGCGCGCGAGCGCACCCCTCTTCCGGGACGCGGCTCTATAGCACGGTTAAAAGACAGTGCATCAAAAAAGTTCGTGTGCGGCCAGATGGCAACCAAACTTGGCCGTTTACGTTCAAGGCTGTACCGATGTTTCCCATCCGCACGCCTTGAGACGGAACCACCTCCATGATCACCCGCCGCGCCGTCACCGCCGGTCTCGCCACGACCCTGATCGCCCTCTCCCGGCAAGCGGGGGCGCAGGGCTCGGGCGGGTCCGAGCAGACCCTCACGGCAAAGCCCGATCGTCTGAAGCTTCGCCCCGATGCCGCCACCGAAGCCGATCTCTGGACCTTCAATGGCAGCTTGAGCCCGGTCGTGCGGGTCAAGCAGGGTGCTGAGCTGCGGCTTAGGCTCGAGAACGAGACCGCTCTGCCCCTGTCGCTGCATTTTCACGGGGTGCGTGGCGCCAATGCCATGGATGGAGTCGGCGGATTGACCCAGGACCCGGTCGCCGCTGGGAAAAGCCATGACTACCGCCTTACCCTACCCGATACCGGGACCTTCCTGATCCGCCCCGGCGTCCTCGGCGGCAGTGCGGAGCCCATGGAGCGCGGCCTGTCGGCGCTTCTGGTCGTCGAGGAACCGGAGCCGCCAAAGGTCGACCAGGATCTCGCCCTCTTGGTCGACGACTGGCGCCTGAACGAAGACGGGTCTCTCGCGTCCTTCGAGAAGACGGCGGAAGCAGCTCCGGCCGGGCGGCTCGGAAGCTGGCTCAGCGTCAACGGCAAGGCAACGCCGCAGCGGGTCGAGGCAGCACCCGGCGGGCGCCTTCGCCTGCGGCTCGCCAATGCCTGCAACGCCCGGACCATGCGCCTGCGCTTCGACGGGATGAAGGCGTATGTGATCGCCGTCGACGGACAGCCGACCAGCACCTTCGAGCCCCTCAAGGCCTCCCTGCCCTTCGCCCCCGGAACCCGCTACGACCTGCTGGTCGATCTTGCGCCGGAGCCCGGAGCGACCGGCGCCGTGCTGGCCCTGATCGGTGACGGGATGCCTCTCGTCGAGATCGTGACCGCAGGAGAGAAGCGGCCGGAACTCCCGGCCATCGCTCCGCTGCCGCCCAATCCGAAGCTCCCGGAGGCCATCAAGCTCCAGAACGCCAGCCGCAAGGACGTGGTGATCAAGGGAGATCCGAAGGCTTCCAACATTCCGTGGACCATCAACGGCGCGGCCGGAAATCCATCGGGTCCATCGCTCGTTAAGGTCAAGCGCGGCACGCCGGTCGTGCTGGCCCTCAAGAACGAAACCGCCTTCGTCCAGCCGATGCACCTGCACGGCCATTCCTTCCGCCTCCTGCACTCGCTCGACGACGGATGGGAGCCCTATTGGCTCGATACGGTTCAGGTGCCGGAGAACAGGACGGCTCGGATCGCCTTCGTGGCCGACAATCCGGGCAAGTGGCTCCTTGCCTCGACCGTCATGGAACGGTTCGACGCGGGGCTGTGGACCTGGATCGAAGTTACCTGAGCAGGTCCCGCAGGACGCCGGGAACCAGATCCGCCAGGTCCTCGGAAATCAGCCCCGGCCCGAAGCTCGCCCCCGCCTCCGCATGGATCCAGGCTCCGGCGCAGGCCGCCTCGAACCCCGGCACGCCCTGCGCCATCAGCCCTGCGATGAGGCCGCAGAGCGTGTCGCCCGAGCCGGCCGTGGCGAGGTAGGGCGTCCCATTCTCGTTGATAGCCGCCCTGCCGTCCGGAGCGGCGATCACGGTATCGGGTCCCTTCAGCAGCACGACGGCGCCCGTATAGGCGGCGGCCCGGCTGGCCCGCTCGATCTTCGACTCCGGATCGAGAATGTCAGGGTGGCCTTTGAACAGGCGGACGAACTCGCCGTCATGAGGCGTGAGCACCGTCGGGGCGTGGCGGAACGCCCCGTGAAGCTCGGAGGCAAGCCCCTCGAAGGAGGTCAGGGCGTCCGCGTCCAGAACGAGGTTTCGCCGCGCCTGGACGGCAACGGCCACCATGGCGCGGGTCCCGGAATGAACGCCGAGCGCCGGCCCCAGGACGAGGGAGTTGAAGCGGGGATCCTGGAGGATCGCATGCAGCCCCTCGGGACCATCGCAACCCTTGAGCATGACGGCCGTCAGGTGGGCGGCGTTTACCCCGAGCGCTTCCGGCGGGGACGCCACGGTGACGAGGCCGGAGCCGATCCTGAGGGCCGCGCGGGCCGCCAGCCTGGCGGCGCCCGTGCGGGTGGCGCCACCCGAGGCCACGAGGGTGTGGCCGCGCTCGTATTTATGGGACGAGAGGCCCGGCCTCGGCAGGGCACCGAGCCAAAGGGCCGGGCCGTTGGCGAAGAGGCTTCCGCCCTTCGCCGCGAGGATGTCCCGCCCGATCCCGATATCCACCACCTCCACCGGCCCGCTATGGGCCCGGCCCGGCATGAGGAGATGGCACGGCTTGCGGGCCGCGAAGGTCACGGTGCCCACCGCCTTGACCGCGATGCCCCGCACGGCCCCGGTCGAGCCGTCGATGCCCGAGGGCAGATCTACGGCCAGGATCGGCCTGCCGGACCCGTTCATGCGGTCGACCACGTGCCGGGCGGCACCGTCGAGGTTGCGGGACAGGCCAGTGCCGAAAAGGGCATCGACGATCAGGTCCGCGTCCTCGAGGACCAGCTCCTCGACGGGTGTGACCTCCCCCGCCCAGTCTCGGGCCGCTTCCGCCGCATCGCCCGTCAGGCGGCTCGGCGAGCCCAGGAGGCCCAGCCTTACCCGGTAGCCCCGCTCGGCCAGGATCCTCGCCGCGACGAATCCGTCGCCTCCATTTTGACCAGGCCCACAGAGAATGGCGACCGTACTGCCCGGAGAGGCTAATTTTTCGGCAGAAACGGCAACCCCGCGCCCTGCCCGTCTCATGAGTTCGATGCCCGGGGTGCCCCTTGCCATGGCCTCGAGGTCGGCCTGCCGCATTTCGGAGGGGGTCAGAACGAGTTCAGAGGCTGTCATGGGCGCAAATTGAGCCGGTTTTCTGGGATTTGGCGAGCTTTTCCGCAACTGCACAAACTTTGATCATAATCTGCCCATCAACTCGGCAGATTGGCCCACTTTGAATCGACGATCGCATGGAAGGCGCTCCGGGCTGGTGCTAAAAGCGGCAAAACCTCGAACGAAACGGTTGACCGGGATGAAGAAGATCGAAGCCATCATCAAGCCCTTCAAGCTCGATGAAGTCAAAGAAGCTCTCCAGGAAGTTGGCCTTCAGGGCATTACCGTGATCGAGGCGAAAGGCTTCGGCCGCCAGAAGGGCCACACCGAACTGTATCGCGGCGCGGAATACGTGGTCGATTTCCTCCCCAAGGTGAAGCTCGAGATCGTCCTGAACGACGACATGGCCGAGAGCGCCATCGAGGCGATCCGCAAGGCGGCTCAGACCGGACGCATCGGCGACGGCAAGATTTTCGTTTCGACGGTCGAAGAGGCCGTTCGCATCCGCACGGGCGAGACCGGATCCGACGCGATCTAAGCTCGCTTTCCCAAGCCAAGGCCGAACGGCCGAGGACTATCTCTAAGGGCAGAAGAGGACCAGACGATCATGCAGACCGCCAAGGAAGTGCTCAAGGCGATCAAAGATAACGACGTCCAATACGTCGACTTCCGTTTCACCGACCCGCGCGGCAAGTGGCAGCATGTGACCTTCGACGTTTCGATGGTCGACGAAGACATGTTCGCCGACGGCATCATGTTCGACGGTTCGTCCATCGCCGGCTGGAAGGCGATCAACGAGTCCGACATGACCCTCATGCCCGACCCGACGACCGCCCAGATGGACCCGTTCTTCTCGGCGTCCACCATGATCATCAATTGCGACATCCTCGAGCCGGCCACGGGCGAGCCCTATAACCGCGATCCGCGCGGCATCGCCAAGAAGGCCGAGGCCTTCCTGCAGTCCACGGGCATCGCCGACACGGTCTATGTCGGCCCCGAGGCCGAGTTCTTCGTGTTCGACGATGTGAAGTTCATGGCCGACCCGTACAACACCGGCTTCAAGCTCGATTCCTCCGAGCTGCCGATCAACGGCGACACGCCTTACGAAGGCGGCAACCTGGGCCACCGCATCCAGACCAAGGCCGGCTACTTCCCGGTTCCGCCGCTGGATTCCGCCCAGGACATGCGCGGCGAGATGCTGGCCGCCATGAAGGCCATGGGCGTGACGGTCGAAAAGCACCACCACGAGGTCGCTTCCGCCCAGCACGAGCTCGGCACGAAGTTCAACACCCTCGTGCGTACCGCCGACGAGATGCAGATCTACAAGTACTGCATCCACAACGTCGCCCAGTCCTACGGCAAGACGGCCACCTTCATGCCGAAGCCGGTCTTCGGCGACAACGGCTCGGGCATGCACGTCCACCAGTCGCTGTGGAAGGGCGGCAAGCCCCTCTTCGCCGGCAACAAGTATGCCGACCTGTCCCAGGAATGCCTGTGGTACATCGGCGGCATCATCAAGCACGCCAAGGCGCTGAACGCCTTCACCAACCCGTCGACGAACTCCTACAAGCGTCTCGTTCCGGGCTACGAGGCTCCGGTGCTACTGGCCTACTCGGCCCGTAACCGCTCGGCTTCCTGCCGTATTCCGTGGACGACCTCGCCGAAGGCCAAGCGCGTCGAGGTCCGCTTCCCCGATCCGACCGCCAATCCGTATCTCGCCTTCGCGGCGCTGATGATGGCCGGTCTCGACGGCATCCTGAACAAGATCGATCCCGGCCAGGCGATGGACAAGGATCTCTACGATCTGCCCCCGCGCGAGCTGAAGAAGATCCCGACGGTCTGCGGCAGCCTGCGCGAAGCTCTCGCCAGCCTCGACAAGGACCGCGCGTTCCTCAAGGCCGGCGGCGTCTTCAACGACGACTTCATCGACAGCTACATCGAGCTGAAGATGACGGAGGTCGCTCGCTCCGAGATGACCCCGCACCCGGTCGAGTTCCAGATGTACTACTCCGTCTAATCGGACCCACTTTCCTCCCGGCTGCGGAACCGCAGCCTTCCTTCACCGGGGCTCTTTCCGAGCCCCGGTTTTTTATTGCCTGCCTCCAGAGGAAAAACCGCAACGCTGGATCTTCCACGTTCGATCAAGGTGCAGGTCCGACCGGAGGCCGCCGGAACGCGTTCGGATGGGGGCGCCGATGTATCCGGCATGAGCCCGGGCGCCGGCACCCGATCACGCTTGTCAGCGATGCGCCAGGATGTTGACCAGGCGTCCGAACGGATCACGGACGTAGAAGCGGGTGACGCCCCAGGGCTCGGATGCCGGGCCATATTCGATCTCGAATCCTGCCGCCTGCATTCTCTGGTGAACCTCTGGCAGGTCATCGACTTCGATGGAGATATCCGGCACGGGCGTTCCCGATCCACCTTCCGTCATCACACTGATCTGCGGCGTCATGCTGCCGGCGGCCGTGAAGGTCATGATCCAACCCATGTCCATGGCGACGTCCATTCCCAGCACGTCGCCATAAAAGGCTTTCGCGGCATCGACCCGGTCGGCTGCCACATTCGGAACGATGCGCCTCACTGCCATGGATCGTCTCCTCGGTTGGCTCCTGAAACGAAAAAAGGCCCGGTGTTGCCACCGGGCCTTTTCTATCGCCGAAGCGATGGGTCTTAGTAGGTGCCGAAGCGGTAGTTCAGACCAGCGCGAACCACGCCGAACTCCGACTCGCCGCCGCGGTAGTTGATACCAGCGAAGTTGAAGTCGTCGTCTTCGAGGTTCACGTACAGACCTTCAACCTTCAGGCTGAGGTTGTTGGTGACTGCGTACTCGATACCACCGCCGACGGTCCAGCCAGTGCGGTCGTCAGCGAAGGCGAAGCCGCCGGTTGCGTAGATGAGGGCGCGGTCGAAGGCCACACCGGCGCGAGCACGAACCGTGCCGAACCAGTCGCTGTTGTCGTAGGAGACGATGCCGACGCCGGGAACGACGTAGGTTGCGCCGCCGAGGTCAGCGTACTGGATGTCGCCTTCGAGACCGAGCACGAACGAGCCGATCTGGTAGTTGTAGCCGATCTGGGCGCCACCGACGAAGCCGCCGTCGTCTTCGCTGTCAGCGCGAACCACAGCACCGTTGGGGAGCGTGACGTCGAAGCTCTCGGTCCAGCCGTAGCCAGCGTTCACACCGACGTAGAAGCCGGTCCAGGTGAAGACCGGAACGGCAGCGATGACCGGAGCCGGAGCGCGGCGGGACGGAAGGTCAGCAGCCAGAGTGCCAGAGGCGAGGCCGAGCAGGGCAACCGAGGAGAGGAGGATCTTTTTCATTTGTCTTATGTCCATCTGTTAGAAGGATGTGACGCAGCTTGTAGCTCAGACCTGACCTACCGTCTGTCACTTTCCAGCCACAGTTAAGACAAGAAGCACGGCCTTTCGCATCCGCCACCGAAAGCAGGCGGATTTGACCGCATCGCGGGCCTCGGCCCTGCCCTCTCCTGATCACGCCGATTTTCAAATTCTTCTTGAAAATCAAAAGACTACAGGCGACCTGATGAACCCGCGAGGCCGCCAGCGGAGCCGGTAACCACTTATTGACCATGCTCGCGGGGAGTTGCGCAAGCAGGCGGCGCTTTCATGGTTAACCGCCGTTAAGCCACAATTCCATCGCCTGAATCACCCGGTCGGGCTGCTCGAGCGTGGACATGTGGCCTGCCTCGGGCACCACCACCAGGGAGGCCCATTCGATCATCTCGGCCATCTCGCGCGCGATCTCCGGTGGCGTGATCGAATCGCCCTCCCCGACCAGAACCAGGGTCGGGATCTCGATTCCCGGCAAGAGAGGACGCGAATCGGCTCGCCCCATGATGGCCCGCTGCTGCCGGACATAAGCGTCGACGCCCGTCTCCCGCATCATGTCTACGATCACACTCTGGAGGGCCTCGTCGCCCCGGCGGTCGGGATGGACCAGACGAGGCCAGAGCGCGGAATGGATCTCGCCGAATCGCCCTGCCTCCGCCAGGGCGATCAGCCGCCTGCGATCCTGGCTCGCTTCAGGCGTGTCGGGCCGCGCGCTCGTATCGAGCAAAGCCAGGCGCTCCACACGTTCCGGCGCCTGTCGCATCACCTCCAGGGCCACGTAGCCGCCCATGGAGAGCCCCGCGAGAGCGAACCTGCGGGGAGCCTCCCGCAGGAGCCGACCGGCGACCTCGGGGATCGAATCATCCCGCGTGTGATCGGCCACAAGGATGGTGCGGCCCGTGGACAGGACCTCGATCTGGGGTTCGAAAAGCCGGGCCGTGCAGGCCAATCCGGGAATCAGAACAAGTGTTTCGGCCATACAAACGTCCCTTTGTCGCCTCTCGGCAAGTTTCCTTGGATTGACAAGCGCATAGCTTATCTTATGGTCCCGCCACTCCTTTAACTTGAGCAAGAACCTCAGGTGAAACCAGTCTCGCGCCTGTTTGTTGCCGTAGAGCGCGGCCGGCACTTAAGAGCGCGCCTAGCCCCTCAACGGTAATTAGCATTCATGTCGTTCGCCGAACTCGGACTTAGCGATAAAGTTCAACAGGCCGTAGCAAGCGCCGGATACACAGAGCCGACGCCGATCCAGGCCCAGGCCATTCCGCACGTCCTCTCCCGCCGCGATGTGCTGGGCATCGCCCAGACCGGCACGGGCAAGACGGCGGCCTTCACGCTCCCGATGCTGACCCTGCTCGAAACCGGGCGGGCCCGGGCGCGCATGCCCCGCACGCTGATCCTCGAGCCGACCCGCGAGCTGGCGGCCCAGGTCGAGGAGAACTTCGACAAGTACGGGATCAATCACAAGCTGTCCGTCGCCCTGCTGATCGGCGGCGTGTCCTTCGGCGACCAGGATGCCAAGATCACCCGAGGCGTCGACGTGCTGATCGCCACCCCGGGCCGCCTGCTCGACCATTTCGAGCGCGGCAAGCTCCTGCTCACCGGCGTCGAGCTGCTCGTGATCGACGAGGCCGACCGGATGCTCGACATGGGCTTCATCCCGGATATCGAGCGGATCGTGAAGCTGGTGCCGTTCACCCGCCAGACCCTGTTCTTCTCCGCCACCATGCCGCCGGAGATCCAGCGGCTCGCCGACGCCTTCCTTCACAATCCGGTGAAGGTGGAGGTCGCCCGCG
>Ga0182736_1003323_pt1 | contig 10967 bp, 12 predicted proteins | sample eDN5th30CKraftBY_FD_128882 | JGI IMG/M metagenome (GOLD analysis project Ga0182736, IMG submission 128882) | Enriched backyard soil microbial communities from Emeryville, California, USA - eDNA 5th pass 30_C Kraft BY (version 2) (version 2) | ecosystem: Environmental > Terrestrial > Soil >...
ACAATCCAATCTAATCTCGATATGCCATGACTTGGCGTTTCCAGCCTTGCCAATGGAATGAGTGCCGGATTAACTCCGAGATATTGTTCAATAAAGGAATCAGGCAAGTAATTCTGAGCAAATCGGAGCACCTTCCAATAAATGCGATGGATTGCCTCTGACGCTTCACGCAGCTGTGATAGCTCCGTTTCTTGATAGGCGATAAAGGCTGGCACGCAATACTCTTTGCCATTCATTCGATGATAAGGAATAATGTCTGCTAAGTCTCCTTGAAAGCATTCATCATGAGACTTTCCCAACGTAATGACTGTACGCATCATTATCCTCCCGAGCTACTTATTCCGCTGCTGCCTAAGCCCTTATATACTCCAGAGCTTGATGAGCTATCCGTACTGTAGCTCCCCGATGACTTCGAACCGCCACTGCCACCATAATAATAACCACCTGCACCACCACCTGAGCCTGTGCTGCAATTTTCATATTCAGGATTACAATTGGAGCTCGTATTACAGCCTGTCATCACTGCCGGAACAGCGAGCAGCAAGGCAAAGGTAAGCAGCTTCGATGGCGTTGCCTGCTTATTTTTAGAAGCCGGCAACATTTCTCTATCCAAATTCTCCTCTGTCACTACAAGTTCACTTCCTTCAAATAAAAAATAACATGATTCGTATCTAAATCTAGCACGGAATAAATGATTTCGTAACAAACGCTATATAGCACTAAGTAATGATCCAGCAGCAACGTGCTAGCGGGCACATCATAAGGAGGGTTAACATACTCCGAACGTTCAAAGCCCTTACCACTCCAGCGCAGCAGTACAATAGTTAGCCCATCTGTACGTGCGCTGTTAGCGAATAAAGGTTCCTCAATATAACGCCCATACACTGCATCCTGATTTTTATTAAAGCGTGACGCATAAATAATATGACGCGTACCGTTCTCGGATTCATTAGAAACATGCTCATACAGCTTATTATGAATAACCGTTGCATTCACAAGCTTGCGTACGAACAGCTCCTCCTGACTAACGTACTGCTCTAGTAGATAGCTAACTACTCTTTTCTCCTGCTCAACCCATTCCTGATAGCTAAGCCAACTTGTCGTCGACATCGGCTTACCCCTTTCATCGTTTACTTAAAGTCGCTTCATATGACATAACAAGGCATTTCCCCGCTGCCTTATCAAGCTCATTTATCGTACATATCTCTCATTTACGTGTTCACTAATTATTCGTTGCACGCTTAATAAGTTTCCATAGACGGTCAACACAATATATAACCGAAGCTGCCAGCATTATATCGAAGGCCACATTAAACATAAACAGATGCTTGCTTAGATCAGCTAACCCATCGCCAACAATCGGAATGAGAAATCCAAAAGCACCAATTAACCCGATAACTCCAAATAACTCTAACGCAATTCGTGAGAAAATGGAATCTCTTCTTCTCCATTCATAGAGAAGCACGCCGTAATACAAGAGATATACGATCATAATAAAGGAGAACTCATTAGGCAGTACTGTTCGCTTGAACTGACTCCACCAGCTATATTGCTCCGTCACCGCACCCGCGTGCTTGCCAGCAGCTAACTCATATGTACCGAGATAATACGGTCGTATATTCATACTATGCTCTGCCGCATAAGACATTCGTTGCAATAGTCGGTCTGGATGCTTCATATAAAATAGCAGCACATCCATATGGGAAATTCGCTCGTAAAAGTCGGCTTGCAATCTTGGGTCATCCTGCTTAATGACCGTATCGCTCTGAAAATAATTAGTCCCTGCCAAGCCTTCCAGATATGCTGGCAGTCCAAGCTCCTGCAAATCCTCTTGAACTGTATCAGAGCTATGCAATATCCCAAAAAATACGGTCTGATACAAATTAATTTGCTTGAAATCCTTCGGGGCTAATAGATACATTCCCGCTGCGATCACAACAAGCGCTGCACTGCATGTTATGGCTAGCCTTTTCCAAGGAAAATTGTCCTTATGAAGTGCGGCAAAACGCAAGCAAACTACCGAAAACAACAGTCCAAGCGGCGCATTTTGCGTTTTCGAGCATACTAAAAATAAGCAAGCAAGCACAAACAGCAGCAGTAGCCTTTTGCTTGGTGTCTCCCTTCTAAGCACCGTTAAGCCAAGCGCTAGCGTTAGCAGCATAAAGATAAAGGACACTGGCTCCCCATATAATGAGTTAAAATAGGCTAAGTAACCAACATCGTGGAACACTAGCAGCAATATAGCCATTAGCGCAACCGTAACTAAAATTCCGCGCTTTTTGAAAAAGGTAATGCACAGGCAGCTTGCCGTTATGAGCAATAAGCTGTATAGCGCACCAAGCACACGAATATCAAAGTATTCAGAATGAATTATGAAAGCAATGCTTCGTGCGAATAGCACAATAAGAAGCTGTGAAGTGACATAAAAGCCACGAAAAAAGCTGTCATATGCAAAATAAGCATGAGCATAGTTGAAAAAACGCTGCTCATAGCTTTCGAATTCATTGTAGTAATTCAATCCAATGGAGCCCATAATTCGTAAGAAGTCCCCATTATCCGCCACTCCTATAAATTCCCCCGTAAACAACAACAATACGATAATTAATGTCGCTAACAAGCAGTACAGCCATTCTGGCTTTAACAGCATACGCATTTTGTACTCTCCACTTCCCCTATCAATTTCTAATGCTAGTCTCCATTTCCATTTTATCACAAATGTAAACTGAAGCTAAATAAGATTGATCTAGCCTTAATTCTCCACTAACAATTGCTCACTATAATGATAAAAACCTATCACTTATCGACAGAAAGGAAACGTAACATGGGAATTCACACCTATTTTCAATCGCTAAATGATTTAGAAAGAATTATTCGCTGCCCTGGGAAATTCAAATTTGAAGAGCATAGCGTTGCTGCCCATTCGTGGAAGGTTGTCCAATACGCAAAAACGTTGGCAGATATTGAGGAACGAAATGGTGTCATCATCGATTGGAAGAAGCTTTATGAAATTACGAGCAGCCACGACTACGGTGAAATCTTTATTGGCGATATTAAAACACCAGTGAAGCATTATTCTCTCCAGCTAAGAGGGATGCTGCAGCAGGTAGAGGAAGGCATGATTGCACATTTCATTGACGAGCATATTCCAGTGGAGCTCCAGCCTATCTTCCGTCGTCAGCTCCGTGAAGGCAAGGATCAATCCGTAGAAGGCTTAATATTAGAGGTTGCAGACAAGCTAGATCAAGTATATGAGGCATTCACTGAACTGAAGCGTGGGAATACCGAGCGAGAATTTGTGACGATGTATGTTGAGGCTTTACGTAAAATAAGTAAAATTAAACTGCATTGCGTTACGTATTTTCTAGATCATATATTGCCGGAGCTTATTAGCGAGAGCGAAAATTGCCCCGTCGATATTAGGCAAATTACGGTAGACGCACTTTCTGCCACTGCCTAGCTTTTGTATACTCCTCCATTCAATTTTTCTCTTCTCTTTCTCTCACCTACTCTTACTTAGCTATTCCACCCATTCTATTAACCAAACTGTCCAGTTTGTCATCATCTACATAAACTACTAATCGATACCAAACTTTGGTACAATTGCTTAAAAGTATTCATATACATTGTATAAAGTATGACTACATAAGGAGACAGTGCGATGAATATTGTTGAATTCATTAAATTTGCTCTGCCTGAATATCAAATTCTACATTCGGCTCGCTTGTACGGGCTGTTTAGCCTACGAGAAAAAAAGCGCGCTCATTCAGAAGAGCAGGATACACGGAACTATTATAATCAACCTGTCATTGTTCCCATGCATGGTGGTCGTAAAGCAGATGGGAATACCTTATCGGACTTCATACTCTTTCTACTCATTATGGGGTTTCCATTGTATTTCATAACGACTACTCCATTTAAATCTATAGAGAAAATATTAGCTGTTTATGAGACAGGCTATGCTGTTATTGAGAGTGGTTATGTTCTGTTAGGCGTTATTTTTTCAATTCTTCTTATCGGGATATCGTTTATTTTTGCACCTACGCGACGTATGTATTATCGAATGCCATGGTTATTACCCTTTATTATTTTGTTTTCGGTCAATCTGCTTATTCTTAGCATCTCTTATTTAATAATTAACACAGGTTTTTATGTAATAGATGAGGATCGAACTGCACTTTATACCTTATTTATGAGTGGTCAACTTCTACTTAGCAGGCTTCTTTTGTCTATCTGGCTGTATAAGAAGCCAATTACTCATTTGGGAGGTAAATTATGAGTAACAGACCTCACTATCCCCAGCAGCCAAATTATTATGTTACGCAGTCGCCAATGAGTGAGTATGAACAATTTATTTTAAGGAAGGAGCAGCGCTGGAAACGTCCTTTCATCATTGCAGGAATTTGCTTGATTGGATTTATCGTGTTGTCTTTTACATGTCTCTTCCTTTTCGTTAAAGTCGATGATGATAAGTCAATCGATGAGGAGATCATCAAGAAAGCGCTAGAACAACAAATTTCTACACAAATACCCGTTCGTACAAAGCTCTTGAAGAACCAAAATCATACACTGCAATCATTAAACTTTAGCGTTGTACATAACGACAAGCAGGACACCAGTAAAATTCATATATGGGACATTGGATTATTAGATGGAGAATATGTGCAGGTTTTTGTAGATGGTGAACCACTTTCTCCTCCCTTTATATTGAGAAGTACTGCCAAAACTTTTATTGTTCCAAACAATGCAGTTCTTGAGGTAAGGGGCATTCATGAGGTAGAGAATGGGATTCAGTACGGCATTATGTTTAGCTCCAACGAAAAAAGCTACTTCAATAACGTACTGGAAGGTAAAAGCAACACCTATCTGCTGCAAATGAGCAACTGATTCATCTTCATTTTTAGTTCCAGACCGTACTCTCCTCCTAATCGTTCCATGCATAGCTAAGCAGTCACCAACTCATACTAAGCTTCGGAGGTGATTGCTTTGCATAATGATAGTGGGTTATCAATCGATCAGCAAACTTTAGCCCAAGCGTGGCAAGCTGCACTGCCAAACTTTCTGAACACAGCCGATGAGTGTTCCGTGCAGTCTGATGCCAAGTATAATGATGCCTTACTCATTCATATTGCCAATAACGGACGTAGTCATTACTCTGCTGACTTCCGTCTGCACTATGTGGATGATCGAGAAGTAAAGGTCGATTTATTGGATGTAGAAAAAGGAAACGTCGCAGTCGATGAACAGCTTGTGCATGTCCAAGGACTTGTAGAGGATTATGTTCGTAACATTCATGAGTGCGCGCAAAGCCTGAAAGGACTGACTAAGCAATGACAAAAGCAAAAGCAGGCGTAGATAAAAATTTGCAAAATGTCGTGAAAGAGCTGGAAACTCTTGATCTGAATGCACATGCTAATCAGCAGCTTAACCAACAGCATATGGACCAACGTCACGAGGATATGCTGCATTTTAGAAAGAAAGCTTACGAAAACGAAAACCAAGAGTAAGCGAGGCGAAAGGCTTCATTAAAAGCTGAAACGCTTTCGATGTGCTTTTTTTGTACGGAGCTGATTACTCGAAGTAGCCTCAAATAAAGCTTTAGGAGGGATTTATTATGCCAAACGCACATGGTACTGATCATAATCATTCCAATAAGGATCGTCATCCTAAAACTAATCCACAGCCTAATGAGCCGCTATCCGGCTCTAAAAAGGTGAAGAACCGTAACCATTCGCGCAACAATCATGGTGAAGGTTCATAAGCTCTATTAAACAAAGCAGTTATAAAGAGGACACTCATTATCCTCCTTTATAACTGCTTCTTCTCATCCTTTAATAGCCTTATTGCGGTTTGTTAGCCAACGTACAAGTAAAATTATGCCAGTAACAATTAATGCTATAACACCTACGGTTAATCCAACCATCCAGCTATGCTGACGCTGCTCAACGGCAATTGCGACCAATCCCCAGACGATAACAAGCATAGTGACCCAGCTTCTAAAAGCTAGCCCGAGCACATAGGCCAACACAACTGCAGCTGCAAGTAGTACAACAGCGATTCCCCCTGTAGTTAGTGGCTGCCAGCCCCCATAGGTTAACGTAACTGCTGTGTTCACGAGCGAGGCTACAGCTATCCAGCCAATATATATGGCGAAAGGTATGCAAACGAACCACTTGCTAAGGTTATGCTGTCCATATATTGTGTTTTTTATAGCTTTATGAATGTTAAGTACGATAATGAGCAAGCTAAGAAATAAAGCGTAAATAATAAAGTTGCTGCTCACAATATACTCCATATGCCATAGTAGCAGCCAGCTACAATTCAATATGCAGCTCAACACAAAATAGATACCGACGCTCCTTACTACATTGTCCTGCTTGCCGCGAGCAGTGAAGCTATATACAATAAAGCCTGCAAGCGCCGCATAGATTAGTAGCCATATTGAAAAAGCATAGCCCGCTGGTGTCATGATCGTCGGATACTTAGCTGACACCTGGCCTGTCGTCTGACCACCAATTACTCCACGTTGAGCCAGCATATTAACAGCTATCATCGCAATATAGCTTAAAGCATTACTATAGCGAAGCAATTTACTACCCATCCCCTCTCCTCCCTTCCATTTCTATCACTATATTCTGCTTGTACACTATATACTATTCAGCTCAATCCAAAAAAAGAGCCATGCAGCTGCATGACTCTCATAATTTAGTCTTAATTGCCCTTGAATAGCTAACCTTACTAGCCTGCCTTCGTTAGTCCTGTAGGCTGCTGCTTCGATGCCTTATTACTTTGTCGTTTGGCTACCATATAGACTAGGCAACTAATAAGCACAAGCACAACAGCAACTGCGAGCAGTAATAGCCATACACTGTACTGCCATACCGATAGTAAGGCTAGCCAGCCATAAAGTCCGAGCAAGGTAATGAGCAGGGTCGGTACAGTTAATAATATCCCTACCTTGAAGTAATAACCCCAGCTGATTTTAACACCTTTGCCAGCCAGCACATGCAGCCATAGCAGCGTCGCCAAGGAGCCGATTGGCGTTATTTTCGGACCAAGATCAGAGCCGATAACATTAGCGTAAATTAACGCTTCACGAATAAATCCATCGGTATTCGTTGCTTTTATCGCTATCGCATCAATCATCACAGTAGGTAAGTTGTTCATAACCGACGATAATATCGCTGCGATAAAGCCCATGCCAACACTTGCTGCTAGCAGCCCTTGCTCTGCAATCCCCTCAATTACACGACTTAATGAATCCGTAAGACCTGCATTACGCAATCCGTAGACAACGACATACATGCCAATTGAGAAGATCACGATGCTCCAGGGTGCATTTTTAACAAGCTTAGTCGTATCGATTGCCGGACTTTTACGGGCAACGATAAGAAGCAGCAATGCTGCAGCACCTGCTATTGCTGACAACGGTAAACTGATCAGCTCACTAACAAAATAAGCAATGAGCAGCGCAAGCAAAATAAACCAAGAAAGCTTGAAGAGCTTGGCGTCCTTGATCGCTTCCTTCGGTTCTTTCATTTGTGCTAGCGAGTACGTACTGGGTATGCTTTTTCTATAGAAAAGATATACTACCAATAAGCTCGCTCCGACAGCAAATAAATTAGGCACAAGCATTCTGCTCGCATATTCCGCAAAGCCAATTTCAAAATAGTCAGCTGACACAATATTAACTAAGTTACTAATTAATAGCGGAGTAGAAGCGGTGTCGGCAATAAAGCCACTCGCCATAATAAAAGGTAAGATCCAACGATCTTCAAATTGCAGTGCACGCATCATCGCAAGCACGATCGGCGTCATAATAAGCGCTGCACCATCATTAGCAAATAACCCGGAAACGATCGCGCCGAGCAATATAATAAATACAAACATTAATTTAGCATTGCCTCGAGCTAACCTCGTCATATGCAATGCTGCCCATTCAAAAAATCCGATTTCATCTAATACAAGTGAAATAAAAATAATCCCTACAAATGCAAGCGTTGCGTTCCATACAATTCCTGTCACGGTAACGACATCTTGTAAACTAACTACTGAGAACATTAGAGCGACAAGCGCTCCAATACTTGCTGTCCACCCAATACCCAGCCCTCGTGGCTGCCAAATAACAAAAACTAAGGTGACTAAAAAGATGATTGCTGCGATCATCGCTACCGATACTTCCTCTCCGTTGATCCTATAGCTAGTGTACTTACTAACCTAAGCTAAACTAGTAATCATTATAGCATAAGAAGGCCTAGCGTAGCTCCTACAATTACTGCTAACCAGGAAGGTAGCTTCCATATATGCAGCATGACAAACAGCACAATGACTGCAACAAAATCTAATGGATTGAATATCGTGCTACGCCATATCGGATCGTACAGTGCGGCAAGCAAAATTCCTACTACTGCAGCATTCACACCACCTAAAGCAGTCTGTACAGCTCGCTGACGACGTAGTTCACTCCAGAAAGGCAATACTCCAATAACTAATAAAAAAGAAGGAAGAAAAATTGCAATTGTAGCAATGAACAATCCCAGTAAGCCATTAGCGAACCAACCCAAATACGCTGAAATTGTAAATAATGGACCTGGTACCGCCTGTACAGCACCATATCCAGCGAGGAAAACTTCTTCATTTATCCCATATGCTCCTGTACCTACTATCTCATCTTGCAGTAGCGGCAGTACAACATGCCCACCACCGAATACTAATGAACCAACACGATAGAAGCTATCAAATAAGCTGAGCCATCCCCAATCCATAGCATGACTTGCAAACGGCAACGCGATAAGCAAACCAACAAATAACAGCAAGCACCCGATCGCTAGTCGACGACTAATTGCAATCGAGAAATTACTGGGCTGCTCCTCTGATGAACGACGAATGAACAGCAGTCCTGCTACCGCAGCTAATAAAATCACGAGAATTTGAGTAACGGCACTTTGCCACATTAGCACCATTGCAGCAGCAGTAACCGCAATCGTTGCCCGTAATCGATCAGGAGCTAGCTTTTGCCCCATAGTCAGTACTGCCTGAGCCACAATCGCTACAGCAACAAGCTTTAAGCCATGCAGCAGGCCAGCATCAATAAGCCCCCCACTCTGAAGCAGCAGAGCAAAGCATAGCAAAGCAATGACCGATGGTAGCGTAAAGCCTAACCATGCAAGCACTCCGCCTAGCAACCCTGCCCGAACAATCCCGATCCCCATCCCCACCTGACTGCTTGCCGGGCCAGGTAAGAACTGACACAACGCTACTAAATCAGCATAGCTGCGCTCATCCATCCATTTTCTACGTTGCACATATTCTTCATGAAAGTACGCAAGATGAGCGACAGGCCCACCAAAGGAGGTTAAGCCTAGCCTAAAGGAGACAGCAAGCACCTCTAGCATTACTCGTACACTCCTTAACGAAGAGGAAGGTTGGTGACTACGACTACTGTCTGCACCTGCATCGCATTGCAAATTTTGACTCTGTTTATTATGATCTGAACACTGTTGCTGGTTAGATTGTTGCACCTTATGTTGAAGCAAGCAGTTCCCTCCTTAGTATACATAAAGTTCGTATAACCTCTTACCATCATAGGAGGAACAAACGCACGACACAAGTCATAACAAATTAAGTTTTTGTAAAACAAAACGGAGCTATGGCGTCGCGATTAAGCAACACCACAAACTCCGCATGTTATCGTGATCGAATTCACTTCGTATCGGCAAGAATTTTTCATATTACACTACTTAGCAAGCAATGATACTGGTCCGATCAAGCCAGATTGGAACGATTTAAGATCATATTCATTGGCTAGGCTATTGGTTACGGTTACTCGCAAGACATTCTCACCGCTTTGCAGCTTATCCTTAATATCGAACGTATACGGCTTCCACATACGAACACCGACCGTTTGTCCATTGACTTCTAAACGCACATGCTCCTCAGCAGTACCTAGATCAAGCTGAATAGCAGACCATAACGAGAGGTCTTCAAAGCTGAAGCTCTTCTCATATGTCAACGTTCCCGAGAAATGCTTCATTCCTTCCCACTCTGTCCACGAAGAAAGCTGCGACAGCTGCTTAGCATGGGCTCCAACTGTCACTATCCAATCAGCTGACAAATCAGCGATCACCTGTAATGGTTGTGTCTTCCCTTGAACGTTAACCACTATTGGCTCTACACCTTCATCAACAGCGATGACTAGACATTGTCTACGCTCTAGCTGCAAGGCAATACTTTGATGTCCATCATTCATCTCTACTATAGCCGCCTCACAGCTACCTTCCCATGGATGCCAAATATCCGTTAAGCCGTTCCCTTCGATGGTCAATACGCCTTGATAAGGGGCTTCATCCTCATTTACAACAACATAGAATAAGTGACCATCCTTTTTAATGGTACTGATACGAATATGCTCCCCTACTGGTGCAAGCTTTACCGCACGACCAAGCTTACCCTCTAGCAACGCAACAATGTCTTGCGCCTGCTCAACGACTAGCTGACCAATGTTCAAGCCATATTGTCCTGACTCTGACCATTCAATAACTAAACCACCCTGTGCAATAAATTGCTTCAGAATGCTCCAGCTTTCTGCTGCGACATGGCTGCCATGCTCAATCAGCACTACTTTATAGCGGTAATCTGTAATGTGCAGCTCTCCGTCTACCACCGTTACTGCACTTGCCAGTAAAGCTTCTTCCAAATAGTTAAACTCAATCTGCTGCTCATATAGCGGCTTAACTATTTTCCAAGGAAGATCTGATTTACCCGTTAAGACGGCAACCTCTGTCACGTTGCTGCTGTCAGTCATAAGCCAGCTCATTCGTTTAATATATCTAGAAAATAACGCGTAATCCCGCCACCATATATTGTGCAGCCCTACATCTGGCGGACGCTCGTCACGACGCTCATCGCGAATAGAATAATAGAAGGCATGCGGGCTAATAAGATTAACCCCTCGTACGAATAACCAATCC
>Ga0182736_1003324_pt1 | contig 10962 bp, 8 predicted proteins | sample eDN5th30CKraftBY_FD_128882 | JGI IMG/M metagenome (GOLD analysis project Ga0182736, IMG submission 128882) | Enriched backyard soil microbial communities from Emeryville, California, USA - eDNA 5th pass 30_C Kraft BY (version 2) (version 2) | ecosystem: Environmental > Terrestrial > Soil >...
CCAAGGCGCCGGCGACCAGGGCCTGATGTTCGGCTACGCGATCGCCGACACCCCGGAGTTGATGCCGCTGCCCATCGCGCTGGCCCACCGGCTGTCGCGTCGGCTGACCGAGGTCCGCAAGAACGGCACGCTGGCCTACCTGCGCCCCGACGGCAAGACTCAGGTCACCATCGAGTACGAAGACGACGTCCCGACCCGGCTGGACACCGTGGTGATCTCCACCCAGCACGCCGACGGTATCGACCTGGTCAACACCCTGGACCCCGATCTGCGGGAGCACGTGATCTCCACGGTGCTCGCCGAGCTCGCCCACGAGACGCTGGATTCCTCGTCGACGCGCGTGCTGATCAACCCGACCGGCAACTTCGTCGTCGGTGGGCCGATGGGTGACGCCGGTCTGACCGGACGCAAGATCATCGTCGACACCTACGGCGGCTGGGCCCGCCACGGCGGCGGCGCCTTCTCCGGCAAGGACCCGTCGAAGGTGGACCGCTCGGCCGCCTACGCGATGCGTTGGGTGGCCAAGAACATCGTCGCCGCCGGCCTGGCGCAGCGCGTCGAGGTCCAGGTGGCCTACGCCATCGGCAAGGCCGCCCCGGTCGGTCTGTTCATCGAGACCTTCGGCACCGCCACCGTCGACCCGGTCAAGATCGAGAAGATCGTGCCCGAGGTCTTCGACCTGCGCCCGGGCGCGATCGTGCGTGACCTGGACCTGCTGCGTCCGATCTACGCGCCGACCGCCGCCTACGGGCACTTCGGTCGCACCGACATCGACCTGCCGTGGGAACGGCTCGACAAGGTCGACGAGCTCAAGCGCGCCATCTAGCGCGTCTCTTCTTCGCGAGCAGACACAAAATCGCACCCGCGGCCACCGCGGCGTGCGATTTTGTGTCTGCTGGCCGTAAGGATCAGGCGCTGAACCGGTAGTCGTCGAGATCGAAGCGCCGGCTGCGCCAGTAGGCCTCCACCGTGGTGGTGGGCCGCAGCGGGACGTCGCCGTTCTTGTCGAAGTAGTAGCTGTTGGCCAGCCGGCAGCTGTCCTGCCAGAACACCTGGCGGTGCCGTTTGCTCATCATCTCGTCGAAGTAGCGGGCGTTGGCCGCCTCGGAGATCTCCACCCTGGTGGCGCCGCGCCGCCGAGCGCGTTTCAGGCAGCGCACGATGTGATGGGTCTGCGCCTCGACCAGCGCGAAATACGACGACCCGACGTAGCCGTACGGGCCGAAAACGCTGAACAGGTTGGGGAATCCGGGGATGCTGACCCCTTCGTAGGCCTGCAGGCGGTGCTCGTCCCAGAATTGGCTCAGCGACTGGCCGCCGGCCCCGGTGACGGCGAATGTCGGGATGTTGTCGCTGTCCATCACCTTGAACCCGGTGGCCAGGATGAGGACGTCGACGTCGTGGGCGGTTCCGTCGGCGGTGACGACGCCGGTGGGGGTGATCCGCGCGATGGGGTCGACGACCAACCGCACGTTGTCGCGGTTGAACGTCGACAGGTAGGTGTTGTGGAAGCCGGGGCGCTTGCACCCCACCGCGTAGCGCGGGGTGAGCTGCTCACGCACCACCGGGTCGCGCACCTGTCGGCGCAGGTACGCCCGCCCTGCCGACTCCATCCGCTTGGCCAGCGGGAACACCGTGAAGTATTGCGCGGCGATGGGGAAGGTCGCTTCGACGAAGGCCTGACTGACCAGACGCTGCACCGACTTGCCGCCGGGCACCTTCATCGCCCAGCGCAGCGGTGACGCCAGCGGTACGTCGAATTTCGGGAAGCACCAGATCGGGGTGCGCTGAAAAACGGTGAGCTCAGAGACGATCGGCGCGATCTCGGGGATCACCTGCACCGCCGATGCCCCGGTGCCGATCACCGCGACGCGCTTGCCGGTTAGGTCTTGCGAATGGTCCCAGCGCGCGGTGTGGATGCTCACCCCGGCGAACGTGTCGACACCGTCGATATCGGGCAGATTGGGTGTGGTGAGCACCCCGCTGGCATTGATCAGGAACCGGGCCGTGACCATTCCGCTGTGCCGATGCGGCGGTTCCAGCTTCGCCTCTCCTTCGTCGAGCCTCGCTGAACCGCCGGGCTGCGTTTCCACCCGCCACCAGCCGTGTTCCTCGTCGAACTCCGCGGCAAGCACCGTGGTGCCGAACCGGATTCGCGACCGCAGCCCGTACTTGTCGACGCAGTGCTCGGCATAGTTCTTCAGCTCCCGACCCGGTGCGTAGGTGCGCGACCACTCGGTGCTCTGTTCGAAGGAGAACTGATACGAGAACGACGGAATATCCACTGCGATACCGGGATAGGTGTTCCAGTGCCAGGTGCCGCCGACCCCGTCACCGGCCTCCAGGATCAGATAGTCGGGCATGCCGGCGCGGTCGAGGCCGATCGCGGCACCGATGCCGGAGAACCCGGCGCCGACGATCAGCACCTCGTGGTCGGGCTTTGCTGTCACGGCTGTCACGGTGGCTCCTCGTCGCTCTACCGCTCGACGGTAGCGCGCCGCGCCGAGGGGCGGTGTGCGTTAACCCGAATCCGGCACATCAAGTCGCCACGGTGGATTTCGGCGGGCCTGACCGGCGCGAAACGACCGGTCGAGGTCGGGGGAGCCCAGGGGTGACCTGGCCTCGCGCCACCGCCACGGCCTCAGGACTATTCGGACCTCAGGGCCGTCTTCAACGCCGTCAGCCCGCGGTCGGCGGCCTCGGTAGCCGCCGGGATCACCCCGGCGTAGCCCAGGTAGCCGTGCACCAGTGTTTTGGCGTTGTGCACCTGCACCGGCACCCCGGCGGCGGCCAGCAGTTCGCCGTAGCGGATGCCGTCGTCGCGCAGCGGGTCGTGGCCGGCCACCGCGATGTAAGCCGGCGGCAGGCCCGCCAGATTCGCAGCGCGAGCGGGCGCCAGCGTCGGCGGCGGATCGCTGAGATCGACCCCGCCGGCATAGGCCAGGGTCAACGCGGCGATCGCATCACGGTCGATGATCGGTGCGTGGGCGTTCTCGGTGAAGGACGGCAAGGTGATGTCGTAAGTGGTGGCCGGGTACCACAACAGCTGAAAAGCGATCGCCGGGCCGCCCGCGTCGCGGGCCAGCTGAGCCACCACCGCGGCCAGGTTGCCGCCGGCCGAGTCACCGGCCACCGCGAGCCGAGCCGGGTCCCCGCCCAGTTCGCCGGCGTGTGCCGCCACCCACTCGGTGGCGGCCAGAGCGTCCTCGACGGCAGCCGGGAACGGATGCTCGGGGGCCAGCCGGTAGTCCACCGACACCACCACCGCGTCGGCGTCGACCGCGTGCTGGCGGGCGGTGCCGTCGTGGGTGTCGAGGTCGCCGGCGACGAAACCGCCGCCGTGGAAGAACACCACCACGCCGACCGGTCCGTTTTCCGCACTCGGTGGCCGGTAGATGCGCACCGGAAGGTCCCCGCCGGGGCCCTCGATGACGCGGTCTTCGCTGGGCAGGTCCGGATACACCGGGCGGCGCGGCAGGTCACGCATCTGGCGGCGCGCGGCCTCGATGCCGTCGGCAAGTGTCAGTCGGAACGGGACGGCGTCCAGTACCTTCAGCACTATGGGGTCGATAGCGGAGTCGTCGTCGGCGAGCGGCATGAGAACACCGTACGCAACGCGCCTGGTTCCCACCGCCTGGGCTGCGGCCGGTTGGGTCGGTGTGGGTTACGGCATCTTTCTGACCGTGCTGGCGTTGCGGTCGCCGCCGGGGGAGGCGTTGACCGGGCACTGGGTCGGCCAGCCGGCGTTCAAGTCGTCGATGGCGCTGTTGCTGGTCGTCGCCGCCGCCGCGCACCCGATCCTGCGTGAGGCGCGCTGGCTGATCCCCGCATTGACCCTGTCGGCCGCCGGCGACTGGCTGCTGGCGATCCCGTGGTGGGAGCCGTCGTTCGTTGCCGGTCTGACCGCATTCCTCCTGGCGCACTTGTGTTTTCTGGGGGCGTTGGTTCCCCTGGCAACGGTTTCCCGGGGCAGGCTCATCGGGGTGGGGCTGATCGGCGTGAGCTGCCTGGCGCTGCTGGCGTCGTTCTGGCCCGGCCTGGTCCGCGAACAGATGACGGTCCCGGTGACGGTCTACGTCGTGGTGCTCGGTGCCATGGTGTGCGCGGCGCTGCTGGCGAAGCTGCCCACCCGTTGGACCGCGGCGGGCGCGGTGTTCTTCGCGGTTTCGGACGCCATGATCGGAGCCGGCCGGTTCGTCTTGGACAGTGAGGTGTTGGCGGCGCCGGTCTGGTGGACGTATGCGGCGGCGCAAATGCTCATCACGGCCGGGTTCTTCTTCGGTCGCTCCGGCCCGGCCGAACAGGCAGCAGAGAACTGAAATCCGCTGGGGGTCAATGCCGGTGGTCTCCGGTCCCCGGGCGCAGCCGCTCCGGGTCGAATGCCGGGAACCGACGGCGGTGCGGAGCGGTCATGTGGTCGTGCTCCAGCGCGTCGCCGTGGCCGGAGGCGATGTCGCCGATGCTGAACAGCGACTCGGTGCCCGGCGTGAAGTAGTGACTGTGGCCGGCCGTCGGGAAGGACAGCCCCGGTGTCTCGGCTTTGAACCGGGTCGAGCCGTAGCCGTCGTCGGCCGGATCGCGGCCCAGGCCCAGGGTTGCCGCGGTGCCGGGCACGGGCAGCTGCGGTTCACCCGCCAAACCGGTAACCGGGTCCCAGGATGCCGCGCCCACATAGACGTGCCCTCCGGCGGGTAGGTGAAAGTCCTCGGCGCTGCGCGCCAGGTCGGTGCCCGGCGAACCGACCAACACCACATCGTCGGCGCGCATCCCGAAGCCCGCCGCGGCGTCGGCCACCGTCGTCGAGCCGTAGGAATGCCCGATCACCGTGATGTGCGAGGCGCCGCGATGCGCCGCCCGCAGGGCGTCGATGTCCGCGGCCAGCAGGGCCCCGCCTGCGTGTGCCGAATTCGGTTGTGCCACCGACGGATCGAGCAAACTGTCCGGGGCGCGGTAGCCCATCCAGATGATGACCGAATTCGACCGGGTGGGATCGGCGCGGACCACTTCGCGGTAGACGTTCACCCCGTCGGGATGCGACAGGTACCCGTCGCGGACGCTGCTGTGTGCCCCCGGCACCAGTACCGTGGTGTTGTCGGCGACGTCGGGATCGCCGATCGCGATGACAGCGCGGCCCCGACCGCCGAACGCCGCCGGGTCATAACCGAGCAGCAGCACCGGGTCTGCACCGTCGCACGCGTTGACCCGAAGCCCGTCGCGGACCCGTAACGCGTTGTCGTAGCGGATCATATCCGCGGCGCTGATCGCCTCGGTGGCGTTCTCCACCCGGCTGATGTCGTCGGCGAGCAGCTGCCGGTTGATCCGATCACGCAAACGTGCCGAAACGCCCCGAAGCGTGCTCGGCTCCCGATCCCCGGGCGCGCTCAATGGTTCGCGGCCGACGGCATAGCCGGCACTCAACGCGCCCAGCAGCGCCGCACCGGCGCGGTCGTCGGCGACCGCGTCGGCGACCACCCGGCGGATGTCTCGGGTCTTGGCGGCCAGAAAGAGCTGGAATTGGCGGGCGCCGGCCGGGGTGTCGCAGGCCAGGCCGCGCTGATCGTCCAGCGCATCGCGGATCTCGGCGCCGATGGCCTCAAGCCGGCGACGGCCGTCGGCGTTGCCGTGAACCACCTCGCGCAGCGTCGCCGACAGCAGCTGATCGGTACGCGCCGAGGCGTGCTCTCGAGCTATCAGTGCGCCTTCGCGGTCTCGTGCCGCCTCCGCGTGGGCCCCGCGCTCCTCGGGCATACCGCAGCAAGGTAATTGGGGGTGACCGACGCCGCGGTCGCCGATCCACAGACCACCGCGGGTGTGATCCGGCGGCTGCCGCGGTCGGCGCAGTCTGCTAGACCTGCGGGGTGAGCGTCGACAGCAAACCCAGCGAGACCGCTGGACCCGTGGCCCGGGTGCTGCCGATGCTCTCGGTGCCGCACCTGGACCGTGAGTTCGACTACCTCGTCACGCCGGAGCAGTCCGAGGATGCTCAGCCCGGCGTGCGGGTGCGGGTGCGCTTCCACGGCCGGCTGGTCGACGCCTACATCTGGGAGCGCCGTGCTGACACCGACCATGTCGGCAAGCTGGGCCGGCTGGAGCGGGTGATCTCCAGCGAACCGGTGCTCACCGCCGAAGTCCGCCGGCTGGTGGAGGCGGTGGCGGCCCGCTACGCCGGCAGCCGGGCTGACGTGCTGAGGCTGGCGGTACCGCCGCGGCACGCCCGGGTGGAGCGCGAGGCGGTGACCCCGGCGCAGGCCCCCGTGCCCGCACCGGTCGATCCCGCGGGCTGGCAGCGCTACCGCGCGGGCGAGCCCTTCCTGGCGGCGCTCGGGCAGGGGCGGGCGGCGCGGGCGGTGTGGCAGGTGCTGCCCGGTGATTCGTGGACCGACCGCTTCGCCGAGGCTGCGGTGTCCACCATCCGGGCCGGGCGCACCGCCCTGGCGATCGTGCCCGACCAACGCGACATCGACGCGCTGTGCAGCGCCGCGACGGCCCGGATCGGCGAGTCGGCGGTGGTGGCGCTGTCGGCGGGCCTGGGACCCGCCACCCGCTACCGGCGCTGGTTGTCGGTGCTGCGCGGTGGGGCCCGCCTGGTGATCGGCACCCGCAGTGCGGTGTTCGCCCCGCTTGCCGAGCTGGGACTGGTCATGGTCTGGGACGACGGCGATGACAGCCTTGCCGAGCCGCGGGCACCCTATCCGCACGCCCGTGAGGTGGCGATGCTGCGGGCCCACCTGGCGGGGTGCGCGGCGCTGATCGGCGGGTACGGGCGCACCGCCGAGGCGCACGCGCTGGTCCGTACGGGGTGGGCGCATGACGTGGTGGCCACCCGGACGGTGCTGCGGGCGGCCGCGCCGCGGGTGGTGGCCCTCGACGACACCGGATACGCCGAAGAGCGCGATGCCGCAGCGCGCACCGCCCGGCTGCCCTCGGTGGCATTGCAGAGCGCGCGCAGCGCACTGGCCGCGGGTGCACCGGTGCTGGTGCAGGTGCCGCGGCGCGGCTATGTGCCGTCCCTGGCCTGCGGACGCTGCCGCACCATCGCCCGCTGCCGGCACTGCACCGGCCCGCTGTCACTGCCGGAACGCGGCGGTGCCGCCGTCTGTCGCTGGTGCGGCCGGGTCGACCCGGCGCTGCGGTGCGCACGCTGCGGGTCCGATGCCGTGCGGGCGGTGGTCGTCGGCGCTCGGCGCACCGCCGAAGAACTCGGCCGCGCCTTCCCCGGGACCCCGGTCGTCACCTCCGCCGGTGAGACCATCGTCGATCACACCGGCGACGGCCCCGCACTGGTGATCGCCACGCCCGGCGCCGAACCGCGCACCCCGCAGGGCTACGGGGCGGCGCTGCTGCTGGACAGTTGGGCGCTGCTGGGCCGACAGGACCTGCGTGCCGCCGAGGACACGTTGCGGCGCTGGATGGCCGCAGCAGCGCTGGTGCGCGACCGCGACGCCGGCGGGGTGGTGACGGTGGTCGCCGACTCGTCGATCCCGACCGTGCAGGCCCTCATCCGGTGGGATCCGGTCGGCCACGCCGACGCCGAGCTGACCACCCGCGCCGAAGTCGGTTTACCGCCGGCGGTGCACATCGCGGCCCTGGACGGTGACCCGGATTCGGTGACGGCGCTGCTGGAGCAGGCGCGGCTGCCCGACGGCGCCGAGGTGCTCGGCCCGGTGCCGCTGCCGCCGGGGGTGCGGCGCCCCGCCGGTGTCCCGGATGAGCTGCCGGTGATCCGGATGCTGGCCCGGGTGGGACGCGACCACGGCCTGTCACTGGCGGCGGCTTTGCGCCACGGAATCGGGGTGCTCAGTGCCCGCGGGTCGCACCATCCGGTGCGGGTACAGATCGACCCGCTGCACATCGGCTGACAGCGGGAAGCCGGCTCACAACCAGCATCTCCGATCGCAGAACATCAGGGTGCAGCCGGTGGCTTCCAGCACGGCCCGTCCGGGCGGTCCCAGCAATACATCGGCGGGACCGGGACGCTGCGGATCCACCACGATCAGTTGGATCGGCGTCGCGCTCCGGTGCAGGTGCTCCAGGAAATTGAGCAGGCCCTTGTGTTCACAGACCGCGTCGATGTCGAGATCCGGCTGGCCTGCCCGCAAGCTGGCCACCCGGTTCGCGAGGTCGGCGGCGACGCGCTGGTCCAGCGCCGGGCCGGGGTCTTCGGGGCCGGTGTGCGGGGGCTGCTGCAGAGTGAACACGCGCAGCGGCGCAGATCGCAGTCGCGCTTCGGCCACCCCTTGTTCGAGGACGGCGTCGCTCGCCGGTGAACCGTCCACCACGGCGAGCACCAGCCCCGCGCCGTCTTGGCCCGGACGGGCGCATCGCGGCACGACCGCCACCGGGCAATGCGCTGCGACCGCCAAGGCCGCCGCGGTGGATCCGATCCGGCCGTGGGTGGCGTGTTTGAAGCCGATGGAACCGACGCACACCAAGGCCGCCGATCGGGATGCGTCCAACAGTGCGGTGGCCGGGGGACAGCGCATGATCTCGGCCTCTACCTTGGCCGGTTTACCGGTCGATTCGATCGCGTTGATCGCAGTGCGGACCGAGCTCTCGGCGGCCGCGACGTCGTCGTTGTCCCCGAGTGCGTACACCAGCACCAGCGGAATGTCGCGGTCGACGGCCTCGTCGAGGGCCCACATGACGGCTTGCATCGCTGCGCGTGAACCGTCGATACCGACGACCACATGCGGGGAAGACAGGTACTGGGCACGCACGGCAACCGCCCTATCCGACCGCGACTTCCAGGACGTCATCGAGCGAGCGCCGTGGTGTGCGTGACGGGGGCTCCTCGCCCGCGGGCGCGTGCCCGATGCGGATCAGCACCTGCGGTACGACGTCGCTTCCCACCAGCGTCTCGACGATCTCCCGTGCGGCCTGTACCTCGGTCAGGTGTGTCAGCGGGCAGGTGGCCAGGCCGGCCATCGTGCATTCCAGCAGAACCGTCGAGAGCGCTTCGCCGGTCGCCAATGCGGCGGCGCGGGTGTCGCTGTCGGTCGACAGCACCACGATCGTCGCCTCGTCTTCGCGGACCCGAACGCGTCGTTCGGTGTGGTGGACGGCCGGGAACATCCTGCCGACATCGACCCGGTCACCTTCGGCCGCTGAGGCCAACGCGCTGTAGGGAATTCCCGAGGATTCCTCGAAAGGGACTGTCCAGCGGCGTAATTCGGCGTGATACGTGGAGTCGTAGAGTCGCAAAGACTCCGCCAGTTGTGATGCCTGCACCAAGCGTGGTCGGGTGTCCTCGGGCAAGACATCCAGGTGCACGTCGTGAGGGGCGAGGCGGTTGCGCAATACCGGTTCGAACAGTTCCCAGTCCATCGGAGACTGCAGTGGCAGTCGATCGCTGCGGCGCTCCCAGATCGCTGCTGCCCGGCGGCGGTGTCCGTCGGTGACATAACCCATCCGAGCGAAACGGATCGAGGCGAGATGGTTGAGATCGTTGGGATTGGGAAACCGGTCGGTGTCGGCGCGCACGGCTGCCGAGCACATCGCCACCCGAAGGTGGTCCAGCGCCGCGCCGCAACCGATGATCGCCTCACGCCCGGCCCGGTCGGTCGGCAGCACACGGCTCGAGTCGAGGAACAACTGCAGGACGGTGCCGTCGAACACCCACCGCCACGGCTGAATGTTGTGCAGCGACGGGGCACGACATGCCGCCCGTACCGCATCCTTGACGGTCTCGGTCGCCACCATCGCGGCAGACATCTTGGCCCTCCGATCTCCACCTGCCCCCCATGATCGCGCGGCGGAGATGTCCGCGGAAGGGCCGTTTGGCAGTTCGCGCGATGCCATTGGACCCACCGCCGGGCCGTAGCGACCGGTCGGGACCAGCTGCCCACCGGTTGAGGTCCAACGACCCTGCCGAAAAGTTCGATCCCGCAGTAACTTCACAGAGGAGTCGGCCGGCCGATCGGCCGGTCGATCACAACGGTTGGAGGGCCGCACGATGTCACAGACCGGGGCGAGAGCCGGAATCGTGGTGGGTGTCGACGGATCGGCTGAATCCGACGCCGCGGTGGCCTGGGCGACCCGTGAGGCGATCATGCGCACGCTGCCGATCACGTTGCTGCACGTGGTGACGCCGTTGGAGACCGGATGGCCGCCCGGGCCGCTGGACGACGGCATGCCGAGTTGGCAGGCCGACGCGGCGCGGAAGGTCCTCGCTCAGGCCGGCAGCGTCGTCGAGGCCAGCCGCGGCGCAGCCGCATCGCCCCAGGTGCACAGCGAGGTGGCCTATTCCCAGGTCGTCGCCACGTTGATCGGTGCCAGCCAGGACAGCTGGATGACCGTGGTCGGATCCACGGGACTCGGGGCGATCGGTCGCCTGCTGCTGGGCTCGGTGAGCACCAGCCTGCTTCACCACGCGCACGGACCGATCGCGGTCATCCGCACCGACCGGGAATTTGCGAAAGATGCGCCCGTGGTGGTCGGAATCGACGGTTCGCCCGCGTCGGAGACCGCCACGGCGCTGGCCTTCGACGAGGCCTCCCGCCGCGGCGCGCCGCTGGTGGCACTGCACGCCTGGAGTGACGTCGGCGTCATGCCGATCCTCAACATGGACCGCGGCGATTACGAACGCCAGGGACACGAAGTCCTGGCCGAACGTCTCGCCGGTTACCAAGAGCAGTATCCCGATGTCTCCGTTGAGCGGCGGGTGGTCTGCGATCAGCCCGCCCGCTGGCTGGTCGAGGCCGCCGAGCACGCGCAACTGGTGGTGGTCGGCAGTCGTGGCCGCGGTGGATTCGCCAGTCAGTTGTTGGGGTCGGTCAGTTCGGCGGTGGCCCACGCCGCGGGGATCCCGGTGATCGTCGTTCGCCCGCGGCCCACGGAGAACTAGACGGTATGGGGTGACGCCCGGCTTCTGTCGGGGGTTGCGGGCCGGGGCCTCGCTCACAAAAGCTCGTGGGTTACCGAGCAGAAGTCCCTGCCCGGCCTATCCAACATTTGTGGGAGGCC
>Ga0182736_1003326_pt1 | contig 10958 bp, 9 predicted proteins | sample eDN5th30CKraftBY_FD_128882 | JGI IMG/M metagenome (GOLD analysis project Ga0182736, IMG submission 128882) | Enriched backyard soil microbial communities from Emeryville, California, USA - eDNA 5th pass 30_C Kraft BY (version 2) (version 2) | ecosystem: Environmental > Terrestrial > Soil >...
CGGGCGGCGGTGTCGTTCATCCGCGCGACAAAGGCTTCGACGCTGCCCGACACGGCTTCGGCCAGCGCAACCGCCGCGTCATTGCCCGACTGGATCATCAGGCCGCGCAGCAGGTCGTCCACCGACACCTTGGAGTTGGGCTCCAGGAACATCTTGGAGCTGCCCGCCGGCACCTTCCAGGCCCGCGTCGAGATGGTGACCAACTGGCTGGCGGTCAGCTCCTTCTTCGTCATCGCATCGAACACGACGTAGGCCGTCATGATCTTGGTCAGGGACGCCGGCTCGATGCGCGTGGTGGCCGCGTGGGACGCGATGACCTGGCCGCTGGTCTCATCCAGCAGCAGCCACGCCTTGGCCGAAAGCGCGGGCGCCGGCATCGATTGCGCCATGGCGCTGGATATACAGGCGGTCGCAACGAGCAGGCTCGCCGCCAACTTCTTCATCAACATATAGCTGCTTCACTTCCATGTTCTGTTTTCTTCGGGCGCGCGCAACGCGCTTGGGACAAGTCCGAATCACGGGACGTTCCGCCCATGCCCGCCGCGCGCGCCGCCCGCAATTGGAACATGCGCCACAAGATAGGTTCATCCGCACGCGCGGCAGTGGCGCCTGAGCGCGCACGTGGCGCCCTGGATTGGCCCACGCGCGCGCCCCGCAAACGCGAGCCGTCAGAGCGTCAGCGAACGTCACGACTTCTTGCGAAACCCCTTGCAGAAGGCACTTTTCTGCGTGGAAACAACAAACAGTGGCTTAAAACCCGCTGCAAAGCCGCTTTTACCGCCACTCTTCCGCTATCATCGGGCGCGTAGCGTCAAATGCCGATATCCGGCACGCGCTGCTCCATGTCCTCAACATACGGATTTTGACCATGGCCACGAAAGCTAAAGCTCCTGCCAAGAAAGTCACCAAGACCGCCGTCAAGGCGCCCGCAAAGAAGGCAACTGCCGCCAAGCCCGCCGTGAAGCCGGCTGCCAAGAAGGCCGTCGCCGCCAAGAAGGTCGCTGCCGCCCCCAAGGCCATCAAGGCCGCGATGAACAAGACCCAGCTCATCGCCTACATCGTTGAGCAATCCGGCGTCGAAGCCAAGTCGGTCAAGGCCGTCCTGGCCAGCCTGGAAACCTCGGTGCTGGGCTCCGTGGACAAGAAGGGCGCTGGCGAATTCACGATGCCCGGCCTGTTCAAGGTCGCCGTGCAGAAGGTTCCCGCCAAGGCCAAGCGCTTCGGCAAGGATCCGTTCACGGGCGAAGAGCGTTGGTTCCCCGCCAAGCCGGCTTCGGTCAAGGTCAAGGTTCGCCCGCTCAAGAAGCTGAAGGACGCCGCGCAGTAATTTCATTACGCGCAGTATCCGGTCAAGCCGGGAAGGGCCCGCCTCGCAAGAGGCGGGCCCTTCTTCATTTGCGCGCGGTCTTTGGCTCGGTAGGTGGCGCGCGCTTTGCATTGCCGGCAAGCCGCTGCTAGAATTTTGTCTTTACGTGAAGATACTTCACATTGACACACCAGCTCGCCGCCATGAATGACCTTGTCGATCTCGTGATCTCGCAATGGACGCAGGAATGCCCTGCGCAGGACTTCGCCGCCATGTCGGTGGTCGCCCGCCTCTTCCGCCTGAACGCATTCGCCGCCCGCAACGTCAATCGCACCTTTCGCCAGTACAACCTGCATCAGGGCGAATTCGACGTGCTCGCCACGCTCTACCGCACCGGCGCGCCGTATGCGATGAATCCGCAAAAACTCGTGCAAGCCCTTCTGCTGACGTCCGGCGCCATGACCAACCGCCTGGACCGGCTGGAAGAGGCCGGGATGCTCGTGCGCAGTCCCAATCCCGACGACCGGCGCGGCGTCATCGTGTCGCTCACCGCCGACGGGCTGCGCACGATCAAGATCCTGCTCAAGGACTACCTGAGCGACCTGAACGACCTGCTGGAACCGCTGTCCGCCGCGGAACGCCGCCAATTGGCGGGCCTTCTGAAAAAGCTGCTGATCAAGCAGGACCAGGAAACGCCCGGCAGCGTCGACGCCTGAGCTGCCTGCCGCCCACCGTCATCACCTTTTCAGCCTCAGATCAGTGACTTCTCCTACACAATCCACGCCCACGCTCACCGCGCCCATCATCCTGCTGATGTCCGTGGCGACCGGCCTGGCGGTCGCCAGCAACTACTACGCGCAACCCCTGCTGCACACGATCGGTCAGCAGTTCTCGATTTCGAATGCCGCCGCCGGCACCATCGTCACGACCGCGCAGCTCAGCTACGCGGTGGGCCTGATGCTGCTGGTGCCGCTGGGCGACATGTTCGAGCGCCGCGCGCTGATCGTGCTGATGAACCTGCTGGCCGCGGGCGGCCTGCTGATCTCGGCCTTTGCCAGCAACATCGCGGTACTGATCCTGGGCACCGCCCTGACCGGCATGCTGTCCGTCGTCGCCCAGATCCTCGTGCCCTTTGCCGCCACGCTGGCGGCGCCCCACGAGCGGGGCAAGGCCGTCGGGACCGTCATGAGCGGGCTGCTCCTAGGCATCCTGCTGGCCCGCACCGCGGCCGGCGCGCTGGCCGACGTGGGCAGCTGGCGCACGGTGTACTGGGTGGCCGCCATCCTGATGCTGTGCATGTCCGCCGTCCTGTGGCGCGTACTGCCGCGCTACCAGAGCCCCACGGCAATGAGCTATCCGCGTCTGCTGGGATCGATCCTGCGCATGTTTGTCGAAGAACCGCTGTTCCGCGCCCGGTCCCTCATCGGCGGACTGCTGTTTGCCGCCTTCAGCATGTTGTGGACCCCGCTGACCTTCCTCTTGGCCGGCCCGCCTTATGAATACAGCAACACCACCATCGGTCTCTTTGGCCTGGCCGGTGCGGCCGGGGCCTACGCCGCCAACCGCTTCGGACGCCTTGCCGACCGCGGCCTGGGCAACCTTGCCACCCGCGTGGGCCTGCTGCTGCTCCTGGGTTCCTGGGGACTGATGGCGTTCGGCCAGGTGTCGGTCGTTGCCCTGCTGGCGGGCATCCTGGTGCAGGATCTGGCGATCCAGGGCGTCCACGTCACCAACACCAGCTCCATCTACCGCCTGCGGCCCGAAGCGCGCAGCCGCCTGACCGCCGGATACGTCACCTGCTACTTCATCGGCGGCGCTTCGGGTTCGCTGGTATCGTCCTGGCTGTACACCCATTTCGGCTGGCCGGCGGTGGTCACGGCGGGCGCCGTCCTGGCGGCCCTCACGCTGGCTTATGGCGCCCTTGCGCCCAGTGCGCGCATCCCGGAAATGCCCTCGCCCCCTGCCCGCGCCTAGCACCTCCTATAATCAGGGGTTTTGACCGCCACCGCGCCCCGGCGCGATGGGGCGGCTCACCCCTTTTTTGCCACCGCGCACGAGCCCATGCAGGAACGCTACCTCCCCACTACCGTCGAAGCGGCCGCCCAACAAGACTGGCAGGCCCGCGACGTCTATCTGGTCCAAGAACACGCAAAGAACGCCGACGGCTCCGAAAAGCCCAAGTTCTACGCCTGCTCCATGCTGCCCTATCCCAGCGGCAAGCTGCACATGGGCCACGTGCGCAACTACACCATCAACGACATGATGGCCCGCCAGCTGCGCATGCGCGGCTACAACGTCCTGATGCCCATGGGCTGGGACGCGTTCGGCATGCCGGCGGAAAACGCGGCCATCAAGTCCAAGGTCCCGCCCGCCAAGTGGACCTACGACAACATCGCCTACATGAAGAAACAGATGAAGGCGATGGGTCTGGCAATCGACTGGACGCGCGAAATGTGCGCCTGCGATCCGCAGTATTACAAGTGGAACCAGTGGCTGTTCCTGAAGATGCTCGAAAAGGGCGTCGCCTACCGCAAGACCCAGGTCGTCAACTGGGATCCGGTCGACCAGACCGTGCTGGCCAACGAACAGGTCATCGACGGCCGCGGCTGGCGTTCGGGCGCGCTCGTTGAAAAGCGTGAAATCCCTGGTTACTACCTGCGCATCACCGACTACGCCGACGAACTGCTGGGCGCGGTCCAGAACGACCTGCCCGGCTGGCCCGAGCGCGTTCGCCTGATGCAGGAAAACTGGATCGGCAAGTCCGAGGGCCTGCGCTTTGCCTTCCCGCACCAGATCGCCGGCCAGGACGGCCAACTGATCCAGGATGGCAAGCTGTACGTCTTCACCACCCGCGCCGACACGATCATGGGCGTGACCTTCTGCGCCGTGGCGCCGGAACACCCCCTGGCCACGCACGCCGCCGCCGCCAATGCGCCGCTGGCCGCGTTTATCGAGCAGTGCAAGCTCGGCGGCACGACCGAGGCCGAAATGGCCACGCGCGAAAAAGAAGGCATGCCCACGGGCCTGTTCGTCACGCACCCCATCACCGGCGCGCAGGTTGAAGTCTGGGTCGGCAACTACGTGCTCATGACCTACGGCGACGGTGCCGTCATGGGCGTGCCGTCGCACGACGAGCGCGACTTCGCCTTCGCCAAGAAATACGGCCTGCCCATCGTGCAAGTCGTGGACGTGGCCGGCAAGGAGTACTCCACCGACGCCTGGCAGGAATGGTACGGCGACAAGCAGTCGGGCCGCACCATCAATTCCGGCAAGTACGACGGCCTGTCCTACAAGGAAGCCGTGGACGCCATCGCGGCCGACCTGGGCGAAAAGGGCCTGGGCGAAAAGCAGACCACCTGGCGCCTGCGCGACTGGGGCATTTCGCGCCAGCGCTACTGGGGCACCCCGATCCCGATCATCCACTGCGCCGACTGCGGCCCGGTGCCGGTGCCCGAAAAGGACCTGCCCGTGGTCCTGCCCGACGACCTCATCCCCGACGGCAGCGGCAACCCGCTGGCCAAGAACGAAGCGTTCCTGTCCTGCGCCTGCCCCAAGTGCGGCAAGCCCGCCCGCCGCGAAACGGACACGATGGACACGTTCGTGGACTCGTCCTGGTACTTCATGCGCTACACCTCGCCCGGCAACGACAACGCCATGGTCGACCAGCGCAATGACTACTGGATGCCGATGGACCAGTACATCGGCGGCATCGAGCACGCCGTGCTGCACCTGCTGTACGCGCGCTTCTGGACCAAGGTCATGCGCGACATGGGCCTGCTCAACTTCGACGAGCCCTTCACCAAGCTGCTGTGCCAGGGCATGGTGCTGAACCACATCTATTCCCGCAAGACGCCCCAGGGCGGCATCGAGTACTTCTGGCCCGAAGACGTCGACAACGTCTACGACGACCGCGGCGCCATTGTCGGCGCCAAGCTGAAGTCGGACGGTTCGGCCATCAACTACGGCGGCGTGGGCACGATGTCCAAGTCCAAGAACAACGGCGTCGATCCGCAATCGCTGATCGACACGCTGGGCGCCGACACGGCCCGTCTGTTCGTCATGTTCGCCAGCCCGCCCGAGCAGACCCTCGAATGGTCCGATTCCGGCGTTGAAGGCTCCAACCGCTTCCTGCGCCGTCTCTGGTCCATCAGCTACAACCGCCGCGAAGCCATCGCCCGCGGCCTGGCCCACGGCGCGGACTGGGCGCAAGCGCCCGCCGCGGTCAAGGACCTGCGCCGCGAGGTCTACGGTCTGCTCAAGCAGGCCGACTACGACTACCAGCGCATCCAGTACAACACCGTCGTGTCCGCCTGCATGAAGATGCTGAACGCCATCGACGATGCCAAGCTGCCCGAAGGCGCCGAGGCCGATGCCGCCTATGCCGAAACCGTCGGCGTCCTGCTGCGCGTGCTCTACCCGGTCGTGCCGCACATCACCTGGCACCTGTGGCAGGATCTGGGCTACGCCAAGGAACTCGGCGACCTGCTCGACGCGCCGTGGCCGCATGTGGACGAAGCCGCCCTCGTCGCCGACGAGATCGAGCTGATGCTGCAGGTCAATGGCAAGCTGCGCGGCTCGATCCGCGTGGCGGCCAAGGCGGCCAAGGAAGAAATCGAGCAACTGGCAGCCAGCCAGGAAGAGGTCGCCCGATTCCTGGAAGGCCGTCCGCCCAAGCGCGTCATCGTGGTTCCGGGCAAACTGGTCAACGTCGTAGGCTGATGAGGTCAAGCATGCACTTCGCCGGGCAACAATCGCAAATCTCCCGCCAAACCTGGCTGCTGCGCGGCGCCTGCCTGGCGCTGTTCATGCTGCTCTCCGCCTGCGGCTTCGCGCTGCGCGGCACCACCCCGATGCCATTCGACACCCTGTACGTGGGCATTCCTGACAACATCCAGTTCGGCGCCGACCTGCGCCGCGCGCTGCGCGCGGCCTCGCCCAACACCAAGCTGGTGGATTCGCGCAAGGAAGCCCAGGCGATCCTCCAGCAGGTCAGCGACACGCGCACGCTGCGTGAGGTCTCGCTGAACGCGCAAGGCCGTGTCGAATCCTACGAACTGGGCATCAACTACACGTTCCGCCTGATCGACGCCAAGGGCCGCGCCCTGGTCCCCGACACGACGCTGTCCATCTATCGCGAAATGCCGTACGACGACCAGGTCGTGCAGGCCAAGCAGGGCCAGATCGAAACGCTGTACAAGGCCATGCAGCGGGACCTCGTCTCGCGCGTGCTGCGCCGCATTACCGCGCCGGACGTGCACAAGGCATTCGAAGCCGCGCAAGCGGGCGGCGACGACGCAAACATGCCGCTGTTCGACCCCAACGAGCCGCAACGACCGCGCGTGCCCACGCCCTGGCAGACGCCGTCCGTCACCGATCCGGCCATCGTCCGCTAGTCCATGGCACAGCCTCTGGACGCGGATCGGCTGGCCGAACACCTGCAGCGGCCCGGCAACCGCCTGGCGCCGCTGTACACGGTGTCGGGCGACGAGCCGCTGCTGGTGACCGAAGCCGTCGACGCGCTTCGCGCCGCCGCGCGCAACGCTGGCTACACCGAGCGCCTGTCCATGGTGATGGACGCGCGCAGCGACTGGAGCGCGGTCATTGCCGCCACCCAGAGCGTGTCGCTCTTTGGCGACCGCCGCATCCTTGAAATCAAGATACCCACCGGCAAACCGGGAAAATCCGGCGCCGACACCCTGACCAAGCTGGCCGAACAGGCCGAAAAGCAGCCAGACGCCGACACCCTGGTGCTGATCGCGCTGCCCCGTCTGGACAAGGCCACCCGCGAAAGCCGCTGGATGCAGGCGCTTGCCCGCGCCGGCATGGCCGTCGACATCGCCAACATCGAACGCGGCCGCCTGCCCGCCTGGGTCGGCATGCGACTGGCGCGCCAGAACCAGCGCGCCGACAGCGCCACCCTGCAATGGATGGCGGACAAGGTCGAAGGCAACCTGCTCGCCGCCCACCAGGAAATCCAGAAGCTGGGCCTGCTCTACCCCGAAGGCCAGCTTGCCCCCGAGGACGTCGAGCGCGCCGTGCTGAACGTCGCCCGCTACGACGTCTTCGGTCTGCGCGATGCCATGCTGGCCGGCGACATCGGCCGCACCATCCGCATGATCGACGGCCTGCGCGCCGAAGGCGAGGCGCTGCCGCTGGTGCTGTGGGCAGTCGGCGAAGAAATCCGCTTGCTGGCCCGCATTGCCGAGGCACGCGCGCTGGGCCAGGACGCGGGCGGCCTCATGCGCCGCCTGCGCATTTTCGGCGCGCATGAACGCCTTGCGCTGCAGGCCCTGAACCGGGTGCAGCCCAACGTCTGGCCCGCCGCCGTGCAGCACGCCCACGAAGTCGACCGCCTGATCAAGGGCCTGTCGGTGCCCGGACGCCTGTCGGACCCCTGGGAAGAAATGACCCGGCTGGCCCTGCGCGTGGCCGCCGCCGGCGGCCGACCGTGAAGGCGGCTTCGCCGCCTGCCTCCCGCCCCCCATCCGGTCCGCCGACCGGATCTCGCCCGGCCCTCGCGCCGGATATACACTGACTTTCCTGGCGGCGCCCGCGCCGCCTTCTCCACAAGATCGACGCCGCCATGTCCTCGTCCTCCATCGAACAAGCCATGCTGACCCTGGGCGAAAACGCCCGCCGCGCCTCGCGCGCCATGATGCGCGCCGACAGTGCCGCCAAGAACCGGGCGCTGATCGCCATGGCCGACGCGCTGGCCGCCAGCCACGACGAACTGAAAGCCGCCAACGAAAAGGACGTGGCCGCCGCGCGGGCCAATGGCCTGGAGCCCGCCCTGCTCGACCGCCTGACCCTGTCGGACAAGACGCTGGCGCACATGGCCGAGGGCCTGCGCCAGATCGCCGCCCTGCCCGACCCGATCGGCAGCATCACCGCCACCACCGTGCGGCCCAACGGCATGCGTGTCGCCCAGATGCGCGTGCCATTGGGCGTGATCGGCATCATTTATGAATCGCGCCCCAACGTCACCATCGACGCCGCGGCCCTGTGCCTGAAGTCCGGCAACGCCGCCATCCTACGCGGCGGCAGCGAAGCCCTGCACTCGAACGTGGCGCTCGGCCGCATCGTGCAGACCGGCCTGGCCGCCGCCGGCCTGCCGCAGGATGCCGTGCAGGTCGTCGCCACGACCGACCGCGCGGCCGTGGGCGCGCTCATCACCATGACCGAGCACATCGACGTCATCGTGCCGCGTGGCGGCAAGGGCCTCATCGCCCGGCTGTCCCAGGAAGCGCGCGTGCCGCTCATCAAGCACCTGGACGGCAACTGCCACATCTACATCGACGCGGCGGCAGATCCCGACAAGGCCCACGCCATCGCCCTGAACGCCAAGACCTACCGCTATGGCATCTGCGGCGCCATGGAAACGCTGCTGATCGACGCCGTGGCCGCCGTGTCCATCTTGCCCAGCCTGGCCGCCGCCTTCGCCGAACACGGCGTGGAACTGCGCGGCTGCCCGCGCACGCTGGCGCTGCTGCCGCACGCCACACCCGCCACCGAGGAAGACTGGGCCACCGAATACCTGGCGCCCATCCTGGCCGTGCGCATCGTCGACACGCTGGACGACGCCATCGAACATATCGCACGCTATGGCTCGGGCCACACCGACGCGATCGTCACGCAAGACCTGTCGGCGGCCCAGCGCTTCCAGCGCGAAGTCGACTCCAGCTCCGTCTACGTCAACCTTCCCACCTGCTTTGCAGACGGCTTCGAATACGGGCTGGGCGCCGAAATCGGCATTTCCACCAATCGCCTGCACGCGCGCGGCCCGGTCGGCCTGGAAGGCCTGACCACGCTCAAGTGGGTCTTGAACGGCGAAGGCCAGACCCGCGGCTGACCCAGCCCAAGCGCCCGACCGGCGCTACTGACGCGGCCCTGAACACGGGGCCGCGCCAAGCCCTCTACAATAGGGCCAGCTTTTTTTGCCTGAATTCGTCCATCCCACGCGGTCCCACCGCGCATCGTTGAGATCCCCCATGCATTCACCCGTCATGGCAATGGCCTTCAGCCTGTTTGTGCTGTGTTTCATCACCTGCACGATCAGCGGCATCGTGCTGTTCTTCTTCAAGACCCAGCAGGTCAATGCGGCCCTCAAGCACCCCTATCTGCAGCATCGGCCGTTCAAGCAATTTCCGCTGGCGATCCAGGCGGCGATCATGCTCGATTATTTCTTCCGCCTGATGTTTCCCGGCACGCGCATGTGGTTGATCGGCAATGCCAACGACCTGCTTGCCCACGTCGATCCCAAGAAGGTTCCGCTGTCCCTCAAATGGCCGATCGTCGGCTTCTGGGGTTCGTGCTGGCTGGGCCTGATCGCCATGATCGTCTTGTGGATCATGCTGTTCCTCGGAGCCTGAACGCATGCAGATCAGATTTGAAGACTATCCCGGCAGCATCGACGCCGCGCGCTTTCTGATCGCCGCGCGCCAGGCAGGCGTGGCCGGCCCCCGCCTGCCAGCGGAATGCCGGCCGCAGTCGCTGGGGCAGGCTTTCGCCGTGCAGCAGCGCACCGCTGAACTGCTTCGCGAAACGCGCCAGGACACCATCGCGGCCTGGAAAAGCGCGCTACCCTCGCCCGAAAAAACCGTCGTGGCGCCCATCTATGCCTCGGGCACGGCTGACGCCGCGGCCGGGCCGGTCGCCACCCGCGATGCCGTCGTGCGCATCGAACCCGAAATCGCGTTCGAAATCGCCCGCGACCTGCCGCCGCGCGACACGCCCTACACCGAAGCCGAGATAGACGCCGCCGTGGGCGGCGCCCGCCTGGCGCTCGAAGTCCTGGGCTGCCGCTACGCCGCCCCCGAACATGCAAGCCTGCCCGAACTGCTGGCGGACCACATGTTCAACCAAGGCCTCGTCCTGGGCCCGCGGATTTCATCGCCCGACGCAGCCCCCGGCTGCATGACCATCACGTTGACGGTCGATGGCGTTGAAGTCGAGCAGCACGCGGGCATCCACCCGAACGACCGCGCCAAGGCCGGCCTGTACTGGCTGGCCAATTTCCTGCGCGAGCAAGGCCTGGGGCTGACGGCCGGCCAGCACGTCATCACCGGCTCATACGCGGGCTTTCTGGACGTGCCCGCCAATCAAGACATCGAACTGGCGTACGGCGATCTGGGCGTGCTGAAGGTGCGCTTCGGCGGCTAAGGCCGCACAGGCGGCCACCTTCAAGCCGCCCCACTTTCAGGCTGGCCCACCTTCAGGCGGCCCCGCCGTTATCCACCAACCGCCAATTACTTCGGCGCAGGCTCGGCGATGCTGATCGGCTCGCCGGCCGCCTCGATGATTTCGCCGGCCGCCAGGCACAGGTCCTCGCGGTACCGCCCCGCCACCACCTGCACGCCCACCGGACTCGGGCCCTCGCTGCTCATGGCGCTGCCCATCGCCACGGACAGTCCCGGCAAGCCCATGAACGGCAGACCGATCTGGGTCATCTGCGCGCGCCACACGCGCGCATAGGCCGCGTCGCCTTGCCGATCGAGGTTGTCGGGAAATGGCAGTTCGGCCGACACCGGCAAAAGCAGCACCGGATACTCGGCAAAGAACATCTCCCACAAACGCGTGAGCGTGGCGCGACGCGTCAGCACCGCCGAAAAGGTCGTCAGATCCGCGCCCGCCGCCTTGTCGCGTTGCCCGGCCA
>Ga0182736_1003328_pt1 | contig 10953 bp, 5 predicted proteins | sample eDN5th30CKraftBY_FD_128882 | JGI IMG/M metagenome (GOLD analysis project Ga0182736, IMG submission 128882) | Enriched backyard soil microbial communities from Emeryville, California, USA - eDNA 5th pass 30_C Kraft BY (version 2) (version 2) | ecosystem: Environmental > Terrestrial > Soil >...
ACGACCCTCCGAAGGTCGAACGCCCGGGCGGAAGCACCCGGGCGTTCGGTTTTTCGATGCTCAGCGCACCCCGGCGCGGCGCTCGTACGCCACCCCTGCGGTACGCAGATCGGATACTAGGGGATCTTCTGGCAGAACCCGATGTCAGGCGGCAGGTTGAACTCCCCGTTCTTCCCGATACAGAAAGTCCCTGGAGTCGTACACTCTGCCTGCTCGGTGCAGAGCGTCTTGCAAACCCGCGTATTGTCGCCGAAATCGAGGCAGACGGTACCTTCCGCGCAATCTTCCGCGGAGACGCAGGACTGCTCCGGACCCTTTCCTCCCTTGGGAGCGCAGTAGGCCTTCCCGCCCTTCAGGTCGGGGTTGTAGATGCAGGCCAGGTCGGTGCCGCAGCCGGTGGGTGTGCCGAGCAGGGTGCAGGGCTGCGCGCAGGTCCACTTCGCCGCGATGGCGGTGCAGATGTCTGCATCCGCGCAGACTGGCCCGTCGACCGCGCTGCCGCAGCGGCAGAAGCCGCCCTTGGGATCGCACTGGTAGTCCTCCTTGCACACGAGGTCCTTGCAGAGATCGCCGCCGATGCACTCACCGTCGATGCAGGTCTGGCCGTCCTCACAGATTTTCGAGTTGGACGCGAGGGTGCCGCCGCAGTGGCACCTGCCGTCCGCCGGATCGCAGGCAGTTCCGCCGCCGCACACGACGTTGTCGCAGAGGTTGGTGCCGACGCACGCCATGGTGTCCATGATGCAAGCCTCGCCCTGGGTGCAGACGGGGCCGGTGGGGCCCATGCAGTGGCAGGCGCCGTCCTCGCGGCTGCAGATGGAGTTGATCGTGCAGTTCTTGCCGGCGCAGGGATCCTTGACGCACTCGCCGTCGGTGCAGCTCTCGCCCGGTTCGCAGGCGACGCCGAGGCACTTGCAGATCCCGTCTTCGGGATCGCAGACCAGGCCGCTACGGCAGGCCTTGCCCTTGCAGAGATCGTTGGAGACACAGACCTGGTCGACGCACTGCTCGCCGGCCTGGCACTGGGTCTGGCCGCACTTGCAGAGGCCGTCGACGGGGTCGCAGCTCTCGCCGTCGTTGCAGGCCGTGAACTCGCACTTGGGCGAGAAGCACACGCCCGTGGTCGCGTTGCAGACCTCTCCCGCCTTGCAGGTGGGGCCGGTGACGCTGCCGCACCTGCACTCGCCGGTGCCGGGGTCACAGACGAGACCTTCGCCACACTCGACCTCGTAGCAGAGGTTGTGGGTCGTGGTCGTCGTCGTCTCCCCGCAGGCGACCGCACCGGCGGCGAGCGACGCGATGAAGCCGGCGAATGCGAGCCAGCGAAGTCGATTGGTCATGGGCGATCATCCTGATGCTGCGTGGCCCGCCCGTGAGCGGGCCGTCCGGGGAATGAATGGGCCGGACCGGAGGGACGAAAACGTCCTTTTCCGGTCCAGGCCTCTTGCGGCACGAGTCGCCGGCTTCGTCTCAGTCCACCTCTCCCGCCCGCCGGCGCGACGGACGGTTGAGCAGGGCGACACCGACGAGAGCCAGGCCGAGGAGCGAGAGGTCCATCGTCCCCGAGCTGCTGCAGCCCGAGGTCTTCGTCACCTCGACCTTCGGCTTCTTCGCCTCGATGTCTACCGTCAGGGCGAGCGCCTTCTGGCCTTCACGGCCCCACTCGTCCTCGGCTCGGACCGTGAGGTTGTAGGCGCCGAAGGCAGCGTCCTTCGAGATCGTCCCGGAGATCAAGCCCTCCTTGGAGAGCGTCACGCCCTCGGGGAGGCTCCCGGACGCCAAGGAGAAGACGACCTTCTTCGACGGGTTGGTCGTGAAGACGCCGACCGACAGGCGGATGTCCACTTCGCCTCCCCGCTGGTAGATGGGAATCGCCGGGACGTTGATCGTGAGGCCGGTCGCGGACACGGTGAGCGGCAGCGGTCGGCTCAAGGACTCGCCGTTCGCGTCGGTGGCGGTCACCACCACGCGGTAGTTGCCCTTCTTGGTCGGGACGCCCGCGATGCAGAGCGTGTTGCCGGTCGAGGTGGCCTGCAGCCCGGGCGGAAGGTCCGCCGGATCGCTCCAGGTGTACTCGGGAGTTCCTCCAGAGACCTTCACGCACTGATCATACGCGATGCCCGTGTCGGCGTTGGGGAAGTTGGGCAGGCTGAGCGCCATGGAGCCACCGTCCCGAACGACGATCGTCAGCTTCTTGGTCACCGTGTTCTTGGCTTTGTCGGTGACCATCACGGTGAACGTGCTGGTCTGCGCCTGAATTGACGGCGTACCGGAGAGGAGGCCGGTGATGGAGAGGTTGATCCCGAACGGCGCACGGCCGTCGATGATCGCCCAGTCGTAGGGGGGGAGCCCGCCGCTGGCGGTGAGCTGGACGCCGTCGTGTCCGACCTTGTCGGCGTCACGCCAGGGGCCGTAGGCGACGCCCGAGCGCGCAGGCGGGAGCTCATCCGTCGTGATCACGAGGGTGCCGCGGGACTCGACCACCTCCATGATGAACGTCCGCTTCGCGGTCAGGTCGCCGCAGGACGCGCTCACCGTATAGGAGAAGCTGCCGATCTCGGTCACCCGTCCGAACAAGAGGCCGTCGGGGTTCAGCACGAGGCTCGGGGGCGGATTCTCGATGGCCCACCGGCAGGTGCCGACGCCGCCGAGCGCCGTGAACTGGTGGGTCACCTGGGAGTTGACCACTACCCTGCCAGGAGGATCGCCCACGATCTTGAGCGACGGCGGCCCGACGTAGATCTGCGTGTCGAAGATCAACGTGTTGTTCGACTTGTCGAGCTCCCGGAACTGATTCAGGGGATCGAGGATGATACCGATGTAGTACAGGCCCGGTTCGACCTCGGCGGGGATCTCGAGGAGCTCCGTGTGGTGGTCCTCGTTGCGCTTGCCGTTGGCGATGCTGCCGACGGTCGCGACGCCGAAGCCGTCCGTCGACTTCACCTTGACGAAGATCTGCTTGGTGGAGAGGTCGCTCCGGCTGCGGGAGAGGTAGTACCCGTACTGCACGTTCACCATTTCGGGCTCCTCGAACACGCCCTGCGGCAGCTCGATGAACCCGACGTTCTTGATGGAGCGGTCGATCTCGAACGGCTCGCCGGCGACGACCCGATCCGGGGACGTGAGCTTCGGAGAGACGAAGTCCGGGAGGGACTCGTTGCACATGATCGGCTGCGTGGTGGAGATGATCGCGGGCTCCGTCTCGGACAGCATCATGTCGATGTCGTCCATGACGTGGAAATACCTCTCGCCCGGCTGGCTCGGATCCTGGTCGTGCCGATCGGAGCGGGGGATGACGCCCTCGACGTCGATCGTCTTGCAGACCGCGGTTCCGGACAGCTTCGGGATCGACAGCTGGCAGGTGTGGTGGAGCGTCCCGTCCCAGCCCGGGTTCAACGACTCCAGCTCGTTCCAGGAATAGTCGTACTGGCAAGTGAGCCCCATGCCCGGACAAATCGTGTCGCTCTGGGGATCGCACTCGAAGACGCAGTACTCGTATTCCGAGCAGGTGGGCATCATGCCGTTGACCGGACGGCACTCCTGGCGGTTGTAGTTTGCATCTGCTGCGCCGCAGTACTGCGGGAACGACGCGGCCGTGGCGTCGTCGAGGAGGCTCACGTTCGTTCCGGAGCCCATCGCGATGCCGGTGCGGAAGCCATAGGCATCCATCTGCCCGTCGTTGCAGAGCTTGTACTGGGCCTTGAGCGGCTGACCGTAATAGCAGCCGAAGGGGAACGTGATGTTCACCGGGTTCGGCGTGATCCTCATCTTCGGCTTCCGCATCGTCATCTGGCCGGTCGAGAGGAAGGTGTTGTTGCCGTAATCCGCGTCGGCGGGCAGCGCACGTCGGTACGGGTCGATGATCAGCCGGTACTGGTACTTGTCGTCACGGAGGAAGAACGGAAGCTGGACGCTGATCATCAGCGTCGGCGTCGTCTCGTTCACCGCGAGCGCGTTCGGGAAGAATCCGAAATAGATATCCTCCTCGCGGCCGATGGTGGAGCCGTCCGACGGATTAGGCACCGGCACGGCGGTGATGACGTACTCGAAGGCGCCCGACGCGGCCGTCCCCTTGTTCGAGAAGGTGACCGGGAACTGATAGGTCGCCTTCGCCTCTCCCGTGGGCGACGGGTTGGCAATGGTGCCGGTCAGGTCGGGACCCACCGCCACCATGTCCTGAACCGACGCGCAAGGCCGGTTGTTGGTCTTGTCGATTTCGGGTACGACGCCGGCGGGATCGATGTCCAAGCAGACGTAGTACCTGCCGTTCAACGGCACGCTGGTGGACTGAAGCATGTCCGTCACCAGGTACGACGTGTCGAACGCCGCAACGTTGAATGGCGTGCCGTGCGACCCCACCTTGAAGGAGCTCGAGCTCCCCGGGTTGAAGAGGTCGGGGAACTGGGTGAGGTAGGCGTCGTACGTCACGTTCTGGGCGACGGCGCCACCCGCGTTCTGGAAAGTCGTCTGGAGGTTCAGGGAGACGCTGTTGTTGTCCACCGAGAAGCCCTGCACGCGGACCCGGGCGGAGAGGTCCGTGGTCGGGTGCATCCCGTACTGGATGACGGTGTTCTTGGGGAAGTGAGCGCCGGTGCACTTGGGCGCCGGGTTGCCCGACGGGCTGCAGACGGCGGTGCCGTTCGGCCCGGGACCCATCTGGCCGCCCTGCCCAATGCCTCCCGGCCCGGGCGTCAGCCGCTGCCCCCAGGAGATGCCCGCCGTCCAGTCGTCGCCTGTCCCGACGCTCGCGTCGCCGTACACGGCCTGGATCACGTTGTTGGCCCCGACCACGTCGTCCGGCAGCCGATGGAAGATCACCTGGGCACGGAAGTTGGTGTTGAGGGAGCCGTTGACGGTGGCGGCCTTGGCGCACTTCCATTCGATGATGAACCGATGCGGCTTGTACTCCTTGAGAGGATCGGTCTCGTCGACATATCCCGCCTCCTGCGTCCGGAGTTCACCGGCGGCGACATCGCAGAAGTGATCGGCCCACCACACGGCGATGGCGTTCTTCGGCTCGACGGCCGAGGAACTCACCAGGTTTGCCGGAGCGTTGTTGTTCGCCAGGCTGGCGGTCCCGAAGGTGACGTATCCCTTCGCGCCGACCTTGACCTGCGTGTAGGTGACGTCGTTGAACGTCACCGGGAACGGCAGGGTCACCGTGACCTCGCCCGTTCGGCCGTTGGACAGGTTCAACCTGTCCGGGGTCCCGATGGCGTCGGAGACGGGCAGCGTCTGGTAGTACGAGGACCAGACCGTGGTCGGGTAATACTGAGACATCGCCGAGGCCGCCGTCGGCAACACGGCGGCGCATCCCAGCAACATCGAAGCGAGTATGCGGTTCATCGGGGGCTCCCTACCGAAAGGGCTGCAGGATACTGCCTGCTTGTTGCGGCGCCGGGGAGGGAGAGAGCTTTCGCTCCGGTCCCCCCCCGGTGGGATTCGAGGGTCACTGCTTCGGGATGCACTTCACCGTGTAGGTCGCGGTCAGCTGCGCGCCGGGCGCCGGGATGAAGAGCGGAGCGAAGTCGACGGCGTAGGTCTGGGGATCATACGTCCACACGCGGGCGCGGCTTCCGCTCACGGGCGGCGTGATCTTGCCGTCGACCTTCACCTCGATGTCCTTCTCGTCCACCCTGCCGTCGTGGTTCTGATCACCCGGCGTGCCGCGGAGGAAGAAGCGGGCCGAGAAGCCGAACGCGCCCTTCGACATCTCCTTCAGACCGGCCTTCCACGCGCCCGGATTCGTATAGGTGCAGATGTCGACCCAGGTGCCCTGCGTCTCGTTCACTGCGTAGAGGAGCTTGTCACCCGCTTCGGCGCACGAGCCGTTCTGCCCCGTCGGTCCGCCGGTGATCGCGTGGAACTTGAACATGTTGGCGAGGCGCTGGCCCTTGATGTTCCGGTAGAAGTTCAGGTAGTCGGCCGGCAGCCAGGTGTTGCCGGGGAGCTCGTTCGCGTGGTCGCGCTCGTCCGCCACCACGATGATGGAGAGGGACGCGTCCTTGCGCATGAAGCCCGCGTTTCCGTCCTGGTAGCCGCTGTTCGGATAGCGAGCGTCCTTGGTGGAGCTGATGAGAGGCTCGGACAGAGCGCGCTTGGCCGCCTCGTAGTACTGCTCGTCGAAGTGGCAGTCACCCACCATCATGTTGCTCGCCCAGTGGTTGGCGATGTCGGGCGTCGTCGGGGTGAGGATCCGGGGGTGGCTGCCGTCGACGGGGAACAAGCGACCGTCCTCGTTGCCGTTGGCACCGCCGGGGCACCCGCTACCACCGCTCAGACCGCTGGTCGTGACGCCGATGTGGTAGTCGATGCGCTGCTCCTCGGCGAAGGTGAGGAACGACGGCAGGTTCTGCGCGACGGCGGTCTGGAACGGCGTGAACGAACCCGAGTTGTCCATCACCCAGAGCACGTCGACCTTCGGGCGATCCTTCTGGTTGAAGGTGTCGGTCTGGATGGCGTCCTCCTCGCCGGCGCCCGTGAGCTCCGCCAGGTAGATCTCACCGGTGGAGGTCTCCGCGCGGAGGGTGCCCTCGTGGACGCCGAGCTCGTCCGGCGCGAAGATCATGCCGAACTCATCGCGCTCGTTCGCGTTGAGCTTCCGGGGGAGGTTCGGACGCCGGCTGATGTTGAAGGCGTCGGAATCGCCGTTCTCGTTCACCCAGATCCCGGTGATCGTGACCGGCGTCTGGCACGCGTTGCTGATCTGCACGAAGCGCTCCCGGGTCTGGCATCCGGGGCCGACCTTGCCGAAGTCGACGAGGGGCGGGTCGAACTCGACACAAGGCTTCGCAGCCGTACCGCGGAGCGGCACCTTCTGCAGCGACTGGTCGCGGTTGGAGATCTGGAACTGGACCGTGCCGGTGACGTTGGGCTGGTACCGGGTGGGCGCGAAGGTGACGGGGACCTTCAGCAGGCCTCCGGCCTCGAGCTCCATGTTGTTGATCGGCGTGATCGAGAACGCCTCGTCGGAGTCGTCGGAGAGCCGGAGGTCACTGATCAGGCAGGACTCCGACGCCAGGATGTTCTTGAAGGTGAACGCCTGGGTCCGCTTGCTGCCACGGTCGACGACGCCGAACTCGAGGCTGGGCGGCAGGAGCTCGAACTGGCAGGGCGGGAGGTTGCGGCCCTGACCGGCGACGACGGTCTCGAGGATGCCGCCGAGCGCCGCGCGGGTCTCGATGGAGACGACGCCCCTGTCGAAGCTCTCGTCGGCCGGGTTGTAGACCACGTCGACGAAGAAGAAGTCGTCGATGGCGTAGCCCTCGGCCTTGGCGCCGGTGGTGCCGTCCGAGTTGCGGATGGCGGCCTTGCTGGCCTGGAAGACGGTCTTGTCCGTGTAGACGTCGTCGATGACCAGGGGGTCGACGACCTGCCCCGGAGGCGCGAAGCCCGCGTTGGTGCAGCGCATGGTGCGGGTGACGGGCATGTCGACCGCGACCATGCCGAAGTCGATCGCCGTCGGCGTGCAGGCGAGCTGCGGGCCGCCGCCGAAGGCGTTTGCACAAGCGGTGAACGTCGTGCCTTCCGACTGGGCATCGCTGGTGTGGAACGTCAGGGTGGCGGTGCGCTTTCCACCCGCCCCCGGACGATACACGACGTTGACGAACGTCGACTCGTCGGGAGCGATGGTGATCGGGAGCTCCGTGGTCACCGTGAACTCGCTGGCGGCCTCGGTGTTGACCGTGATGCTGTCGACCGTCACCACCTCGGTGCCGATGTTCTTGAGGGTGTAGGCCATCTCGCTGGAGTCACCCACCGCCACGTAACCGTAGTCGAGGCACTGAACGGGCTCGACGACGATGGCGCTGAGCGCACCGAAGCCCTCCACCTCGATGCGAGCGAGCTCGTTGGGCGACGGGTTCGCGTCCTTGAGGGGCAGGGTCGCCTGGTTCTTGTCCTGGGCAGCGGCGGTGAAGGTGATCTCCAGCTCGACGGTGCCGCGCGCGCCTACGAGGAACGGCTCGCCGGGGATGGCGCCGTCGTTGACGATCTGCGCCTTGAACTGATCCTTGTGGCGTCCAGTGAAGCCGTCGAACTGCACCATCGTCTCGACGTCGAGGCTGTTGGTGCAGATGGTGCGGGCCTTCTTGGAGGTGCCGATCACGACCTGGCCGAAGTCGACCTTCGCCGGCGTGCAGTCGAAGCCCGGCGTCGCGCCGCGGCCGACGAGGTGGAAGCGGTACTCCGCGTTCCCCTTGTTCTCGTTGGACTTGAGGGTGACGTAGGTGTCGACCGGCTCGGCGGTCTGCTCCAACGGCACGAACTCGAAGTTGAGCTCGTAGCTCCCGGCGACGGGGATCGTCAGCCCGGTGAGCGGGAGATCCATCGCGAAGGGCATCTCCGGGTCGTCGCCCGTGATCGAGAGGGGCGAGGTTCCCTCGTTCTTGATTTCGACCTTGATCGCCTTCTTCGAGCCGATCGACACGACGCCGAAGTCGATGAGGAAGTCGCCGGACTCGTCCGTGGGCGCCGTGATCTTGGCCCTCGACGACAGGGCCTTGGTCTCCGGACTGCCGCAGGAGCACGAGCTGGAGGCCATGCCCAGCGCAACCAACGCGTAGAGGGCCGCGCGGTTCAGTCTTCTCATCTTCATGTGCATCTCCGGTTCGCTCTTTCGAACGACGGTTCTGGTACCCGGGGGATTTCGAATCGGACCAGCAACGAACCCACACTGTCAAGCCCCGTCGAGCGGCGACATCACCCGCATCCCCTGCCCATGGCAGGTCTTTCCCCTGTAGCTACATGGGCTTACCTGTTCCCACCCCGCATCGACGGTTCCGGGCCGGGACGGTCGCCTCCCCCTCCTGGGGGTCGCCACCGGCGCGGGTTCCACCCCAGAGGACGGGACTCCGTTCGGGATCGAGGTGCACCTCGTCGCCCTCCGGCCCGGATCACGGATCGGCGCGGAGGGTACCACGGGGCGAAATAACGAAACACCGATCGGTGCGTTGCCGCCCGCGCATCCACCCGGATGGTTTGCGATATTTCCTTGTTCAAACGGTACGCTTTGGCTAGGTTGCCCGGCATCACTCGCAGTAAAGGAGCCCCCCGGCATGGCCACCAGAAACCAGAACGCACCCCTCGCACAGGTCCTCGATCAGCGCATCCGCGCGATCGTCGACGAGGCGATCGAGGATGCTCTCCGCAGCAACCTCCGCACGATTTTCCAGGAAGAGCTCGCGAACGCCCTCGGCACCCGCGCCGCCGTCGCTGCTCCGGCGCCCGCCGGCCGTCGCCGTGGCCGCCCCGCGGGACGCAAGGCCGCCGCCGCCGGCAGGCCTGCAAAGGGCGCGAAGCGCGCTGCCGCCGCCACCAGCGGCAAGCATTGCGAGGTCGTCGGGTGCTAGCGCCCGCATCGCTCGATGGGATACTGCGCGGCGCACTACCAGGCCGCCCGCAAGCACGGCTGGCCGATGCCCGCGCCCAAGGGCTTCGTCGCGCCGCCGTCGGCGCCCCGCGGCCGTCCGCCGAAGAAGGGTGGCAAGCAGGCCGCCGCTTCCGCAGAGTGATGAGAGACAACGGGGGGCTCTTTTTCGTCGCCTGACGAGGAGTCCGAAAGAGCCGCGGGCCAACCCCGCGGCTCTTTTCGTATCCGGTGTCGGATGTCTCCCGACCTCCGGAACGGTCCGCGGTTCGAGCGATCAGCGCGACCGGCGGGACGTGTTGGCGGCGATCGACTCCTTGAGGCTCGGTGAGACGGCGTCCGGCCCGAGCCACACCCGCCAGAGCTTCTGCGTGATCATCTCGTCGTCGATGCGCTTGGCGTCGCCGGCAATGTCGATCACCAATTCGCTGCCCTTCGAGTAGATGAGAATTTTCTGTCCATCCTTGGCGTCGCCGGGGATGGTGGCGATGAGTCGATCCACCTTCTCCTTGGGGAGCACGCCCGAGAGCGAGGAGCGGAAGGCGTCCGAGATCTTCTCCTTCGAGATGTCGCGGACGAGCTGCATGATCACGAGCTTGTCGGCGGACGCGGAGGCGAGCGCTTCGAAGAATTTCGCGTCGTCCTCGAGGGCGTCGCTCAGCTTCTCGCCCGAGAGGCTCGGGTGCGCCTTCGCGAGGTAGGCGTCCACGACCTCTTTCGATTTTCCTGCCTGAAGGCAATACGTCACCGCGTACGCCTTGAAGAAGAGCACCTTGCGCACGCCTGCGCCGAGGCACTCGTAGCGCGTGCCTCCGATCGTCTGCTCGCGATCGAATTTCACGCCAGTGGAGTCGTCGACGAGCGGCGCGGCGGAGGCCGGGGCCGCGAACGTGCAGAATACCGAGAGCAGGGCGAGGATCGTTTTCATGGAGGCGACGATACAACGTCACTCCATGACGGCGCGAGACCCCCTGCCCCCTTGCGTCCGTTGCCTCACTCTTTTCGAGGCGGCGCCCACGAGACGACCGCCTCGCCGCCTGCGGCCAATTCCAACTGCGCCCCCTCCACGAGTCGATCCTGGCGCACGTAGGCCAGGGCCAGCGGAGGACCGCCGGCTGGATCGGGGTCGAGCACGCTCGCGACGGCGCCGACCACCCGCTCTCCCTCCAGGAGCTCCGCGCCGGGCACCACGCCTGGCGAGGTGCGGAGCTGGCCCAGCTTGCGGCGTACGTGTCCGCGGTAGGTCGCCTTGGCGATCACCTCCTGCCCCACGTAGCAGCCCTTGGTGTAGCTGATGGCGGCGTCGAGGTTTGCCTCGAGGGGGATGGTGGACTCGTCCATCTCCGCCCCGTAGCGCGGCACGACCCGATGGATCCGGGCAGCGTCGAGGGCGTCCTCGCCCACGGGGAGCCCGCCGACGTCCCGCGCCGCGTCCACGAGGGCCGCGAAGAAGCTCGGGCCGGACGAGGGATCGAGCACCACGTCGACGCCGTCGATTCCGACGGGCGACGCGCCCACCACCAGCGCCCCGCCGCCCTCGAGGGGAACGAGCGCGTTGTCGTGCAGGCCGAGGGCCGGGAGCTCGA
>Ga0182736_1003330_pt1 | contig 10948 bp, 6 predicted proteins | sample eDN5th30CKraftBY_FD_128882 | JGI IMG/M metagenome (GOLD analysis project Ga0182736, IMG submission 128882) | Enriched backyard soil microbial communities from Emeryville, California, USA - eDNA 5th pass 30_C Kraft BY (version 2) (version 2) | ecosystem: Environmental > Terrestrial > Soil >...
CCAAGCCCTGAGACGAACAATTCCCGGGGTCACAATCTGCGCTGCAGGATTGGCAGAGGACGGCCTCCTCGGACACCTGAACAAGCCTGCCGCACTATCGAATCTCCTTGCCGATACGCCGACCTTCAAGCCACTTTGGTCTCAAATCCCACATGGCCGCCTCTATTTCATTCCAAATTTTCTGGACGAGTTCCTGGTCGCGATCAGGGTCGCTGAAGATCGCGCCAAATCTGACGGCCTGCCGCCCATCGTCGACGCACTAGCACTGCATCCGTATCCTTATTTCCAGATACACGACGCTCGCACCGACAAATTGTCCAACCGCTCTATTAAATTGATCAATCATTTCGCTTCAGCGGTCCGCGCATCAAATCTGTCTCATGTTGAAATTTGGGTCACGGAGGTCGGCGCGCGCTCCTTGCATGTTGCAGCCGGCAATCACCACGATGAGCACCATCAAGCCGACTATCTGGAAGAACTGGCCGAAAGCCTGAAACGCGACCGCTCACTCGCCAGGCTTTACTGGTATCAGTTCGCGGATGACGACCGGGATATGATGGAAGAGAAGACGTTTGGTCTTATCGATCATAATTTTAACCGGAAACTTTCATATCATAGCTTCGCTCGCGTTCTCCGACAAAATAATGAGCATGCGGTCGGCTACCTCGAAGAGAATTTCCAACTTTGCGCACAATATCGCCAAGGCGCTTTCGACCGCCAAATTTGGCGCGAGACAGCCAGCACCCCATACGCCTACGCGATTGCATCGCATTCGGAGTCCGGCGGCTCGTGTGCCGCGATCTTTCCAGGGCGCAGCCCGGGCGACCGATGGCAAGCCGAAACGCGCATGTCTATCGGTCATCGCCCCTCGAACGCCTACACACTTGATATCGACTGCCGCTATCCGACCAGCGAAGGGAATATCGAGCTTACGGCTCAACTCGAATGCAGGGAAAGCACCCAGGCACTGCTGTGTCTGTCACTGAAGAAGTCGGACTCCGGCGGCGTCGCCCTGCGTATTAGTATAAATGGCGACATCAACACGTTCGCCGATATTGAGCCCGATCTCTCCCGTTATCCGTTCGCAACCGCGGCCTCGCTGACGGGCGTAAGCATTCGTCTCGATACGTCTCAAGCCAGCGCCACTTTGCGCTTCGGATCGATGCATCTGACCCGAACGATCGAGCGCGAAACGTCGACGGATACGGATGGAGCTTATCTCCGCCTTGCCTTCAAGACGCTCAAGTTCGCCGCGCCGGGATATATGGTCGTGGATCGCATCGCGCTCCATGCCGCCGATAGCAGCGATTTCGCGTCGTTACCGGCCCGCGACCTCGGCGTGCCTGCGGGAGAGCTGACGCTGGGATCAAACTCTCGGAGCCAGATCAGTCAGGAAGAATGGGTGTTGCGAATGCTGAAGTTTTCGCGAGCCGGATTCTTTCTCGAGGTCGGAGGGCATGACGGAATCGAGAATAGCAATAGCCTGTTGCTTGAGACTGAATTTGAATGGCGCGGGTTGATCGTCGAAGCAAATCCGCGATGGTATGTTGAAGTTTGCCGCTCCCGTCGATGCGTGGCGCTGAATTATGCGATCTTCTCGGAGCCCGGGAAAAACCTCGAATTCGTTGATGCGGGGGCGGTTGGCGGCATCGTCTCCCATCTTCAGAAGGACACCCACTTCGGTGTCCGTCTTCGGCATCTCAACGAAGGCAAGACAATCACGGTACCGAGCGAGCGCGCTGATGTGCTGCTTGACAGATTTAACACGGGTCGCATTGCCGATTATCTAAGCATCGACACTGAGGGCAGCGAAGCCGAAGTTCTACGATCGATCGATTTCGAGCGCACGAAAATATGCCTGTTGACGATCGAACACGCCGGTGTGGAAGCGCGTCGGGAAGAAATATGGCAATTGCTTTCACCCTTTGGCTTCGAGCGCATTCGCGTATGGTTCGAAGACTGGTATTGGCACCCCGCACATCTCGCCGACCGTCTCAAACTCGCACGCCAGGATGTGGAGCAGCACATCGCAAACGTCAATGCCATGATCCCGCACCGCCGGCGGGACGCCGTAATGGCCTTGGCATTGGACTCGGCTCGAAATGGAAATACGCAGGACGCCATAAAGTATTGTCACGAAGGCACCAAGACGTTCTATCCGAATAATTGGCACTTCCATATCAAGCTGGCCGACGCATATGCGCGCGCAAATGACAGGGAACAAGCGTTAAAGTGCGTACAGGATGCCCTCGCCACACACCCGAGGAACATTCATCTTCTCCGCGCGGCCGCAAAAATATTGACGGAACTGGATGACCTGAAGGCACTCATGGCCGTCCTTGATATCCTGCTCGCGTCTGGAGTTGAGCCGTGGTCCACCGCCGCCGATCAACCGGCCTCCGAAACGGCAATAGCGAACGCCATGCGCAGCGAAGCTGGTTCCGTCGAACAATATCGGCATTTAGCTGCGCGCCTGAAAGACCGTCTCTAGGCCGGCCGCTTCTCGCGCATGGGAACGATATTGATGCCGGCTTGACGCTTTGTTTTCCGAGCCGCTTATCGGCCACGACGGCAGCACATGCGACGAAGGGTGAACCCGTGATCCGTATTCCCCGGCGCGAAAAGTACGCCTGCGAGACGCTTCGCTCAGCCTTCTGGGCGAGTCAAATCGTGCTTTTTCTATCTCTCTGCCTCAGTTCGTTCGCTCAAGCCCAGTCCGTGACCGACCAGCGCACCGACCTGCCGACGGTCCTCAGCACCGATCTTTCGGTGAACCGCGATGTCGACGACTGGTATGATGTCTTCCAGTTCGTGCGCACGCGCCCAAAGCAACCGTCGGCGATCATGCTCGACTCATATGCGACGGACGAAGTCGAAGAGCTCGCGCGGACGTTCCTGAATATTCTTGGCCGCCCCGAGCTGCAAATCGTCAAGGGCATCCGGGAAACACTGGAGGCACACACCTGCGAGGTGGATGGCAAATGTCCACCCTGTAGCGCCAGTCCAAGCACCCGCTTCTATCACGATTTTCTATCGGCATCGAAAGAGAAAGCGCGGATTATCGCAGTCGGCAGCCTGCGGAATGAAGCCGCCGCGTTTCTTTGCTTCCCGTCTCTTTTTATATCCAAGATCGACGCCATTTATATTGTCGCGGGCCGCCTTGGTGGCGATGGCTCCACCAACTTCAATCGCGATCGCCTGGCAGCGACGATCATCGTCAACTCGCCCATTCCGAAGGTCTGGTTTGAAAAGAGCCATCAGTATATGCCTGCCGAAATCGAACGGCAGTTCTATGCGTCCGGTGTTCGAAGCGCCGCGTTCCTATCGCAACGCGTCGAGGAGTGGCGAAAGTGGCGGGGCCTCGCATTTCTTGAAAAAACACGGCAGCTTCCCGATCAAGGCCGGAACATGTGGAGCATCCCGGCCTTCATGATTGCGTCGTCTCAGCCGTTGGCGCTCGATGCAGCGAACGGGAAGATGGAGCTGAATCCGCGGACCCGGCGGCTCGAATTTCACCGATATGCGCGCGGCGCCGATTTGATGCTGCGAAACGTCGACAACGACGCTGCCGAGCGCTGGCTGGCCGGGCTTCTCATGGAAGAGGCGCAGCGCAAATAGTCGCTGCACCGCGCATTCGCACGACGGCAAACTTGCCGTGTGTTCCCGAGGAGATGCGTTGTATTCGCGAGCGCAATCGCGCGTTGAAATCAGCTCAGCCACAAGACCTTGCCGCTCGAGAGGTCGTGCACTGCGGCGAGGACGACGAGTTGCTTGGCGTCGACAAGTTCCTTGAGAATGGGACTGCGGCGCGTGATGTTCTCTGCGGCCATCATGGCGTTGGCCTCGGTGACCTTTTGCACCAGATGCTTGTTGTGCGAGTCGTTGCCGCCATCCACCTTGCCCACTGCGGCAACCACCGGCCTGATATTGGCGAGCAGCCCCGTGATGTTGCCGAGCTGGACGTTGTCGATCGCGCTCTTGATCGCCCCGCAGTCGACATGGCCGAGCACGACGATCGCCTTCGCACCCGCGACCTTGGCGGAGTATTCCAAGCTGCCGACGATGTCGGCGTTGACGAAATTACCGGCGACGCGCGCACAGAACACGTCTCCGATGCGCTGATCGAACACGAGTTCCGGCGGCACGCGCGAATCGATGCAGCCCACGATGGCGGCGAACGGAGCCTGCTTGGCCGCCGTTTCTTTCGCCTGCGCGAGCAGGTTGCAGTTCACCGTCTTACCGGCGACGAAGCGCTCGTTACCGGCCTTTAGCCGCGCGATCGCCTCGGCGGGCGACGTTTCCTTCTGGCGCGCCGGTGTGAACACCGCGCATTCGGACGAACCCTGCGCATGCGCGGACGTGCGGACGAACGGAACGCTTGCGGCAACGCAACCGCAGAACAGCCGGCGGGTGATCATGGACGTTTCCTTCGCAAGGTCTCTGAGAATGATGGCGTGATGAGAAAGCGCGCGTGTAGCCGCCGGCGCAAGGGGCCCCGGCTTTGCGGTGAGGGTTTATCTGAAGAAGGCGAATGACCTGTTACGGAGCGGCGCACGGGGCGGCCCAGCTGGCGCCCTCCGTCATGCCGCCGCAAGTCGCGTGGAAATGCCGGCCGCACCGGCGTTCTGGCAATCGTTCTCAAGGTGTCGGCGAGCGCAGATTACACCAGCCGCGCAACCCGCGAGGGAAGGAGACGAAGTGGTGGCTGATTTCCGCCAAACCGTTGATATACTGATGGAAACCGCAACGGCCGCAGCGCGCACCGGGCGGATGAGAGAGCCAGATCGGCTGCAAATGGTGTTGGCTGGGGAACTAGGATTCGAACCTAGACAGGCAGAGTCAGAGTCTGCAGTCCTACCATTAGACGATTCCCCATCGCCGGAAGGTGTCGCGGCCGTTGAGGCCAGCGACACGGGGGGTATATAGCGTCATGCCCCCGTCATCGCAAGCGCGTTGCCCGGCCATCCACGAACGCTCTGCGACAGCCGCCACGAATGCACAAGCAGCCCGCGTTCAGCCGTGCCAGCCATAGATTTCGGCAGCGGCGTCCGGCGACACGAAACCGTTCTCCACATCGCGCGCAACCGCGGCCCGATCGCGCGCCGCCGGCTCGCCGTAACCGGCGCCACCCGCCTCGATCAGGCGGAAGACCTGCCCTGGTTGCATCTCCACCCGCCCCTTGGCGTGAACTCTCTGGCCGTCCACCTCATGCTGCCGAAGCGTGCCGTCACCGCCGCCGAACAGGCCTTTCGCCGGATAGGCGGTGCGATTGCCCATTCCGAGCGTCACCAGAACGTGGCCGGTGTCGTTCCGCAGCCGAACGTCCTGGCCGAGCCCCCCGCGCCATTGCCCGGCGCCGCCTGAGTCGGCGATCAGCCGCTTGTCGACCACGGTGGTGTGCGTCAGCGCTTCCCACACCTCGACGGGAACGACGGCCATATTCGACGGATGCGGCAAGGTTGACCAACCGTCGAGCCCCTTGAGGGCTCCATACCCGCCCGAGGCGAAATAGAGGGATGTGAACGGCCGGCCGTCGCGACGCGTACCCTGGAAGTTGACGAGGTTCATCATGCCACTGTCCGCCTGCACCTCCCCCGGAGACGACCCGGCGAGCGCGCCGTAGATCAGCGGCGTGATGAAATGGCCCATGGCGTGGCGCCCACCGGTCGGGAATGGCGGCTGCGCGTTCAGGATGCAACCCGCCGGCGCCTTGGTGATGATGGGCGCCGCCGAGCCCTGATTGTTGGGGATCGTCGGAAGCGTCAGCGACTTGATCGCGTGCAGCACCATGGCGTTCGTATAGCAGAACGGCACGTTCACGCCCGCCCGCACCATGCCGCTGGTGCCGGTGAAGTCCGCCGCAATCGTCTCGCCGGTCTTGGTCAGCTCGACCGCGAGCTCCACCTCCTCCGCGAACCCCTCGACCTTGATCCGGTTGCGGTACGCGCCGTCCTTCATCTCGGCGAGCTTGGCACGCATGCGCTGTTCCGACTGACCGCGGATCGCCGCGGACAACGGTCCGAGATCGTCGATGCCATACTCGTCCATGAACACCTTGATCTCGCGGGCGCCCACCTCGCTGCAAGCGACATTGGCCATGATGTCGCCCATCGTCTGCTCGGGTACGCGCACGTTGGTGCGTATGATCTCGACGACGAGGTCATTGAGGCGCCCCGCCTCGTAGAGCTTGAGGATCGGAAGACGCAATCCCTCCTGGTAAACCTCCGTCGCGGATGAACCGAAGCCGGCGCCGCCGATGTCGGGCAGATGCGTGATCGACACCGCATAGGCGACGATCCGCCCTTTGCGGAAAACCGGCCGCATGACGGTGATGTCGAACAAATGTCCCGTGCCGAGCCACGGATCGTTCGTCACGATGATGTCGCCATCCTTCAGCGTCTCCGCCGGAAAGCGCTTCAGCATGTGCCGCGCCGTCACCGGGGCCGAGCCGATGAACGCGGGAATGCCGAAGGTGCCCTGCGCGATCGTGTTGGTGTCGGCATCGAGCACGCAGCACGTCAGGTCATAGCTCTCGTAGACGATGGTCGAGAACGACGAGCGCACCAGCGTCGAGACGATCTCGTCCGTGAGCGCAACGAGACGGTCCCACATGATGCCGAGGCTGACGGCGTCGATCGATTTCGTGGCGAGGTCGGTCATGAGATATCGTACCCTTCGCAAGTCCGGTCTCAACCGGCTCTCGTGAGATCCAGCTCGGCGACGAGGTTCAGGCGATCATCGACGGTGACGCGGTCGCCGGCGCCGACGACCACCGTCGACTCGCGCTCCTCGATGAGCGCGGGGCCATCGATCATGGTACCGGGCTTCAGCGCATACCGGTCGTAGACGGGCCATTCCGTCAGCGCCCCCACCGTGGCGTCATAGGCGCGGCGCGTCCCCTTCTGCGCGGCATCGGGCGCGTCCGTGCCGGCAAGCGTGTAACGCTCGCCGAGGCCGGTCGCCGGCCCGACCGCCTCCACCTTCCAGTTGACGATCTCCGTCGGCTCGTCGAGACGCAAGGTGTAGATGCGTTCGTAGGCGGCCCCGAACAGATCCTCTACGCCGCTGAACAGAGCCGACGCATCGGCCGCCTCCGGCAGCACCACTTCGATCTCGTGGCCTTGCCCCTGATAGCGCATGTCGAGACGGCGAACGATCCGGATGTCCGCACGCGCCACACCCGCATCGAGCAGAACCCGGCACGCATCGGCCTCCAGCTCGGCGAATTGTGAACCAAACGCTGAAGCGTCGAGATCGGCCACGTGAATGCGCCGCGACCGCGCCACCTCGAAGGCCAGCGGCGACTCGAGCAGGCCCAGCGCCGACATCACACCCGCCGCGACTGGGAAGATCACGCGCGGGATCTTGAGTTTGCGCGCGATGCGAAGCGCATGCAGCGGCCCCGAGCCGCCGAACGCGACCATGCTCGAGGCGCGATAATCGAAGGCGCGCTCGGTCGCGTGGATGCGGAACGCGCGGGCAACGTCCTCACAGATGATGTCGTGAATACCGAAGGCCGCGCGCAGCGTCTCGACACCGAGCGTCCGCGCGACCCCCTGGGCAATGGCCGATTCCGCAGCCGCGTGGTCGAGTTGCATCTCACCACCGAGAAAGAAGCCCGGATCGAGATAGCCCAGCATCAGGTTGGCATCCGTCAGCGTCGGCCGCGTGCCGCCTTGGCCGTAGCAGGCCGGGCCGGGCTGCGCGCCGGCGCTGTGCGGCCCGACTTTCAGAAGGCCGCGCTCGTCCACATCCGCGATCGAGCCGCCGCCCGCACCGATCTCGATCATATCGATGACCGGAATGCGAACCGGCATGCCGCTGCCGCGACGGAATTCGTAGGCGCGCGCAACCTCCACCTCGTACTTCTTGATCGGCTCCCCGCCGCGCACGAGGGCACCCTTCGCCGTGGTGCCGCCCATATCGAACGACAGCAGATTGGGAAGCGCCAGCGCCCGGCCATGGGCCGCGCTCATCAGCGCGCCGGCGGCCGGACCCGATTCGAGCGCACGCACCGGATAACGCCGCGCCGTCGACGTGGTCAGCATCCCCCCGGACGACGCCATGATATAGAGGCGGCCGCGAAAGCCGCGTTCGGCAAGCCCCGTCTCGAGACGGGCGACGTACGTATCGAACATCGGGCCGGTGAAGGCGTTGACCGTGGTCGTCGTCCACCGCTCGAACTCGCGCATGCTCTGAAAGACATCCGCCGAGCACGAGACGAACAGATCAGGAGCTTCGGCCGCCAGGATCTCGGCCGCCCGCCGTTCATGCCCGGGATTGGCGTACGAATTGAGAAAGCAGACGGCGACGGCCGCGACTCCGAGCTCGCGGAAGCGATGTGCCGCCGCCTTCACCGCATCCTCGTCGAGCGGCGTCTCGACGCGCCCGTCGAACATGACACGCTCGGGAACTTCGATCCGCAGGCGACGCGGCGCAAGCGGCGGCGGATACGTGATGCGGAGATCGAACAGGTCGTAACGACGCTCGAAGCCCATATCCATGATGTCGGTGAAGCCGGCCGTGCCGAGCAGCCCGGTAACGGCGCCTTTCCTCTCGATCACGGCGTTGGTGACGAGCGTCGTGCCGTGCACGATCTCACCCACGTCAGCGAGCGACGTCCCGGCACCGGCGGCAAGAGCAACGGCACCGTCCATCACGGCGCGCGACGGGTCATCGGGCGTCGTCAGCCGCTTGTGGATCGAAAGCTGACCCGCACTGCCATCCGAGAGGGCGAAGTCCGTGAACGTGCCCCCAATGTCGATGCCGATCCTGAGCATGCGATCCTTCGCCTTTCCGTTGCGCAAGACGCGCTCTGCTGGAAGTCTTCAACGTGCAATGACATGAGCGTGCCACGACATGGCCGGCACCGGAAGACGACCGGGTGGACGCAACCGACCCGGATCATCCGGCCACGGGCGGGGCGCCCTAGCCTCGCTCCATCGGGAGGCTCGGATCCTTCGTCCATTCCTGCATCGAATTCATGTAGACGCCCACGTTCCGCGCGCCGAGAGCCGTAAGGGCCAGCGCGGTGAGAGATGCGGCGATCCCCCCGCCACAATAGGCGATCACCCGACGGTCATCGAGGAGGCCGGCCTCGGCAAAACGGCGGCGCAGCTCGTCCACCGGCAGAAAGGCCTGCGTCTCGGAATCGACGATGCCACGGGACGAAATGTTGCAGCTGCCCGGAATACGTCCCGGCCGGCCGTAATGGACACCGCCCGAACCGGTGTGCTGTTCGGGCAGCAGGGCGTTGACGATGCCCACGTCCGTCCCGAGCGCGGCGAGAACCTCATCCTTGTCGGCGAAGTAGCCGGGCCGCGGCCGTGCAGCGAAAGATGCCGCCGGAAAGCTCTTGCTGCCGTTCTCCACGGGGCGCCCCTCCTTGACCCAGGTGGTGAAGCCGCCGTCGAGAACACGCACGTCATCGAAACCGTAGGCCGTGAGCATCCACCAGACGCGGGCGGCCCACGCCCCGTACGTGCGATCGTAAAGCACGACACGCGTTCCTTGACCGATGCCGAGCTTCCCCGCCGCCGTGGCGAAAGCCTCCGGCCCGAGCACGGCGAAGCGCCAGGGACTGGCCGTATCCGCAAGGTCACTCGCCAGATCGAGGAAGGCGGCGCCGGGGATGTGGCTCTCCTCGTAGCCGGCGCGACCGCTGCCGACGACGAGCCCGTCATTGTCCGGGGTTGGCGACAGGAACGTCGTGCAGTCGAAAATCCTCAGGTCCGCCACGCCGTGTTCGCTGGCGAGGGTTTCCGAGGAGATCAATGGCGCCGGATTGGGGAACGGGTCGTGCATCTGTCGTTGCTCCTGGAAAGGCGTCACAGCCGTTGCGGTCGGGGCTTCTCGGCGCCATGTTAACGTGATGAGCAGGACAATGTCGCGGGCACCATCCGTGGAGGAGACCCGCATGGCGAACAAATCGACGGACGGCCGCACGACGCACCGGGAAAGCGCGGCGGATGCGCACGGCCGCGATCGCCGCGTCAGCGCGTCGCCGATGGCGGATCACGATGCGAACCAGCCTCCTGCAATGCCGTCATCGGCAACCGACGTGGATGAATTTCTGCGACGGGTGAAGCACATGGCCCCGCCGTCCGTCGCGGGCCGGGGCCGGCTGGTGTTCGCCATGGACGCCACCATGAGCCGCCAGCCGACGTGGGACATGGCGCTCGCGCTTCAAGCCGACATGTTCGACGTGGTTCGCGAGATCGGCGGCCTCGACGTGCAGCTCATTTTTTTCCGCGGCGCCGGAGAATGCCGATCCTCCCGCTGGGTTGCCGATCCGGCGGAGCTGGCACGCCTGATGACGTCCGTCCAATGCCGGGGCGGCTATACACAGATCCGCAAAGTCCTCTCGCACACACGCGCGGAGAGCGAGCGGGAACGCGTCAGCGCCCTGGTCTACGTCGGCGACAGCATGGAGGAATCGATCGACGATCTCTGCGGACGCGCCGGTGAGCTTGCCATCCTGGGCGTGCCGGTATTCCTGTTCCAGGAGGGACATGACGCTGCCGCGGCGCGGACCTTCCGCGAGATCGCGAAACTGACCCGCGGCGCATACTGCCGGTTCGATCACGGGTCGGCCGAGCAACTCCGCGACCTCTTGAAGGCCGTCGCCGTCTATGCCGCAGGCGGCCGGACGGCCCTGCAACGCTTGGCGGCAGACCGTGGCGGGGTCGCCAGGCAACTGCTGTCCGACATGACCAGCACCGGACGCAGCACCTGACCATGCAGGCTCTTCTTCTCGGCTTGGCAACGCTGGCGATCGGACTTCTCGCCCTGGCCGCCTTCGCCCGCGCCAATCCTTCCCTCCTGGCCCATCGCTCCCGCACCATCATGGGCGGGCTCGCCCTCGCCCTGGCGCTCGTTCTGCTGCTGCGCGGCGCGGCCCATTTTGCCCTCGGCCTCGGCACGCTGGGCCTGGTGCTGCTGTCCGGGC
>Ga0182736_1003331_pt1 | contig 10945 bp, 11 predicted proteins | sample eDN5th30CKraftBY_FD_128882 | JGI IMG/M metagenome (GOLD analysis project Ga0182736, IMG submission 128882) | Enriched backyard soil microbial communities from Emeryville, California, USA - eDNA 5th pass 30_C Kraft BY (version 2) (version 2) | ecosystem: Environmental > Terrestrial > Soil >...
CACCGGCCGGCCGAGGTCGACGCTCACAGCCCGCTCGCCGTCCGTCGTCGGGCGAGCACGATGAGCACGGGCCCGCCGACGAACGCCGTCACGAGCCCCACGCGCAGCTCCCCGTTCGGCAGCACCACGCGCCCGATGATGTCCGAGACCAGCAGCAGGATCGACGCGCCGACCATCGAGTACGGGATGATCCAGCGCTGGTCCGGCCCGGTGAACCACCGCACCGCGTGCGGCACCATGAGCCCGACGAACGCGATCGGCCCGGCCAGCGCGGTCGCGCCGCCCGCGAGCAGCGTCACGGCCACGATCGTCGCGGTCCGCGTCGGTCCGACCCGCGCACCGAGCGACCGGCCGAGGTCGTCGCCGAGCGCGAGCACGTTGAGCGGCCGGGCGACGACGAACGCGAGCACGAGCCCGACGACGATGAACGGCGCGATCGAGCCGATGAGCGACATCGAGCGGCCCCCGAGGCTGCCGACGCTCCACGACAGCATCCCGGCGAAGAGGTTGGGGTCCCGCAGCGTGAGCATCTGACTGATCCCACCGAGCACGGCGGCCAGCGCCACACCCGCGAGGGTGAGCTTCTCGGGAGTCGCCTGCCCCGGCCCGGCGGAGCCGATCACGTAGACGAGGACGGTCGCCAGTGCGGCCCCGGCGAACGCGAACCACACGTAGCCCGACGGCGCGGTCAGGCCGAAGAAGGCGACCGCGACCGTGATGGCGAACCCTGCGCCCGCGTTGACGCCGAGGATGCCCGGATCGGCGAGGGGGTTGCGCGTGTAGGCCTGGATGAGCGCGCCGCAGACGCCGAGCGCCGCGCCGGCCACGATGCCCACGAGCGTGCGGGGCACCCGCAGGTCCCAGATCACCGAGTGGTCGATCGACCCGTCGTTGCCGAGCAACGCGCGGATCACGTCGCCGGCCGGGATCGATCGTGCGCCGATCATGATGCTCAGCACGCACACCACGACCAGCACCGCGACCAGGACGAGCAGCCCCAGGGAACGCGCGACCGCGCCGCGGGCCACGGAGTGCGTGGCTGCGGCGCGGTCGGTGTCGGCGGTGGTGGTCACCTGCTCACAGGTGGAGGTGCGAGCTGAGCTCGGGCACCAGCTTGTCGAGCTGCCACGGGATGCTCAGCACGGACGGCTGCGAGCTCGCCCACGCGAGCGCCTGGTCCTCCATGAAGTAGTACGAGCCCTTCGCGATGGGCTCCCAGCGCTTCACGAGCGGGTTGCCGATCGTCGCCTCGACGTCCCCCGGCTTGTCGACCCACGCGAGGTGGAACTGCGACTCGACGGTGTCGAGCTTCTCGAGGCTGACGCTGTCGTAGAAGCCGGTCGCCGTCTTGCCCAGCTCGACGACCTGCGGCGAGGAGACGAACCCGAGCTGCTCGATGAGCTGCACGCGCGGGTCCTGCGGGACGTAGAGGTCCAGCGCGGTCGCCCCGTCGGACAGGTACCAGCCGTAGGTGAACGTGACGCCCTTGAACTCGGGGTGAGCGGCGGCCTGCGCGGCGATCTCCGCGTCCGTCTCGTCGACGAGCTTCGCGGCCTGCGCCGACTCGCCCATCGCGGCGCCGATCGTCGCGGTCAGCTCCTTCCAGTCCGACGTCCACGGCAGGTCCTTGTAGGCCACCGTGGGGGCGATCTGGGAGAGCTTCTTGTACTCGTTCTCGGTGATGCCCGAGTGGACCGCGAGGATCAGGTCGGGCTTGAGGCCCAGGATCTGCTCCGCGTTGACCTCGTCGTTCTCGGTGTAGGTGACGATCTCGGGCAGCGGGCCGCCGAGCTCCTCGACCTTGTCCTTGAACCACGGGAGGTACTTGTCGACCGAGCCCCAGGTGAAGTCGGTCGTCGCGACGGGCACCGTGCCGAGCGCGGCGACGACGTCCTGGCTCGCCCAGCCGATCGTCACGATGCGCTTCGGCTTGGACTTGATGGTCGCCGAGCCGAACTTGTCCGTGAGCGTCACGGGGAACGCGGCGTCGGTGGCGGACGCGGTGGAGCTGGGCGCCGCGTCGTCGGACGACGACGAGCAGCCGGCCAGTACGAGGGCGGTGGCCGCCACGGCGGCGGCGATGATGGTGCGCAGGCGGTGCGACACGGGGGTCCTCACGGTCGAGTCGTCGAGATGAGGACGAGGTTAGGTCAGACTTACCTAACGAGCCAAACTCAGACGCGTTCGACGAGGTCAGCCACGGACGGCAGCACCTCGGAGGGGCGGAACGGGAACCGCTCCACGTCCTCGAGTCGCGTCGAGCCGGTCAGCACCAGGTAGGTGCGCAGGCCCGCCTCGATGCCGGCGACCACGTCGGTGTCCATGCGGTCACCGACCATCGCGGTGGTCTCCGAGTGCGCGTCGATCCGGTTGAGCGCCGACCGGATCATCATCGGGTTGGGCTTGCCGACGAAGTACGGGTCGCGACCCGTCGCCGCGCGGATCATCGCGGCGACCGCGCCCGTGGCCGGCAGGTCGCCGTCCGCCGACGGACCGGTCACGTCGGGGTTCGTCGCGATGAAGCGCGCGCCGCCCTGGATGAGCCGGATCGCCTGCGTGATCGCCTCGAACGAGTACGTGCGGGTCTCGCCGAGCACCACGAAGTCCGGCTCCGCGGCCGTCAGCGTGTAGCCGGCCTCGTAGAGCGCGGTGGTCAGCCCCGCCTCGCCGATCACGTACGCCGAGCCGCCGGGCATCTGGTCGGTGAGGAACTGCGCGGTCGCCATCGCCGACGTCCAGATCGCGTCCTCGGGCAGGTCGATCCCTGACGCCGCGAGCCGGGCGCGCAGGTCGCGCGGCGTGAAGATCGAGTTGTTCGTCAGCACGAGGAACGGCCGCTCCTTGTCGCGCAGCGCGCGCACGAACTCGGCGGCGCCGGGCAGCGCGGTGCCCTCGTGGACCAGCACACCGTCCATGTCGGACAACCAGGAGCGGATCTCTCGCGTCATGCGTCGAACGCCTTTCTCTCGACCTCGGCCCGCTCGGCGGGCTCGTCGTACCGGGTGTCACGGCCGTCCTCGTCGAGCACGCCCCGCTTGGCCTTGCGCCGCTCCCGCAGCACCTCGATGCCGATCGGCACGACGGACAGCAGCACGACGACGACGAGCAGCATCTCGATGTTGTCGCGGATGAACGCGATGTTCCCGAGCCCGTACCCGAGCCAGGTCACGCCGCCGGCCCACAGCACCACGCCGATCGCGTTGAACTTCACGAAGTGCTTGTAGGGCATCCGACCGACGCCGGCCGCGACCGACGCGTACGTGCGCACGAACGGCACGAACTGCGCGACGATCAGCGTCCGTCCGCCGTAGCGGTCGAAGTAGGCGTAGGTGTCGTCGATGTACTTCTGCTTGAAGAACCGCGAGTCCGGCTTGTTGAAGACCTTGGGCCCGAGCGTCCGGCCGATCAGGTAGCCGCACTGGGTGCCCGCGAACGCGGCGAGGATCATGAGCAGGCTCAGCTCGACGATGTTGACCGGGATGTCGAGCGACTCCTGCGCGAGCAGCGCCCCGGCCGTGAACAGCAGCGAGTCGCCGGGCAGGATCGGGAACAGCAGGCCGACCTCGACGAAGATCACCGCCATGATGCCGAGCAGCGCCCACGTACCGAACGTGTCGATGAGGTGCTGAGGGTCGAGGAAGTCGGGACCCGCCGCAGGGAGCGCGGCCGCGAGCGCGGTCGTCGTGAGCATGCGGCCAGCCTACGGGGCGGGATGTGCACCACCGCGGGGGCGGGTGTGAGGACCGTGTGCACCCGGCCGCTCCGGTCCCGCCCGAGCATCCCGAGCTAGCCGCACTTGTGTCGCAAGTAGCCTCCCGAGCACTCGGTTGATGCTCAGGAGTTCATTCCTGTCCCAAGTGCGGCTAGGTCGGGCCGGGGTGCGTAGCCTGCAGCGCGTGGCTGGTGGAGATGGGCAGGACGAGCGCGACGAGGTCGGGGTGGGCCCGTGGCCGGGCGGGCCTGACGCCTGGCCGCGACACGAGGACGGCACCCTCGACGAGCGCTACGACCCCGAGCTCCTCGCGCACGGCGATCGGCGCAACGTCGTCGACCGCTACCGCTACTGGACCCTCGAGGCGGTCGTCGCCGACCTCGACACACGCCGCCACCCGTTCCACGTCGCGATCGAGAACTGGCAGCACGACCTCAACATCGGCTCGGTTGTCCGGACCGCGAACGCGTTCCTCGCCGCCGAGGTGCACATCGTCGGCAACCGCCGCTGGAACCGGCGCGGCGCGATGGTCACGGACCGCTACCAGCACGTGCGTCATCACCCGACCGTCGCGGACCTCGTCGCCTGGGCCGACTCGCAGGGGCTGCCGGTGCTCGGCGTCGACAACCTGCCCGGCTCCGTCCCGCTCGAGGGTTACCCGCTGCCGCGCGCCTGCGTGCTCGTGTTCGGCCAGGAGTCGGTGGGCCTGTCCGACGAGGTGCGCGCGGCGGCGGTCGACGTGCTGCACATCGCCCAGTTCGGCTCGACCCGCTCGATCAACGCGGGCGCCGCCGCGGCGATCGCCATGCACTCGTGGATCGCCCAGCACGCCACGCAGTGAGCCCGCGGTGCAAGGCGCGCGGGCGTCCATGGGAAGGACGTCCCGGACGCGGGGTCGTCGGGTAGTGGCAAACTTTGCTCGATACCTCCCCACTAGCCGCAGGAGATGTGAGCAGATGGCCATCGCCACCCCCGAGGTGTACGCCGAGATGATCGACCGGGCGAAGGCGGGCAAGTTCGCCTACCCGGCCGTGAACGTCACCTCGTCGCAGTCCCTCACCGCCGCGCTGCAGGGCTTCGCCGAGGCCGAGTCCGACGGCATCATCCAGGTCTCCGTCGGTGGCGCCGAGTACGCCTCCGGCGCGACCGTCAAGGACCGCGTCGCCGGTTCGCTCGCGCTCGCTGCCTACGCCGCCGAGGTCGCCAAGGGCTACCCGGTCACGGTCGCGCTGCACACCGACCACTGCGCCAAGCAGAACCTGGACTCCTGGGTCCGCCCGCTGCTCGCGCTCGAGATCGAGCAGGTCAAGGCCGGCAAGCTTCCCACGTTCCAGTCGCACATGTGGGACGGCTCGTCCGTGCCGCTCGACGAGAACCTGGTCATCGCCGAGGAGCTCCTCGAGCTCTCGGTCGCCGCGCGCACGATCCTCGAGATCGAGGTCGGCGTCGTCGGTGGCGAGGAGGACGGCCACACGGCCGAGATCAACGACAAGCTGTACACGACCGTCGAGGACGGCCTGGCCACGGTCAAGGCGCTCGGCGCCGGCGAGCGCGGCCGCTACCTGACGGCCCTCACGTTCGGCAACGTGCACGGCGTGTACAAGCCGGGTGCCGTCAAGCTGCGCCCGTCGATCCTGGCCGACATCCAGAAGGCTGTCGGCGACGCGATCGGCAAGGAGAACCCGTTCGACCTCGTGTTCCACGGTGGTTCGGGCTCGACCGAGGCCGAGATCTCCGAGGCCGTCGACAACGGCGTCATCAAGATGAACATCGACACGGACACGCAGTACGCGTTCAGCCGTCCGGTGGCGGACCACTTCTTCCGCAACTACGACGGCGTGCTCAAGGTCGACGGCGAGGTGGGCAACAAGAAGGCCTACGACCCGCGCGCCTGGGGCAAGCTCGCCGAGGCGGGCATGGCCCAGCGCATCGCCGAGGCTGCCCGCCAGCTGCGGTCGGCCGGCCACAAGCTCTGACCTGCACGACGAAGCCCCGGTCACCCTCGACGAGGGGGCCGGGGCTTCGTCGAAGGCTCAGTCGGTGGTCGTGACCGGCTGGAACTCGCGCGCGTCGTCGTCCTCGACCACGTCGAGCAGCTCGCCGATGCGCGTCACCTCGAGCAGGAAGCGCACCGTCGGGGGCACGCGCAGCAGCCGGACGCGGTGCTGCGAACGGATCGAGAGCCGGGCGAGGAACGCCACGCCCGACGAGTCCATGAACGTCACGTGATGCGCGTCGACCTCGATGGGCAGGCCCAGGTGCTCGGCCTCGGCCGTCGCCTCCTGCAGCTCCGAGGCGAGGTCGGCGTCGACCTCGCCCGAGAGCACGATGCGGGTGCTGTCCGTCCCGACGATCACGTGGACCGCCCCGGGCTCGCCGGTCGCCCCAGCGGGGCCGCCCTCGACGGGCTCGTCGGGGGTCGTGCTGTTACCGTCGCGCACGGTGCTCCTTCCGGTGAAGGCGGCGCCGTGGAAATCGACGTTTCGCCCGTTCCGCACGCTAGACGATCGGAGGTGGTGGTGGTCAACTCCCCTGAGGGTCGAACTGTCACCGAGATCGTGTCTGACGTGCCGGAACGCTCTCCTGCGGCTCCAGCGGTGCTCGAACGGGCGCTGCACGACCTCGCCGTGCCCGTCGTCCTGCTGGATGGGACTGACCCCCATCTGCCGGTCGTCTGGGTGAACCGGGCATTCGAGGTGACCACAGGGTACGACGCCGACGACGCGCGCCGGCACCAGCGCGACCCGGTGCCGCCCGGTGCCCGCAAGCCCGACGCGCTGCTCGCCGTCCGCGACGCCGTGCGCGAGCATCGCGAGGTCTCGCAGACGCTCTCCCTGCGGCGCGCCGACGGCTCGGTGTACACGTGCCGTGTCCAGCTGTCGCCGCTCGTCGACGCCGACGAGGTCGTCACCCACTGGGTCGTCGCGCTGCAGGACCTCACCGACCAGATCTCGCACGACGCCCAGCAGGCGTCCCTCGTCGAGGCCGAACGTCGCGAGCGCCGGGTGCTCGGGATCGTCACGCAGGTCTCCGACCTGCTGATGGACGTCGACGACCGGATGACGCCGCTGCACGAGATCGCGTCGCTGCTGCGGCACGCGCTCGGCGGCTGGGTGGCGTTCTACGTCAACGACGGCGGCCTGCGACCGGCGGACGGGATCGACTCCAACCGCCCGCCGTCGGGCAAGGGCCGTCGGCACGGGACCCCCGCACGGCTGGTCGACGAGGCCACGGACCAGCTGCCGGTCCCCGACGCGGTCCAGCTCCTGCTCGACGGCGCGAAGGACCGTCCGGTCGACCTGGACCTCGACGGCGTGTTCCCCCGCGGCAGCGCGTCGGCGTGGCTCGTCGCGCAGGTCCGCTCGCACGGCGTGCGGGAGCGGATCGACGGGCCCGCGCGTGCGGCCGTCTTCCCGGTCTCGGGCCGACGACGCGTCCTCGGGCTGCTGCTCGTGCTGCCGAGCTCGGGCCGGGGGATCGACGGGCTCGAGCAGTCGGCGCGCACGGTCCTCGAGCTCACGGCGCGACGCGTCGGGCTGGTCATCGACAACGCGCGGCTGTACGACCGCGAGCACCGGCTCGCGGAGACCCTCCAGCGCGCGATGCTGCCGCAGCAGGCGGACGTGGACGGCCTGGACGTGTGGACGTACTACGCGCCGAACTCCGAGAACGTGCAGGTCGGCGGCGACTGGTACGACGTGCTGCAGATCGCGCCCGACGTGGTGGGCGTGGTGATCGGCGACGTCGTCGGTCACGACGTCGAGGCGGCTGCCGCGATGGGTCAGCTCCGCTCGGTGGTGCGGTCCTACGCGTACGACATCACGACGCCCGGGCCGGTCCTCGAGCGTGTGGACCAGCTCGTCGCCGGCATGCGGATCCCGCGCAGCGCGGGCCTCGTGCTCTCGACGCTCACGCGAGCGTCGGGTGCGTGGCGGCTCGACTGGTCGAGGGCCGGCCACCTGCCCGTGCTGCACGTGCGCGAGGGCGAGGTCACGGCGCTCATGAACGGCGGTGGGCCGATGATCGGGTTCGGCGGTGACGGGCGCTCGACGCAGACGCTCGACCTCGCACCCGGTGACGTGCTCGTCTACTACACGGACGGCCTGATCGAGCGCCGCGACCGGGGGCTGCGGGACGGGATCGACGCGCTCACCGCCGTCGTGGGCCGGGTCACCGCGCGCGACTCCGCGGGCATCGGCGAGGAGATCCTCTCGCGGCTCGCCGACCACCCGGAGGACGACGTCGCCGTCGTCGTCGTGCGCGTGCCGGACCCCCGCGACCACCTGGAGCGCGGCCGCAGCCCGAGGCGTCGCCGCTGGTCGCTGCCGAGCGAGCCGTCGTCGATCGGCCGCGCGCGGCACGCCGTCGTCCGCACGTGCCACGCATGGGACATGCCGAACGCCGCGAACGCCGAGCTCGTGGTCTCGGAGCTCGTCGCGAACGCCGTGCTGCACGGCTACGGGCACGTGTCGCTGCAGCTCTACGACACGGGCGACGGGCTGCGCATCGAGGTCGAGGACGGCAACCCGGCGCCGCCTATCGCCACCGACGGCCACCCCGGCCGGGTCGGCGGGTTCGGCATCAAGATCGTCGAGCGGCTCGCCGACTGGGGCTGGCGGCCGTCGGCGCGCGGCAAGCTCGTGTGGGCCAAGGTCCGCCCGGGAGACCTGCCCCCCGCGGGCTGACTCGGGTCACAGGCTCGGTTCGACCGTCTCGCAGTGGTGGTCCGGGTCGATCCGGAACAGGTCCAGCGCGCCGCACACCTCGATCACGAACAGGTCGCGCGGGTCCGCGCCGCGCAGCACCGTCGCGCCGCCGCGCTTGTGTCCCGCGTCGGCGAGGGAGATGAGGAAGGCCGCCCCCGTCGAGTCCATGAACGAGACGCGGCACATGTCGACCACGACGAGCTGACGGCGCAGGCCGACGACGCGCGCCGCGATCTCGGGGAACTGGTCGCGCTCCGCGAGGTCGAGGTCGCCGGAGACGACGAGGGTCGTCGTCGTGGACGAGGCAGAGATCTCGATCATCGGGCACCGGGGTTGGTCGACGTTGGGAGCAGATCGACTGTAAGTTGCCGCGCGCGCCCCTGCATCCGGACCGGCGGTGCGAGACTTGCGGCCATGAGCCACGAGAACCTGCTCGACGGACCCGCGCCCACCCTGCTGCCTGCCGAGGGGCCCGACGCCGACGCCCGTGCCGCGCTCGCCTCGGGCGCGACGCTGCAGGACGCGGTCGCCGCCGCACCGGCCGCGTCGATCGTGTGGGCGCTGCTCGCCGAGCAGGCGCTCGCGGACGTCGGCGACCCGGTCGCCGCCTACGCCTACGCGCGCACCGGCTACCACCGCGGGCTCGATGCGCTGCGGCGCTCCGGCTGGCACGGCCGCGGACCGATCCCCGCCGACCACCGCCCCAACCAGGGGTTCCTGCGCGCGCTGCTCGCGCTCGCGGAGGCGGCCGAGGCGATCGGCGAGCAGGACGAGGCGGAGCGGTGCGCGACGTTCCTCGTCGACTCGGGGACCTCGGCGGAGGCCGTCGCAGCGCTGCGCTGAGCGAGCATGACCATTCCTTGACCGTCGGGTAGCCTCTCGGAGGTACTGGGTCACTGCCGCCCGTGCCGAGGCCCGCGAGCGACGGGCCGACCAGCAGGCAGCCGTGGGAGTGGTGATCAGATGCCCGCCGTCGTGGTGCTCGGCGTCCAGTGGGGCGACGAGGGCAAGGGCAAGGCGACCGACCAGCTCGGCTCGCGCATCGAGTACGTCGTGAAGTTCAACGGCGGCAACAACGCCGGCCACACGGTGGTCGTCGGCGGCGAGAAGTACGCGCTGCACCTGCTGCCGTCGGGCATCCTCTCGCCGGGCGTCGTCCCCGTGATCGGCAACGGCGTCGTCATCGACATCGAGGTGCTGTTCGAGGAGATCGACGCGCTCGAGGCTCGCGGTGTCGACACGTCCCGCCTGCTCGTCTCGTCGGCCGCGCACGTCATCGCGCCCTACAACCGCACGCTCGACAAGGTGACGGAGCGCTTCCTCGGCAAGCGCCGCATCGGCACCACGGGCCGCGGCATCGGCCCGGCGTACTCCGACAAGATCAACCGCGTCGGCATCCGCATCCAGGACCTGTTCGACGAGAAGATCCTCGCCGAGAAGATCGAGGGCGCGCTCGACCAGAAGAACCACCTGCTGGTCAAGGTCTACAACCGCCGCGCGATCACGGTCGACGAGACGCTCGAGGACCTGCTGCGCCACGCGGACCGGCTCAAGCCGTTCGTCGCCGACACCCCGCTCGTGCTCAACCGCGCGCTGGACGACGGCAAGACGCTCGTCTTCGAGGCCGGCCAGGCCACGATGCTCGACGTCGACCACGGCACGTACCCGTTCGTCACGTCGTCGTCGGCCACGGCCGGCGGCGCGTGCACGGGCTCGGGCGTCGGGCCGACGAGGATCGACCGCGTGGTCGGCGTCGCGAAGGCGTACACGACGCGCGTCGGCGAGGGCCCGTTCCCCACGGAGCTGCTCGACGACGACGGCGAGTGGCTGCGCCAGACCGGCGGCGAGTTCGGCACCACGACGGGCCGCCCGCGCCGCACCGGCTGGTACGACTCGGTCGTGTCCCGGTACGCCTCGCGCGTCAACGGGATGACCGACATCGTGCTGACCAAGCTCGACGTCCTCACGGGCCGCGACCGGATCCCCGTGTGCGTCGCGTACGAGGTGGACGGGAAGCGGTTCGACGAGATGCCGTTCGACCAGAGCGACTTCCACCACGCCACGCCCGTCTACGAGTACCTCGACGGCTGGACCGAGGACATCACCGCCGCGCGCGAGTTCGACGACCTGCCGGTCAACGCCCAGCGCTACCTGCTGCGGCTCGAGGAGATCTCCGGCACGCGGATCAGCGCCATCGGCGTGGGCCCGGGTCGCGAGGCGACGATCGTCCGCCACGACCTCCTGGGCTGAGCGCGGCTCCCGCATGGCGCTGCGCGTGGCGCGTCGTGTCGGAGGTTCCGCATCAGGTCGTAGGTTGCAACCACCGACCTGATGCGGAACTGCCGACATCACCCGGCTGCACTCTGCCCAGCAACGCCGCGCCCGGCCGACGCCGCCGGGTAGTGAGCTCAGCGCCGGAAAGTGAGTGGCAACTCACCAGCTGACGTCAAACTCGCTGTCCGACGCTGGCGGCCGGCGACGGGGTGGCTGAGACGGGCGGTCGGCGGGCTCGGCGGGGTCGGTATCG
>Ga0182736_1003332_pt1 | contig 10944 bp, 6 predicted proteins | sample eDN5th30CKraftBY_FD_128882 | JGI IMG/M metagenome (GOLD analysis project Ga0182736, IMG submission 128882) | Enriched backyard soil microbial communities from Emeryville, California, USA - eDNA 5th pass 30_C Kraft BY (version 2) (version 2) | ecosystem: Environmental > Terrestrial > Soil >...
CCATCGAAGTCCAACAACACGACCGCTGCGCAGCACCAGGCTGCCAGGCACCCATCATCCACATCCACCACGTCATCTGGTGGTCACGCGGCGGTAAAACGACGTTGGACAACCTGATCGGACTCTGCCCCCGATGCCACCGCGCCGTGCACGCCGGCACGCTCGTGATCGATCCGGTCAGCCATGAGTTCCGCAACAACAAAGGACTCCGCCTCGCCGGATCCGACCCACACCACCGGCCCAGACGCAGACTCACGCCCGAACGAGTCCGCCTCGCCCAGTACAGATCAGCCATCTCCCGAACCTGAGATGCGTACGATGTCGATCGATGGCCAGACGTACGGGTGAAGCGACGCCGGCGCTCGTTTCGGTGGAGCGAGCCGGCATTGAATACACCGTGCACTCCTACGAGCACGACCCCAGATCTCCTTCCTACGGGTTGGAGGCGGCCGAGGCGCTCGGTATCGATCCCGACCGAGTGTTCAAGACCCTCGTGGTCGACCTCGATGGTGACCTGGTCGTCGGCATCGTGCCCGTCACCTGCACGCTGAACCTGAAAGCGGTCGCGGCAGCGCTCGGCGGCAAGAAGGCCACGATGGCCGATCCGGCCGCCGCGCAGCGCGCCACGGGTTACGTCCTGGGCGGTATCTCACCCCTGGGTCAGAAGTTCCGGCACCGCACCGTGATCGACGAGACCGTCGAGTTGTGGGACACCGTCAACATCTCGGCAGGGCGCCGCGGACTGGAGATCGAGCTGGCGCCTCAGGACCTGATCTCATCGACCGACGCGACCGTGGCCGAGATCGCACGACCGTCCTGATCTGAGCGGTCACGGTCGAACAGGCTGGCGATGAGAACGCCCGCCAGCGCGCCGATGGGCCAGGCGAAGAACGGAACGACCGAGCCGATGGCCAGTTGATCCTCGATGACATCGCCCTCCGTCAGCCCGGACAGAGTCGTCGGGTCGGGAGGGCCGAGCAGGATGCCGAGGCGCCAGGCCACGAGCGAGGCCACGACGGCACCTGCCGCCAGCAGCACCGTGTCGAGCCAATCGACACGAAGCAACGCATGGCCCACCACACCGAGTGCCAGCGACATGCCTGCACCGATGGCCGCGAACCGCAGCATGATCGGAAAGACCGCCCGAGAGTCGTACTCGGTCATCACCATGCGCCCCTGCAAGACCTGCCAATGGGCCGGTTCGGCCCACCACACCCACAGCGCAGCACCGACGACACCGACGATCACGGACAGTCCGAGTACGACCGCCGCACGACGGGCGCCACCTGCTTCCACCGCAGACACCTGATTCACGTCAGACAATGGGGCCCCAACAATTCCTTGAGATCGGCCACCAGGGCGGCACTGTGGCTGACACGCAGATTCTGGTCCAGGCGTAGCTTCTTCGAACCACTGCCGCTGATCAGTTTCAGGTGCACCTCGGCGGTGCCCGGGTGGGTCGCGAGGACCTGCTTGAACGCCGCGACCGTCTCGGCCGTGCAGCGGGCCGCTGGAATGCTGACCACCAACGGCGCGTCGACGCGACCGCTGTCGATGGCCGGCACCGTGATCTCCTGCGCGTGCAGATCGATGCCTTCGTCATTGACCTTCAGTCGCGCCTTGACGACGACGACCGAGTCCGGCACGAGCGTGGGCGCCGAGAGGTTGTACGCCTGCGGGAACACCATGACCTGCACACTGCCCTCGAGGTCCTCGAGGATGATCGATGCCCACGGATCGCCCTTGCGGGTCGTGCGTCGCTGCACGCCGGTGATGAGGCCGCACAGTTTGACGATGCTGCCGTCGTCGCGGGAGTCGCCCGCCACCAGGTCACCGATGGTGGTGTCGCTGCTGGCCCGCAAGACATGCTCGAGTCCGAGCAGTGGGTGGTCCGACACGTACAGGCCGAGCATGTCGCGTTCCAACGACAACAGTTGGGTCTTGTCCCACTCCGGAACGTCGGGAATGTCGATCGTGACGCCCGTGAACCCGTCGTCGATGCCACCGAACAACGAATCCTGCCCGATGGCGGCATTGCGCTTGAGGTCGATGAACTGGTCGACCGCCTCCTCGGCGACCGCCGTGAGCGCACGGCGCTTGTGCGCCATCGAGTCGAAGGCACCCGCCTTGATGAGCGAATCGATGACCCGCTTGTTGCACACGTGCACCGGCACCTTGGACATGAAGTCGGTGAAGTCGGTGAACAGCCCCTCGTCCTGTCGCGCCTGCACGATACCGGCGACCACGTTGTCACCGACGTTGCGCACGGCGCCCAGTCCGAAGCGGATGTCGGTGCCCACCGAGGCGAAGTTGTTGACCGACTCGTTGACATCGGGAGGCAGCACCTTGATGCCCATGCGCCGACACTCGTTGAGGTAGATGGCCGACTTGTCCTTGTCACCGCGGGTGCTGGTGAGCAGCGCGGCCATGTACTCGGCCGGGTAGTGCGCCTTCAGATACGCCGTCCAGTACGAGATGACACCGTAGGCCGCCGAGTGCGCCTTGTTGAAGGCATAGTCGGCGAACGGGACCAGGATGTCCCACAACGTCTTGATGGCATCTTTGGAGAATCCGCGTTCGAGCATTCCCGCCTCGAAGCCGACGAACTCCTGCTCCAGCACCTCGCGCTTCTTCTTGCCCATCGCTCGGCGCAGATTGTCGGCCTGTCCGAGCGTGAACCCGGCCAGCTCCTGCGCGATGGACATGACCTGCTCCTGATACACGATCAGGCCGTACGTGCCACCCAGGATGGGCTTGAGCGCCTCGGTCAACTCCGGATGGATGTAGTCGATCTCCTGCTTGCCGGTCTTGCGCAACGCATAGTTGGTGTGGCTGTTGGCGCCCATGGGACCGGGCCGGTACAGCGCGATGACGGCCGAGATGTCCTCGAAGTTGTCCGGCTGCATCTGCCGCAGCAGCTGCCGCATGGGGCCGCCGTCGAGCTGGAACACCCCGAGGGTGTCGCCACGTCCCAGCAATGCGTACGCCTCGGGATCGTCGAATGACAGATCCTCCAACACCAGGTCGACGCCCCGGTTGGCCTTGATGTTGACCAGCGCATCTTCCAGAACGGTCAGGTTGCGCAGGCCGAGGAAATCCATTTTGACCAGCCCGAGCGACTCGCACATCGGGTAGTCGAACTGCGTGATGATGGCGCCATCGGCCTCGCGCTTCATGATGGGCACGATGTCGATGAGCGGTTCGCTGCTCATGATGACTCCGGCGGCGTGCACACCCCAGTTGCGGATCTGGCCCTCCAGGCCAAGCGCTGTGTCGTACACCTTGCGGACGTCGGGATCGGACTCGTGCAGATCGCGGAAGTCGCGGCCCTCGCCGTACCGCTCGTCGTTCTGGTCGAACAGCGCTGGCAGGGCGACACCCTTGCCCATCACGTCGGGCGGCAGCGCTTTGGTCATCTTCTCGCCGACCGCGAACGGATAGTCCAGCACGCGCGTGGCGTCCTTGATGGCCGCCTTGGACTTGAGCCGGCCGAACGTCGCGATCATCGCGACGCGGTCCTCGCCGTACTTCTGCGAGACGTAACGGATGACCTCGGCGCGACGGCGATCGTCGAAGTCGATGTCGAAGTCGGGCATCGACGGACGTTCGGGATTGAGGAACCGCTCGAAGATCAGGCCGTTCTTCATCGGGCACAGATCGGTGATGCGCAACGCGTAGGCCGCGATGGACCCAGCGCCCGAACCGCGACCAGGACCCACGCGGATGCCGTTGTCCTTGGCCCAGTTGATGAAGTCGGCGACCACCAGGTAGTACCCGGGATATCCCTTCTTGATGACGACCGCCAGTTCCATCTCGACGCGGTCGCGGACCTCCTGCGTCAGAGCCTCACCCGGGTAGCGGGACTCGATACCCCGCCACACCTCCTTGGTGAACCAGGATTCCTCGGTCTCGCCCTCTGGAATATCGGCCTTGGCCATGTAGCCGCCGTTGGATTCGACGAACTCGACATCGCACCGTTCGGCGATCAGCAACGTGTTGTCGCACGCCTCTTTCATGCCGTGCTTGTGTTCCCACAGATCGCGCATCTCGGCGGCCGACTTGATGTAGTAGCCACCGCCGTCGAACTTGAGCCGGTTGGCGTCGGTGATGCGTTTGCCGGAGGCGACACAGATCAAGGCGTCGTGCGCGTCGGCGTCCTCGGGATTGTTGTAGTGCGAGTCGTTGGTGGCGACCGGAGGGATGCCAAGATCCTTGCCGAGCCGCAGCAGATCGTCGCGGACGCGCTTCTCGACGTCGATGTCGTGGTCCATCAACTCCAAGAAGACGTTCTCGCGTCCGAAGATGTCCTGCAGCCGGGCTGCGGCGGCGCGCGCTTCGTCGTACTGTCCCAGCCGCAGACGCGTCTGGACCGCGCCGGAGGGACATCCCGTGGTGACGATGAGGCCCTTGGCGTACCGCTCGAGCAGTTCGTCGTCGGCGCGCGGCTTGTAGTAGTAGCCCTCGAGGCTGGACATCGACGCCAACCGGAACAGGTTGTGCATGCCCTCGGTGGACGACGCCAGCATCGTCATGTGCGTGTACGCGCCGCCGCCGGCGACGTCGTTGCCGCCCTCCTCGGCGATGTCTCCCTGACCCCAGCGCACCCGCTTGCGTTCGCTGCGATGCGTGCCGGGCGTCAGATAACCCTCCATGCCGATGATGGGCTTGACACCGTGCGCGCCGGCCTTGGAGTAGAAGTCGTACGCGCCGTGCAGATTGCCGTGGTCGGTCATTGCGATGGCCGACATGCCCAGATTCGCGGTGCGCTCGAACAGACCGTTGAGCAATGACGCACCGTCGAGCATCGAGTACTCGGTGTGAACGTGCAGGTGCACGAAATCCGATGCACTCGACATCCCGGATGCGCCTCCAATGACGGCAGGTCTGGTGCCCTGATCCGGGCCGGTCTCGGGGAAGGATCTCAGCCTACGCGAGGCCCCCGACACGATCGCGGAGGCACGCCCGTCAGTCCTGCCGGTCCAACGCGAACAGGCCCAGGTCGTACTGCTGGCCCGACGGTGGTTGCCTGCCCGAGTCGGGACCGAACCGCTGATTCCAGCCATACGTGGTGTGCAGCACAGCGACCCCACCCTTGACGGCGAGGGCGTCTGGCCACGTCTGCAGGCCGTTGCGGTACTTGGCCGGCGCGTTCCACCGGCCGGTGATCGTGCCGTCCGAGGTCTTCATCGTCATGAACTCGAGGCTGGTGCCGTTGCTCATCGTGACCATCAGCGTCTTACCACCGTCGATCAGGTCGTAATCGTCCTGGACGACCTGATCGGACTCCTCGCGCTCCATCGAGTTGCGGATCGAGGACACGTCCGTGGACCAGACGACCTCACCGTCGACCGAGTACCGCATGACCGCCTTCGGTTGGGACACGATGATGCTGCCGTCATCCAGACCGACGCCACTGATGCTGGACGTCGCGGCCGAACCGATCGACAGGGTCTGCGGATCGTCTGCGCTGTAGTCACGCCGCACTTTGCCGGTCGTGGTCGTGACGTCGCCGGTCTTGGGATCCAGATGTGCCAGGATCTCATCGACCTTGGCGTTGTAGTCCGATGTGTCACCGAACTCGGTCGAGATCCACAGCGGGTTGATGTAGAAGATGGACATGTAGTTGCGTTCGTCGACGCCGCCCAGCGCCTTCGAGGCGGTGGTCGACCACACCTTCTCGAACGACGGCAGCCGATAGGCGTCGATGGCCCAGTCCTTGCCGCCATCGAGTTCGGCCGAGCCGATCAGCAGATCGGAGTCCTCGGGGGTCGGCCGGAGGTAGGAGTCCTTGCGCACCGATGCACCGACGTCGTCCAGGCCTTTGGCGGTGACCTGGTCGACCCGGCCGGACGAACTGACGACGAACTCCTGCCCGTCGTACGCGTGCACCGAGAAGAACTCTTCGCCGGCCGGCGCCTCGACGACGTCGCCCAGCGTACCCTTCTTGAGCCCGATTCGGACCAGCGAACGGCAGTCGGCGTCATCGTCGCCGGTCTTGAAGATCACCGTGACGACCTTCGCATCGCCGGCAGGCTCCGACCAGTCGCACAACTGGCCGCCGCCCGGCAGCGTCGCGGACCAGCTCTTCTTGCCCGTCTTGGGGTTCAACGCCACCACAGCGGAGCCGGTGTCGACGAGCAACCTGTCGCCGACCGACTGCGCGGTCAGGTTCACGTCGTCGCCCGCTGCCTTCTCCAGTCCGCCCAGCCACGACGCGTCGGTGTCGACCGGACCCGCAGTGGGGACCGCGTCGGATCTGTCGGCGTCCGGGTCGGGGAACGTGAACACGCCGATGTCGAACCGGTCGCCCTCGGGCTCCTGCTCCTCGGGCCCGTCGAAGGCGTACTTCCAGGCCTCGAAATTGCGGGTCAGGACGACACCATCGTCGAACAGGGTCAGATGCGGTTCGACCTGGAAACCGTTGCGGTACTCCGGGGGGATCGCCCATCGCCCGACGAGTGTGCCCGTCTCTGCCTCGACGGCGACCATCTCGGCCGCGGTGTTGTTGCTGACGATCGCGACCAGGTAGCCGTCCTCGGTCAGACCCTGCGGCAACACGGTGGTGGTCGGGAACTTCTGATCGGACTCCATCTCCAACTGCGTCAGGTCCAGCGACCAGTCCATCTTCTCGTCCGCCAGGGAGTACCGGCTGATACCACGCGCCTGCGCGAAGATCATGTCGCCGTCGTCCAGACCGAGGGTGGCGTCGAAGTACAGCGAGGCGACGTCGGCGTCGAGTGTGTCCTTGGCCGGTTCGGTCTTGTCCTGCGAGTCGGTGGCGACGTGGCCGAGAACCTCGCCGGTCTTCGGATCGACCTGGATCACGTGGTGCATCGTGCCGATCTGCTCGGTCATCCACGCCGGGTTGCCCGCGGCCAGCGCAATGACGCAGTCGTTCGTCGGCTGCGGGATCAGGTCGTCGTGTGCCTTGGTCCACAGCGGCTCGAACGACGGCAGCGCATAGGCGTCGATCGAGCATTCGCTGCCCGTGTGCGATCCGATCAGTCGCTTGCCGTCGGGAGTCGGATACAGGTCGAAGTAGGAGCCGTGGCGCAGCTTCGTGGCCGCCTTCCAGGTCGACTTCGACTTCTTCTTGTCGTCGTCGGACTTCGGCGCCTTCAGCGACCAGACGACACCGGAGTTGTCGATCAGGTAGTCGGTCGTGTCGACGGTGAACAGATGCGAGATCGGCCCGGCCCTGACCTCATCACCGTCCAGAGTCGCTTCGAGGTCCAGCGTGTCGACATCGGACAGCACCGACCCGTCGGCGACCTTGATCGTCGCGATTGCACCGCAGTACCCGCCCTTGCCGTACACCACGGTGAACTGCTCGACATCGGACCGTGGTTGCGAAGCGAAGCAGACCGAGCCGCCACCCAGGTCGAGCTTCGAGGTCCACAACTCCTCGCCGCTGTCGAGGTCGTACCCGGAGATGTCGTCGACCGAATAACCCACCGCCGTGGTGCCGCTGATGAACGCACCGGCACGTCGTTCGGCAAAGCCCTCATCGACGTTGCCGAGTGTCGACTCCAGGTCGTCCGCCGCCGCCAGCAGTACTTTGGCCTCCAACGGTGGTCCGGTTGCCGGTCCGCGGGCCGATGGCGGCTTGTCCGGCAACGGCAGTGAGGGCTTGGTGTTGTCACCTCCGCTCGAGCAGGCCGACATCAATAGGCATCCGGCGAACAGTGTCGCGACCAGTCGCCTCATTCGTCCTCCTGCGGTTCGGGGAAGCTGAAGACCCCGATGTCATAGCGATCGCGTTCAGGCTCGGGCTCCGAGGCGTACTCATAGCCCCATTCGGTGAAATTGCGAGTCAGGACGACGCCGCCGTTGAACAGGGTCAACTGCGGCTCGACCTGGAATCCGTTGGTGAAATCCTCCGGCAGCGGCCAGCGACCCACCAGTTGACCGCCCTCCGCATCGAGAGCGATGATCTCGACGTCCTTGCCGTCACTGATCGTCCCGACGACGTATCTGCCGTCCGCCGTGATCGCCGACATCGACGAGACCTGGCTGAAGACGTTCGCCCCCTCGTACAGCTTGATGGTGTTGCCGGTCCACCAGTTCCGTGACGGATCGGCCAATGACCGGCGAGCGGTGCCGAACTGCTGTGGGAAGAACAGGTCGCCGTTGACCGAACCGACGGTTCGCTCCGCGTCGTCGAACGCGTCCGGAAGGCTGAACCCGTTGACCGGGGGTATGGGATCATCCGCGGTGTGTTGATCGCGCCCCAGGACCTCACCGGTCTTCGGATCGAGCTGGACCAGATAGGTGTAGTCATCGGGATTGCTGTCGGCGAAGATCCACAGCGGATTGCCCGCCGTCGGCGCGACGTAGCAGTCGGTGTCGGCCAGATCGGGGAAGAGTTCGTCCCAGGTCACTGACCAGGCCAGATCCATCGAGGGCAACCGGTAGGCGTCGACCGCGCACGGGTCATGACCGAACGGCGTGGCGACGAGCAGCGGGGCCTCCGGTGTGACGGCGAAGTCCGCGTAGCGCTTGCCGTCGAACGTCGTCACCTGCTCGATCGGGTCCGCGGTGATGTTCCAGACGGCGTCATCCCCGTCGATCACGAAGTCGGTGCCGTCGTAGGTGAACATCGAATAGACCGCGCCGTCCAGAACCTCGCCGTCGGAGGTGTGCGGATCGGTCAGGTCGTTGGTGCGCACCACGGAGCCGTCCGAGACGCGGATGGTCGCCATCATGTGGCAGTCGTTGCCGTCGCCGTACACGACGGTGAAATGCTTCACGACCTGGTCCGGCTGGGAGGCGAAGCACACGATGCCGCCTTCCATGTCCAGGTCCGAGGTCCACAGCACGTCACCGGATTCCAGGTCGTACCCCGAGATGTCGTCGACGGAGTACCCGACGACGATGTCGCCGTTCACGAAGGCGCCGGAGTGACGCTTCAGCTTCGCCTCGCTGTCGTCGCCGCTGACCAGGGTCTCGAGATCATCGGTGGCGGTCAACACGATCTTCGGCACCATCGCAGGACCATCGGCCACACCCTTGTCCGATGGTGGGCGGTCCGGCACCGGGATCGTCGAGCCGATCGGGTTCGGGCCACCGGAGCAGGCCGCGAGCACGGACCCTGCGAGGAGCAGAAGGATCGCCGCCCGATGTTTCACGCGCCGAGCCACTTCCGTGTCGCGGCGAACAGGTCCTTCTCGGAGCGGCCGAACTTCCTCGCGGCGTCCTCACGAGACGACGCGCCGTAGAAGGCCTCGGCCGCCTTGTGCACCGCGCCCTTGCCGCCGTCGTGCTCCAGATAGGCGTAGACGGCTCCTGCGCACGCGTACATCTCGTATTCGTGGCCACCCTCGTGGAATTCCTTCCACTCCTTGAGTGCCCGCTTCTCGAACGTCCTGAAGAACGAGCGGATCCGGCCTCCGTCTCGTGACATGAGGGTCGAGGAGCCTGCCTGGCCCCACGTCGCCAGCCCTTCGATCGCCCAGATCGCGATGTCGCCGCCATCGTTCCACTGATCGGCCAGCACGTGGATGCCCTCGTGCGCGGCCACCTCGACGAAATCCGATCGCCGGAACGATGCCTCGTGCAGGCCGACCCGGCCGGTCGCCTTCGGCAGCCCCGCCTCCGAGGTCGGCTTCTCCTGACCGGCGGCCAACTTCGCCGGATCAACGAATCGGTGGGGGTACTCATGCGCGTCGGCATCGCCGACCGCGACACCGCCGTAGAGGCGGCCGTCGATCTCGGGCCACGTCAATGCGTAGAAGATCTTGCCGACACCCTTCGGGCGCGGCATCGTCGAGAACGCCCGGGCCGCGCCCTTCTCGATGCGGTCGCGGTACGCCTTGGCGCGGGCGGCGTCCTTGGTCCGGAACGCGATGTAGGCGTGCTTGGTCTCGATGGCGTCGATCTTCGCGACGTCCCAGAACGCCGGAAGGTAACGCTCGGAGGGATCACCGATGTGCATCAGTTCCAGCGGCGCGTCCTCGGACTTCTTGCGGAAGCTGGCCCTGTAGGTCTCGACGACCTGCTGGCCGTCACAGCCGTCGACCGTGTGCGCGAACACGAGATCACCGTCGTACTCGACCTGGCCGCCCGCCGCGTTGCGGGTTCGACCCGACGGAAGTCCGACGTACCACTCGCTGGTGATGAAATCGAGCCGGCTGAAGTTGTCGAACCGGCGTGTCCACCAGGCGCGGACATCGTCCAGTGCGAAGTCGTCAGCGTCGATGACACCGAGCAACTGGTCGATGTCACGAGCCTCGACCGCGGCATTGAGTTTCTTGCGGATGACCGCCGTGTCCTCTGCGGTCACGACGGTGCCCGCATTGGGCTTGACGATGTTCGGGCCCTTGGTCTTCTTCGGGTCCGATGACCCGCCTCCGCAGGCCGCCAGCAACAGTCCCGCCGATCCGGCCAGCAATGTACGTCGATCGACCGTCGTCATCTACATCCCCCTGGCTGTCCCCCACGATCAGACAAAAGACTAACCGCCTGCCGTCGATCGGCGTGTACGCGGCCGTTCGGCTCGACGTCAGCGCGAGGACGACAACCGGTACTGGCGCACCGCCAGCGGAGCGAAGATCACGACGATCAGTGCGCTGCAGATGATCGTGTAGAGCACGGGGTTCTGCAACGACCACGCATCGGGCACCGGCACGGTGTCGCTGGTGTTGCCGAACAGTTCACGGCACGCCTGCGTCAACGTGGACACCGGATTCCATTCGACGAATCGTTGCAGCACCGCGGGGAACGACTCGGTCGGGACGAACGCGTTCGAGATGAACGTCAGCGGCATGATGACGATGAACGATGCGTTGTTGATGACGTCGACGCTCGGTACCAGAAGGCCGACGTACCCCATGACCCAGCTGATGGCGTACGCGAACAGCAGGAGCAATGCGAACGCGATGAGTGCCTTGCCGAAGCCCTCGCGGATCCGCCACCCGACCAGCAGGCCGGTGAGCGCCATGATGA
>Ga0182736_1003333_pt1 | contig 10943 bp, 12 predicted proteins | sample eDN5th30CKraftBY_FD_128882 | JGI IMG/M metagenome (GOLD analysis project Ga0182736, IMG submission 128882) | Enriched backyard soil microbial communities from Emeryville, California, USA - eDNA 5th pass 30_C Kraft BY (version 2) (version 2) | ecosystem: Environmental > Terrestrial > Soil >...
ATAAGGGCCCTACCCTTCGGGGAGTATCGCGTTTGAAAAGTCCCTCTTTGCGCCCCCTGCTGGCGTGCGTGGCGGTAGCCGCCGCGCTGACCGTTGCCGGTTGCAACGGCGACAGCCTGTCGCCGACCGGCCGTTCGCAGGCGCCGCTGTCGGGCAAAATAATCGCCGAAATCGCGTCCAAGAATATGGACAAGAATTCTCCCATTCTCGCCCGCATCTTCAAGGAAGAAGCGGAGATGGAGGTGTGGAAGCAGACGCGCGACGGCGAATACGCGCTGCTGAAGACCTATCCGATCTGCCGCTGGTCAGGCGACCTCGGTCCGAAGAAGAAGGAAGGCGACCGTCAGGCGCCGGAGGGCTTCTATACGATCACGCCCGGGCAGATGAATCCGAATTCCAGTTTCTATCTCGCCTTCAATACCGGCTTCCCCAACGCCTATGACCGCGCTTTCGGCTACACCGGTTCGGATCTGATGGTGCATGGCGACTGCTCGTCGCGCGGCTGCTACGCGATGACCGACGAGCAGATGCAGGAAATCTACGCGCTGGCGCGCGAGTCGTTCTTCGGCGGTCAGCGGTCGTTCCAGTTGCAGGCCTTCCCGTTCCGCATGACGGCGCTGAACATGGCCAAGCACCGCAACAGCCCGCACTTCGCCTTCTGGAAGATGATCAAGGAAGGCTACGACCACTTCGAGGTGACCCGGCAGGAGCCCAAGGTCGCCGTTTGTGATCGGCGCTATGTTTTCAACGCCGCGCATCCGGAGGACGGATCGCGCCCGCTGGCGTTCAACCCGACCGCAAAGTGCCCGGCTTATGAGATCGACAAGGCCGTCGCCGGCGCCGTGCTCGAACATCGCCGCCAAGAGCAGGTCAAAATGGCCGAGCACATTGCCAATGGCGTGTCGCCCGCGCGGCCGCGCCACGGCATTGACGGCGGCATGAACCCGATCTTCGCCGAAAAGATCACCTCGCAAGAGGGTTACGACAGCCGCGGCCGGCTTGTCCGGATTGCCACGGCGCCGGGCGCCTTGCCGCGCGAACCGGGCAGCCGCGTCGTTCCGGCCCTCGTGACGGTGCCGGAAAACGTGATCCCGGCCGCGGAGCCTGTTGCCGTCGCCAGCGCCCCGGTGCCGGCGGTCGCGCCGCAGCCTCAGCAGAGCCAGGCAGCCCCGAAATCGATTGCCGGCCTTATCGGCAACTTCACGACCCGCCCTGCAACGCCGCCGGCAGCGCAGCCTGGCGCGGCGCCATTGCGCGGCAGCACCGAACCTGCGGCCGATCCGCGGCGCACGGCGGCGGCAAAGCCCGCATCGAAGCCGACCGAGCGCCAGGCGGCCGCGCAGCCGCAGCGCGAGCCGCAATTGCGCACGGCCTTCACGGCCGCACCGGCTCCGGCCGAGCGTGACAGCGTGCTTACCGGCGCCCAGCCTGTGGTGCCGACCGGCTCGTTCGATTCCCGCTGGTCGGGATTTCGGTGATCGTTGAGCGTCCGCGTGTCTGCCGCGTGATGGCCGGATTCGTTCCGGCCATTTTCGTCTGATTACCCAGCAACCGACGCACTTGATCGAACGGCATGGACGCCTACGTCTACGTCCTCGGAACGCTCGCGAATGATCGCCATCTGACCTATGTCGGCTGGAGCGACGACGTCGCGCGCCGGCTTGCCCAGCACAACAGCGGCAAGGGCGCACGGACGACACGCGGCCGGGTCTGGGTGCTGCTGCATTCGGAACGCTTCGCCACGCGCCGCGAAGCCATGAGCCGCGAGTGGCACCTGAAGCGGGACCGGAAACTCCGCAAGGCGTTGGCACTACGCATCAAAGAAAAAAGCAAAAATTCGTAGAGCCGGCGCCGAAAGCGGGCGTCCGGCCTAGGTTTCCGCGAAGGTGTTTTCTCGCGAAGCCCCAGTTGACGTCCTAACCTGCGCATTGACATACTGGCATACAAGTATGCCGGGCCGATGGGCGAAAGGCGTTTGGGGGGAAGACTGAATGGCGATCCGACTGTTCGAACCGCTGGAGCTAAGGGGCTTAACTCTCGCAAATAGAATTGTCATTGAACCCATGACCCAATTCTCAACGGCCGATGGAGTGGCCGGAGATTGGCACATCATGCACCTAGGGCAGTTTGCCGTTTCCGGCGCGGGAATGGTTCTTTCGGAAAGTTGCTACATCGAGGCGATCGCAAGAAATCATCCAAACTGTTTGGCGATCTATAGCGACGAACAGGAAAGGGCTATCAGCAGGATATGCGGCTTTTTTAACACCTACGGAAACGCAGCCTTTGGACTCCAGCTCTGCCATGGTGGGCGCAAAGCGTCCTCCCGGCCGCATTGGGAAGGCGGCGGCAAACTGGCGAAAGAAGACGGCGGATACGAAGCTGTCGCGCCATCTCCGATCCCGATCAAGCCTGGCTGGCCGGCGCCACGTGAGCTCAGCGTCAGCGAAATTCAGTCAATCGTGGAAATGTTTGCTAGAAGCGCGCAGCGCGCAGCGCGTGCGGGATGTCGGGTGCTGCAATTGCACGCGGCACATGGCTATCTAATCCACGAGTTTCTGTCCCCGGTAACGAATGCCCGGCAGGACAAATACGGCGGATCCTTGCAGAATCGGATGCGGTTTGCTCTCGAGGTATTCGAGGCCACTCGCGCCGCGTGGCCGGCTGAATCGCCGCTCGGCATTCGCATTTCCGCAACAGACTGGATCACGGGCGGCTGGACCGTCGAGCAATCCATCGCGCTGGCCAAACAGCTGGATGAGCTCGGTTGCGACTTCATTGACGTCTCGACGGGCGGCCTTGCTCCGCAACAGCAAGTCGAAACGGGGCCAGGCTATCAAATCGGCTTTGCCGCTGCGATCAAGAACGCCGTCAACAAGATGAAGGTGACGGCGGTCGGGCAGATCACCGAGCCGCGACAAGCGGAGACCATCCTGCGATCCGGTCAGGCCGACATGATAGGGCTTGCGCGCATTGCCCTCTACAATCCTCGCTGGCCCTGGGCAGCCGCGCATGAGCTCGGGATCGAACTCGACTACCCGAACCAATACGAACGGGCCAACCCAAAGCGTTGGTCTATCCCTGGCGTTTCGTCTCCGGGCAACCAGGCTCCGCAACCCGTTGAGAAGGCTTCAACCTCCTTGTAACGGTTACGACGGGCAGCAGAAGATGCACAAGACGCGCGATCACTCCCTCGTCGATGCCGTTACGCTTCGGTTGCGCAAAGAAATCATCGACGGCACATTTCAATTCGGCGAAGCTCTTTCCGAAACGAGAATAGCCAAACGTTACGACGTGAGCCGCACCCCGGTTCGCGAGGCGTTCGCGCGCCTAGAGCAAGAAGGGTTGGTCCACACCGAAGCACAGGTCGGAACATTCATCTTTACAATGGATGAAGCGCAGTTCGCGAAGTTGAGCGAAGTGCGGTCAATCCTGGAGGTCGCAGCCCTCACCGACACATTAAGCCAGCACAAGATTGAGTTGGTGGACGATTGGCGGAAGCTCATCGATCAAATGGAGCAAGCGATCGCGACGGAAAACCCCCGCGCCTACTCGGATGCGGACGGCGAATTCCACGATGCTCTCTTCTTGTACGCCGCGAATCCCTACCTCAGCGACGCAAGACGAACCTTCCTTGCCAAAATGACCGCGGTGCGGACGAGGCTCAGCACCACGCCTGACCACATGCGCAAATCCCTGTCGGATCACAAGAAGCTATTGTCACTCGCCAAGGCCGGCAAACTGAGCGACGCCGTCGATCTCCTGGACAAACACATCCGTAACAAGGGCGCCAAATTCTGGCTGGCTAACAAAAACACACCTCGGCCGCGCACCCGGCGCGAGCGGATCGAGTCGCTGATAGACGCCGAGCGCTGATCGCCTGAAAAGTACAAACAAAATTGGGAGGTACAACATGACATCGCCTTTATCGCCACAACGCTTAAGGTCGGTGGCCATCGGCGGGCTTGCGCTGCTGATGACTTCGGCTTTTACGATTTCCGGAATCATCAGTTCGTTCGCGCAAAGCCAATATCCGACGCGACGCATAACGATCGTCGTTCCTTTCGCACCTGGGAGCGCCACCGACATTATCGGCAGGGTCATTGCGCATGAAATTGAGAAGGCCCATGGGCAGCCTGTCATCGTAGAAAACCGGGCGGGCGGCGGCGGAAATCCCGGCACCGCGCAGGTCGCAAAATCGGCAGCGGACGGATACACCCTGCTGCTTGGCGCAATCGTCACCGCCGCCAATCAGTCGCTTTATAAGAACCTGAGCTATAACACCAAGCGCGACCTAATCCCAATTTCTCAGATCGCAAGCTTTCCGCAACTGGTGGCCGTTCACAAATCGGTCGGCGTGGAAAACATCGAGCAGTTTATTATGATCGCGAATGAGAAGAAGTTAAACGCGGCATCGTCAGGCATTGGCACATCGCAGCATTTGTCGGCGACGCTGTTCGAACTTTCGACCGGCGTCCGGTTCCAGCATGTCTACTACAAGGGGTCTTCAGCGATCGTCCCGGATCTGGTGAATGGCTTAGTACATGTGACATTCGGAGACATGGTGTCCCTCGCCCCGGCCTTGGGCGACGGCTCGGTTAAGCCGATAGCGGTGACTTCCTTGCAGCGGTCACCGAAGTTTCCTAACCTCCCGACCGTTGATGAGGCCGGACTACGAGGATTTACCTCGGCCGGTTGGTACGGATTGTTTGCACCAACCGGTACACCGCCAGAAATAATTAAGCTGCTCTACGACACCGTGAAGAAGGCGACGAGCAATCCGGAAGTCATCGAGCGAATCAGGGTTCTGGGCGGTGAGCCCGTCGGATCGGATCCAGCAACTTTCGCCAAGTTTGTCGATGATGAAACGGAACGCTGGGGCAAAGTCGCAAAAACGTTCAACATTTCTATAGAGTAGCAATGACTACGGCGGGCCGGTTTGTGCCGGCTCGCCGCTCTGCGTGATACCAGACTGCCCTTCGTTTCACGAACTCAAGTCCGCACCGACTCGTCAAAAGTCGCCGCCGAGAGAGTGGCGGTTGATGCGCCCTTTGTGCGCTTAGCTAAAGCCCGCCGTGCCGGCGACGTTAGATCGCAAATTTAGCTGCGGCGCCAAGGCTGAACGGCACATACTAGAATAATCCTAAACTATTGTATTTGCTAACAGATTTGACCTCATTTACGATCCGAAAGTTACGGAGCGTGTTGTCCACGCGCGCCCTCGATCATTAAACGCCCGTCGCGAACCACCTGCGATGTCGCATCCAGCCCGAGACCAGAAGACACAGTGCGGACGCCAGTCATCGCATGACGAAGAAGTCGATGTTGGGCAGTCGCGGATTCTGGCTGCGGCAGATGCGGCAGTGGCACTGGATCAGCGCGGCCATCTGCCTGATCGGCATGCTGCTGTTCGCCTTCACCGGGGTCACGCTCAATCACGCGTCGCAGATCGAAGCGCGGCCACGGATCACCGAGAAGGCTGCGACCTTGCCGCGGGACATGCTGGCGCCGCTGCGAACCGCGGCGGCACAGGGCAAACGCCCGGTCCCGCCGGAGCTGCGCGCCTGGATTGCCCAAGAAATGTCAGTCGCGATCGACGGCCGCGACGCCGAGTGGTCGCGCGAGGACATCTACGTGTCGCTGCCGCGCGCCGGCGGCGACGCCTGGGTCAGCATCGAACTGGGCAGCGGCGAGGTGCGCTACGAACGCACCGATCGCGGCTGGATCGCCTACCTCAACGACCTGCACAAAGGCCGCAACACCGGCGCCGCCTGGTCGTGGTTCATCGACATCTTCGCCGGCGCCTGCGTGGTGTTCTGCCTGACCGGCCTGGTCTTGCTGCAACTGATGGCCAACGGCAGGCCATCGACCTGGCCACTGGTCGGGCTCGGCCTAATCGCGCCGCTGCTCCTGGCCATTTTCTTTATTCACTGAACGAACCGAGGTGACGATGCGCGCGCTGGTGTCGATAACGCTGAGCGGATTGGTGGCCGGCCCGGCATTCGCCGCCGACATGAAGATGTCCGTGGAGATCCCCCGCCTCGCCGTGGCGGAATATCACCGTCCCTACGTCGCGATCTGGCTGGAAAAGCCGGACCAGAGTTTCGTCGGCAATCTGGCGGTCTGGTACGACTACAAGCTCAAGGACAACGAAGGCACCAAATGGCTGAAGGACCTTCGTCAGTGGTGGCGGCGCAGCGGCCGTGAACTGACCATGCCGGTCGACGGCCTGACCAGCGCGACGCGCGCGCCGGGCGAGCATCAGGTCGCCGTCGATCTCGGCAAGGCGCCGCTGTCCGGTCTCGCCGCAGGCGAATATCAGATCGTGGTGGAAGCGGCGCGCGAAGTCGGCGGCCGCGAATTGCTGCGCATTCCGTTCCAGTGGCCGCCGAAGGCCGAACAAACCTTGAAGACGCCCGGCAAGGATGAGCTGGGCGCCGTAACGCTATCCCTCAAGCCATAAACAAAGCGGAGCATCGCCATGAAGACCACGCGCACCTTCCTGAAATGGACCGCTCTTGCGCTCAGCGTCGCCATTCCCCTCTCCGCAGCGCAGGCGCACCGCTCCTGGATGCTGCCTTCGGCGACGATCCTGTCCGGCGACGATGTCTGGGTGACGATCGACGCCGCGGTGTCGAACGACCTGTTCTATTTCGAGCACTTCCCGATGCGCCTGGCCAACATCGGCACGCCACCCGAAGCATCGGGTGGCCGCGGCGGACGGCCGGCCGAACTGACGATCGTCGCGCCGGACGGCTCGCGCGCCGAACCGAAGAACGGCAATATCGGCCGTTATCGCAGCACCTTCGATGTGCACCTGACGCAGAAGGGCACCTACAAGATCGCCGCCACCAATGACGGCATCTTCGCGAGCTGGAAGGAAGGCGCCGAGACCAAGCGTTGGCGCGGCACGATGGCCGCCTTCGCCAAGGAAGTGCCCGCGGATGCCCAAGGCCTGCAGGCAACGCAGATGGACAGCCGGCTGGAGGTTTTCGTGACCTCAGGCAAGCCGACCCGCGATGCGTTGAAGCTCACCGGCGCGGGCCTTGAACTCGATCCCGTCACCCATCCGAACGATCTGGTGGCCGGATCGCCCGCCACCTTCCGTCTGGTGCTCGACGGCAAGCCGGCCGCCAACCTCAAGGTCACGGTGATTCCGGGCGGCAACCGGTACCGCGACAAGCTCGGCGACATGACGCTGAACACCGACGCCGACGGCAAGTTCACCGTCACCTGGCCGAACGCGGGCATGTACTGGATGGAAGCCTCGGTGCGGGATGGCAGCAGCAGCGCGCCGAACGTCAAGCAGCGCCGCGCCAACTACGTCGCCACGTTCGAAGTGCTGGCGCCCTGACGAGCCCGGCTCGAAACGTGAGGACTTCCGCCGACGCGCCATCACCGCGCCGCGTGCTGATCCCGCTCGACATCGACCGGCCGCCGCCGCGGCCGGCGGCCGCGCAGATCGTGCGCATTGGCGGTGACACCATGGGCACAACCTGGTCGGTCACGCTCGTCACGATGGCGTCCGGCACACGCGCGCTGGTGCGGCGCGCCATCGGGGAGGCACTCGACGGCGTCGTGGCGCAGATGAGCACCTGGGACGCCGCTTCGGCCATCTCCACCTTCAATGACGCCGCGCCGGGCACCCGCCACCGCCTGCCGGACGATTTCGCCACCGTCCTCGACGCCGCTCTGACCGTCGCGCAGGCCTCCGGCGGCGCCTACGATCCGACCATCGGCGCGCTGGTCGACCTGTGGGGCTTCGGGCCGCCGGGACGCAACACCGGCCTGCCGGCGGACGACGCCATCGACGCCGCGCGGGCCAAAGCCGGCTGGCAACGCCTGCTCCGCGACGCGCCGAACCGCATCGTCCAGCCCGGCGGACTGCGCCTCGATCTGTCGTCGATCGCCAAGGGCTTCGCCGTCGACCGCATGGCCGCCTGCCTCGACCGCTTCGGCGTCGACAATTACCTCGCCGAGATCGGCGGCGAACTGATCGGCCGCGGCGTCAAACCTGACGGCACGCCATGGTGGGTGGCCCTCGAACAACCGACGCATCGCGACCGCACCGCGCCCGACACCATCGTCGCGCTGCATAAGCTCGCCATCGCCACCTCCGGCGACCAGCAACGCTTCATCGAACACGCCGGCGCACGCCTGCCGCATGTCATCGATCCGCGCAGCGGCCATCCGGTGCGGAACGGCACCGCCTCGGTCACCGTGCTGCATCGCCAGTGCATGCTGGCCGACGCCTGGGCGACGGCGCTGATGGTGCCGGCGGCGCAGGACGCGCTGGCGCTGGCGACCGCGCAGCATCTCGCCGCGCGCCTGCTGGTGCGCGCCGACGACGGCTGGCGTGAACTGATGACGCCGGCTTTCGCGGCGATGCTCGACGACGACACGCTCTAGCGGCGGGTCAACTCGAAGCGGCCTTCAGCGGCGTTGTCGGCCAGATCGCAATCGCACGACGCCGCCAGCGCCTGCAGCTTGCTCACCGCGGCCGGATCGGACCGGCCAGGCGGGAACACATCCGCGAGCAGCGCATAAGTCAGGTCGAAGACATGGCCCCGCGGCATGTCGCGCAGAAAGCTTTTCAGCACAGCTTCGGTGAGCATGGCTGCCGGCCGCCGCTAATGTTTCGTCGTATCGGGCTTGGGAGCCTCGGCAGGCGCGTCCGCGGCGTTGATGGCGCGGCTGAGATCGACGATCTCGGTCTCCACCTCGGACTGCCGGTTGGTCAGCTCGAGATACTTCACCGTCTGCGCGCCCTTGGGCGCCCAGTCGCCGGTCGTGCGCTGGTCGGCCGGCACCTCGGCCATGTCCGCGATCATCTCTTCGATGGCCTGATCGAGGCGATCGCGTTCTTCGGTCAAGGCCGCCAACTGGGCCTTCATGTCGTTCAGCTTCGTGGACATTGACGCTCCTTCACGCCGGGACGATGGCTTTGCCGATCGGCCACAGCGCGATGCCGGCGAGTTTCAGATGCGCCCATGCGAACGGTATGCCGACAATGGTGATCGCGAGCATGAACGCGGTGACCAGATGGCCGAGAGCCAGCCACCAGCCCGCCAGCACCAGCCAGATGATGTTGCCGAGCGTACCGAACAGCCCCGTGCCGATGTCTTCGCGGCCGTAATAGACGTCGCGCGACACCGCCTTCTGGCCGAACGGCAGCAGCGTATAGGCGGCGATGGTGAAAGCGGCGCGCGCCCACGGCAGGCCGACGATCGTTACCGCCATGATGGCAGCGGCAATGACCCAGCCGACCGCCATCCACAGGCCGCCGAACAGGATCCACAGCACATTCAGCAGCAGCGACAGGCCGGACATGGCTTCTACTTTCGCGGAAAGGAGCCGCCAAACGGCGCGGCAGTGGCAATCTATGTAAGCGCTAATACTCGCCTGTCGAGCCCCGAAAGCACAGTCGCCGAGGAACTGCGCCGTAGGTCTGTTCGACGATTTAATGCGGAAGCCGGCGGCCGCGCCGAACCCTGGCCCCGATCGATTCGATCGCGACGGGCAGCCCAGGCCGAACTGAAACGAACCGCTGGAAGGTCAGCCCGCCGCGCTGTTGCCGGCGGGCCGTGAGGGCGCAGCCGCCCTCACGCAAAACGCCCGTGGCAGTGCTTGTACTTCTTGCCCGAGCCGCAGGGGCAGACCTCGTTGCGGCCGACCTTGCCCCAGGTCGTCGGGTCTTTCGGATTGCGCTCGACGACCGTCTCGGCTTCGCCGGCCAGAACCGGCGACGGCGACCAGGCCATCTCGTCCTCGCCGGTGGTCGGGTCGACCTTGTGGGCTTCCATGTAGGGAAGCTCCGGCACTTCGTCCGCCGGCGGCTGCTGCACGACTTCGACGCGCATCAACTGGGCGGTGACGGTCTCGCGCAGCGAGCCGACCAGCGCCTCGAACAGGTTATACGCTTCCGCCTTGTACTCGTTGAGCGGATCGCGCTGGCCGTAGCCGCGCAGGCCGACGACCTGACGCAGGTGTTCGAGCATCACCAGATGCTCGCGCCAGAGATGATCGAGCGACTACAGCAGCACCGACTTCTCGACGTAGCGCATGACCTCGGGGCCCCATTTGGCCACCTTGCCTGCCATCCACTCGTCGGCGCGGCGCTGAATGCGCTCGCGCACTTCCTCGTCGGCGATGCCTTCTTCCTTGGCCCATTCCTGCACCGGCAGCGCCAGCGTCAGCACCTCGCGCAGCGCCTGATCGAGCCCGGCGACATCCCACTGTTCGGGATAGGCGTTCGGCGGAATGTGCTTGGTGACGAGATCGTCGATCACGGCGCGGCGCATGTCGGCGACGGTCTCGTCGACCGAGTCGTCGCGCATCAGGTCGAGCCGCTGCTCGAAGATCACCTTGCGCTGGTCGTTGCTGACGTTGTCGTACTTCAGCAGGTTCTTGCGGATATCGAAGTTGCGCGCCTCGACCTTCTGCTGCGCCTTCTCGAGCGCCTTGTTGATCCAGGGATGGACGATCGCCTCGTCTTCCTTGAGACCGAGCTTGGTCAGCATGGTGTCGAGCTTGCCCGAGCCGAAGATGCGCATCAGGTCGTCTTCGAGCGACAGGAAGAACTTGGAGTGGCCCGGATCGCCCTGACGGCCGGAGCGGCCGCGCAGCTGGTTGTCGATGCGGCGGCTTTCGTGGCGCTCGGTGCCGAGCACGAACAGGCCGCCGGCCTTGAGCGCCTGTTCCTTCAGGCGCGCGATCTGGGCGCGGATCTCGTCGGCGCGCGGGTCCTTGTCGCGCGCGGCCCAGTCCTCGATGTCGGTGATTTCCTGACGGATGCGCATGTCGGCGTTGCCGCCGAGCTGAATGTCGGTGCCGCGGCCGGCCATGTTGGTGGCGATGGTCACCGCGCCGGGCACGCCGGCCTGGCTGACGATGAAGGCTTCCTGCTCGTGATAGCGGGCGTTCAGGATGGCGAACACCTTGGTCCG
>Ga0182736_1003334_pt1 | contig 10941 bp, 9 predicted proteins | sample eDN5th30CKraftBY_FD_128882 | JGI IMG/M metagenome (GOLD analysis project Ga0182736, IMG submission 128882) | Enriched backyard soil microbial communities from Emeryville, California, USA - eDNA 5th pass 30_C Kraft BY (version 2) (version 2) | ecosystem: Environmental > Terrestrial > Soil >...
ATGTCGTGGATGACGACGTGGCCGCAGATGCGCTACCTGTTCACGGCCGACGGCCGCGGCTACATCGGGTACGAACGGCACGCGGGCGTCGCGCTCGCGCTGGCCGACCCGGTCGTGCCGCACGACACCATCGCCGACGCCGTCTCCGAGTTCACGACGATGGCCGAGCGCGGCGGCCTGATCCCGTGCCTGTTCTCCGTCACCGACGTCGCGGCCGACGCGGCCAGGGCCGCGGGCTGGCGCACCGTGCAGATCGCCGAGGACACCCTGATCGACCTGCCCGGGCTGGCCTTCAAGGGCAAGACCTGGCAGGACGTCCGGTCGGCGTTGAACAAGGCCAAGCGGGAGTCGATCGAGTTCCGGGTCGTGACGCTCGCGGAACAGCCTTTCGCGATCCTCGCGCAGGTCAGGGCCATCTCGGAGGCCTGGGTCGGCGACAAGGGTCTGCCCGAGATGGGCTTCACCCTCGGCGGCGTGGAGGAGGCGCTGGACCCGGCCGTGCGCGTCGGCATCGCCATCGACCCGACGGGCTCGATCCACGGCGTGACGTCGTGGCTGCCGGTGTACGCGCCGGGCGGTGTCGTCCGCGGCTGGACGCTCGACGTCATGCGCAGGCGCACCGACGGGTTCCGGTCCGTCATGGAGTTCATGATCGCCTCGGCCTGCCTGGAGTTCCGTGAGCAGGGCGCAGAGTTCGTCTCGCTGTCGGGCGCGCCGCTCGCCAGGGGCGACGTGTCCGAGGCGGAGCTCGACCGCACCGACCGGCTGCTGGAGCGGCTCGGCGGCGCGCTGGAGCCGTTCTACGGGTTCCGCTCGTTGCACGCGTTCAAGGCCAAGTTCCAGCCGCGGTACGAACCGGTGCACCTGGCGTTCCGCGACGAGGCGGACCTGCCCAGGATCGGCGTCGCGCTCACCCGCGCCTACCTGCCCGATGCCACGCCGTGGCAGTTGATCGCCGCCACTCGATCGGGCGGTCACGAACAGTTGTGAAACAGGGGGTTGCCCCTCGACGATCACCGCGGTACTTTTTCCCGCACACGGGGGATGCGTACTTGGGACGCCTTGTCAGGTTCAATTCCTGAGTCCTCCACCAAACGTCGAAGAATGGGTCGCCCGCGAGCGGGTGGCCCATTCTTCGTTTCACGGTGACGGCCGGCCGCGGCGGCGCCGAACCGGGCGCGGTCAGCCCGCGGCCCGCGAGCGCGCCTTCTGCGCGTCCATCAGCGCGTCGAAGTCGGCCTGCCAGGTCTCCTCCAGCGCGATGCCCTGGCGGTGCGCCTCCTCGACGGAGAGCTCGATCGGCATGCCGAACGTGTCGTGCAGCTCGAACAGGTGCGCACCCGTGATCGCAGGCTGCGTGCGGCCGAGCCGGCGCACCATCGACAGCCCCTTGCGCAGGGTCCGCGCGAACAGCTTCTCCTCCTTGGCGATCACCGCGACGATGTCGGCCTCCCCGGCCGCGATCTCCGGGTAGACGTCCGAGTACACCAACGCGACGACCGGCACCAGCTCCGCCGCGACGCCCGCCGTCAGGCCGAGGTCGAGCCCGAACCGCATGGCCCGGCGGAGCAGCCGGCGCATCACGTAGCCCTGCTTGGAGTTGCTGGGCCGCACCCCGTCCGCGGCCAGGAAGACCGCGCCGCGCAGATGGTCCACGACGACGCGCATCGCCGTTGTGGCCTCGGCGTAGCTCTTGCCCGTGACCTTCTGGAGCTGCTCGACCATCGGCCACAGCAGGCTCACGTGGTAGACGTCCGGACTGTCGATCGCCGCCGCGGCGATCCGTTCCAGCCCGCCGCCGAAGTCGACGTTGTGCTTGGGCAGGTCGACGACACCGGTCTCGGTGCGCCGGTAGGTCATGAAGACGGAGTTGCCGATCTCGAGGAACTGCCCGCCGTCGGAGTTCTGGTGCGGATACCGGCCGTAGGCCGTGTCGTGCTCGACCTGGGGGAAGTAGTAGAAGATCTCCGAGTCGGGTCCGCCGGGGTCCCCGACGGGCATCTCGTCGGGCCCGCCGAAGCGGCTCCACCAGTTCTTGTGGCCGTAGAACGCGATCCGCGCGCCCTGGTTGCCGACCTCGTTGCCGTACTCCTCGGTGTCGAGGTCGATGCGGTCGAAGCTGATCCCTCGCTCGCGGAACAGCCGCTCCCAGATGTCGGCGCTCTCGTCGTCGCGCGGGATTCCGTGCGCGGAGTCGCCGATGAACGCGGTGACGTAGATGCGTTCCGGGTCCAGCCCGACGACGTCGACGAGGAAGTGCCACACCATCGGGATCTGCTCGGCCTTGGAGTAGTCGCCGAGGCTCCAGTTCCCCAGCATCTCGAAGAAAGTGGTGTGCCGGTTGTCGCCGACCTCGTCCATGTCCTGGGCCCGCAGGCACGGCTGGACGTCGGCGAGCCGCGCGCCGTCGGGGTGCTCGGCACCCAGCAGGTACGGCAGCAACGGCTGCATGCCACTGCCGGTGAACAGCGTCGTCGGGTCGTCGCGCAGGACGAGCGGCGCCCGCTCGATCACCGCGTGCCGCTGCTCGCGGAGGAGATCGAGATACGCCTGGCGAATCGCGCGCGCGTCCATTTCGCCGACACTGCCACGCCGCGGCGACGACGGGAAGGGGATTCACCGGAAGCGATTCCGCCGTCCACCGTAACCGTTCCGGCCCATTTCCCGAGTCCGAATACGGGGCCATATCCCGGCCGACGCGGGAGGTCCGATGCGCCCGCCCACGTCCGCGCGGCGGCGGCCGTCGTGACCGCACCTGGAACGGATGGTCGCCGAGACCCGCGAGGTCGCGCCGCACGACGTCGCCGGGCTCGCCGCGCCCGGACCAGCGTCGTCGACGAGATGGCCCGCGCGCGCCGACCGTCGTCAGACGGCCAGGTCCTGGGTGGTGCGGATCCCGGCGGGCGGCATCCCGATCGCCGCCAGCATGCCGGCGTGGTCCCACAGGCTGCGGTGCGAGCGGATCCACGTCTCGGTCCGGCCCGCCCTGCTGCGGTGCTTGGCCGTGACCACCGAGACCACCGTCGTCTCGACGCGGCGGTGCGTCGGCGCGATCCCGGGCAGCAGCCACGGCAGCTCGCGGTCGTGGGTGAACGTGACCGCCGACTCGGCGACCACCCGCCGCTGGTCGGACGTGCGGGTGACCCGGCGGAACTCGAGGTCGTCGGGCAGGTGGGGCCACACCTCGCCGGTGAGGTGGTGCGCGAGGGCCTGCCTGCCGTCGGCACCCGTGCCCGCCGGGACGTGGCGCACCTCGCAGTCCTCGGTCACCAGCGCGAGCGCCCTGTCCAGGTCCCGGTCGACGTAGACGGCCGTCCGGAAGTCCTCGGCGAGGCCCTCGATGACCCACATCAACTGCTGGATCTCCATGGTCATGGCGGCCCCTCCCCGACGTGCCCGACGTGCCCGACGTGCCCGGCGCCGTCGACGATCTCGATCGTCACACGCGTCTCGCGCGGGCGGCAACCGACCCGCGGTCGGCTCCGGTTCGGCTCAGAGGCTCTTGAGGACCGCGTCGGCGGAGCTCACCACGACGTCGGAGGGCACGGCCTCGACCCAGATGTCCTGGACGACACCGTCCCGGAGCACCGCCGCGTAGCGCTTCGACCGCAGACCCAGCCCGAGACCCGTCGCGTCGAGCTCCAGCCCGACCGCCCTGGTGAAGTCGCCGTTGCCGTCGGCGAGCATGACGACCGAGTCGCCCACCTCGCGCGAGCGGCCCCACGCGTCCATGACGAACGCGTCGTTGACCGACACGCACGCGACCGTGTCGACGCCCTTGGCGCGCAGCTCGTCGGCCCGCAGGACGTACTCGGGCAGGTGCCGGTCCGAGCACGCCGGGGTGAACGCCCCGGGCACGCCGAACAGCACGACCGTGCCGGTGCCGAGCGCCTCGCGGCTGCCGACGGGCGCCGGCCCGTCCTTGGTCATCGTCCTCAGGGTGACGTCGGGGATCGTGTCGCCGGTGGAGAGGGCCACTCTGCTTCCTCGCTGCCTTGGGTCGTCGCGGCGCACGGAGGGGGACCCGTGCGAGACCGACCCTCGCCCGCGGGCGCCAGCGGCACAACCAGCAGGGAAGTGATCCGGCTCACCTGCCGACGCCGACGCGCTCGCCCGCGGGTGCGACGACCCCGGCCGCGTACCGGAGGAGCCCGGCCGGGTCCGCCACGCTGCCGCGGTGCCCGACGTACCCGTCCGGCCGCACGGCGAGCAGCGTCCCGTCGACGGCCGCGTACGCCGCCCGGAACTCCCCCGCGGCGTCGCGCAGGGTGGGCGTGACCAGCCGCGGGGCGTGGACCCCTGAGGCCAGCACGGCGTGCACGACGAGGTCGTCGCCCAGCCCCGACCGCGCCGCGTCGGCGACCTCGTCGAGCCCGGCGGCCGTCGTGTCGGTGTCGGCGTAGAGCAGCAGCGCGTGCCCCGGTAGGCGGAACAGCTCGAAGAGCCGCACCGGGAACTGCACGATGTCGCGGACCAGGCCGCGGGCGTCCGGCGCGCGGTCGCCGGCCTGCGGGGCGCCGGCGGGCAGGGACTCGTCGACCTCGCCGACGATCGGGCTGCCGCGGTACCCGACCAGCAGCTGCGCCTCGCGGCGGACCGCGGCGAACGGGTCGGCCGCGTCGAACCGGACGCCGGTCGTCGCGGCCTGCACCGTGCGGCCCACGACCTCCTCGCCGACCGGACGGCGTTCGGCGTCGTAGCTGTCGAGCAACCCCGGCGCGGCGGTGCCGTGGACCGCGGCCGCCAGCTTCCACGCCAGGTTCACCGCGTCCTGGATGCCGGTGTTCATGCCCTGGGCGCCGGTCGGCGGGTGGATGTGCGCGGCGTCGCCCGCGATGAACGCCCGGCCCGCGGAGTAGGCGCCCGCGATGCGGTGGCTGATCCGGAACACCGACGACCAGCGCAGGTTCCGCGCGACCGTCGGCTCGGGCGACATCCGGTCGATGACGGCCTGGATGTGATGCAGCTCGGGGGCGCGGCCGGCCTCGAAACCGTGCGCGACCTCGCCGGCGGCGGGCGCGTCCGACGACAGCTCCGGCGGCACCAGCATCGACATCCGGTAGCGGCCGCGGCCCGGCAGCGGGATGCACACGAGCAGGTCGACGACCTTGCCGTCCTCCTCCCGCATCGCGCGCACCCCGTACCCGCGCGGGATCGACCAGTCGACCTCGACGTCGCCGAGCATGTACTCCTCGGCGAACGCCCCGCCCTCGAAGCTCAGCCCCAGCGCCTTGCGGACGGTGCTGTGCGCGCCGTCGCCGCCGACGAGATATGCCGCGCGGACGGTCTCGGGACCGCCGGGCCCGACGAGCTCGGCGGTGACCCCGTCGTCGTCCTGGGTGAACGAGACCAGCTCGACGCCCCGTTCGGGGACGACGCCGTGCCGGGCCAGCGCCTCGCGCAGCAGCCGCTCGGTCTCGTACTGCGGCAGCGCCATGAAGCCGTACGGCATGTCCGGCGGCAGCTCGAACTGCATCGTCGCGACCCGCTCACCGTTGCGGTAGACGAACTGGCCGAACATCGGGATCGCGGCGTCGAGCATCGCGGGGAGCACGCCCGCGGCCTCCCACAGCTCCAGCGTGCGCGCCTGCACGCCGACGGCCTTGGCGTACTGCGGCGGCTCGGTCAGCTTGTCGACGACCCGGCACGCCACCCCGCGCCGGCGCAGCTCCAGTGCCGCGGTCAGCCCGATCGGACCGGCGCCCACGACGAGCACGTCGGTCGCGGCTGCGGAGGACTCGGTCGCCATGACGCCCTCGTCTCGGTCCGGGCCGGCCCCCGATGGCCGACGCACCTGTTCGTCGAGTCGGGACGAGTCGTCCGATCGTTACCGAACCGACCGCCTCGGCGTCACCAGGATCCGCGGTGGTCCGGCAGGGCGAAGATGATCGGCAGCGCGACGAGCAGCAGCACCGCGAAGGCCACGAACACGTAGGCCTGCGTGAGGCCGGGGTTGGCCGCGACGGACAGGATCGCGGTCGTGAGGGAGATGCCGGCGATGCCCCCGGACTGCCGGAACATCGCGCGCAGCCCCGCGATCGCGGAGATCTGCTCCTTGGCCAGGTGCATGGAGGCGTTGTTGCTCGACGGCGCCGCCGCACCCATGCCCAACCCGGCGACGCCGGCGGTGATCGAGAGCCACAGCTCCGCCGACATCCCGCCCGGCGGCGGCACGGCCAGCAGGCCCGTCCCGACGGCCATGAGCGTGTAGCCGATGAGCATCAGCTTCCGGGTGCCGACGGTCCGCAGCAGTGCCACCGACAGCGACGACGTCGCGATCATGGCGATGGCCCGCACGGACAGCAGGCTGCCGGCGACGAGCGGGCCGAGACCGTAGCGGTGCTCGGCGTAGAGCGGCACGAGCGTCGCGAAACCGAGCGCGCCCGCCCCGAAGAGGACGTTGACCGCGTTGAGCGGTCCGAACGTGCGTCCGCGCAGCAGCCGCATCGGCACCACGGCGTCGGGTTCGACGCGCGCGTGCCGCAGGAACCGCCACACCGCGACGACGGTGACCAGCGCCGCCACGCCGACCAGCAGGTACCGCATCACCGGGTCGCCGTCGCCGCCGAGGGCGGTGATCGTCGTCATCCCGGCGAGCAGGACCAGGGTGAGCAGGCCGATGCCGCGGAAGTCGATGGCCGACGTCTGCACGGGCCGGGCGGCGCCGCGGCCGATGAGGAACAGCCCGCCGACGACGATCACGACACCGATCGGCAGGTTGACGAAGAAGATCGCCCGCCACGACGTGTAGGTGACCAGGACGCCGCCGACGACCGGCCCGACGATCGCGCCGATCGGGAAGATGCTGGTGAACATGCCGATCGCGCGGTCGCGGTTGCGGCCGAAGCGCTCGGCGACGATCCCGGTGGCGGCCGGCATGATCGCGCCCGCGGCGAGGCCCTGGATCGCGCGCACCGCGATGAGGAAGGCGATGTTGCCGGCGAGGCCCGCGCACAGCGAGGTGATCGTGAACATCGCGACGGCGGTCAGGAAGACGGTGCGCCTGCCGAACTGGTCGCTGAGCCGTCCCGCGATGGGCAGCGCGACGATCTGGCCGAGCGAGTAGATCGTGATCGTCCAGCCGACCCAGCCGAGGGACCCGCCGAGGTCGGCCTGCATGGTCGGCAGCGCGGTGGCGACGGACGTCTGGTCGATCGAGCCGAGCAGCAGGGCGAGGCCGACGATGCCGAAGACGAGCCAGCGACCGGGTAACGGCTCGTCGGAGGAGACCGATCCGACCGCCGGTGCCGTTCGGGGACCAGGGTCGGAGCGCAACATGCGATCCACGCTAGTTGCTTGCTGCTAAGCAAGCAAGATCGGGGTACCGTGACCCGCGCGACGCCGCGTCCCGACCCAGGAGGTCCCGTGCCCGACCTGCCGCTCATCGTCGGCACCTACACCACGACGCTCGGCCACGTCCACGGACACAACGACGGCATCCTCGGAACGACCCTCGACACCACGACGGGGACGTTCGGGCCGGTCACGTTGCTCGCTCGCACCCGCAACCCGTCCTACCTCGCGCTGTCCCCCGACGGCAGCCGGCTCTACGCCGCCGACGAGTCCGCCGATCCCGGCAACCGCACCGGCGGCACCGTGAGCGCCTTCGCACGCGACCCCGGCACCGGCGCACTCACCGCGCTCGACTCGCGACCCTCCGGCGCGGGGACCTGCCATCTCACGATCGACCCGAGCGGCCGGTTCGTGCTCACCGCCAACTACCACTCGGGGTCGGTGTGCGTCTTCCCCGTCACCGAGGAGGGTCTCGGGGAGCCGACCGCCGACGTCACGCACGAGGGATCGAGCGTCGACCCGCGGCGGCAGACCGCCGCGCACGCCCACATGGTCGCCTTCGACCCCGTGACCGGCCTGCTGTTGGTGCCCGACCTGGGGATGGACGCCGTCGTCGGCTACGTGCTCGGCGACGACGGCACCCTCACCGAACGCCCCGCCGCGCGCATCGACATCCCGGCCGGGCACGGTCCGCGCCATCTCGCCTTCCACCCGGACGGCGAGCGGCTCTACGTGCTGTGCGAGCTGGGCAGCACGGTCGTCGCGGCACGGCGCGACGGCGAGGGCTACCGGCGGACCGCCGTCGTGCGGACGATCCCCGACGACGTCACGACGCTCAACCAGACCGCCGCGATCCGGGTCAGCCCGTCGGGGCGCTGGGTGCTGGCGTCCAACCGCGGGCACGACAGCATCGCCGTGCTGCGCGTCGACGGCGATTCCGACGAGCCCGTACTTGCGCACACCGAGCCCGGCCGCGGGAGCTGGCCGCGCGAGCTCGCGCTGAGTCCGGACGGGCGCATCGTGCTGCTGGGCAACCAGGACAGCGACGACCTCATCGCCTTCACCCTCGACGAGGACAGCGCCACGCTGACACACCTGGGCACGCTCGAGACGGCGAACCCGGTGTGCGTGGCGTTCCCGTCGCCGCCTGCCACCTAACCCGCGGCGAGGAGGCGGTGCCCGGGGTCGTCGGGGGCCTGGGCACCGCGGGCGAACGCGTCGAGCCCGCCCCACTCGGGACCGACCGTCTCCCGCAGGCTCCAGTCGTGGACGACGACGCGCTCCGCGATCCGCCACACCCCGTCGCGTCGCGAGAGCCGGTCGACGTAGCGTCCGCCGAACTGCCCGATCGACACGGGCGGGCCCGGCCTGCGGTGGACCGCGACGAAGTAGGTCTCGGCGCGGGCGTCGTCGCCGTCGAGCTCGATGGCGACGTTCGTCAGGTGGTGCTGCGTGACCAGCTCGTCGCGACCGGGCTGGGCGAGGATGAACTCGGCGAACTCGTGCCCGTTGCCCTTGAACATGCCGTGGTCGTCGGTGGCGTCGGGGTGGTAGACCGAGCGCAGCAGCGCGAGGTCGCCCCGGTCGACGGCCCGGCAGTACCGCAGCAGGACGTCCCGGATCTCCTCGCGCGCAACCAGGTCTGCGACGTCCATCGCCCTGCCACCTCCACGTCGGGTCCGCGGCGAGGATTTCCCATCGCGGCGCGGCGGGTCAACGGGCGGTCAGTCCGCGACGCCGCGCTCCGCGACCCCGACCCGTCCGGCGACCTCGCGCCGGGCGCCGCTGCGCGACCACGCGTCGGACGGCTGCCACCGACGCGAACCCGGCTCCGGCAGCCGCGGTCGGGCCCGTGACGGGTGCCGCAGCCGCAGCGGGACCGCGATCCACAGCACGAGGGTGATCAGGACGAGCGCACCGGCCCCGGCGACGGCGGGCACCCTGCCCAGCGCCATGTCGAGGACGAGCATCACCCCGCAGCACAACGTCAGCGCGAACGCCGCGAGGCCGGCGATGACCATCCGGTGGCCCAACCGGACCAGCTCGCGCTTGCGGTTCTGCTGGAAGGCCACCCGGTGTGCGGCCACGGGCGCGATGATCAGCGTCGCCGACATGGCCGCGCAGCCGAGGGTCGCGACGAACAGCCCGTGCTGGACGTCGTCGAGACTGCGGAACCGCTCCGAGAACGACAGCGTCAGCAGGAACCCGAACAGGATCGGCACACCGGCGAACACGACGCGCAGTTCCTGCAGCAGCTCCGCGAAGTTCCGGTCGGCCCGGTTGAGCGGGCCCTCGGAACGATGTCGCGTGTTCCAGGCCTCGTCCCCGGGCACGGTCATCCACTCCTCCTCGATCGACGAGGAGGTACGTACCCGTTCCGTCACGGCTCACACGAACGAGTGACAGGTCACTGCATCGCGGGCAGCGGCGCCTCGCCGGTTGCGCGGTCCTCCCGACGGTGCCGCCCGCCGTCCGCGAGCATCGGCCGCCCGCGGACCTCCAGCGCCGCGACGACCGGCCGCGGCACGGCGAAGCCGGTGCGCCGCTCCAGCTCCGCGAGCCGCTGCGCGACGCGCCGGTAGGCGGTCCGCCGCTCCTCCTCGAACGGCGACTCCCGGGCCGTCGTCAGGAGCCGCAGGGCCTGGCCGAGCAACGCCCGCTCACCCGGCCGGAACCGGGCCCACCGCGCCCGTTCCGCCGCGTCCTGCGCCGCGGTCCACGCCCGTTCCGCCGCGCCCGCGGCCCGGACGAACTCGGCCGCCGCGGCCGGGCCCGGCCACGACTCGGTGCGCAGCGCGGTCGCCTCGGCGAAGGCGTCGACGAAGCGTGCCGTCGCGGGCCACGAGACGTCGCAGAGCGCGGGCCTGGTGAGCACCTCGCCCGGGTCGCACTCGAACGCGGCGTACGCACGAGCCGTCTCGTCGTACCGGGCGACGGCCGCATCCCAGCGGGCCCGGCCGTCGTCACGCGCCCGCGCTGCCGAGAACCAGGAGACCAGGGACCTGACCAGCAGATACACCAGCGTGGCGAGGAGCACCGTCGCGACGAGCGCCGCCGGCCCGATCAACCAGTGCAGGTCGAGCCCCGTCCAGTCCGGCAGGCCCCCGCCGCGCCCCTCATGTATCCAGGGCGGCCCACCATGGCCGTGCCCGTGGCCACCGACTCCCCCATCCGGCATGCGCACCTCACCTCGCCCGCGTGGCCGTTCATGACACCACGGGACGAGGCTCGTGCTCCATGATTCTCAGCGTTCCCACATCGGCGCCCGTACGAGGAACAGTTCTCCGACCGTTGCGATCTCGACCTTCGCGCCCATGCGGGAGATGTCGTCGTCATCGCGTGCGGACCGGACCCGCGGGGGTCCGGTGCAGAGCCGTTCGTCGCGTCGTTCCCGTCGCTACGGACCCGCTGACGTGGGAGATCAGCTGGCCCGGACGCGGTAGGCGCGTCCGGTTTCGCCGATATGCGTCTGGTGACGGTCCTACGCTCGGTTCGTGTCTCGTCTGCTGCTGGTGGACACCGTCCGCCGACGCGGCCCCGCTGCAGAAGTGGGGTTCTCCCCCTCGGGAACGGGGGCGCACTCGATCGTCGCGAGGCCTCCGCGACGGCAGAGTTCTCCTCAACACGGAAACACCCCCCACAGCACGA
>Ga0182736_1003336_pt1 | contig 10936 bp, 8 predicted proteins | sample eDN5th30CKraftBY_FD_128882 | JGI IMG/M metagenome (GOLD analysis project Ga0182736, IMG submission 128882) | Enriched backyard soil microbial communities from Emeryville, California, USA - eDNA 5th pass 30_C Kraft BY (version 2) (version 2) | ecosystem: Environmental > Terrestrial > Soil >...
ACGATCCGTCGAGGCCACATGGACGCGCATCGGTGCCCTGCTCGATGCCTTCTCACCCGACGAGTGTGCAAACTACCTCAGGAACAGTGGCTATGCTTCAATCTAACATGATCGCGCTCTAGAACGGCGCGTTCCGCCTCATCGATCACGACACTGTCAGCCATGACGGCGCCACGCTGACCGATTGGCCTGTCCGGCCCGACAGTGGAATCCTCTATGGTCTGGCGTTCCATTTCACTGTTGATCTCCGCACCGATCAGCACCGCGTAAGCGGAAAGGAATAACCACATGAGGAAGATGACAACGGCTGCCAGAGAGCCATAGGTGGCGTTGTAATTACTAAAATTGGTCACGTAAAAACCAAAGCCAAGCGTGATCGCCAGCCAGAACAGAGTAGACAGGATCGAGCCGACCGACAGCCAGCGCCATTTCGCGGCCCGCCGATCTGGCGCATAGCGAAAGAAGATGGCGAAGGTTAAGCTGATTAGCATTCCAGCGAGGAGCCAGGTCGCGAACTGGACTAGCAGCGTGGCGGCGGCGCCAAGATAGGGCGACAGGAAATTAGTAACATAGGCGAACAGGGAGATGGCCATCGTGCCGGTGATCGCCACCCCGACCATGCCAGCCGTAATTGCCGCTGCGGTGAAGGTTGTGCGCACGATACCGCGCGTCTCATGCTCTTCATAAATGATGTTCAGCGCCGCCATCATCGCGGTTGCCGCGCGCATGGCGCCGTAGAGCGAGAGCAGGATCGCGATGATAAGACCGATGCCCTGCGTGGCTTTGCTGCTGGTGACGAGCGCCAGCAGTTGCTCTTGAAGGATCGTGAGAACTTCCGGCGGCGCTATGCCCTGTAACAACTCGATATTGGCTGCAACGGTCTGCGGATCGCCGATCAAGCCGTAAAGCAGCACCACCGAACCGATGAGCGGCACGAACGCGAGAAAGCTGAAGAAGGCAACACCGGCCGCAAGCAGACTCAGATTGTGAAAGCCATTCATTACATAGACGCGCTTTAGGATCGACCACCAGGCAGCGCGAGGGAAGGTGAAGGGCGAATGTTCCTCGGCGCCCGGCAATGTGGTCGCAACCCCCTCAGGATCGGGCTCTTCAACGTGGCGTCCGATGGTCAAGGTGCGAACGCCTGTTTCACATGCGATGACAGCGTTTTCTGCCCCACCGTTCGCATGCGAACTGGTGGAGGGAAGTTTGGCAGAATGAATGAAGCGCGCATTCGTAGTCCCTTCCGGCAGCGCGATGGCGGCCATTTGCTTGGCGTAATCTAGCACACATCATCGCAACAGGCTATGCGGTCGCAAGAGCATTTCTCGAACAAGTCTAGGGCAGTTCGCCGCCCTTCGTAAGCGAATCTTGGACGTTAAAATATGGCACTGCCAGGTCCTGTCTTGCTGAATGAGTTTACAAAAGGTCGATTAGGGAACTGCGGTGGTTGGACGCGCGATGGCGCGATACAGAATCAAATTGACGACATGATGAAGGATGCAATTGATCTTGCACGGTCCCTTATGCCGTCAGGGCAAGGTGAGACGCATTCGTATGCGGAGCGAAAATTCCCCGAGGAGATGAGAATACTGAGCCGGGCAATGCATGCCCGCTGGTGAGCGATGCGCCTTTTGTATCAATTTTCAATTATAAGTACTAGTCGGCATATGTGATAATGGCACCCCTATCAGGGGCGCCTTTCCAAATATTGATAATAGATTTAATGTTCACGGGCGGAAGCATGTCGAAAAATTGGCGCTGCCTTGCTTAGGGACTGTGATACGCAATGCGCCAAAGGACTATGATCCATATAAGACGCTCTACAACCGCCGGGCGCCTAGGGGAGATGGGCGCCTGTGCTCGGATGATGGAGATTTTGCGATGGCTGACGATGCAACGAAGACCGTTATAATTGACGTGGTCTACCTCAAAGCTCATCGTACGGCATCAAACCTGCGGATAAAAGCTGGGCGATTAAGCACCTGCTCGGGAGGGAGTTTTCCCATGGAGGGCATCGTGGATTATTTTCTACCGAAAAGCATGGTTTCGGCGCGTTCCTGAGGGCAGGCTTTCATGCCTGGAGCGAGGCGGAGATAGCCCAGTATAAGGCGCGCCATCCGCTCGGCACGAAGGCCCGGCTAGCTTTTGAAATTATCCTCTGGACTGGACAGAGGCGCGGTGATGCCAGCGCATTTGGCTCGAGCCATGTCGTGCAGGGTAGGATCAGCTTTCGTGCGAGCAAGAAAAAGCGCGATCATGCCCTACCAATGGCTCCGGACCTTCAACGAGCTATCGATGCTATGCAGGTTCGAGGCATCAGCACGTTCCTCATCAATGACTATGGCAAGCCTTTCTCCAAGGCCGGCTTTGGCAACAAAATGCGCGAATAGTGCGACCAGGCAGAATTGCCTCGCTATAGTGCACATGGGCTCCGCAAGGCAATTGCGCGACGCATGACGGAGAGTGAGGCGCCCAGCTCGGCATCAAAGCTGTTGGGGACTGGGAAGGTGATGATGAGGTCTCAACCTACATTCGGGCAGCCGATTAGGAGCGACTGGCAGACGTCGCACTAGGTCGCGCCATCGAGAGGTTTTCGGATACTCAGGAATCCTGATTTGTCTAACTTTGCAACCTTAGCTTTGTCCAACCCTGTCGGAAACAGCGCAAATCCACCGTTTCTTCCGGAAGGTGGTGACCCCTACGGGAATCGAACCCGTGTTTCAGCCGTGAAAGGGCCGCGTCCTAACCGCTAGACGAAGGGGCCACAGGCGTCGGCGAATGCGCCGCTGTCGCTTTGTTCGGCGGCCTTTAAGGGGCCCTTTGGGTGGGGTCAAGGGCCGGAATGGGCTGCGTCGGCAATTCTGTTAGATGAGGGCAATGTCGTCTATGTGAAGTTCAGCGGCAGGTTGTGGGCCCCAATCGTCGATTTTGGCGCGGCCGGCGAGCCAGAAACGGTGCGATCGATTGCTGGCCAGGAGCATCTGGCCAAGCTCCGTTTGGGCGTGACGGAAAGCCATGGCCTTGAGCGAGCGGCCATCTTCACCGCTGACGATGGTGCGGACATGATCTGTGCCGACAATATCGGCCCGCACGATACGCACCGGACCAAGCGCGACACGGGGAGCCGGCCAACCATTGCCGTAAGGGCCGGCGCCATCCATGCGGCCGACCAGATCCGGCGTGAACCCGCCGGGCGCGACCAGCAGATCAAGCAGCAGCGCACGGGTGGCGCTGGCGCTGCGGACATCGTGATGCAGGCGTTCATGGAGAAATTCGCTGAAAGCGGCGAGTTGGTCCTGCGCGATGGTGAGGCCGGCTGCCATGGCGTGGCCACCGCCGGCGACGAGCAGCCCATGATCCTTGGCGGCGAGAATAGCCGCGCCAAGATCCACGCCGGCAATCGAGCGGCCGGAGCCCTTGCCGAGCCCCTCCTCGTCAACTGCAATGACGATTGCGGGGGCGCCCGTCTTTTCCTTGAGGCGGCCGGCAACGATGCCGATCACGCCGGGGTGCCAGCCGCGTTGGGCGATCACCGCAACTGCGCGGTCGGGCTGGCTGGCGAGCAGACGCTCGGCCTCCTCCTGCACGCCGGCCTCGATACCGCGGCGCTCCGCATTCAGTTGATCGAGTTCCGCCGCGAGGCTCGCGGCTTCATCCTTGTCCTGTGTGATAAGCAGTCGCACGCCGAGGTCCGAGCGACCGACCCTTCCGCCGGCGTTGATGCGGGGGCCGAGTGCGAAGCCGAGGTCCGAACATTGCGGGGCGCGCTCCAGCCGGCTGGCGGCGAGCAACGCGTTGAGGCCGATATTGCCCCGCCGCGCCATGATCTTGAGCCCCTGCGCCACGAAGGCGCGATTGAGCCCGCGTATCGCCGCGACGTCGGCCACTGTGCCGAGTGCCACCAGATCGAGCAGATCGATCAGGCGTGGTTCGGTACGGTTTGCGAACCAGCCACGCGCGCGCAGGACGCGTAGCAGCGCTGCGCCGAGCAGGAAGGCGACGCCGACGGCGGCAAGGTGGCCGTGAGCGGCGCCTTCGTCGCTCTCGTCCAGCCGATTAGGGTTGATCAGCGCGAGGGCCGGGGGGAGGGCGGCGGCGCATTTGTGATGATCGACTACGATGACGTCGAGGCCGATCTCGCGCGCGGCACCCAGCGCCGTGAACGCCTGTGCGCCGCAATCGACGGTGACGACAAGACCTGCGCCCTGGCGGGCCAGCGCGACCAGCGCCTCGCCCGAAGGACCATAGCCTTCCATCAGCCGATCAGGGATATAGACGCCGGCTTCCAGCCCCAGATCGCGCAGCAGACGGATGAGCAAAGCCGCGCTGGTGGCGCCGTCCACATCATAATCGCCGAAGATGATGACCGATTCGCGCGTCATTACCGCGTCGGCCAGCCGCTCGGCCGCGCGGTCCATATCCTGAAACAGCGATGGATCGGGCATGAACGCCCGGATCGTCGGGGTGCGCTCGCGTTCCAGCATTTCATGGGTGCAGCCGCGCGCGCGCAGCAGATCGTCGATAAGATCGCCGGCGGCGCCCGCCGGCTCGGCACCGCGCCAGCGCCATGGACGGCCTGTCAGCGATCGTTCGATATTGAGCGCGAAAGTCATGGCCGCTCTCCTAGAACATCGCTGGCGGGAAGGGGTAGAGCTTAATCGGACAGGCCATGCGCACAGCAGGAAATGGCACGTGCCATCTTGCAATTGGCCCGCAAACATCTAGCTCCTGCCCATGACCTCAATCCTGTTTGTCCGCGCGCTCTCGAAACAATATGCCAGCGGGCACAAGGCGCTGGGCAGCATCGACCTCGATGTGCGGGAGGGCGAGATTTTCGCGCTGTTGGGCCCTAATGGCGCAGGCAAGACGACGCTCATTTCGATCATCTGCGGCATTGTGAACGCAAGTGGCGGGACTGTAACCGTTGCGGGGCATGATATCGTCCGCGATTACCGCGCCGCGCGGGCGACGACGGGGCTTGTGCCGCAGGAGCTTCACACGGATTCCTTCGAACGGGTGATCGACACGGTGCGCTTCAGTCGCGGGCTGTTCGGCAAGCCACGCGATGATGCATTGATCGAGAAGATTCTGCGCGATCTCAGCCTGTGGGACAAGCGCAGCGCCCGGATACAGGAACTGTCCGGCGGGATGAAGCGCCGGGTGATGATCGCCAAGGCCCTGAGCCATGAGCCGCGCCTGCTCTTTCTCGATGAACCGACCGCCGGCGTGGATGTGGAGCTACGGCGGGACATGTGGGACGTGGTGCGTGGACTGCGCGACAGCGGCGTCACCATCATCCTCACCACGCATTATATCGAGGAGGCCGAAGAGATGGCCGATCGGGTAGGGGTGATCCGCAACGGCGAACTGATCCTTGTCGAGGAAAAGACCGCGCTGATGCGCAAGCTCGGCCGCAAGACGTTGCGGATCGCGCTCGCCGAACCGCGTGATGCGGTGCCGGCTGACCTTGCGCCATGGGGGGTGACGCTCATCGATGAGGGACATGGGCTGGAGTATATTTTCGACACCCATTCAGAAGAGACCGGCATCTCCCGATTGCTTGGCCGGCTGGCATCGCTCGGCATTGGCTATAAAGACCTCAACACGCAGGAAAGCTCGCTTGAGGAGATTTTCGTCAGTCTTGTCCACGCACCGCGGGGGGAGGCGGCATGAGCGGCTTCAATATCCATGCAATCGGCGCGATCTATAAATTCGAGCTGCACCGCTTCGCGCGCACGCTATTGACGGGGCTGTTCGTGCCGGCGATTACCACATCGCTCTATTTCATCGTGTTCGGCAGCGCGATCGGCTCGCGCATGACGGAAGTGGATGGCGTGCCTTATGGCGCCTTCATCGTGCCGGGGCTCATCATGCTCTCCATGTTCACCGAGAGCATCTTCAATGCCAGCTTCGGTATCTATATGCCCAAATGGAGCGGCACGATCTATGAACTGCTTTCCGCGCCGGTTTCACCGTTGGAAACGGTGATTGGTTATGTCGGCGCGGCGGCAACCAAATCGATGATCATCGGCCTCGTCATCCTCGCGACTGCGCATCTTTTCGTGGCGGTGCCGATCGCGCATCCGTTCGCGATGATCGGCTTCATGGCGCTGATCGCGGTCAGCTTCTGCCTGTTCGGGTTCATTCTCGGCATCTGGGCGAAAAGCTTCGAGCAGCTTCAGATTATCCCGATGCTGGTCGTCATGCCGATGACCTTTCTGGGTGGCGCCTTTTATTCGATCGACATGTTGCCGCCAGCCTGGCGGGTAGTCACTTTGTTCAACCCGATCGTCTATCTCATCAGTGGCTTTCGCTGGACGTTTTTTAGCCGTGGCGATGTATCGATCACCGTCTCCATGATTTGCGTCACCGGGATGCTGATCCTGTGCCTCGCCGTCATCTTCTGGATGTTCCGCACGGGTTATCGGCTGAAGAGCTGATGCGGATTTCGACGAGTCTGGCCTGGTGAGGCGAATCGCCGCCACGAGCGAGATGGAGCGGCGATTGGATATTATGGCGGACCAGTCTGCGCCGATGTGGGTAAGTAGCCCTACCGGATACAATGCTCGCCCCGGACCCAGCGAATAGTGCCTGACGAGGCGCGCATCACGACACTCTCGGTGGTCAACCGGCCATCGCGTCTTGTCTTCACGCCGGCGAGAAGCGAGCCATCAGTCACGCCGGTCGCTGCAAAGATACAATCTCCCCTGGCGAGGTCGTCGAGATCGTAAATGCGGTCCAGATCGGTAATGCCCCATTTGTGGGCACGGGCGCGTTCGTCATCATTGCGGAACAGCAGGCGGCCCTTGAACTGGCCCCCTACGCAGCGCAGTGCGGCACAGGCCAGCACGCCCTCCGGCGCACCGCCCGACCCCATGTATAGATCGATGCCGGTGTCAGGATTGGTAGTAGCGATCACGCCGGCCACATCGCCATCTGGAATGAGTACGATACCGCATCCCATAGCGCGTAGTTGCGCGATCAGTGCCTCGTGGCGGGGGCGATCGAGCACGCAGACGACGATATCACCCGGAGCCACGCCTTTGGCGTTGGCCACCGCCTCGACATTTTCGCGCGGGGTTTTCGCCAGATCGATTATATCGGCGGGATAGCCGGGACCGACCGCGAGCTTATCCATATAGACATCCGGCGCGTTCAGCAGGCAGCCTTCTTCTGCTGCGGCGAGAACCGCGAGCGCGTTGGGGCCGGCCTTGGCGGTGATGGTCGTACCCTCCAGCGGATCGAGCGCGATGTCGATCCGGGGCCCGGTGCCGGGCGCGCCGCCGACCTTCTCGCCAATATAAAGCATTGGCGCCTCATCACGCTCGCCTTCGCCGATCACCACCGTGCCATCGATGCATAGATCATTGAACGCCAGGCGCATTGCGGCGACGGCGGCGGCGTCAGCGGATTTTTCATCTCCCCGGCCAATCAGTTTCGATGCGCCGATGGCTGCGGCCTCGGTGACGCGAACCATTTCCAGCACGAGCACGCGGTCCAGCACGGTGCTGGCCTTGACGCTGTTCGACTTCCCCATCCCACTGCTTCCTTTATCGACCGGTTTCACGCAGACTGTCACCGGTCTTTCGATAGGCAAGGATAGCCGCAATGTCGATAAGCGCGCTTGGGTTGATCGGAGCATTGGGGCCGATCGGCGTCTTACTACCGGCTGTGCCGCTGGCCGTCTTGCTCGCGGCCGGCCCGGCGCGCGGGCAGCGCACGCCGAACGAAAGCGGGCGCGATGCGGGGGCCATGATAGCCCATTATCAGGACCGCACCCGCATCATCCGCCCCTGTCCGCGTGCCGGACCGGGCGAGGTCGTCGTCTGCGCCCGGCCGAACGAGGAGAATGGCGCGCGCTATCGGCTGCCATTGCCGCAGGAACGGGAGAGCGCGGGCGGTGAGCCTGTGCGTGGCGAAGCACCGCGCGCGTCCGCCGCGCCGGTGCGCGCGACCGGCTGCGGTGTGATCGGCGGCCAGCCCTATGGCTGTACCGGCGGCCTGCCCGTCATCGGCGCGGCGATGGTGGTCGGCAAGATCATCATGGGACTGGCCGACCGGACGGCGCGCATGAACCGCCGCCGCCGCTGCCCGCGCGCTTCGCCGGCGCCGGGCAGCATTGAGCGGGGTTGCCGGCGCCGGAGAAGGTCATGGCTTGCCATTGGCCCGGCTGATGCGGCTGGGCGGCGCGGGTCAGTCGAGAATATGCATCACCACCGGCTCGCCGATGAGGCTGTCTGATCCGGTGAGGCGGCGCAACGTGTCATCGATGCAGGACTGGGCGCCCGAATGAGTGACGATGGTGACCATCACGCCGCCATCGGCCGCCTCGGCGCGCTGGATGACGCTCTCGATAGAGACGCCGGCATCACGCGTGGCGGCGGTGATCTCAGCCAGGACGCCGGGGCGATCCTGCACGAGAAAGCGCAGATAGACCCGTCCGATCCGCTGGCCCGCATCGGCCTTTTTCTGCTGTTCGAGCAATTTGGCAGGCATGGCGAAGGCGGGTCCGGTTTCTTCCCGCGCAATGTCGATCACATCAGCGACGACGGCGGAAGCGGTGGGGCCTTCGCCCGCACCCGCGCCTTGGAAAAAGAGGCGGCCGACGAAATTGCCTTCCGCCACCACCGCGTTCAGCGCGCCATCGACATGGGCCAGCGGATGAGTCATGGGGACCAGCATCGGGTGGACGCGCTGGAACAGGCCGAAATCATCCTCCCTTTCCGCGCATTCGGCCATGCCGATGAGGCGGATGCGACAGCCGAGCGCGGCCGCCTCGCGAATGTCTGCCGCCAACACATGGCGGATGCCGGTAACGTCCACGGCGGAGAAGTCGATCTGCGTGCCAAAGGACAGGCTGGCAAGAATAGCGAGCTTGTGCGCCGCGTCGATCCCGTCAATATCGAAGGTCGGATCAGCCTCTGCGAAGCCCTTGAGCTGGGCTTCTTCCAGCACATCGAAAAAGGCGCGGCCTTCCTGCTCCATGGTGGAAAGGATATAATTGCAGGTGCCGTTGAGGATGCCATAGACGCGGCTGATGCGGTTTGCCGCAGCGCCATCGCGCAGGCCCTTGATGACCGGCACGCCGCCGGCGACCGCCGCTTCATATTTAAGCGCGCCGCCCGTGCGCTCAGCTTCGCGGGCGAGTTCAAGACCATGATGGGCGAGCATCGCCTTGTTGGCGGTAACGAAGGCCTTGCCCCGACCCAGGCACTGGCGCGCGAGCGTGAGAGCAGGGCCATCCGATCCGCCGATAAGCTCGATCACCGCGTCGATATCGTCGCGCGTGGCAAGCGAGGCCATATCGTCCACCCACTCATAAGGTGAAAGATCGATACCGCGATCCTTACTGCGGTCCCGCGCGGAGATCGCCACTACCTCGATCGGACGGCCCGCGCGGCGCGCCACCAGCTCGCGATTGACGTCCAGCAGCTTGATGACGCCAGCGCCCACCGTGCCGAGACCGGCAATGGCGAGGCGAAGCGGGGCGGAATCGTTCATATCATATCCTTGTCAGTGACGCGGGTTAAGGCGCGTGATGGCGCTGCTCATAGAGCCATTCGCCACCATATGGAAAGCCGGCCGCCTCGGCGCACGGCAAGATGCCGGCCTTCTGGCGCAGGCATGGTTCCAGGTGCAATGCCTGCCGATACGGACAGGCGGCTGGACGCCGCCCTATTATAGAGCATCTCTCAAAAGACGGGCTGGCCTGTGCGATCGCACGGAGCGAGCGCTTGCTGGAAGGCGTGATAATCGCGTTCCGCCTTGTCCGCATCGGCTGGCTCGAGCCCCCGCAACGCGCGCGCTGGCAAAGAAGCCGGCAGGCCACATGCGAGGCGATACCACAGCGGCGTGTCGGGCGCCGGCAGAGAAGCGGCATTGTCGACGATCTCCCCGAGGGACGCGCTGAACTGCGGCTGTTCGTCCGGACGGCGGATGATGGACAGAGAGACGGGCGTGCCGTTCGCTGTATCGAGGAAGATCTGCGATTCACCCTCGCCGAGAATGGCGCCCGGAACATGGAAGGCCGAGCTGATGCCCGTAATGACGGGAGGTGCATCCGGCGCGAGCATGTCGCTGATCGCCTTGCGGACCAGCGCCTCGTTGGCGGCGGACCAATCGACCAACGCCGTGCTGGAGGCCAGCTGAAATTGATCGACCTGCGGACCCACCGTGCCGAAGATCAGGAAGGTGCGCTTGCGCAGGCTGTTGCGGCTCGCCTTGCTGTCCGGCCCGTCGAGCAGGAACGCAATCTGCCGGGCCATGACCATATTGCCGCGAATCAGTCCTACCGTATCGGCCTCTACATAAAATCTGCCGCGACCCGGCGTCAGACCTGGCGCGCGCTCCGGTCGCAACTGCGTTACTTTCCGGACCTGCACCGTTGCTACCGCTGGCACCTCCGTGACTAAGTCCGCGATTCTTGCATAGCTGATGGTGGCTGCCGCAGGCTGCTCGACGGGCGCCGAAACCGCGCTCGAAGGCAATAATAATCCACTGATTATCATGTATAATACCGCTTGGCACATCAGTTTCCAGCGTTGCCAAAATTGCGTTATATCGTTGTGTTTATCTGTCATGGCTGCCGTTCTCCGGGGGTAGGGGGTGGCTGTTATGGAAGCGAATGTAGCCGCAGAGTGAGTTGCTAACAAAGCGTTTGCCTCATGCGAATTGCCGCGATAGGACAAAGCAGAAAACAAAGCCCGAGCGACCGATATCGCGCGGCAGGCGTGGTGTTGTATGCATCGCGCCGTGTCGCCTTTTTTGGAGCACAGTGCTGCACTGAGCTAAGGAGTGTTATTGCTGAATGGCCTATGCTGACCACTCGCAATCGTCCGGTCGGACGATTTCAATCATTGTTGTGGCGCTCATTCACGCGGTCCTAGGCTATGCGTTCGTGACGGGGCTTGGCATCGAGTATGTCAAGAAGGCT
>Ga0182736_1003337_pt1 | contig 10934 bp, 10 predicted proteins | sample eDN5th30CKraftBY_FD_128882 | JGI IMG/M metagenome (GOLD analysis project Ga0182736, IMG submission 128882) | Enriched backyard soil microbial communities from Emeryville, California, USA - eDNA 5th pass 30_C Kraft BY (version 2) (version 2) | ecosystem: Environmental > Terrestrial > Soil >...
CCGGGTCCGGGCCCGGGTCCGGGTCCGGGTCCGGGTCCGGGTCCGGGTCCGGGGATCTCGGCGCCGGGGTGACGGTCGCCGCGGGAGGGAGCGTCGACGCGGCCGCGGTGGAGGACGCCCTCGCCCGGCACGAGGCCGTCGACGCCGAGGCGGCCGACGAGCTCGACCGGCTCGCCGCCGAGCGCGCCACGCTGCGCGAGCGCCGGGCCGAGCTGGCCGCCGCGGCCGAGACCCTCACCGCACAGCGGCGGACCGCCGAGCGCGCCGCGGAGGCGGCCGGCGACCGGGCCGTGGAGCTGCGCGGACGCGTCGCCGACCTCGCGTCCGACGACCGGCTCCGGGGTCTCGCCGGCGGCACCGACGTCGACCCGGTCGCCGAGGCGGGCGACCTCGTCGCGCTGCTCACCGCCGCCGTCGCCCGGGCCGAACGCGGTCGCGTCGAGCTCGCCGTCGCCGACGCCGAGGACGAGCGTGCGCTCGCCGCGCTGGGGGCCGACCGGCTGCTCCCGCCCACGCTCGACGTCGTCCGTGCGCTCGACGTCCTCGACCGGGCCGGCATCCCGGCGACCACGGGATGGCGCTACCTTGCCGACTCCGTGCCCGCGGGCCGGCGCGCCGAGCTGATGCGGGCCGCGCCCGCCCTCGCGGGCGGCGTGCTCGTCCACGACCCGGCCGACCTGCCGGCCGCCCGCTCGGTGCTCGACGGTGCCGCGCTGCGCCCGACGTCGCCGGTCGTGCTGGCCACCACCGGCGACCTCGACGCCGCCCACGGCCCCGCGACCGGGCACCTCGTCGACCCGGCCAGGGCCCTGACCGACCGCGCGGGCGCGGGCGCCGAGATCGACGAACGCGAGTCGGCCCGCGCCGCCCGGTCGGCCGCGGACGCCGAGCTCGTCGCCGCCCGCGACGCCGACGCCGACCGGCGTCGCCGGCTCGAACGGCTGCGCGCGGACTGCCCGCCCGGCACGCTCGAGGCCCTCGACGCCGAGGTGCAGGCCGCGCGGGACGCCGTCGCGGCCGCCGACGCCGACCTCGCCCGGATCGCCTCTGACCTGGCCTCCGTCGGGGACCGCGAGGCCGACGCGGACGCCCGGCGCGGCGATCTCGAACGCCGCCGGCGCGACGCCGCCGCCGCGATCGCGACGCTCACGCAGCTGCTGCCGCGGGTGCGCGAGGCCGCCGACCGGAGGGCGGAGGCGGCGGCGCTGCCCGCGGAGATCGCGGACCTCGACGCGTCGCTCGACGCCGCCGTCGCGGCCGAGGACGCCGCCCGGACCGCGGCCGCCGCGGCCACCGGGCAGGCCGATGTGTTGCGTCGCAGCCTCGGCGAGCAGCGGGAGCTGCGCGCCGGGCTGTCCGACCCCGGAGCCGACCCCGGATCCGACGCCGGATCCGACCCTGGGCCGGGCGCCGGGTCGGAGGGGGAGCCGGTCGCGCTCGACGAGGCCCGCCGGGCCTGGGAGAGCGCCGACCAGGCCTACCGGCGCGAGGTGTCGGAGTCCGCCCTCGCGGCGTCGCTGCAGGAGGCGACGCGCGCGCTGGCCGACCCGGCGGCCCGGGTCGCGGACCTGCCGGAGGTCGTGCGGCAGCGTGCCGAGGCACTGCTCGACGGTCCCGACGGCACCGACGCGGGCACCCGCGCGGCGGCGATCGTCCGGGCGGAGTCCGCCGCCGCCGCGCTCGCGACGTCGATCGGCGAGCTGCGCGCGGAGCTGCGGGAGGCGAAGGCCGAGCTGGCCGGGCTCGCCGAGCCGGCGGCGCAGATGCAGGTGGAGCCGGCGGAGCAGGCCGCGTGTGACGACCCGGACGCGCTCGACGCCGCCCGCGCCGACGCGCTCGCCGCGGCCGCTCGGGCCGCCACCGAGGCGGGTGAGCTCGTCGCCCTGCACGCGGCCGCCGGGTCCGCCGCCCGCGACGCCGACGCCCGCCGCGCCGCCGCCCGCGAACGCGCGACCGGTCTCGGGCACCTGCTGGAGCTGCTGGGCGTCGACCCCGGCACCGGCCCCGGCCCCGGCATCGACCCCGGCCCCGGGGACGTCGGCTCCCTCGACGACGCCCATGCCGCCGTCACGGCCGCCCGGGGCCGGCTCGACGGCGCGGTCGCCGTCGCCCGCCGCGCCGCGCGCGACGTCGAGGCCGTCGCGCACCGGATCGCCCGGTGGGCGGGCGCCGACCGGTTCGCCGGGGTGAAGTCCGACGTCCGCGACCGCTTCCGGGTCGACGACGTCGCGGGCGAGCTCGGACCCGTCGCCGACGAGCTCGCCGGATCGCTCGCGGTCTACGCCGCCAACCTGCGCGAAAGGCTCGCCGAGCTGGAGGAGCACAAGGGCGTCGTCGTCACCGCGATGACCGGCATGGTGCGCCAGGCGCTGCGCTCGCTCGCCCGCGCGCAGGCGCTGTCCGAGCTGCCGGAGTCGTTGGGGGAGTGGGCCGGGCAGCGGTTCCTGGAGGTGGGGCCGCGCTCGACCGTCGAGACCGCCGACGCCGTCGTGCGCGACCGTTGCTCCCGGCTGGTCGACGCGCTCACCGCCCGCGGCGCGGAGGTGCCGCGGGGGTTGGAGCTGCTGTGGCAGGCCACCGACGCCGTCGTCGGCGACGGGAACTGGAAGGCGCGGGTCCTCAAGCCGTCGACGACGTTCGCGATCGAGCGGGTGTCGGTGGAGCGGATGCGCAAGTGGTCGGGCGGGGAGAAGGTGACGATCTCGCTGCTGCTGTTCTGCATGGTCGCCAAACTGCGGGCCACCAGCCGTGGCCGCGACGTGCCGGGGCTGGGCGCCCTGCCGTTGGACAACCCGCTCGGCAAGGCCAACTACGTCGTGTTCCTCGACCTGCAACGCAAGGTCGCCGCCGCCAACGGCGTGCAGCTGATCTTCCTGACCGGTGTCGGCGACCTGAAGGCCGTCGGCCGTTTCCCGAACATCATCCGGATGCGCAACGTCGCGGGCCGGGGGCGGCAGTACGTGCGGCAGGAGGAGCGCATCCTCGCGGGCGACGACCCGGCCGGCGTCGTCGACACCACCCGGATCTGGCGGGAGGACCCGGTCCTCACGCTGCCGCTGGGATGAGGGGCCGCATGACCACCGTCGAGGAGGACGAGTCCCCGGAGCTGTCGCCGCTCGCCGCCAGGCTCGCCGGCGTCGTGGCCGCGTCGCGCACCGGCCGCATCGGGATCGAGGTCCTGCGCGGCGCCGCCCACGAGGCCGACCCGAGCCTCGCGGGTGCGCCGGACGGCCGCGCCCGGCTGCGCGAGCTGTGCGACGAGCTCGCCGGTGCGGGCGTCGTCCGGCTGCCGCGGGTCGGCGGCACCGGCTGGGACGCGCTGCCGCGCCCGGCGTTGCCGCGGTTCGTCACCCGGGTCGGCCGGCCCGGTCTCGTGCTCGACCCGCCGGACGTGCGACCGGCCACCGCGACCGCCTGGCACGCGCAGCTGCGCTGGGTGCCGGCGTTCCTGCGCGACGAGGACCCGTCCGATGCCGAACGTGCCCTGCTCGACGGCGTCCAGCGGCTGCTCGCCGACGGCGGCCCGCGCGACGTCGTCGCGGTGCAGGAGCGGTCGCTGCGGCTGACCGGAGACGAGCAGGCCCTCGACGCGCTGCGGCGTGGCCGGCTCTTCCGGCCCGGCCGGCTCACCCCCGAGCTGCTCGGCATCCGCCGCGCCCGCTGGGAGCCCATCACGCGCACCGTCGGGGACGGCAGGATCACGCTCCTCGTCGAGAACGTCGCGACCTGGGAGTCGCTGGCCGACGCGCTGCCCGCCGACGGCGCGGTCGGCCGCGTGGTGTGGGGGATGGGCAACCAGCTGTCGACGGTCCTCACCGCCCTGGCCGACGGGCCCGGCCACCCGGGCGAGCTGTCGTACTTCGGCGACCTCGACGTCGGCGGGCTGGAGATCGCCCGGCGCGGCGCCGAGACCGCGGAGACGCTCGGGTTGGCGCCGCTGCGGGCGTCGACGCTCTACACCTGGTTGCTCGACGAGGGTGTGCCCCAGCCGGGCAGCCTGCCCGTCGGCGACGTCGCCGAGCTCACCGCATGGCTGCCGCCGGTGCTGCACGAGCCCGTGGCGGAGCTGCTCGGGGCGGGCGAGCGGCTGGCCCAGGAGTGGCTCGGCCGTGAGCTGCTGGCCGAGGCCGACGACCTGCGCGACCTGCGCTGAGGACGCTCGTCGTCAGCCGACGGCGGCCCGGAACGCCGCCAGCACGTCGTCGGAGAACAGCACGAACCGGGTCTCGCGCACCGCGGACTCGGTGGCGCGCACCGTCTCCACCGCGGCGAGGGCGGCGTCGTCGAGCGGCCAGCCGTAGATACCCGCCGACACCGCGGGGAACGCGACCGTGGCCGCGCCCAGCTCGTCGGCGACCCGCAGCGACTCCCGGTAGCACGACTCCAGCAGGTGCCGGCGGCTCCGCCGCTTCGCGTACACCGGTCCGACGGTGTGGATCACCCAGCGGGCCGGCAGGTTCCCGGCGGTGGTGGCGACGGCCTGCCCCGTCGGCAGCCCGTCGGGATACCGGGTGGCCCGCAACTGGCGGCACTCGGCGAGGATCGCGGGCCCGCCGCGGCGGTGGATGGCGCCGTCGACACCGCCCCCGCCCAGCAGTGACGAGTTCGCCGCGTTGACGACGGCGTCGACCTCGGCCTCGGTGATGTCGCCACGGACGAGCACGATCTCGGGCATGTCATCTCCTGTGAGCGGCGATGGTCGCTACGGCAGTCGCTATGGCGACTATCGCCACTCACGACCTCGTTCGCAGCGCCGCAAGCAGCGGGATCGCCGCGATCTTCTCCTCGGTGAGCGCGTCCCAGTCGATGTGACCGGTCGGGCGGTCGTGCCGGTGCCGCCGGCAGTCGATCACCCGGTCCGCGGTGACGATCAGGTCGACGGGCGCGTCGTGCGAGGTCGTCGGGATCGCACCGGCCGGGCGGACCTGCAGCTCGTGCACCGTCGTCACGACGACCGTGTCCGGCGCGATCAGTCCCGCGGCGCTCGCCAGCGCGAACTCCAGGTCGGCGAACCCGCCGCCCTTGCCCAACCGGGCGCCGTCCTCGCCGACCGCCACGCACCCGGTGACCACGAGGTCCACCGGCTCCAGGTCGGCGACGGCGACGCGGCGGGCCGAGCGCATCGCGTTCTTGATGGAGACGGCGCGCCGCGGCGGGTCGGCGAGGTGGTCGGGGTCGAGCAGGAAGAAGGGGTCCTCCTCGGCCAGCCGCGGCACGGCCATGTAGACGGTCTTGCCGTCCTCCAGCGCCCGCTGCCGGACCGGGAGCTGCGCGGAGTCGGGGTTGGACTTCACCCGCTGCGCGGCGGCCCACTCCGGCAGCTCGCGCAGGCGCTGCGCGGCGGCCTCGGCGCCGACGAAGTTGGAGATGCGGTTGCGCGCCCCGGGGAAGCGGGCGACCCCGGCCTCGGTCAGCGACGACCACACCTCGTCGCGCAGCGCGGCCTTGGCCGCCAACACCTCCGGGTCGCCACCCGCGTCGTGGTCGTGCCGACGTGCCATGCGCAGCACCGTAGCGGTGCCCTCCCGCGGGAACGAACGGCCCGGTCGCGCAACTCAGTTGCGCGACCGGGCCGTTCGTTCGCGTCGGGTGCTCACGCGGGTTCGGTGAGGACGACGACGAGGGTGCGGGGGCCGTGCACGCCCTCGACGCGCTGCAGCTCGATGTCCGAGGTCGCCGACGGGCCGCTGACCAGGGTGATCGGGCGGGCCGGCGAGAGCGCGGCGACCAGCTCCGGCACCGAGCCGACGACCTGGTCGGCGCGGACCACGCACACGTGGACGTCGGGCACGAGGGTGATCGCGCGGCGGCCCTGTGCCGGGCCGCCGTCGAGGGCGATGGTCCCGGTCTCCGCGCACGCCACCGCGCACCCGGTGACGACGGCGGCGAAGCCGTCGAGGTCGCCCGGGCCGAACCCGGGGGAGTCGCGGGTGCCGTCGAGCTCCCAGGGCGCGTCGGGTGGCAGGAGCACCGGTCGGTACCCGGCGACGGCCTGCGCGAGCGCGTCGTCGACGCCGTCGGAGGGGACCCGGACGACGGTGGCCCTGTAGTCGACGAGCCGGTCGGTGAGCAGGTCGAGCAGCTCCGGGCTGCCGGGGGCGTGCGGGCTGCGGCGCTCGTAGTCGCGGGGGACCGGCGTCTCCCGCGCCTGCGCCGCTGTGTTCGCCGCCCGGATCCGGCCGAGGATCTCGTTGCGCGCGTTCATCCGCGTTCCCTCGCCCACCACTCGCGGAACGTCTCAGCGGGTGGCCTCGGGGCGTCGCGGCCCGCGGTCCAGGCCGACAGCGGCGGTGGCAGCGTCGTCAGCTGTCCCGACCGCCGCCCGAACACCCGCCCCAGCCGCGACGCCTTCTCCGCCGCGGCGAACCGGCGCGGGTCGGCCATGGTCCATGCGGCCGCGGCCATCGCGACGGCCTCCGCGCTCGGCACCCGCGACGCCTCCCGGCGGGCCTCGACGTGCTGGGCGCGCAGCCGCACGAGCAGCGACGGGATGTCGATGCGGACGGGGCAGACCTCGTAGCACGCCCCGCACAGCGACGACGCGAACGGCAGCGACGCGTTGTCCTCCACGCCCGTGAGCTGCGGCGACAGCACGGCGCCGATCGGCCCCGGGTACACCGAGCCGTAGGCGTGCCCGCCGGTGCGCTCGTAGACCGGGCAGACGTTGAGGCACGCCGAGCACTTGATGCAGTGCAGCGCGGCCCGGCCGACGTCGTCGGCGAGGGTGGCGGTGCGGCCGTTGTCGAGCAGGACGAGATGGACCTCGGCCGGCCCGTCGCCGGGGGTGACACCCGTCCACACCGAGGTGTAGGGGTTCATCCGCTCGCCGGTGGAGCTGCGGGGCAGCAGTTGCAGGAACACCTCCAGGTCGGCCCAGCTCGGCACGACCTTCTCGATGCCCATCACCGTGATCAGGGTGCGGGGCAGCGTGAGGCACATGCGGCCGTTGCCCTCGGACTCGACGACGAGCAGCGACCCGGTCTCCGCGACGCCGAAGTTGGCCCCGGAGATCGCGACCTCGGCGCGCAGGAAACGTTCCCGCAGGTAGGAGCGGGCGGCCATGGCGAGGCGGCGGGGTTCGTCGGTGAGCGCGGGGTCGACGCCCGGCATCTCGCGCAGGAAGATCTCGCGGATCTCGGCGCGGTTGCGGTGGATGGCCGGCACCAGGATGTGCGACGGCAGGTCGCCGCCCAGCTGGACGATCAGCTCCGCGAGGTCGGTCTCCTGGGTGTCGACGCCCGCGGCCGCCAGCGCCTCGTTGAGCCCGATCTCCTGCGTCGCCATCGACTTGACCTTGACGACCTCGCGGCTGCCCGTCGCCGCGACGAGCCGGGTGACGATCGCGTTGGCCTCCTCGGCGTCGCGGGCCCAGTGGACGGCTCCGCCGCGGCGGGTGACCTCGGCCTCGAGCCGTTCGAGGTGCTCGTCGAGCCGGGCCATCGTCGCGGCCTTGATCGCCTCGCCCGCGGCGCGCAGCTCCTCCCAGTCGGCGCGCTCGGCCACGACCGCGGCGCGCTTCGCGCGGATCGTCGACGTCGCGTGCCCGAGGTTGCGCCGCAGCTGGGAGTCGGCGAGGGCGTCGCGGGCGGCGGCGGGGAAGCTCCGCTCGCCGCGCAGGTGCCCGACCCCGCGCGGGGCGAACCGGGGGAGTCCCAGGTCCGTGCTCATTCGACGCTCGCCAGGATCTCGGCGAGGTGCACCGTGCGGGTGCCGGTGCGCAGCCGCGACAGACCGCCGCCGATGTGCATCAGGCACGAGCTGTCACCCGCGCTGACCGCCTCCGCGCCCGTCGAGAGGACGTGAGACATCTTGTCGGCCAGCATCGCCGTCGAGGTGTCGGCGTTCTTCACCGCGAACGTCCCGCCGAACCCGCAGCACTGGTCGGCCCCCGGCAGCTCCAGCAGCGTCATGCCGCGGACGTTGCGCAGCAGCCGCAGCGGCCGGTCGCCGACGTGCAGCATCCGCAGCGAGTGGCAGGTCGGGTGGTAGGTGACGCGGTGCGGGTAGTAGGCGCCGACGTCCTCGACGTGCAGCACGTCGACGAGCAGCTCCGACAGCTCGTACGTCCGGGCGGCGACCGCCTCGGCGCGGGCGGCGAGCGCGCCGTCACCGCCGGCGCGGGCGACGTCGGCGTGCTGGTGGCGCACCGAGCCGACGCACGAGCCCGAGGGCGCGACGATCGCGTCGTAGGGCTCGAACGTCTCGACGTGGTGGCGCACCAGCCCGAGCGCCTCCCGCCGGTAGCCGGTGTTGACGTGCATCTGGCCGCAGCAGGTCTGCTCGGCGGGGAACGCGACCTCGTGGCCGAGCCGTTCGAGCAGGCGCACGACGGCCTTGCCGACCTCGGGGAACAGGGCGTCGGACAGGCAGGTGACGAACAGCGCGATCTTCATGGTGGGCGACCTCCGGGACGCGGTCGGCGGCCAGCGTAGCGCGTGTGGTCAGACCACACCGGATAGGCTGGGCCGCATGCGTACCCACCAGGTCGTCCTCGCCCACATCGAGGACGACCTCGCCGCCGGGCGGATCCGCCTCGGCGACCGGCTGCCCGGGGAGCGGGCGCTCGCCGAGCGCCTCGGGGTGTCGCGGCCCTCGGTGCGGGAGGCGATCAAGATCCTCGAGGCGCTCGGCGTCATCCGGACCGCCACGGGCTCGGGGCCGGAGGCGGGCGCGACCGTCGTCGCCGACCCGGCGGCGGGACTCGGCGCCGCGCTGCGGCTGCACGTCGCGACCGACCACGTCCCGGTCGGCGACGTCGTCGACCTGCGGTTGCTCGTCGAAGGGGCGGCCGTGCGCAGCGCCGCGGCCCGACCCGCCGCCGACGGCCTCGACCGGGCCACGACCCTGCTCGACGCCATGGACGCGCCGGGCATCGACGTCGCGACGTTCCTCGACCTCGACGGCGCCTTCCACGTCGCGCTCGCGGAGATGTCAGGCAACGTCCTGCACGCCGCGGTGCTGGCCGGGATCCGCGGGGCGGTGCGCGCGTACATCGGGCAGGGTGCCGCCCGCGCCGCCGACTGGCCCACGCTCGCCGACCGGTTGCGCGCCGAGCACCGGGCGATCCTGCGCGCCGTCCGCGAGGGCCGGGCCGACGACGCGGAGGCCGCCGTCCGCCGGCACATCGAGGACTTCCACCGCGACACCGACGGCGGCTGACGACGCCGGTACCCCCGGGCAGGGCGCCGGCCGGTGTCAGGCCGTGGCGGGCGGCAGGAGTCCGCGGTCGATCATCGCCCGGAACGCGTCGTGGAAGCTGTCCTCGGTGTGCATCGCCTCGCCGAACCCCGCCTGGCAGAGCTTCACCGTGCTCGTGAACGCGCGCGGTCCCGCCGGAGCACCGTAGGCGACGCTGAAGGCGGCGTGGTGGTCGGCGCTGCCGACGAACTCGGCCGGTGTCAACGGCCGCAGGCCGTGGCGGGCGACGACCGCGTCCCACGTCGCGGCCCGCTCCCGCAGGTACCGGACGAGGCTGACGGGCTCGTCGGGACCGACCTCGACGCCGGTGCCGTCCACTCACAGGGGCTCCGTTCCGCGCGGGACGCTCGGCGTTCGGGTTTGCCCCCGGTCGGCCCGAACGCCAGGGGAACGCGCCGTTCCTAGCGTCGGTGGCGAACCGATCGACCACGAGGTCGACGGCACCGCACCCGCCGGGTCCCGGACCGCGGCGGCCACCGACAGGAGCCCCGCCGTGCACACCGGATCGCGATCCCTGCGTGCCGCCGCCCCGCAGGTCCCGCTGCGGCCGGTCCCGCTGCGGCCGGTCGTGCTGCGCGCGGCGGCCGACGCCGTCCCGGTCGTCGCCGCCTACGTCCCGTTCGGGCTGACGCTCGGCGCCACCCTGGCCGCCTCCGGCATCTCGCCGCTCGTGGCCTGGTCGTCGTCACCGCTGCTGTTCGGCGGCGCCGCCCAGCTGCTCGCGGTGCAGCTGCTCGGCGCCGGCGCGAACGTCGCGGTGGTCGTGCTGGGTGCCCTCGTCGTCAACTCCCGGATGCTGCTCTACAGCGCATCGCTGGCCCAGCACGCGTCGGGCTGGTCGCGACGCGCCCGCTGGGGCGGCGCCTACCTGCTGGCCGACCCCGTCTACGCGCTGGCCATCGGCCGGTTCACCAAGCCGGACGGCGGCGGCGACGCCCGGCTGCGGCTCGCCTACTACCTGGGCGTCGGCGCGACGCTGTGGACCGCGTGGATGGCCATCACCGCATCCGGGACGCTGCTCGCGGGGGTGCTGCCCGACGGTCTGCGCCTCGACGTCGCCGCACCGCTGACGTTCCTGCTGCTCGTCCTCCCGATGCTGACCTCACGCCCGGCGTGGGCGGCCGCCGCGACGGGCGGGCTGGTCGCGGTCGCCGCCTCCGGGCTCCCGCTGGGCCTGGGGCTGCTGGTCGGTGCCGCGGCCGGGATCGCCGCCGGCGCGCTGGTGGGAGGCCGTCGTGGCTGACCTGCTGGTGCTCGTCGCGATCGGCGTCGGCACGTACCTGATGCGCGCGGCCTTCCTCGCCACCGCGGGGGCACGCCCGCCCGCCGTGGTCACACGGCTGCTGCAGTACGTCGGACCCGCGGTGCTGGCGGCGATCGCGCTGCCCGCACTCGTCGCGCCGCACGGGCGCGTCACGTCCGCCGAGACGGTGCCGGCCCTGCTGGCCGCCGTCGTCGCCGGGGTGCTCTGGCGGCTCACCCGCAGCCTCCCGCTCGCCCTGTTCGGCGGGCTCGCCGCGGCCTGGGGCGTCACCTGGTTGCTGACCTGACCTGACCCGACCGACCCGACACACCGGATCGACCGACACACCCGACCCGTCCCGACCGAACCGATGACTCCTCGGGGGGAGACGTCATGATCGAGATTCGCGCATTGCGCCACGGAGAGTTCGACGTACTCGACGCCGTGTTCGACGGCCTGTCCGCGGAGAGCCGCTACCGGCGCTTCCACGCGC
>Ga0182736_1003339_pt1 | contig 10918 bp, 10 predicted proteins | sample eDN5th30CKraftBY_FD_128882 | JGI IMG/M metagenome (GOLD analysis project Ga0182736, IMG submission 128882) | Enriched backyard soil microbial communities from Emeryville, California, USA - eDNA 5th pass 30_C Kraft BY (version 2) (version 2) | ecosystem: Environmental > Terrestrial > Soil >...
CGCGAGTTCGATCAACTGCAGGTTCGCGGAGATGATCTGCAAGACGTTGTTGAAGTCGTGCGCGACGCCGCCCGTCAGATTGCCGATGGCTTCCAGCTTCTGCACCTGACGAAACCGCTCCTCGGCCTCGACGCGCGCCGTGACCGCTTCCGCGACGCGTTCTTCCAGCGTCTGCATGAGTTTGAGCAGCTTGTCTTCGGCAAGTACCTTGCGAGTCGTTTCGACGACGACGGCAATCACGCCTGCCGGATGACCGTCGTCTTCTGCAACAGGACTGTAGTGCAGATCCATCCACACGTCTTCGGGCCGGCCATTGCGATGCAGCGTGAGACGCTTGTCGGCGTAGGACAGCGTTGCGCCGGACAAACAGGTGTCCACGACGTTGCGATTGAACGCGGCGATCTCGGGCCAGCCGTCTTCGACAGGCTTGCCGAGCAGAAACGGATGACGTCCACCGGCGAAGCCCGCATAGGCGTCGTTGTAGATCATCGTGCCGCGCCGGCCCCAGAGCATGACGAGCGGCACAGGCGAAGCAAGCAGAAGTTGCACGGCTGCCCGCAGACTCTTCGACCATCGACCGATCGGGCCCATGGCCGTGTCCGACCAGTCGAAGCTGGCGATGCGCGAAGCCATCTCGCCGCGCCAGCCTTCACAGTCGAAGGATTGCTCGGGCCAAACCGTTTCGGCGTTCATAGAGTTGAAGGGAAAGTTGATGTGCCGCCGTCTTCGTAAAAAGCGGCAGGAGCTTGGTTTGGATCAAAGGCTACATCTTAGTCCACGCATCGGCCTGCACTCCATACTGGACGCTGCTTTGCGAGGAGTGGGCGACCTGAAGGCTCGCATATCGAACACGAAAGGCCACCGTTTCGGACAGGTGAAGCACATGTTTCAAGGTAAAGTCATCGCCGTCGACATGATCGGGAGGCGCGCATGAACGGCAAGCGCATCGTCGCGGCGTTGCTCGTGTTGCTCTTTTGGACGGCTCGTGTGTACGCGCAAGAGCCTTCGCTTACGGATGAACAGATGCTCGGCGTCGTCTTCGTCGCCAATCAGGCCGAGATCGCGGCGGCCAATCTCGCGTTGCGCAAGACGCGCTCCAACAGCCTGCAGGTCTACGCGAAACGGATCGTGTCGGAACACGCGCAGGTCAATCAGGAGATCATGACGCTGACGCAGCGCTTCGGCACGGAGCCGCAACGCAGCGCGACGAGCGACGCATTGACGAAGCAAAGCAACAGCGAGATCGCCGAGCTCGATGAAACCAGCACCTACGACTTCGACGAAGCGTATCTCGAACACGAGATCGTCTCGTTGCAGAAGCTGGTGCGTACCGTCGAAGGCTATATCCGCACGGCGCGCAGCTCGGACGCGCGAACCTTGCTGATCCGCTCGCGTCCTTCATTCATCTTTCATCTCGATCAGGCGCAAAGGCTGCAAATCACCATAGGCAGTCCGGGCCTCATCCGCTGATGTCGCTCACGAATAAAAACAGGAGAAATGCATGAATGCATCGGAACGTATCGACGAACTGATCGCGGGCATCGCGGATTGGCGCGGCGAGACCTTCGCCAATGTGCGCAAGATCATCCTCGCAGCGGACGAAGGGATCGTCGAGGAGTGGAAGTACATGGGCAGCCCGGTCTGGTATCGCGACGGCATGATCGCGGTGGTCAACGCGCACAAGGACAAAGTGAAGCTCACCTTCGCGCACGGGGCGAGCCTGCCGGACCCCGACAAGCTCTTCAATGCGAGCCTCGAAGGCAACGCGCGGCGTGCAATCGATTTTTTCGAAGGCGACAAGATCGATGCACACGCGCTTAAGAATCTCGTGCGCGCGGCGATCTCGTTGAATCAGACGAAAGCGAAGAAGAAAGCGGCTGGTTAAGCTGCGCGCGTCTATGCGCCGATGAAGGCGGCGATGTCGACCGCATCCGCATTAACGAATCCAGTCCAGGCCATGCGCGTCTGGCGCGGCTCGGGCAGATCGAGACTGTCGTTTTTGGACTTAAGATTTCCAATTGATTCTTTACAAAGACAAAACATCTTGTCACAATGCGGACGCAAATAATAACGATTCGCATTCACACGCAATGGACCTCCAAAAGAAATGAGCATGAAGACAGGAACGACGAGCCCGGTCGCGATGCGGCCTTTGAAACTGGCCGCCTTGCTGCTGTTCGCGGCAGCGCCGCTCGCCCACGCACAGTCCGCGGATGCGCCGTCGGGTGCATCGGCGGCTGCGGCGTCGAACGCGCCGGCCGAAAGCACGCTGCCCGCGGTGAAGGTCACGGCGCAGAACGCCGATGAACCGTATGGTCCGACGAAAGGCTACGTCGCGAAAGAATCGACGGCGCTCAAGACGGGCACGTCGCTCCTCGAGACACCGCAGTCCGTCTCGGTCGTCACGCGCGAGCAGATGGATCAGCAGAACGCGCAGACGCTCAATGCGGCCGTGCGCTATGTGTCGGGTGTGACGCCCGAAACGCGCGGCGGCATCGCGACGCGTTACGACATGCTCAAAGTGCGCGGCTTCGACGCCGACAAGTACTGGAACGGTCTCAAGCTGCTCGACAACGGCTGGTACGCGGTGCCGCAGATCGATCCGTATTTGATGGAGCGCGTCGAAGTGCTGAAGGGCCCGGTCTCGGTGCTGTACGGTCAGGCGGCGGCGGGCGGCCTGCTGGATCAGGAAAGCAAGATGCCGACGGTCGTGCCGCTGCATGAAGTGGGCATCGAGTTCGGCAACTACGCGCACAAGTCGGCCAAGTTCGATTTCTCCGGGCCGATCGCGGGCGACGATCGCTATCTGTACCGCATCACCGGCATCGCGCGTTCGGAAGACGGGCAAGTGCAATCGACGTACAACAAGCGCATCGCGATCGCGCCGTCGTTCACGTGGCGTCCGGACAACAAGACTTCGCTCACGCTGTACGGCCTCTATCAGCACGATCCGGACAGCACGTCCTACGGCAGCGTGCCGCCGCAAGGCACGGTGCTCTACAACCCGAACGGCAAGCTGCCGAGCGACTTCTACGACGGCGATCACAACTTCGAGAGCTTCAATCGCGTGCAGGAAGCGATCGGCTACAAGTTCGACCGCAAGCTCAACAACGCGTGGTCGTTCCGCTCGAACGGACGTCTGCTGCATCTCGCGCAGGACTACAAGAGCGTCTATGCGAGCGCGCTTGAAGACGACTTGCGCACGCTCGATCGCGGCACGGCTGCGTCGAAGGACAACCTGAACACGATTCAGCTCGACAATCAGCTCGAAGGCAACGTCTCGACCGGCCCGATCGACCATACGCTGCTGTTCGGCTTCGATTACCAGCACTATGCGAGCAACTTCGATGCGGGCTTCGGCACCGCGCCGTCGCTCGACATGTTCGCGCCGAACTACAACCAGGCGATCACGCCGCCGGACCGCTATCACCAGATCCTGAGCGGCACGCAATACGGCGTGTATGCGCAGGATCAGGCGCGCTGGGGCAACGTGATTCTCACGCTCGGCGGACGCGAGGACTGGGCGAGCAGCGATTCGAACAACACGACGTACGGCGTCGTGTCGCATCAGTTCGATCGCGCGTTCACGGGGCGCGCGGGCCTCACGTATGTGTTCGATAACGGCATCGCGCCGTATGTCAGCTACACCGAATCGTTCACGCCGCAAGCGGGCACGGACATCAACGGTCAGCAGTTCTCGCCGGAGAAGGGACGTCAGTATGAAGTCGGCGTGAAGTTCCAGCCGAAGGGCTACAACGCGTTCTTCTCGGCCGCGCTGTTCGACCTGACGCGCAAGAATCTGCTGACGGTCAATGCGGACAACCCGAACTTCCAATCGGCGGTCGGCGAAGCGCGCTCGCTCGGCGTCGAACTCGAAGCGAAGGCGAGCCTCACGGATTCGTTGAACGTCACGGCGAGCTACACGTATCTCAGCACGAAGTACACGAAGGACAACAGCGGTCTCGAAGGCAAGTTCCTGCCCGCGATTCCGCAGAATCAGGCTTCGTTGTGGGCGTATTACACGGTCAATCGCGGACCGCTCGCCGGTCTCTCGATGGGCGCGGGCGGACGCTACACCGGCACGACGTATAGCAGCGACAACAGCTTCAAGGTGTCGAGCTTCTTCCTCGTCGATGCCACGCTGAACTACGATCTCGGCCGCGCCATGCCGCAGTTCAAGGGCGTCGAGCTGTATGTGAACGCGCAGAACCTTTTCAACAAGGAATACGTCGCGTCGTGCTACTACGGCAGCTGGTGTGCGTTCGGTTACGGACGTCAGGTGTTCGCCGGCATGAACTATCACTGGTAAGCATGTTGCACCGCACTGCGTCTTTCGAACGGCGCAGTGCATCGAATCGTCGTGAGCGCCGCCCTGGCGCTTATCGCGAACGAAGCTATCCGTATCGGGATTTCTTCGTTCGCGTGTGAGGAAGCGGCTAGTACATTGATCGCTCGCCGCTCATCCACGATATCCCCGCATGATCCCGACGACTTCATTGCATCGCCTCTTCGCCATGCTCGCGTTGATGGCGGCATGTGCTTTACCGATGCATCGCGCGCACGCCGAAGGCAAGGTGAAGATCGTCGATCAATATGGCATCGGCTCGTTGCTGCTCAAGGTCGCGAAGGACCAGAAGCTCATCGAGAAGGCCGGCGCGCGCGCGGGCCTCGATATCGACGTGCAGTGGAACACGCTTTCCGGCGGCGCGGCCGTGAACGAAGCGCTGCTCTCGGGCGCGGCGGATATCGCGACTATCGGCATCGGGCCGTTGATGACGATCTGGGATCGCACGCGCGGGCATCAGGATTTTCGGGCCATTGCGGCGCAAAGCGCGGTGCCGGTGTATCTCGTGACGAACGATCCGCGCATTCGCAGCATCAGGGATATTGGCGAGAAGGATCGCATCGCGGTGGTGTCCGTCGCAGTGTCGCAGCAGGGACGTCTGCTGCAAATGGCGTCGGCCAGGGCGTTCGGCGATGCCGAGTATGCGCGGCTCGACCGTTTCGAAGTCAACATGCCGCACGCCGATGCGACGACCGCGATGTTACGGGCAACTCGGTCGTCAATCTGCATTTCTCCAACGCGCCCTATCAGTATCAGGAACTCGAAGATCCGAAGATCCACAAGGTCACGAGTTCCACCGAAATCCTCGGCGGACCGTCGACGGGCAGTGTTGTCGTGACTTCCGACAAATGGCGCAAGGACAATCCGAAGACCTATGCCGCCGTGCGCGCGGCGCTCGACGATGCGGCGAAGCTCGTCGAGAAGGACAAGGCTCAAGCGGCGGCCATCTATATTCGTCAGGACGGGTCGAAGCTCTCGCCTGCGTTCGTCGAGCGCATTCTCAGCGACAAGGAAGCGAGCTTCGCGACGACGCCGCAAAACACGCTGCAACTGGGCACATTCCTGCATAAGGTCGGCGTGATTCGTCACGAGCCGAAATCATGGCGCGACTATTTCTTCGCTGACGATTCGAGCGCGCAAGGCAGTTGACACGTCTTTCATTTATCCATCATCGAAAGGAATCCGAAATGAATGCAGTGGCCACCGGGAATGAAACGGAAGTGACTGTCAGCCCGCTGTCGGCGCATATCGGCGCGGAGATCGGCGGCGTCGACCTTACGCGTCCCTTGTCTTCCGCACAGGTCGAAGCAATTCGCGCCGCGTTGCTCAAATGGCGCGTGGTCTTCTTCCGCGAGCAGTTCCTGAGCCACGAACAACACATCGCGTTCTCGGCGCACTTCGGCGAGCTCACGGTGGGGCATCCGGTGTTCGGCCACGTCGACGGGCATCCGGAGATTTACTCGATTTCGAAGTTTCGCAAGGCCACGCGCTTCGAAGGGCAATCGGTGCTGCGTCCGTGGACGGGCTGGCATACGGATGTGACTGCCGCGGTGAATCCGCCGTTCGCATCGATCCTGCGCGGCGTCACGATTCCGCCCTATGGCGGCGATACGCAATGGACCAATCTCGTGATCGCATACGAGAAGCTGTCTGCGCCGCTGCGCGCGTTCGTCGATGGGCTGCGCGGCGTGCATCGTTTCGCGCCGCCGCAAGGCGCAAGCGGCACCGATGCGTTCACGAAGGCCGTGACGGATCACACGCTCGTCGCCGAGCATCCGTTGGTGCGCGTGCATCCCGAGACCGGCGAACGCGCGCTGTATGTCAGTCCGGGTTTTCTCAAGCACATCGCGGGGCTCGCGCCGCGCGAAAGTCAGGTGTTGCTCGAACTGCTATGGGAGCATGTGACGCGGCCGGAATTCACGGTGAGATTCAAGTGGGAGCCGGGCAGCATCGCGTTCTGGGACAACCGCACGACCGCGCATCTCGCGCCGACGGATATCTTCGATCTCGACTTCGATCGCCAGTTGTATCGCACGACGCTCGTCGGCGATGTGCCCGTGGGGCCGGACGGGCAGAAGTCGGTGGCGATCGAAGGCACGCCCGTTGGCGCGGCGGCTGCGGTCGCGTTGAACTGATCGGCGTTCAACCTGATTCGCTACGCGTCACGAAGATCAATATCAGAAGAAACGTGATGAAGAAGCGAAACGCGCTTTCGGTGCCGTTCCATTGCTGCGATTGCCACATGCCGAACCATTCGCCGCCGATCGACATGAAGCAGACTTGCCAGGTGAGATAGCCGAGCGTGAGGCCCGCGATCGCCCAGCGTTTGGCTCGCGCGAAGGCCGCGCTCTCCTGGCGCAGTGCGCGGGCCATCGCGATGACGCCTGTCCAGCAAAGAAGCGCGGTGAGCGTTTCGAGAAAAATGATCGCGTCATAGCCGAGATGCTGAAGCACCGGCGACGTGATCGCGCGATACATGTTCGCGTTGCCGGGAAACGTCGTGTCCATTCGCATGACGTGCTCGACGAACTGCAGGTTGCTGCCGTAGTCCGTCAGATTGCCAAAGCTGACGAGCGACGCGAGCAGGGCCATCGAAGCCACGACGAGAAGTTTCGCGAGGCGTTCGGTCATCTTCATCTTCATTCTCCAGCAGCGTTGGGAACGTGATTGTGCAAGAGAAGAATGAGATGAGCTTGATTTCTCGCTGCAACTAACTGTCTCGTTGCGCCAGCGCCTTTCTGCACGAAACGATCGTCGGATGAATGTACGACGCCGACCCGTATAATCGCGGCCTCGCACACGTTTGCGCGTCCATTGCGGCACGCGCGACGACTCGTTTATCAACATCCCGAACCCCTGTCTCAGACAGGCCGAAGCAAGAAAGGAACGCCCAAGCGTGGAAAGTCTCTTCCAATCCGTGAATGCATTGTTTGCCTGCATTGCGCCCGTCTCGGATTTCTTGTGGGATTTCCCCACGAATTTCAAGGCTTATTCACAAATCCCCGTGCTCGGGCAGTTTTCGTTCGCGATCCTTTTGCTTGTCGGCGTGGGCATTCACTTCACGATCCGCACGCGCTTCATCCAGACGATGAACGTCGGCAAGATCGTTCGCATGATGCTGCGCAGGCAGTCGTCGAAAACCGGCGTCAGCGCGCTTGCGTCGTTCATGCTCGGGCTCGCGATGCGTGCCGGGCCCGGCAATATCGTCGGCATTACGGGCGCGATTTCCGTCGGCGGACCGGGCGCGTTGTTCTGGATGTGGGTGGCCGCGTTCTTCGGCATGGCGACCGCGTTCATGGAATCGACGCTCGCGCAGCTCTTCAAGGAGAAAAAGCACGACGAGTTCGTCGGCGGCTTGCCGTTCTATGGGCGGCGCATTCTCGGCGACAAGCGCTTCGTCGGCACGTTGCTGTCGCTCGTATTCATCGTCTATGCGCTTTTCAATGTGCCGCCGCAAACGTTCAACGTGTTCACCGCGATTGGCACCATCGCCGATACGGTGACCGGCACGCATCTCGGGCGTCAGTCGACGGTGTATTACGTCATCGCGGCGGTGCTCATCGCAGCGTGCTCGTTCATCATCATGGGCGGCATTCGCCGCGTGACCGCTTATACCGATGTGCTCGTGCCGATCAAGGCGACGCTCTTCTGTCTGATGTCGCTCGTCATCATCGTCATCAATCTGCCGCTGATTCCCTACTTCTTTCATGAGGTGATCGTCGGTGCATTCGCGCCGCATGCGCTCTTCGGCGGCGCGATCGGCACGGCGCTCGCTCAAGGCGTCAAGCGCGGGCTGATGTCGAACGAAGCGGGGCAGGGCACCATCACGATGGCCGGGGCGATCGCCGACAACGATCACCCTTGCGAACAGGGCTTCGTGCAGAGCCTCGGCGTGTTCTTCGACACGATGGTCATCTGCACGATGACCGGCTTCATCGTCGTGATGGCGCACGTATGGACCGGCACGGTGGACGGTCAGGCGTGGGAGTCGGTCAGGGCATCGAAGATCACGGTCTATCTCGCATCGGTCGAAACGCTCGTGCCGGTTTCGGTCGCGCATGTCGTCAAGATCGTGATGTGCGTGTGCTACGGCCTCTTTGCGTTCACGACGTTGCTCGGCATGATTTCGTTCGCCGAAATCTCGGCCAACTTCATTTCACGAAGCAGAGGTTTCATCATCGGCATTCGCGTCGTCGGCTCGCTCGTGTTCGTGCCGTTCGGCGCGCTCACCGTGCTTGCGGGACTCGAATTGCCTAACCTGTGGGCGCTTTCCGATCTGATGAACATCGTGATGGTGCTGCTCAACGTGCCGATTCTGCTGATCGGGCAACGTCTCGTGTACAAGGCGCTCGCGCACTACCGCTCGACGCGCGGCGGACCGTTCGTGTCGGAGGACATCGGCGTGCGAACCGAGTATTGGTCCGCGAAGCGCGGTGTCGTCAGGCAAACGGAAGAACTTCGCGAGCGCGTCGACAGTTAAGAGCCGAAGAAGTCCACCGCGCCGGTGCCGAGGTTGTACATCGCGCCGGCTATCTTGATGGCGTGCTGATTCTCCATGTCGCTCAGCACGGCGCTTTCCTGGCGAATCTGCGCGATGGTCGACTCGACGTTCTTGCGCGCCACCATGTCGACGAACGTGTAATTGGTCGCCGTGCGCTCGCCGTCGTACTTCGTGGCTTCCACGGCGGGTTTGATGCGCGCGAGCAACGCCGTGAGATGACCTAGTTCGGCATTGGCGATCGCGCCTTTGATCGCGCCGCAAGACGTATGTCCCATCACCAGCACGACTTTCGCGCCCATCAGCTTGCACGCGAATTCCATGCTGCCGAGAATGTCGTCGTTTTCGATGTTCCCCGCGACGCGGCAGTTGAAGATATCGCCGATGCCCAGATCCATGATTACCTCGGCGGGCGCTCGCGAATCGATGCAACTGAGCAGCACGGCCGCGGGATATTGTCCCTTTGCGCTCGTCTTTTGTTCGGCAAGGTAGTTGCGCGCCTTGCGTTCGCCTCTGCGGAAACGCTCGTTGCCGCGCTTCATCGCATCGAGAATCTGCTCGGGCGACATCGCGTCGCGCTGCGCGTGCGTCAACGCGTCGGCGTGAGCGGATGTCATGAGGAGCGGCGGAACCGCGAGCCCGGCGATAGTTGCAGACGCAACTGATTTGAGAAAGCTCCGGCGGCACGCGGGCGTGCATTGCAGCGGATGCTTCAGATCTTCGCGCATGACCTTGCTCCTCGACCTGACGGGAATCGGCCTTCCTCAACGCTCTTCTTGCGACATGAAGTGTTGGACGAAAAATCGTCGAATGCAATGCACGCTTGTTCTGATGACAATGTCAGGTCGATGACGTAACGATCTGCCGCGCGATATCGAGAAAGTTGGCGGTCTTGGCGGCTGTCGCATCGATGCGCGATGCAAGCGCCAGACGAATCGTGATCGCGCTGCCGAGCGCATCGGTGTAGGCGACGCCATCGACCTGAATCTGGCACACCGACGCCGGCACCAGCGACACGCCGAATTCCGCCGCGACCAGATTGACGACCGATGATAGCTGCGGCGCCTGCTGGCCGGCGACCGGCTCGAATCCCGCTTCACGGCACGCACCGATGATGACGTCGTGCAATGTCGGACTTGCCTCGCGCGGAAGCATCACGAAAGGATCCTCCGCCAGCGTCGCCAACGGCACCTTGCGCTTTTTCGCGAGCTTGTGCGTGGCGGGCAGCACGATTTTCATCGGCTCGATCGCGATGTGATTGATCTGCACGCCCGCGGGCGACTGGCTGCCGAGACGGACGAACGCGACATCGACGCGGCCGGCGTCGAGATGCGCGAGCAGTTGCGCGGTATTGCCTTCGGTCAGCGTCAGCATGACGTTCGGATAAGCCTGCCGATACGACCGTATGAGCTTCGACACGACCGGATTGAACGCCGCCGATCCCGTGAAGCCGATATTGAGCTGCCCGATCTCGCCGCGCCCCGCGCTCTGCGCTTTCTCGACGGCGAGACGCGCGTCGTCGACGAGACGCTTCGCGTCGGCGGCGAACGCTTCGCCGGCTTCCGTCAGCACGACGCCGTGCCCCGTGCGGCGAAAGAGCCGCACGCCGAGTTCGTCTTCGAGCGCGTGAATCTGCTGACTGAGCGGCGGCTGTCCGATGCCGAGCCGCTCGGCCGCGCGCGTCACATTGCGTTCCTCGGCGACGGCCAGAAAGTAGCGGAGATGTCGCAATTCCATGCGATATATGAAAAAGCTATTTCAGAAAGACGAGATAGATATTGGACAGTATATCAATCGCGCGACAAAATACCGCTATCGCGCAGTGCGCGGGCTAGAACTATCCCCGAATACGTTGCCGGTTGCTCGTCAAAGCGAATCGGCAGGGCGGGTCGCGCCCGTGTCGATCGTCGACGGCGCGCGAATCGTCAATCAGTTTGGGAAGGGGTCTAATGTGGCTGAAGCATTAAAAAAACCAAGGCCGGAATACCGGAACATCGGGATCGGTCAGATCGCGAAGTATCGCTTGCCGCTGGCGGGCAAGGTATCGATCCTGCATCGCGTGAGCGGCCTGCTGC
>Ga0182736_1003340_pt1 | contig 10916 bp, 9 predicted proteins | sample eDN5th30CKraftBY_FD_128882 | JGI IMG/M metagenome (GOLD analysis project Ga0182736, IMG submission 128882) | Enriched backyard soil microbial communities from Emeryville, California, USA - eDNA 5th pass 30_C Kraft BY (version 2) (version 2) | ecosystem: Environmental > Terrestrial > Soil >...
CTGACCGGCCGCTCGCTGCGCACCGACTGGGCGCTGTCGGCGCTCGTCGGGCTGCTGCCGTTCGCCACCAGCTACGGGCTGATCTACTGGGCCGAGCAGTACGTGACGTCCGGGCTGGCGTCGGTCCTGTTCGGTGTGCTGCCGCTGTACGTGGCGCTGCTGGCCGCGGTCCTGCTGCCCAACGAGCCGCTGCGGGCGCGGCTGCTGGTCGGCGTCGGGATCGCGATCGTGGGGCTCGTGGTCGCGTTCGGGGAGAGCCTCGACCTCGGCTCCGGCGAGTACACGGCGCTGGCCGCGCTGGCGGTGATCCTGTCGCCGCTGACGAGCGCGATCGGCAACGTGATGATCAAGAAGCGCGCCGCGCGCCTGGATCCGCTGGTGATGAACGGCTGGGCGATGCTCGGCGGCGGGCTCGTGCTGCTGGCGGTCAGCGCGCCGACCGAGGACTGGGGCGCGACCGTGTGGTCACCGCAGTCGATCGGCTCGATCCTCTATCTGGCCGCGCTCGGCACCGGGTTCACGTTCGTGACGATGACCGTGCTGCTGCGCGAGCTGCCCGCGGTCACGGTCTCGTTCATCTCGATGATCATCCCGTTCGGGGCGCTGGCGCTGGGCGCGCTGGTGCGCGACGAGCGCGTGACCGCGCTGGCCGTCGGGGGCGCGCTGCTGGTGGTGGCGGGGATCGCGGTCGCGCAGTTCCCGGTGCGCCGACTTGCGAGGATGCGCTGATGCCATCGATCGTCGTGTTGGGCGCCCGCAACCTCGGCGGCGCGATCCTGGGTCACCACCTCAACGCGGGCTGGCGCGGCGCGGCGGTCGCGCGCTCGCCGGAGACGCTGGAGACGGTCCGCGCGGCGGGCGGGCTGCCGCTGACGGCGGACGCGTCGGACCCCGCGGAGCTGCGCGACGCCCTGGCGCGTGCGCGGGACGAGCTCGGGCGCCTGGACGTGATCGTCAACGCGGTCTCGGCGGCGCGGCCGACGCGGCCTGGGCCGTTCGGCGGCGGCGCGCTGCGCGACGCGTCGGTGGAGGACTTCCGCGGCTGGACGGGCGCGGTCGCCGAGCAGGCGTTCGTGTTCCTGTCGGAGGGCGTGCGCGCGGGCGCGTCGACGCTGATCCAGGTGACGGGCGGGAGCGCGCGGCGGGCCATGGGCGGCCGTGGCCTGTGGGCCGCGGGCGCGGCGGCGACGCGCGCGCTCGTGCACGCGGCGGCGCAGGAGCTGCGCGGCGACGGGGTCCACGTCGCGCTGCTGATCGTGGACGCGACGATCGACTCGCCCAAGACCACGTCGATGCTCGCCGGCAAGGCCGAGAACGAGTCCGCCGACCAGGCGGAGATCGCGCGCGCCGTCGAGTACCTGGCCGGGCAGTCGCCGCGCGCGTTCACGCACGAGCTGGTGGTGACGCCGGCGGGCGACCGTTGGCTACCGTGAGGCCATGGCGAAGCGCTACGTCCACACCTGCGTGCGCGTGCTCGACCCGGAGCGGTCGGTCGCGTTCTACGAGGCGCTCGGCTACGAGCGGCGCGGCAAGCTGCAGTTCGAGACCGCGTACAACATCTACATGGGCCTCCCCGGCGACGGGGACACCCTCGAGCTGACGGTCAACGCCGGGCGCACGGAGCCCTACGACCTCGGCGACGGCTACAACCACTTCGCGGTGACGGTCGACGACCTCGACGCGCTGCTCGCGGAGCTGGCGAAGATCGGGGTCGAGCCCGAGAAGCCGCCCTACGCGCCCGGCGGGCGCGAGGAGGTCGGCCGGATCTGCTTCGTCGCCGATCCGGACGGCTACCGGATCGAGCTGATCGACGGCGGCGAGTTCAAGACGCCCCAGGACGCGTGAAGACGTACACGCTGCTGGGCGCGGACGGTGTCCCGTACAGCAGCGGGACGCCGGGCGCGCTCGGCGGCCACGCGCGCACGCGCGTCTACGGGCGGCTCGACTGCCCGGTGGCGCTGAGCCTGCTGCGGCGCGGGTTTGTGCCGCGCCACCGCGTGTTCTTCGCCGACGAGGAGACCGCGATCGCCGCCGGCTTCCGCCCGTGCGGCGCCTGCATGCGGGAGCGCTACCGCGAGTGGAAGCGGTCCACGTGAGCGCGCGGGGCGAGGCCGGGGCGGAACGCCGCCGCGGCGGCGGTGCGGGCGCGGAGCGCCGCGGCGGCGGTGCAGGCGCGGAACGCCGCCGCGGCGGCGCGGCGGCGCGCCGCCGGTCACGCGGCGCGGTCGTGCGGCGCCGCCAGCTCGCGCTGCTGGCCGCCGCCGGCGCCGCGTTCGTCGCCGGGGTCGCGCTCGGGGCCCGGGGCGGTGAGGAACCGGTGCGGGGCGGCGCGGTCGCGAGCCTCGTGCCCGGCGATCGGCCGGCACCGGCACCGAGCCCGACCGCGACGCCCGCCCCGGTCGAGGCCCTGAGCCTCGAGCAGCAGGTGGGCAAGCTCGTCGTCCTGCGCTTCGAGGGCACGAGCGCGCCCTCCTACGTTCGCCGCGTCCTGCACAACGGCCAGGCGGCCGGCGCGATCCTCTTCCGCGACAACATCGCCTCGCCCACCCAGCTCAAGGCGCTCACGAAGCAGCTGCACCGCTCCGGCGAGGCCGCCGGAGCGACCCCGATCGTGTGCACCGACCAGGAGGGCGGCGCCATCCGCAACGTCAGCTGGGCGCCGCCGGCCCAGCCGCAGTCGCGCCAGGTCCCCGGCCGCGACGCCCGCGCCGCCGCCAAGGCTCTCCGGCAGGCCGGCATCAACGTCTCGCTCGCCCCGGTCGCCGACGTCCCGAGCACCCCCGGCTCGGTCATGCGCTCGCGCGCGTTCTCCGGCGACGTCGCCCGCGCCACCAGGGCCGCCACGCAGGGCTGGCTGGCCGGCGGCGTCAAGCCGACCGCCAAGCACTTCCCGGGTCTCGGCGGCGCGACCGTCAACACCGACTTCGGGTCCGCCACCGTCGGCGACGGTGCGCCCACCACCGCGGACCTCGCGCCGTTCAAGGCCGCCATCGCCGCCGGGACGCCGCTGATCATGAGCTCGCACGCGCGCTACCCGCGCCTCGACGCCGCCCACATCGCCTCGCAGTCGCCGAGGATCCTCAAGACCCTCCTGCGCGGCCAGCTGCACTTCACCGGCGTCGTCATGACCGACTCGATCGAAGCCGCCGCGGCCCGCGCCACCGGGTCCACCGAGCAGATCGCGATCCGCTCTATCAACGCCGGCAACGACATCGTGCTGACCACCGGTCAGGGATCGTGGATCCGGGTCTACCGGGCGCTGCTGGCCAAGGCCAAGACCGACCGTGCGTTCCGCACCCGCGTGAAGGCCTCCGCGGCCCGTGTCCTGGCCCTCCAGGGGACCTTCGACCAGCGCTCATAAGAGCGTTCTAAACCCACTCATCTGCCTCAAATCCGTGTGCGTACACTCAGCGCATGAGGAGGGATGAGGCCCCGCGATTGGAGCGGCGCGTCAACGACGAGGCGATCGCGCTCGCGCACGAATGGCGCCTGCTCGGCCGGGCCGCGACGATCGTCGCGCTGCTCACGTCCCCGGCGCTCTTCCTGCTGCTCCACAAGACGTACGGCTGGGCCCTTCCGTGGGCCCTGCTCGGCGCGCTCGCGGGCGCGGTGATCTTCCGCGGCGCGGTCGACGTGCTCGCGCACAAGCTGATCCCCTCCCCCGCCCTCTACGGCGCCGAGGCGGCGCTCAAGGAGCAGGACGTGGTCTCGCGGCGCCGGCTCTGGTACTGGCGCCACAAGTTCCGCATCTGGATCTGGATCGGGCTGATCGTCCTCACGATCCTGGCGATCGTCGCGGTCGCGACCGGCGACAGCCTCGGCGGCGCGGCCGGCTCGATCGTCACGGTCATCCCGCTGCTGATGGTGCGGCTCGCGCCCTACGCGCTGATGCTGCCGGTCTTCTTCCTGTTCAACTTCCTGATCCTCTTCGGCCCGCTCGTCTTCCTCGGCATCCAGCAGATCAAGGCCTACGAGCCGGGTGACGCCGACTGGGGCGTCAAGCTCGACGACGTCCGCGGCCAGGCCGAGGCGAAGGTCGAGATCACGCGCGTCGTCTCGCTCTGGCAGTCCGGCGAGGAGTTCGAGAAGGCGGGCGGCAAGCGCGAGCGCGGCGTGCTCTTCCTGGGCGCGCCCGGCACCGGCAAGACGATGCTCTCGAAGGCGATCGCGACCTCGTTCAACTGCCCGTTCGTGACGATCCCGGGCTCCGGCTTCGCGCAGACGTTCATGGGCATGGACGCGGTGATCGTCCGCTTCCTGGCCCGCAAGGCGCGCAAGCTGGCGGCCAAGTGGGGCGGCCAGTGCATCGTGTTCATCGACGAGATCGACGCCGTCGGCATGCGCCGCGCCTCGCTCGGCACGGGCTACATGCCCTACGACAGCGACACGGTGCACGACGCGTACTTCTTCGGCCCGGACGGCGCGCTCACCGCCTCCGGCGACCTGGTGCTGGAGACCGAGGCCTGGCGCGAGAAGCTGTTCCGCATGCGCGCGGAGCCGGCGCGCTCCCCGTACCCCGCGATCGTCACCAAGACCGCGAACGCCGTGCGCAACTTCATGATGCCGGGCGGCATGAACGGCGGCGGCGGCCTCGCGCTCAACCAGCTGCTGGTCGTGATGGACGGCATCGACGACCCGCCGCTGCTCAAGCGCGTCCGCACCCGCAGGTTCAACACGTTCCTGGACGCGATCTACATCGTCCCGGCGCGGGCGTTCGGCCGCCGGCTGCGCCTGCGGCCGCCGAAGCCGCGCAAGGAGGAGGTCTACTTCATCGGCGCGTGCAACGTGCCGCTGGAGCACCTGGACCCGGCGCTCACCCGCCCGGGCCGCATGGGCCGCCACATCTACTTCCGCACGCCCACGTGGGAGGACCGGCGCGACATCTTCGACCTCTACCTGAGCAAGGTCGCGCACGAGCCCGAGCTCGACACCGACAAGGCGCGCGACGAGCTGGCGCGGATCACCAACGGCTACTCGCCGGCGATGATCGACCAGGCCTGCTCGCTGGCGCTGACCTACGCGCACTCGGACCGGCGGCGCGAGTTCAGCCGCCGCGACCTGGTCGAGGCGATGACCACGGTCGAGTCCGGCGTCGCGATCGGCCAGCCGTACCCCAAGCACGAGGAGCGCGCGACCGCGATCCACGAGGCCGGGCACGCCGTCTGCGGCCACGTCTACATGGACAACCGCGTCTCGACCCGGCTGTCGATCCGCAAGCGCGGCTCCAGCGGCGGCCACCACCAGGCGATGGAGGTCGAGGACCGGTTCGGCCACTGGCGCTCCGAGCAGGTCGGCGACCTGATCTGGGGCCTCGGCGCGATGGCGGCCGAGCACTGCTTCTACGACCAGACCACGACCGGCGTCGGCGGCGACATCGGCATGGTCACGTGGCGGGCGGCGCAGATGGTCGGCCGCCACGCGATGGGCCCGGCCCCGGTCGACCTGTCCGACCGGATCGCCGACAAGACCGAGCGTGAAGAGACCGAGCAGAAGGTCATGGAGCGTTTCGAGAAGCTCGGCCTGCAGCTGATGCACCGCTCCGACCTGGACATCGAGACGGTCAAGGACCCGGCGAAGCGCAAGCTCGCCTCGCAGCTGCTCGGACAGGCCTTCGTGGTCGCCTGGCACACGATCCGCGTCAACCGGGACGCGACCGACCACATCGCCAACCGGCTGATCGCGGCCGGTGAGCTCTACGGCGACGAGGTCACCGAAATGCTCGACGGGTGCCGCCTCGTCAAGCCCGAGATCGACGTCCTGGACGAGAACACATGGCCCGTGATCTGATCCCGCCCCTGTCCCCCGCCGGGCGCCCGGCGCCGGACGGCACGCCGCACCTGATCGAGCTGCCGCCGGACCCGCCGCCGGCGGGCGCCGAGCCGGTCGCCGACCCGGGGCCGTCCGCGTTCCGCAACCGCTTCGGGTTCCTGCTCGGCGCGCTGGCCGGCGTCTGCGTCGCCGCCGTGCTCGCGCTGGTGGTCGTGATCGGCACCTCCGGCGCGAGCCAGAGCGATGAGGGCCTGGCGCCGAACTGGTCGAAGTGGCAGCCGTCGGACCCGGACGACATCAACGCCGCGGCGGGCGAGATCGCCAAGAAGGTCGGCGCGGAGTACACCCACCCGAACGGCCAGCAGCTCGTGCTGGTCACCGGCGAGCGGCTGCCGATCAACGTCGCGCTGCAGCCCGCGACCGGGCCGATCAGCGTGTTCGGCGGCACCGGCGTGGTCTACGACCTCAACGGGCTCGGCCCCGGCGGGTCGATCAAGAGCGGCAAGCCGTCGGCGAACCGGCTCAAGGTGATCCACCGCGAGGCGCTCGAGCTGGCCCTTTACACGTTCCGCTACATGCCCGACGTGGACATGGTCGTGACGCTGCTGCCGCCGCCCCCGCCGGCCGCGAACGCGGCGACGTCCACGCTGACCGGCGTCGCGGCGGCGGCGGCCGACGACACGACCAAGACCGCGCTGTTCTACCGGCCCGGCGACCTCAAGCCGCAGCTCGAGGTCCCGCTCGGCCACACGCTGGCCGCGAAGGCGCCGACCGTGGACACGATCGGCGGGCCCGAGGAGAAGACGGTCGAGACCCTGACGGCGTCGAACATCTTCAAGTGGGACCTGCCGGACCAGCAGAACCTGCTGGTGCTGAGCCGCTGAACCCCGGGCTCTGCGCGGACTGCGCCGAGGCCCGCGTCGTCACCAACACGCGCGGGTCCGTGTTCTGGCTGTGCGAGCGCGGGCTCGCGGGCGAGCCCGGTTTCGCCAAGTACCCGCGCCTGCCGGTGCTGCGGTGCGCCGGCTTCAGAGCCGGCGATGCCCCAGGCGCGCCAGCTCCTCGTGATGGCGGGTCACGCGGAGCTTGACCGGGTCGTCGTCGCGGCGCGCGTGGACGATGCCCCACATCGCGTCGGCGACCTGCTCGGCGCTCTCCGGCGTCGCGCGCCGGCGCATCTCGTCCACCAGCGCGAGCTCCAGGCGCTCGATCTTCTGCTCGGCGGTGCCGTCGCCCAACGCCGGGAACGGGACGCCCCGGAGCTGCTCGTCCCAGGCGCCTTTGACCATCGCGAAGCGGTTGCGGAGGACGATCGGGTCGGTCATGCGAGGCGCGAGTCTAACCAGGTCCTAGGTCCAAGAGCGGATCCGGACCGGGCGGTGCTGCTCCTATCGTGTTAGTTGCATGGACACCTTTGGTCGTCTGCTTGGATTCCTGCGTCCGTACCGCTGGGGCGTGTTCTGGTCGCTGCTGCTCGCCGCGCTGGCGATGTGCGCGACCGTGGCCATCCCGTGGCTGACCGGCCGCGCCGTCGACCACATCTCCGCCCACAACCGCGACGGGCTGCGGACGCTCGCGCTGGCGATCGTGGGCGTGGCGCTGGCGCGGCTCGGGCTGTCGGTCGCGCGGCGGCTGGTCGCGGGGCGCGTGTCGCTGGCGATCGAGTTCGACCTGCGGACGCTCCTGTACGCGCACCTGCAGAAGCTCGAGCTCGGGTTCTTCGCGTCCCAGCAGACCGGGCAGCTGATGTCGCGCGCGACCGTGGACCTGTCCTCGGTGCGGTTCTTCCTCGGCTACGGGCTCGTGTTCATCCTGCAGTCCGGGCTGACGATCGTGCTCGGCGCGGCGGCGATGTTCTGGATCCACCCCGGGCTCGCCGCGCTGGCGCTGATCCCGGTGCCGTTCGTGATCGTCGTGGCGACGCTGTACGGGCGGCGCTCGCGGCCGGCGCTGCAGGAGGTCCAGCAACGGATCGCCGAAGTGACCGCGGACGTCGAGGAGAACATCTCCGGCGTGCGCGTGGTGAAGGCGTTCGCGGCCGAGGACCGGCAGCTGGTGCGCTTCCGCGGAACGGTCGCGCGCGTGTTCGAGCAGGCCATGTTCGCCACCCGGCTGCAGGCGTTCTTCAACCCGTTCCTGGCGTTCCTGCCGAACCTCGGGCTGGCGGCGATCCTGCTGGTCGGCGGGCGCGCGGTCATGCACGGGACGATGTCGCTCGGCGACTTCACCGCGTTCTACACGTACCTGCTGATGCTGATCGCGCCGATGCGGATGCTCGGCATCGCGCTCAACATGGCGCAGCGGGCGACGGCGTCCGGCGCGCGGCTGTTCGAGATCCTCGATCGCGAGCCGCGGATCGTGAGCGGCCCGGAGCCGCTGCCCGAGGGGCGCGGGCGGGTCGAGCTGCGCGACGTGACCTTCGGCTACGGCGACGGGCCGGACGTGCTGCACGACGTCTCCCTGACGGTCGAGCCCGGCTCGACCGTGGCGCTGGTCGGCGCCACCGGGGCCTCGAAGACCACGCTGGTGCGGCTGCTGCCACGGCTGTACGACCCGCGGTCGGGCGCGGTGCTGATCGATGGCGCGGACGTCCGGGACGTCGACCTGGTCTCGCTGCGGAGCGCGATCGCGGTCGTGGACGACGACCCGTTCCTGTTCTCGGACACGATCGCGGGCAACATCGCCTACGCGCGCCCGGACGCCACGCGGGCGGAGATCGCCCGGGCGGCGGAGCGCGCGCAGGCGGCCGAGTTCATCGCGCTGCTGCCGGACGGCTACGACACGCGCGTGGGCGAGCGCGGGCTGACCTTGAGCGGCGGCCAGCGGCAGCGGATCGCGATCGCGCGCGCCTTCCTGGCCGACCCGCGGATCCTGATCCTCGACGACGCGACGTCCTCCGTCGACGCCACGACCGAGCGCGAGATCAAGGCCGCGCTGCGCGAGGTGATGGCGGGGCGCACGACGTTCGTGATCGCCCACCGGCTGTCGACGATCGCGCTGGCGGACGAGATCGTGGTGCTCGAGCGCGGGCAACTGGTCGCGCGCGGGACGCACGAGGAGCTGCTGGAGGCGTCGCCGCTGTACGCGGAGATCGCCGCCAAGGGGCTGCCGGACCAGGTCTTCCTCAACCGCGATCCGGCGGAGCGAGTGGCGGGGCTGTGAGCGGCGCGGACGCAACGACGTCGCGCCGCGACGACCTCGTCCGCCGCTGGCGCGCGACGTCGGGGCGCGGGCGCAAGCTGCGCGGTCTCGCCGTCCTGCTGCGGCCCTACCGGACGCGGGTGGCGCTGATGTTCGTCTCGCTGGTGCTGGGGACGGCCGCGGCGCTGGCGCCGCCGCCGCTGGCCAAGCTGGCGATCGACAACGGGATCGTGCCGGGCGACGAGACCGCGCTGACGTGGATCGTGGTCGCGTTCCTGGGCACCGCGGTCCTGTACTGGGGCGCGACGTACGTGCAGACGTACCTGGTCGGCTGGATCGGCCAGCGGGCGCTGCAGGACCTGCGGATCCAGCTTTTCGGGCACCTGCAGACGATGTCGGTCGGGTTCTACTCGCGGCGCAAGACCGGCGTGCTGATCTCGCGGCTGTCCAACGACGTCGAGGCGCTCGACACGCTCGTCTCGGACGGGATCGTGACGCTGTTCGGGTCCTCGCTGACGCTGATCGGCACGGCGGTGATCCTGTTCACGCTCGACGTGAAGCTGGCGCTGATCACGTACACGGTGTTCCCGGTCCTGGGGATCGTGTCGTTCGCGTTCCGGATCGTGTCCGCGGACGCCTACCGGGCCACGCGCGAGAAGGTCGCGGCGATCACCGCGTATCTGCAGGAGACGCTGTCGGGCATCCGCGTCGTGCGGTCGTTCGCGCAGGAGCCGCGCCATCTGGCCGCGTTCCGGGACCTCAACGAGGAGAACCGGGTGGCGAACATGAAGACGGTCCACCTGAACGCGGCGTACTTCCCGGGCGTCGAGCTGCTGTCGGCCTTCGCCAGCGCGGGGATCCTGCTCTACGGCGGTCTGCAGGCCGTCAACGGGGAGATCACGATCGGCGTCCTGGTGGCGTTCCTGGCCGCGCTGAACAACTTCTTCGACCCGATCCAGCAGCTGTCGCAGCTCTACACGACCTACCAGTCGGGGATGGCGGCGCTGGACAAGATCTTCGAGCTGCTCGACGAGGAGCCGGACCTGGTCGACGCGCCCGACGCGGTCGACCTGCCGCGGCTGCGCGGGGAGATCTCGCTGGAGGACGTGACGTTCGCCTACGGCTCGGGCGCACCGGCGGTCGACGGCGTGTCGCTGCGCGTGCCGCCCGGGCAGACCGTCGCGCTCGTGGGCACGACGGGTGCGGGCAAGTCGACGCTGGTCAAGCTCGTCGCGCGCTTCTACGACCCGACCGGCGGACGGATCCTGGTCGACGGGCACGACCTGCGCGACGTGACCGCGCAGTCGCTGCGCTCGCAGATGGGGATCGTGCCGCAGGAGGCGTTCCTGTTCAGCGGCTCGATCGGCGAGAACATCGCGTTCGGGCGGCCGGAGGCGACGCCGGACGAAGTCCGCGCCGCCGCGCGGGCGGTCGGCGCGGACGCGTTCATCGAGGCGCTCGAGGACGGCTACGACACGCCGGTCGGCGAGCGCGGCATCCAGCTTTCGGCCGGGCAGCGCCAGCTGGTCGCGTTCGCGCGCGCCCTGGTCGCGGACCCTCGCATCCTCGTGCTCGACGAAGCCACCTCGAACGTCGACGTGCACACCGAGTCCAAGATCGAGGCCGGCCTGCGCCGCCTGCTCGCGGGCCGCACCGCGATCGTCATCGCGCACCGGCTCTCCACGATCGAGCGCGCGGGCCAGATCGTCGTGCTCGAGCACGGGCGGATCATCGAGCAGGGCTCGCACGAGGAGCTGCTGGCGCTGCAGGGCGCGTATTGGCGGCTGCACGAGGACTGGCGGCGCCAGGCCGCGGCCTGACCCGGCCCGTACCTGCCCCGGCCGCGCCGGCTTGACCCGCGCCGCGCCACGCCCCGCCCACGCCACCCCCGCCTGTCCCGCCCCGCCACGCCCGCCACGCCGCGCCCGCCGCCCCCGCCAGTCGCCCCCGCGCCACGCCCGCCACGCCGCGCCCGCCACGCCCGACGCCCGCGCCGGTTCCCCCCA
>Ga0182736_1003341_pt1 | contig 10915 bp, 10 predicted proteins | sample eDN5th30CKraftBY_FD_128882 | JGI IMG/M metagenome (GOLD analysis project Ga0182736, IMG submission 128882) | Enriched backyard soil microbial communities from Emeryville, California, USA - eDNA 5th pass 30_C Kraft BY (version 2) (version 2) | ecosystem: Environmental > Terrestrial > Soil >...
GCCTTTGGACGTTGCCAGTGTAATTGCCGAAGAAATTGATAAGCCGTTTGCAGGCAAAACAGTTCGTTATGTGGCAAGTGATGAAGTTTCGCCAAACGAAATTGCAAAAGCATTGGGCGAAGCGATCGGGAAACCCGATTTGCAATGGCAGGTAATTGCTGACGAGGAACTTTTGACAAATTGGTTGAACATTGGATTCAACGAACAAGTTGCCAAAGGTTTTATAGAACTACAAGCAAGTCAGGGAACAGGTACATTGTATGAAGATTACAATCGTAACCGGCCGACACTCGGCAAAGTAAAGATCGAAGATTTTGCTAAAGAATTCGCGGCAGCATACAATCAGGAATAATTAACAAAATGAACAACGAACTATGAAAAATGTATTGATAACAGGTGCCAATACGGGCATTGGTTTTGAAACAGCAAAGCAAATGGCAACACTAGGTTACTTTGTGTACCTGGGAAGCCGTAATCAAGACAAAGGCCTTAAAGCAGTAAGCAAGTTGAAAGAATCAGGACTTGCAAATGTTGCTCTATTGGTAATTGATATAGCCGATATTAATTCGGTGAAGCGTGCAAGAAAAGAATTGGAATCAATAATTGATGTCTTAGATATTTTAATCAACAATGCAGCCATTAGCGGAGAACAGCCGCAGAACTTTTCTACAGGCGGTATGGAAAACCTACGCAAAATATTTGACATCAACTTTTTTGGTACGATCCAAACAACACAGGAATTTATTCCTCTGTTACGAAATTCGATCAGGCCGATTATTTTAAACGTAGCGAGCGAAGTAGGCTCATTGACGATGAATAGCAGTGCTGCACGAAATCCGAATTATAACAATTACAGTGCATACGGTGCCTCTAAAACCGCTGTGAATGCTTTTACTTTGATGTTATCGCATGAGCCGGAAAATAAGCATTTGATCGTAAACAGCGTTACGCCAGGGTTTACAGCTACCGCATTGAATAATTTTACAGGAACACGATCCGTGTCTGAAGGCGCTGCATCCATCGTGAAAGCGGCAACACGAACTGACGTTACCGGTAAGTTTTTTAGAGATGATAATGAAATACCCTGGTAACCAATTAAACTTTTAAAAATGGAAAATATTCAACGAGTTCGTTCGGTTTTTACCGTTAAAGAAAAAATCTTTATAGCACCGAACTATATCCGCATTATCTTTCACATGAATGATGCCCAAACAGAACAATTCCGCAATGTCACAATCGGCAGGCACAATAAAATTTTTATTCCGACGGATGGTATAAGTAGAGAAGACTTAATAGCAGAAGACATATGGAATACCGATGCCTTTACTGCCGTGCGAACCTATACTACAAGAGGCATTGATTATGAAAATAGAACTATTTGTGTTGATTTCATTGCGCATGGGTATAATGGCCCTGCTTCCAAATGGGCATTGCAGGCAGAGGAAGGAAGCCTGTTAGGTATTGCGATGAAGACCGGCAAAAAGCCGCTTATTCCTGACGCAAAAGAATACCTGTTTATTGGCGATAGCACTGCTATCCCTGTTATCAGTGTGATATTGGAACAACTAAATGAAAAAATAAAAGTGAAAGCAATTCTTGAAGTGCATGAGGCAGGGCATGAAATGAAATTCGAAACAAGTGCGCAATTAGAAGTCGAATGGCTCTTTAACAGCCATCCTGAAAAAGGTAGTCGTCTTTCAGAATATGCAATTAAGCAATTGACCCGGGCGAACAAGCGTTACGTATTCATCGCTGCAGAATATACAACAGTAAAAAATATGAAAAATTACTTGCAGAAAGAACTTGGATGGTCATCGCGGGAATTTTCGGCGGTGTCGTACTGGAAACTTGGCGATTCAGAAGAAAACTCGGTAATGCAACGAAGAGCAGAAATGATTGGCCAATGAGCTTACGGTAGGTCATAAGAATATACGGTTGAAGATTTTTTTTAAATTTACATATGCAAACACGGCGAATTAAGCGAGTAAAAACAATAAGCGAGTATCACAGGTTGCGCAACTTACCACAGCCCGAACATCCGCTAATCAGTGTGGTCGATTACAGCCAGGTTCAGCGCCCTCCGGATATTGGCAAAATAAATTGGGTGTTTGACTTCTGTATGATTTCCATAAAAAGAGGTGTAAACGCCAAAATGAGATATGGTCAGCAGCAATACGATTTTGACGAAGGGATTATGTTTTTTATAGCGCCAAATCAGGTTTTCAGCATAGAACCCGATATCCACCAAACAACACTACGTTCAGGTTGGATGCTACTCATTCATCCCGATTTTTTTTGGAATACATCACTTGCCCAAACAATTAAAGCATACGACTTCTTCCATTATTCGGTAAATGAGGCCTTGTTTTTGTCTGAGAAAGAAGAAAAAACACTAAACGATATTATTGAAAACATCAGGCAGGAATATCAGGCAAATATTGACAAATTCAGCAAACAGATTATTGTTTCACAGGTTGAAAGTTTGCTTAGTTATTCGGAACGTTTTTACAATCGTCAATTTATAACAAGAGAAAAATCCAATCACCAAATTTTAGAGCACCTGGAGAAATTATTAGCAAACTATTTCAACAGTGATGATTTAATTTCAAAAGGTTTGCCGACAGTTCAACATATTGCGGACATACTAAACGTTTCGCCAAAGTATTTAAGTGGTTTGCTCAAAGCGCTGACAGGACAAAGCACACAACAACACATACACGAAAAGTTGATTGATAAAGCCAAAGAAAAACTATCAACGACAAATCTTTCAATCAGCGAAATTGGGTATGAATTGGGCTTTGAACATTTGCAATCATTCAGTAAACTTTTTAAAACAAAGACAAAACTTTCGCCTTTGGAGTTTCGGCAATCGTTTAACTGAAAAAAAACCATATTTTAATCGAACCGAAACGCTTAATTAAAAATCAGGAACCCAGCGATTTAGCCTCATACGGGCTGGTGTTTAATGTGAAAGTTCCCTGCGGACTTTCACGCCCGTAGGCTAGATCCCGAACCGTTGGCGATCAGGCTAAGTGACATCTTGCAATCGGATAGACAACAATGAATACCCACCTGCATTACAAACTCGTTACGCCCGGCAAATCGCTTGCTGACTTTTTGAAAAATTATCATGGACAGACAAAAATTAATCAATTAAAGCATTAGTTTTAAATTGACTATCTTTATGGACCGATCTAATCGCTGATGCCTTTGGAAAATGTCCATCTTCAGCGGCATTCAATGACTTGAAATACCAAGCTGTAACTAAGTCTGAAAAAAATGAGTTTGGAAAATATCTGCTCAGTTCTGTGAATCATTTGACCTTTTGATCGGCGGTTGGAAAACACCGGGTTTGCCTCCAATAGTTGAATAAAGGTCAATTTGAAAGGTCAAACAGGCTTTCCTAGTGTTTTTCGAGGAGTAAAACTCAGGTTTGAAACTGTTTAATAAAACAGATATACTGTGCGGTCAACTTATTAAATTTGTTATAATGAATAAGCTCTCAACTCAAAACGGAACGGAAAAAAGATCAATGGCTGAAGGCAGTGACTGGGAACGGTTCAGCCATTTGTTCAAGCGGCAGGAGATCCCGGCAAAAACGATTCTCCTGCATGAAGGAGAGATTTCTAAAACTGCATATATCGTTGAGAAGGGATGTTTACGCACGTGGTTTAATAATGATGGTATAGATATAACCACCCGATTTTTATTTGAGGGGGATGGTGTATCTTCCGTAGAAAGTTTCAGAATGGGTTTACCGAGCCTGTTCACAATCGAAAGTATCGAACCGAGTGTTATAAAAGCGATCTCCAAAAAAGATTTCCAGTTCGTCCTGGATAATTCGGCGGTTATACGGGCGGAGATGGAACAGCATATTTACAATAGATTTGTTTATTCACAAAAACTGATGTTGTCATACATGAGGGACAGCCCCCAGAAACGTTATGAAGAGATCCTGATCAATCGCCCTGACATTATCATACGTATCCCGCAACATTATATCGCTTCCTATTTAGGCATTACCAAGGTCCACCTCAGCCGTATCAAAGCTAAGATCGCCAAAAAAGGATAACTGCTTATTTGATAACAGATGTTATCGCCTCACGCAATTTTCTCCAATAATTTTGGGGGAAATAAACGTGAGCTATATGAAATTCAACAGAAATTACATTACCCCATTTGTCGCCCTGATATTCCTTGTTATAGCTATATCCGGTCTTCTTATGTACCTGCACCTGTTTGACGGTTATACCGAGGTTGTACATGAAAATTTAGCGGTTGCCTTTGTTATATTCGCCATCTTGCATATCGTCGTCAATTGGGCGGGCTTAAGAACTCATTTCAAAAAAACGGTATTTGTCCCCGCGGCGATCACTATTTTTCTTATCTCTGCCGGGTTCGTTTATCTTCAAATAAATGATCCAAAACTTGATACGATTCTTTTACAGCGGATCATAAAAGCACCGATCGCTGATGCGTTCCGTGCCCTAAACGTCGACTATGATAAGGCGTCCGAAAACTTCAAAAGGAAGGGAATCAATATCAAGGATACGAATACTATCGAAGATATATGGATAAAGAACGATATATCTCCTGTAGAAGTGGTAGACCTGATCGTAGAATAATTAAATGGGTTTGTCATGGAAAAAATCGAATTACAGATACAGTGAATCGTACAGGAAACAGCAGATACGATCAGTATAAAGCTGTAAAATGTATTCACAGAGGGCCAACCTCAAACCATTCGAAGCTTTTATAGCCGGCCAGCAGCAGCGTGGCAAGATCATTACTTACCGTAAGGTCAAGCAAAATAGAGTTCACGCTATAAAAGTCGGTATGCATCCGAATTCGAAGTCCTTACAAATCGCTAAATGTGCAATTAATCAGAGATCATTATAGTATTTTGAGTTAATCATCTTAAACTCTTACTTTTTTCCATGCTGCTATATGAGCTAACAATGGGCAAAGGCTTTCTCCATATTCTGTGAGCGCATACTCTACGCGAGGGGGAAACTCTTCGAACTGTTTCCTGCTAATTAAGCCATCAGCCTCAAGTTCCTTCAATTGTTCAGTTAAAACTTTTTTGAAATAGCAGGTATCCGAACACTGATTTCTCCAAATCGCCTGGCATGCTTAGAAAGCACTTGTAAAATAGTTAATTTCCACGGCTGAATATCTGTTCGTTATCAAGCGGAAGTGTGAATTCGGCTACTGCGCGGTTATCTTCCTTACAAAGTATGATCCCTATAGTTGGCTCTTCGTCCGGCTGTTTGATCTTACGGTCATAGTAATTCACATACATCTGCATTTGACCTATATCCTGATGCGTCAGTTTACCGATCTTCAGGTCGATCAGGACAAAGCATTTTAATAACCTATTATAAAACACCAGATCCACCCAAAAGTGGTCACCCTCCAAAGTAATACGGCGTTGCCGTCCTTCGAATAAAAAGCCTTTGGGATGTTGGCAGGCTCATTGCTTTTTTGGCGGAAAAGCTTCAACCATTTACCGCCGTCCTCTCCATTAACGACATTATTCTCCTTAAGATTCATCAGATCTACAAACGATAACCCCGTAAGGATTGATATAGACTGGAATAAAACAAAAAACCCTCTAAATCAGCGATTTAGAGGGTTGAGTGATCTTGAAAAATCACGTTTTGTGCGCCCACCTGGGCTCGAACCAGGGACCAAAAGATTATGAGTCTTCTACTCTAACCAACTGAGCTATAGGCGCGGCAATCATTACTGATTTGCGAGTGCAATTTTACATATTTGTAGGCACATTTTAAAATTATTATGCAAATTATTGAAAATATTATCTTTGATTATGGCAACGTCATCTTTATGATTGATTTTGAACGCGCACATCGTGCATTTACTGAATTGGGAGTCAATGATGTAGGGAAGATATTTAGCCATTCCAGCCAAAACGAACTTTTCGACAGCTTCGACACCGGAAAAATCACAGCCGCACAGTTTAGGGATGAGATTAGAAAAATTACGGGTAATGCTTCGCTAACGGATGACGATATTGATGCTGCATGGAATGCTTTATTAATAGGCGTACCTAAAGGAAGACATGAATTGTTGCTGCAATTGAAGCGGCAGTATAATACTTTTCTATTGAGTAATAATAATGAAATTCACTACAAATGGATTATGCAGCACTTGAAAGATGTACATGGATTGGAAAATAATTCGGGTCTATTTGCTAAAGATTATTATTCGCATTTAATGGGCATGCGGAAACCAAATCCTGCTATATTTGAATTTGTACTTCGCGAACATCAACTTAAGCCCGAAACCACTTTATTTATTGATGATAGTCCACAACATCTCATAACCGCTCAAAGCCTGGGTATCCAAACAGAATTGCTGACTGTCCCAGATACCCTGGAGAAACTGTTAGCACGTAGAGGTATTATTTAACAAGGGTGCCTAAAAAGCCGCGGTTATAATCGATTTGTTATGACAGGCTTTTTAGGCGGCCTCATGTTTGTGTGACTTATATTTGAACAGTGTTCAGGCATTTGCAAAGCACAGATTAGCTAAATTTTCTTTCTACGCTGTTTTTCTGTGTGGATTAGGCTAAGTTCTCGAGTTGTTTGCCCCGCAACCGAAGTGTTCTCTTGTGCTCTTCTAAAAAGATAGGGCATTACAGCTTTCACGGGGCCATAAGGCATATATTTAGCTACGTTATATCCGGCGTCAGCTAAATTGAACGTGAGATTATCACTCATACCGAACAATTGAGCAAAATATATCCTTTTGTCGTTTTTGGCTATGCCGCGTTTATCGAGTTCTGTCGCTAAAAATCGACTGCTACTTTCATTATGTGTGCCAGCCATAAATCCAATGTGATCTAAATGGTCTAGACAAAAACTGATGGCTAAATTATAGTCGCTATCGGTAGCCTCTTTATTGGCTTGAATAGGAGAAGTATAGCCTATCCTTTCGGCTCTATCCCGCTCAATTTCCATATAAGCACCTCTAACTAGCTTCGCGCCAATATGAAATCCATCGGTTTGGGCCAAGTAAAGATCTGCTTTTAATGCGGGCAATATATCGTGGCGGTAAAGTTGATAGGTGTTATATACTAATGCTTTTTCTCTATTGTATTTGCGCATCATTTCTCTTGCTAAGTCGTCTATTACGTCTTGTGTCCAAGAATGCTCAGCATCAATTAAAACGGCAGTATCTGTTGCATAAGCGATCTTGCAGATGCTATCTACGCGATTTTTTATTCGTAAGAATTCTTCTGCTTCTTCTGGAGAAAGATCTTCTTTAGCGTTTACTTTTGCTAATAAATCAAAGCGGCCGAGACCTGTAATCTTAAAAACGCAGAAAGGGATGTTATCGTCCTTTTTGGCACGCTCAATTGTTCTTAAGATTTCGTTTAATACGTGATCAAAAGCTTCTTCGGTATCCTCTTCTTCTACCGAATAGTCTAAAATGGTTCCTACGTGCTGTTTTGCCAAAAGCTGAATGGCTTTTTCACAATCTTGGATGGTTTCGCCGCCACAGAAATGTTCGAATATAGTTTTACGTATAATTCCTGTAATCGGCAGACCAATATTTAGTGCAAAATTTGTTACTGGAGGGCCAACTTTTGTTAAGAAATTACTGGAGATAATTTTGAAAAGCCAGTAGGCGCGGTTTAATTCTTTATTACTTTTGCTACGAAAGGCGATTTCCGTATTATTAAAAGTAAGTGCTCCTCTAATGGAGCTTTGTGGTTCTTTAGATGGTGAAATCATGGAGCAAACTTAGATAAATTGCCTTTTATATGCAATTTAAAGAAACGGCATATAAAAGAAATTTATCGATCTCTCCTCTGCCACTGGAAACTTATTATTACAGAGGAAATTTAGATAAAAAACGAAAGTTTTTATAGGAGGAAATGTCATTTTAATTCGTTCAGATGTAAGAATTTTACGTAGGTTTGATTGATGATAAATTTTAAGCTTGATGGAGAATATATTCATCTGATACAATTGTTAAAGGCCGTTAATGTGGTAGAGAACGGAGGAGAGGCTCAAGCTGTGGTAAATGAGGGCTTGGTGAAATGCAATGGCGAACTCGAATTTAGAAAACGGTATAAGGTTAGGCGGGGCGACGTGATTGAATTTTTACAATATAAAATAGTGGTTGAATAGTTGAATTAGTAAAAATGATTGATTGGATTGAAGACCAAGTGCCAGGAACATACAGGAACATAGTAGCACAAATAACAATCAATAACCAACAACGAACAGCTAAATAGTATGATAAACGAAATAAAAAGTAATAGCTACTCGGTATTTTTTGATAAACAATTAAAAGCGCTTGAAGATTTTTTGAGCAACAATGATTATTCTAAGATTTTTATTCTCACTGATAGAAATACTACGGAATATTGTTTGCCGGTATTAACCAAAACACTTCCGGATTTGGCAGATTACGATCTGATTGAAATAGATCCGGGAGAGGAAAATAAAAATATCGACTTTTGTATTGGTATTTGGAAGATGTTATTAGATTTTGGTGCCGATAGGAAAAGTCTGATGATTAATTTAGGAGGAGGGGTAGTTACCGACATTGGTGGATTTGCGGCTTCTACATTTAAAAGAGGGATAGATTTTATCCAGCTTCCAACAACCCTGCTATCGCAGGTTGATGCGTCTGTAGGAGGGAAAACAGGCATCGATATGGATGGTGTAAAAAACATTATTGGGACTTTTACCCAACCGAAAGCTGTTTTTATTAACAGCGCTTTTTTAGCGACCCTCGCGGATAAACAAGTAGTCTCCGGCTTTGCTGAAATGGTGAAGCATGGATTGATTTACGATAAGGATTACTTTGAAAAGTTAAAATCCGTTGATCTAGAACAAATAAGTGATTCCTTTATCGTTCGTTCGGTAGAAATAAAAAATGATGTAGTTACGAAAGATCCAACCGAGAAAGGCTTACGTAAGATTTTAAATTTTGGTCATACTATTGGCCATGCCATTGAAAGCTATTCATTATCCCATGACTCCTTTCCTTTACTTCATGGGGAAGCCATTGCGATAGGTATGATCAGTGAGGCCTATTTATCTCATCGGGTAAAGGGATTTACCCTCGAAGAGTTGAACGAAACTACAGCTTACATCCTACGGCTTTTCCCTAAGTATACCTTTAGCGAGTCTATTTATGACAAATTGTTTAGCTATATGCTCAACGATAAGAAAAATACCAATGGCAATATTGGATTTGCCTTATTGGAGCAGATTGGTGTATGTACTTTTGATATTTACGTACAAAAGGAACTTATTTTTGAAGCGCTCGATTATTATAGAACATTAAACTAATTTCAATTTTATGAAGACTATAAATTATGTGTTTTCTGCCATGTTAATCTTAGTAACTGGCGTACTGTTATCCTTTTCTAAATCAAATGAATCTTACGAAAATATAGGAAAGAAAAAGCCGGCAGTTTTAATTTTTTCAAAAACAGGGGGATATCGGCATGAGGCAATAGAAAAAGGGGTGAAAACTATTGAAGAGCTCGGTGCAGCAAATGGTTTTGATGTGGTTCATACCGAGGACAGTACTTTTTTTAAACCTGGTAATCTCAAAAAATTTAAAGCGATCATTTTCCTAAGCACTACAGGTGATATTTTAAATGATGCGCAGCAAGAAGCTTTTCAACAATATATTCACCATGGTGGTGGTTTTGTAGGCGTGCATGCAGCAGCTGATACGGAATACGGTTGGCCATGGTATAATAAGTTAGTTGGAGCCTGGTTTTTGAGTCACCCAGCACAGCAGACAGCAAAGGTCTTAGTGGTAGATAAGAGTCATATATCCACTAGACATTTACCGGATGAGTGGGTTAGAAAAGATGAATGGTACAATTATAAAGATATAAATCCGGAATTGCATATCTTAATGAAATTAGATGAAAGCAGCTATAAAGGAGGGCAAAATGGCGATAATCACCCAATTGCTTGGTACCATGATTTTGAAGGTGGAAGAGCCTTTTATACCGGATTGGGCCATACTTTGGAAAGCTATGATGACGAAGCCTTTAAATTGCACCTATTGGGTGGAATAAAATACGCAATGGGAGAATAGTAGAGTGGTAGAAGTAGTTAAATAGTGATAGTAGTGGAGTATTGATAGTGGGAGAGTAGTTAAGTAGTGATAATAGTTGATTACTTAACTACTCAACGACTATTACTATTCAACGTCTCAACAACTAAATCAGATATTCAAACAAGGTTTGATCAGTATTCACTTCTTTCACCTCAAAACGATGCAAATGCATGCGTTTCAAAAGGGCATCATAATCTCCAGCATTTTGCAACTCTATGCCTACCAATGCCGGCCCTCGCTCACGTTCGGTTTTCTTAATGAACTCAAAGCGGGTAATATCGTCATGAGGACCTAGAACCTCATTAACAAAGAGCTTTAAAGCGCCAGGGCGTTGAGGGAAACGCACAATGAAATAATGTTTAAGGCCTTCATAAAGTAAAGATAGCTCTTTAATTTCTGCCATCCGGTCAATATCATTATTTCCACCACTAACAATACAAACTACTTTCTTTCCCTTAATTTCTTCCTTGCAAAAGTCTAAAGCTGCTACTGATAAAGCACCCGCAGGTTCAACCACAATCGCATCTTCATTGTATAATTTTAAAATGGAAGTACAAACTTTTCCCTCCGGAATTAGTAATACTTTTTTCAGGATGTTTTTACAGAGATCAAAGGTTAACTCGCCAATACGTTTCACTGCTGCACCGTCAACAAAGCGGTTAATCTCTGGAAGTGTTACGGGCTGACCGGCATTTAAAGCGACGGTCATAGACGGTGCGCCTGTTGGTTCTGCTCCTATAATCTCGATTGCGGGGTTTAGGTTTTTAAGATAGGTACCTACACCTGCGGCTATTCC
>Ga0182736_1003342_pt1 | contig 10907 bp, 10 predicted proteins | sample eDN5th30CKraftBY_FD_128882 | JGI IMG/M metagenome (GOLD analysis project Ga0182736, IMG submission 128882) | Enriched backyard soil microbial communities from Emeryville, California, USA - eDNA 5th pass 30_C Kraft BY (version 2) (version 2) | ecosystem: Environmental > Terrestrial > Soil >...
AGAACGGCGCGCGCATGGTCGCCCGCGCATGGGTCGACCCCGACTACCGCGCACGCATGCTCGCCAACGGCAGGGCGGCCGCCGAGGAAATGGGCTTCCAGTTTCCCGAGCATCACCGGCAACTTGTCGTGCTCGAGAATACGCCGGACGTCCACAACGTGATCGTCTGCACCCTCTGCTCCTGCACGGCCTACACGATCATCGGCGCGGCCCCGGACTGGTACAAGGACGTCGATTATCGTGCTCGCGTCGTTCGCGAGTCCCGAACCGTGTTGCGCGAGATGGGCCTCGAGCTCCCCGCGAGCACCGAAGTCCGCGTGTGGGACACCACCGCCGATCATCGGTACATGGTGCTCCCGATCCAGCCGCCCGCGACCCAAGGTTGGCCTCAAGAGAAGCTGGCAACGATCGTGACGCAGGACTCGCTGATCGGCGCGTCCCGCCTTGAGAACGTGGGGGGTTGAGACCGTGGACGGAATACACGACCTGGGCGGCAAGCAAGGCTTCAGCCGGATAGAGTTTCCCTCGCCGCCGCATGACGAAACGTGGGAGCCGCTCGTCCGCGCGCTGTCGGCCTACTCAATTCGCAAGCACTATTACTGCATGGACGAGTTCCGGCACGCCATCGAGCGCATGGTCCCCCGTCATTATCTCACGGCGCCGTACTACGAGCGCCATCTGACGGCGGTCGCAACGCTGCTGGTGGAGAAGGGCGTCGTCAGCCGCGAGGAGCTGGAGGCACTCGTCACGGGAGAGTTTCCCCTCTCGGGGCCGATCGGACCAGGCCGGATGCCCTCGGAGCTACAGTCGTTCGAGGTTGGCGAGACGGTCCGCGTCAAGAACGAATTCGTTCCCGGCCATCACAGAATGCCGGGCTACATCCGCGGCAAGACCGGGGTCATCGTCAGCGTATTGCCATTGTACCCGTTCCCCGATGCCGCCGGGCACGGCATGCAGGCGCCGATGCAGCTCAACTACGATGTCCGCTTCCGCGCACGCGATCTTTGGCCGGAGAGCTGCGACGACGCCATGAACCACGTCGGCGTCTTCCAGAGCTATCTCGAAAAGGTCGACGCGACAGCCTGAGCCCCGGCGTGAGAGCGGCGGCACCGTCCGTCGCCGCTCTCGCGCATTACGCACGTTCCATCGCGCGCGCATCCTGGAGCACCATGGCGGCGCCCTTCTCGGCGATCATCATCGTCGGTGCGTTGGTATTGCCGGACGTGATCGCGGGCATGACGCTGGCATCGATCACACGCAGACCATCGAGCCCCTTGACCCGCAAGCGCTCGTCGACGACCGCGCTGTCGCCTGGCCCCATCATGCAGGTCGAGACCGGGTGGAAGATGGTCGAGGCAATATCACCCGCGGCCTTGGCCAGTGCCTCGTCGCCATCGATCTCGGGCCCCGGCCTGAACTCCACGGGCTTGTACTTCTGCAGCGCCGGCATCGAGATGATCCGCCGCGTAATGCGCACCGAATCTGCGGCAACCCGGCGATCATCCTCGGTCGCCAGATAGTTCGGCCGGATTTCCGGCGGCACGTCCGGATCGGGCGACAGGATGTGCACCCAGCCACGGCTCGTGGGGCGCACGTTGCAGACGCTGGCGGTAAACGCCGGGAACGGATCGAGTGCATCGCCGAACTTCGGCAGCGACAGCGGCTGCACGTGATACTGGATGTTCGGCGTCTCGCGTGAGGGATCGGACCGCGTGAAACAGCCGAGCTGAGACGGCGACATGGTCATGGGGCCGCGCTTGTTGACGAGATAGTCCAGGCCGATCTTCGCGAGTTGCAGATAGCTCTGGTACTGCTCGTTCATCGTCCGCACGCCCTCGACCTTATAGGCGCAGCGGATTTGCAGATGATCCTGGAGATTGGCGCCGACGGACCTCAGGTCGTGCTGCACCTTGATGCCGTGCTTCTGCAGCAGGTCGCCCGGCCCGATACCCGACACCTGGAGCAATTGCGGACTGCCGATCGCGCCGGCCGAGAGGATCACCTCGCGACGCGCGGTGACGGTACGCGGCCCTCCATTCTGGCGGAACACGAGCCCCGTCACGCGCTTGCCGTCCAGTGTCAGCCATTGGACGTGAGCGTTGGTAGCGATGGTCAGATTCCCGCGATGCGCGATCGGATGGAGAAACCCCTTTGCCGTATTCCAGCGGACGCCCGACTTCTGGTTGACGTGGAAATAGCCGCAGCCTTCGTTGTCGCCGCGATTGAAATCGTCCGTCTTGGGAATACCCGCCTCGAATGCGGCGTCTCTGAACGCGTCGAGAATGTCCCAGCGCACCCGCGCGCTCTCGATACGCCACTCACCGCCACGCTCGTGCAATCCATCGAATGCCGAAGGCTCCAGCGCCCATTGGTCCTGGTGGCGCTTGAAGTGCGGGAGCACGTCGTCCCAGCCCCAGCCGTGGTTGTCCATCTGACGCCACAGATCGTAGTCGCGGGCCTGTCCGCGCATGTAGATCATGCCGTTGATCGAGGTGCAGCCGCCGAGCACCTTGCCGCGAGGATAGTTGAGAACGCGGCCGTTCAGCCCGGGCTCGGGTGCGGTCTGGAAGCACCAGTCCGCCCGTGGATTGCCCATCAGATAGAGATAACCGACTGGGATATGAATCCAGTGGTAGTTGTCCTTGCCCCCCGCCTCGAGCAGAAGAACCCTCTTCCCGGGATCTTCCGACAGCCGGTTCGCCAGCACGGAGCCTGCGGAGCCCGCACCGACAATGATGTAGTCGTAAGTATCCTCGGCTGCGGCCATCGTTCGCGTATCCTCACATCTGCGGCCGCCCTCGCGACGGGCCATGCCATTCCATTCGCGCACGAGCATAGTCGAAAGTGACCGCGCGCTTCAGTGCCTGTCGGCTGCCCCCCGATGCTCCGATCGGGTGAGGCTCGCCCTCAGCGCCGTCGAGATCCTGAGAACCTTGCCGCTCACCGAGACCAGCACGACCGTAACCTCCGCCTCGCACAGCGGCAGACCTTGACGCGACACCGACTGCGACAGGATCAGGGTTGCGGCGGTCATCGACTTCACCCGCGTCGACACCTCGAGAATGTCGTCGATCCGCGCCGGTTTGAGATACTCCAGATTGAGCCTTCGGACCACGAACGCCGCAGGCTCCCGGCCTCCCCCTTCGATCAGCGCGCGATGCTCGCTGCCGAGCAGGCGCAGGAAATCAGACCGCCCCCGCTCGAACCAGCGCACATAGGAAGCATGGTAGACGAGGCCGGAAAAGTCCGTGTCCTCGAAATAGACGCGGACCGGCAGAACATGGGCCTGGCCACCTTCGAGATCGACCAGACGCCCCGCGAGATCCGGCCAGTCACCGCCAAGCCCAGCAGGTGATCCATGCGTGTCGGGTCCGCTCATCTGCACCTCGCCAGCGCCATGCCCCTCGACCGCTTCGTGCCCCTCGGCCGCTTCATGCCCCTCGACCACCTCATGCGCTGATCAGCATATCCGCGATCAAGCCGGCAAAGAAAATCCAGCCGATGAAGCGGTTCGACTTGAACCTCGCCAGACAGTTCGCGGGGTCCGCCGTGTCGAGCGTCGCGACCTGCCACGCAAAGCCGGCACCGCAGACCGCAAGCGCCACGAACGTGAAGCCGCCTGCCCCCGCCAGCCACGCCGCCGCGAGCCAGAGCGCAAGCGCGGCACCGTAGAGCCCAGTGAGCCACGGCCGCGTGTCATCACCGAACCGGAGCGCCGTGGACTTCAAGCCAAGCGCCAGGTCGTCCTCTTTGTCCTGATGCGCATAGATCGTGTCGTACGCCACGGTCCACAGCACGCATCCCGCATAAAGCGTGACCGCCGGCCACGCGAGTGCGCCCTGCACCGCTGTCCAGCCGACAAGCGCCCCCCATTTGAACGTCAGGCCCAGCACCACCTGCGGCCAGTACGTGAACCGCTTCATGAAGGGATAGATCGCCACCAGCCCGAGCGAGGCCAATCCCAGCCAAACGGTCGCGGTGTTGAATTGCACAAGCACCAGCAGGCCGACCAGAGACAGCCCCACCATGAAGACGGCCGCCTGTCGCGCCGTCACCTCGCCGGATGGAATGGGCCGCCCACGGGTACGCGCGACACCGGCATCGATGTCCCTGTCGACGATGTCGTTATAGGTGCACCCCGCGCCGCGCATGACGAACGCCCCCGCCAGGAACAACACGAGATACCAGACGTTTGGGAAGGCGTGCCCGGACGCCAGCTCCCCCATCGCCTGCCCCCACCAGCACGGGAAAAGCAGCAGCCAGGCTCCAATCGGCCGGTCGAAGCGAGCCAGGCGCAAGTATGGCCTCAGACCTGGAGGCGCGTGCTTGTCCACCCAGTTTCCCGGGCGTGCATCGGGGACGGTCGGGGCGATCTGAACGGGCGTTGTCATGGGCGGACCCTAAGCGCGACGGCGCTGCACTGCAATGTGCCGTGACGCCAGAGCCCGCCACGGCTCGCCAGGGCTCGCAAGAGAAAATCTCCCAGCCCTGGCGCCCGGGCCGGGTACGGGAACAAGGGAGTCGCATGCCATGAAATCCGTCCGCACCTGGATCCTCATTGCCGACGCGGGTCGTGCCAGGGTTCTCGAGAATTCCGGTCCCGGCAGAGGCACCACGGAAGTCGATGGCCTCTCCTCGGAATCGGCGTTGCCCGGCGCCACCAGCGAGATCGTGGCGGATCGCCAGGGTCGCTCGTTCGAGTCGGTCGGCGCGACCCGCCACCCCCTCGAGCCGCATACCGATCCGCGCAAGAAGCTCAAGCGCGACTATCTCGAAATGCTGGCCGATCAGCTCGATGAGCGTCTCCAGGCCGGCGACTTCGACAAGCTCGTCGTGGTTGCGCCTCCGCCGGCCCTTGGCATCCTCCGCCGCGCCTATAGCCATCGTGTTTCATCCGTCGTCAGCGGCGAGCTCGCCAAGGATCTGACGAAGGTTCCCGACCATCAGCTCGGCCCGCATCTCGAGGCGTTCGTGCGCTTGTAAAGCGCTGGCGCCAACCGGCGGCGCTGCGGTAGGGATTGGCGCCATGACCGATCGCGACGACGCTTACGATTTCCGGGCCCCGCGCCTCCACGTGGATGACGATCTTCGCGAGCATGCCGTCGTTGCGCTGCCCCGCGAGCAGACGAACTATCTCGTTAACGTGCTCCGGCTCGGCGACGGCGCCACGGTCCACGTCTTCAACGGACGGGATGGTGAATGGCTCGGCCGCATCGCCCGACGCGGCCGGCGCGATGTCGTCCTCGAAATCGCCAGCCAAACCCGGCCCCAGGCCGGCGGACCCGATCTGCATTACCTCTTTGCCCCGCTGAAGCGGACGCGCCTCGACTATATGGTCCAGAAGGCGACAGAGCTCGGGTCGGCCCGTCTGCGGCCGGTCATCACCCGGCATACGGTCGCCGAACGGATCAACATCGATCGGATGCGCGCCAATGTGATCGAGGCCGCCGAGCAATGCGGCATCCTTCGCGTCCCGGATGTCGATGCCCCGGTCAGCTTGAAGCGCGCCCTCGAGACCTGGAACGACGAGCGCCGCCTCGTATTCTGCGATGAAGACGCCCCCGTTCGAGACCCGATCGAGGCCCTGCGGCAAATCGGGCCAGGGCCGTTGGCCGTGCTCATCGGGCCCGAAGGCGGCTTCGCTCCGGACGAACGGGAGATGCTGTGCGGCTTCCGCGGTGTGGTTCGCGTGGCCCTGGGCCCGCGCATCATGCGGGCCGATACGGCCGCCGTCGCCGCCCTGTCGCTTGCGAACGCCGTGCTCGGCGACTGGCGATGACACCGAGGGCCGCACCGCGCGTCCATCCGCGTGTCACACCCGGCCTGAGCAAACCTAAAGTGCCAGGCAAGAAAAAATCATCGTGGGCGGCTCCCGTTCAAGTCACAGCGAAAGGCTTGTGTGGCCGCGCGGCGGGCGCCATAAGTTGACGCTTTCCGAGCCGCGGCCACGTCTGCGGCGGGTTCTCACCGTTCGATCGAGGTTCACGCATGTCGACCCGCCAGGCTGGCTCGTCCGCTCCGCCCATCGGCTCCCGCGACGACCTTGTCGAATGGTTCGCCGTCGGCTCGAAGCCGAAGGCCGAGTGGCGCATCGGGACCGAGCACGAGAAGATCCCGTTCCGCACCGACGACCTGAGCCCGATCCCATATGCGGGCCCGAGGGGCATCCGCGCCCTCATGGACGAATTGTCGGCGCGATATGGCTGGGAGCCCATCCACGAAGGCGACACCGTCATCGCGCTGAAGCGGCCGCCCGACGAGCCGGCCGCGACGGTCTCGCTGGAGCCCGGCGGCCAGTTCGAGCTATCGGGCGCGCCACTGGCCGATCTCCACGCTGTCGACGCGGAAACCAAGCGTCACATCGAGGAGGTGACCGCCATCGGCCGTGACCTGAAGATCGGGTTCCTCGGCACCGGCTTCTCGCCGAAATGGACGCTCGCCGAAACGCCGCAGATGCCGAAGCAGCGCTACGCCGTCATGACGCGGTACATGCCGAAGGTCGGCGCGCACGGGCTCGACATGATGTACCGGACCGCGACGATCCAGGTGAATCTGGATTTCGCGAGTGAAGCCGACATGGTCCAGAAGCTGCGCGTGTCGCTCGCGTTGCAGCCGGTCGCGACGGCCCTGTTCGCCTCGTCTCCCTTCAAGGAAGGAAAGCCCACCGGCTTCCTGTCGCTGCGCAGCGAGGCCTGGCGCGATACGGATCGGGCGCGCACCGGCCTCCTCCCGTTCGTCTTCGAGAACGGCATGAGCTTCGACCGGTACGTCGAGTTCGCCCTGGATGTGCCGATGTACTTCATCTACCGCAACGGCGAGTATATCGACGTGGCGGGCGCCTCATTCCGGGACTTCCAGTCCGGAAAACTGGCCGAGAAACTGGGCCGGCCGGAGCTCAAGGGGTTGGAAGCCACCATCGACGACTGGTCGGACCACATCACCACGATTTTCCCCGAGGTGCGCATGAAGCGCTTCCTCGAGATGCGCGGAGCGGATGCCGGCCTCACGCCGCAGATCACCGCCTTGTCCGCGTTGTGGGTGGGGCTTCTCTATGACCAGACCTCACTCGACGCCGCCTGGGATGTCGTCAAGAGCTGGACGGCGGAGGAGCGCGATGCGCTACGCCACGACGTGCCCCGGACGGCCCTCGCGACCCGCTTCCGCCGCATGAAGCTTCAAGACATCGCGCGCGAAGTCGTGGCCATCGCCCGCGCGGGCCTGAAAGCACGCGGCGTCATGAATGCCGCGGGGCAGGACGAGCGCATTCACCTCGAGTGCGTCGAGGCCGTCGCGGAAAGCGGCCGGACCGCCGCCGAACACATGCTCGAAGCGTTCGAACGCCGCTGGGACAAGCGCGTCGATCCGATCTTCCGCGAGATCGTCTTCACCTGATCCGCACGCCGCACCCCACCTGGAGACCGGAAGAATCGCGTTCCGGCTCGACGCCGTCGCTCGACGCGCTATAAGGGCGGCCGATAAAAGTTCCCCCCGGAGGCGACGTCGATGGCAGGCAAAGAGCTGGTGGAAAGCCCCAAGGCGAATGGAGACGCGCAGACCAAGGCGCGCATCCTGGCAGAGGCTTTGCCCCATCTCGTCCGATACGATGACGAGATCGTCGTCGTGAAGTTCGGCGGCAACGCCATGGTCGATCAGGAACTGGCCGACGCGTTCGCCAAGGACATTGCCTACTTGAAGCTCTCGGGCGTGAACCCCGTGGTCGTGCATGGCGGCGGACCGCAGATCGGTTCGATGCTGAAACGCCTCGACATCAAGTCGGACTTCGTACACGGCCTGCGTGTAACCGACGCCCCCGCTGTCGAAGTGGTCGAAATGGTGCTTTCCGGCTCGATCAACAAAGGCATCGTCTCGGCGATCAACCGTCAGGGCGGCAAGGCGGTCGGTCTCTCGGGCAAGGATGCCAACCTCCTGGTCGCCAGGAAGGTCACGGAGATGCCGGATCCCGAGACCAACGAGATCAAGCCGGTCGACCTGGGATTCGTCGGCGATCCCGTCAAAGTGAACCCGGAGATCATCGAGGTCATCTCGCGCTCCGACCTCATTCCCGTCATAGCGCCGGTCGCCTCGTCAGCCGACGGCCAGACCCTGAATGTCAACGCCGACACCTTCGCCTCCGCGCTCGCGGCGGCCCTCCGGGCGAAGCGCCTGCTGCTCCTCACCGACGTGCCGGGCGTGCTCGACAAGGACAAGAAGCTGATCGACGACCTGACCGTCGAGGAGGCCCGCGCGCTGATCCGCAACGGGACCATCAGCGGCGGCATGATCCCGAAAGTCGAAGGCTGCATCGAGGTCGTCGAGGCTGGGGTGGACGCTGTCGTGATCATCGATGGCCGCGTCCCGCACTGCGTCCTGCTCGAACTCTTCACCGAGCACGGCGTCGGCACCATCGTCCGCCGCTCCCGCGAATAGCCCCCTCCCCCCACGCGAGCGATAACCCTTCCCCGCACCCCACGCGAGCGGCGGCCGGCTCCCCACAGGGGAGTCGCCGCGAGCCACTAAGAATCCCTATTACGCCGGTTCGGCGTCTCGCGTCGCCCACATCTCCTTGAACGCAGGCCGCGCCTGGCAGGCGGCCAGCCATGCCTTCACATTCGGTGCCGCCTCGAACAATTGCGGTGCCCCGGACGCATAGCGCACGCATTCGGCCACGTTGATGTCGGCGACGGTGAAGCGACCGCCCACCAGATGGCCCGATGCGGCCAGCGCCCTGTCCAGCACGGCAAACGGGGTCTTCAGCGCCTCGATCGCGTCCGTTGCTCCTTTCGGATCGCGCATGACCTCCAGCGCCCGGCCCTCCACTTCTGTGATGGCCCAGATCGACCACATCGTCATCTGGCCGTCCTCGGCGAGATCGGCGGGAGCGAGCGGACCGCCATGCTTCTTGGCGAGATAGAGATTGATCGCGAGCGACTCGAAAAGCACCAGCCCGTCGTCGTCGATCGCAGGCACGTGCCCGTTCGGATTGATCTTGAGAAACTCATCCATTCGCGTATGGACCGGCGCCGCATGTGGCCGGTACGGCTGGGTCACGGGCACGCTTTTGAAGGGGAGTCCGAGTTCCTTCGCGAGCCAGATGTTGCGGGTAGCGCGGCTGCGGTAGACACCGTAAATGGTGAGCATCGAATTGTCCTCGACGAGGCGGTTCTGGAATGAACTGCCGTCATTTCATCATTGCCGGGTAGGCCATGGCAAGCGGGTTCGAGACAGTTGCCGCTCGCCCGGACTTTTGCGAGCCTGCCTGAGAGGCGACAGGAGATCACAGCGTGAGCAGCGGGACGATAGCGAGGCAGGTGCGCAACTTCGACGGCACGCGCATCTGGATTTTCGATCTCGACAACACCCTCTACCCGGCCGAGTGCAATCTTTTTGCCCAGGTCGACCAGAAGATGGCCGAATACATTCAGCGCTATCTGGGCGTTCCCTTCGCCTACGCCCGGCATCTCCAGAAAAGCTACTACCGGCAGTTTGGGACGACGCTTGCGGGCATGATGCAAGTGCACAAGATGGACCCGAGTGATTTCCTTGAATTTGTTCACGACATCGATTTGTCGGGTGTGCCGGAGCACCCGGAGCTGCGCGCCGCCATCGCACGGCTGCCGGGACGCAAGCTGATCTTCACCGCCGGCTCTCACAGACACGCCGAGCGCGTGGCAACGAAGCTCGGCGTGCTCGATCTGTTCGAGGACATCATCGACATCGTCGATGCCGGCTTCATCCCGAAGGAAAAGCGGGAGGCTTACGACCGGTTGCTCGCGTCGCACGGCGTGTCGCCCGGCGAGGCGGCCATGTTCGAGGATATGCCGCACAACCTCGAACCGCCCCACGATCTCGGCATGACGACGTGCTTGGTGCACTCGAGCTACATCGACCATCCCATCCAGCTCAAGATCCGCGATTGGAAAGAACCGCCCGCCCACGTCCATCACATGACGGAAAATCTCGCGGTCTTTCTGGAGGGTATCGGCGCACGGCCTGGCACGGCCGGTTGATCCGCCTCGTCTCGGTCGCCGGTAACGCCACCCGAGACCGGGTGACAGGCATCAGCGATCCATTGTGGTCGCGGGAGGAACCGTCGCGGCAGAGGACTGCCGGTTGTCGTCGCCGAGCCGCGACCAATCGGCTTCCCGAAGACCGATGGTCCTGAACGGGTCGATCAGCGTTCCGGACACCAGACCGGACAGGATGCTCGGCATCGGCGGCAACTTCGCGACCGTCGCCACCAACCCGTCCCGCAGCCACGGGATGACGCGCCCGTCAGACTGGTAGAAGGGCGTCAGCGCCCTCGACGCGAGCTGGAAGAAATGCACGTGAATCCGGCGGCTCCGGGCATAGGCCGGGCCGATGCCGGGGTGCACGCCGCCGCGGCCGATGGCGTGCGCGAGTGCCCGCGCATCGAGCAGCGCCATGTTCGCACCCTGGCCCAGTTGCGGACTGGTCGCATGCGCGCTGTCGCCGAGGTGGATCACGCGACCGTGGTACGGCCGGCGCAGCGTCACGTGGGAATACCCGGCAACCGCAAGATCCGAGAAGCTCTCGACTTGCTCCAGCAGCGGCGCCGTGGCCGGCCAGAGTGTGCGCACGCGTGCCTTCCACGCGTCGAGCCCCGCCGCCCGAACGGCATCCACGTCCGCCGTCTTCAGGCTCCAGAAGAAGGCACACGTCCGCGGGCCGTCGAGCGTAACCCGGCCTGCCGGCATGACGCCGATCATGACGCTCGCGCGCTCATATCGCTGCGCAAGACGGTCGAGCGCAAAGCCGGAGTCCGGCAACCGCAGCGTCGCCCAGAACGCTCCATAGGCGAACGCGTGCGGAACCGCATCGCCGTTGGCCGCATCGCGGATCGGCGAGCGAACGCCCGCCGCATCGACCACCAGGTCGAAGCCATCGTC
>Ga0182736_1003343_pt1 | contig 10905 bp, 10 predicted proteins | sample eDN5th30CKraftBY_FD_128882 | JGI IMG/M metagenome (GOLD analysis project Ga0182736, IMG submission 128882) | Enriched backyard soil microbial communities from Emeryville, California, USA - eDNA 5th pass 30_C Kraft BY (version 2) (version 2) | ecosystem: Environmental > Terrestrial > Soil >...
ACAGCCACCATCACCACCCACAAGCTGCCCACCACCGGCAAGATCACCGCCACCTACACCGGCAACACCACCTACACCCGCACCACCTGGACCACCACCCACAAGATCACCAAGAAGTAACCGGGGCTCCAGGTACACCGATGGGCCGTAGCCGACACCACGTCGGCCACGGCCCATCGGTGCGTCAGCCCGGCAGCGTCAGGATCTCGAACGGGTCCCTGTACACGTGCCACCGCAGCGGCGGGTCCAGGTCGAGGTTGCCGGCATCGAGGAACACGCGCTGCGCGTCGTCGACCCGGCTCGTGTCGCTGTGCGCCTCCTCCTTGTTCATCTCGACCACCCGCTCGTCCAGGAACGCGTTCAGGTAGGCGGTCTCGTCTCCCCCGCCGGCCGGCGTCGCGGCCGCGGCAAGTGCGCGGGTGCGGATCCCCTGCATGCCGTCGAAGCCATGCATGACGGCCGCGTCGTAGTAGGCGAACTGGCCGAGCGTCCCGAGTCCGTCCGCGCGGGCGGCCGCCACGGACGGGTCGAAGTAGACGGTGTCGCGCTCGTGGTCCTGCGCCGCCTGGAACACCGGGTCCGCAGCGGCCTCGCGCCACGCGTCCATGTAGCCGGGGTCGAGGCCCTCGTGCGAGTCGGTGCCGTCGACCGCGCGCAGGGCCGGCAGGTAGGAGGCGAGCGGGTTGTCCGGCTCGGTCGTCGTGTACGCCTCGACCAGCTCGAGCATGTCCGAGGTGCCCGAGCAGAAGCCGATGATCCCCGCGGTGTAGCCGCGGCCGTCGTCGATGTCCTCGATGTAGGCGTACTGCGCCTTCCAGTCGAGCGAGGAGTTCTCGGCGCTGGAGACGAGCTCCATCGCCATCTCCTTGTGCGCTGGGTCGTCCAGGCCGGCGGCCGTGGGGTCCTCCGAGCCGGCGGGCGCGGTGGCGGACGCGGACGACGACGGCGAGGGGCCGTCGGGCGGGGAGGACGTGCACGCCGCGCAGGTCAGGGCGGCGGCGACCGACAGGGCGACGAGCGATCGTGCGACCACGATGGGCCTCCTCAGGGGACGGTTTCAGCCGACGAGAGCGGGATGCGTGCCGAGGGTCGAGCGCAACCGGTCGGCGGCTGACGAGCCCGCGCCGGCCGCCTCGAGCACCAGGAGTGCCGCACCGACGACGGGCCTTTCGGCGAGGAACGTGAGGACGGCGCGTGGCGCCCGGGCGGCGATGCGAGCCCGGATGCCCTCGGTGAGCAGCGGGTCCCGAGCGGCGAGGACTCCCCCGCCGAGCACCACGGGCACGGCCGCGTCGAGCAGGTCCAGCCGTGACAGCGCGGTGAGTGCGAGCGCCGCGATCTCGTCGGCCTGCCGTTCGACGACGGACCGGGCGACCGGGTCGCCCGCCGACGACGCCGCCAGCAGCACGGGAGCGAGCAGCGCGTAGACCCGGTCCGAGAGCCGGCCGAAGTGCAGGTCCTCGATGACGGCGGTCATGTCCGGCCGGTCGAGCGCGGACGGGACGAGCACCGAGAGCGTCGTCGTCGGGCCCCGCCCGTCGAGCGCACGAGCCGCGTGCCACACGGCCTGCTCCCCCAGCTCCCAGCCGCCGCCCCAGTCGCCCGAGATGCGGCCCAGCGCCGGGAACCGGGCGGTGGCCCCGTCCGCTCGTCGGCCGACGCAGTTGATGCCCGTGCCGCACACCACCGCGACGCCCTCGTCGGCGTCCGTCCCCGCCCGCAGCAGCGCGAACGTGTCGTTGTCGACGACGAGGTCGGCCGGCAGCCAGGGCAGCGTGCCGAGCGCCGTGCGGAACGTCGCGATCTCGACCGGCAGGTCGAGCCCCGACAGGTAGACCCCCGCACGCGCGACCACCGAGCCGGGCAGCGTCGCGAGCACCGTCCGCACGAGCTCGTCGACGACCGCGAGCGCCGGCCCGACCCCGATGACCTGCGGGCACGAGCCCCCGCCGCGGGAGTGGCCGAGAACCGTGCCGTCGGGCGCGAGCGCCAGGACGTCGGTCTTGGACCCGCCTCCGTCCACGGCCAGCAGGACCGTCATCGGGCCCACGCGAGGTGGTCGCGGTTCGCGTCCAGCAGCAGGTCCGTGAGGCGGGTGGCCCGCGCGTGCTGCCCGACTAGCGGGTGCGCGAGCAGCGCGCGCTCCACCCGCGAGCGGCCACCGTGCACGGCCGCCTCGAGCGCGAGCCGCTCGTAGTCGGCGACGTGCGCGACGAGGCCCGCCTCCGGGGAGGCGAGCGGCGCGGCGGCCAGCGGCGCGATCCCCGACGAGCCGACGCGCGCCGGGACCTCGATCACGTGGTCGTCGGGCAGGAAGGGCAGCACACCGTCGTTGCGCACGTTGACGACCTGGACGTCGCCGCGGTCGGCCGTGAGCGAGGCCAGCAGGTCGACGGCCGCCTCGGAGTAGAACGCCCCGCCGCGACGGGACAGCGCCTCGGGCTTAGTGTCCACGGCCGGGTCCGCGTACTGCGCGAGCAGCTCGGCCTCGACCTCCATCACGGCCTGCGCGCGCGACGGCCCGCCCGCGAGCTGCTCGGCGAGCACCTCGTCGTGCGCGTAGTAGTAGCGCAGGTAGTACGAGGGGACGCAGCCCAGCAGGTCGAGCAGCGCAGGGTCGAGCTCGACCTCCTCAGCCAGCTCGGACCGGTACGAGGACAGCAACGCGGGCAGCCGGTCCACGCCGTCGACGAGGGCACCGCGCTCCCACGTGAGGTGGTTGAGCCCCACGTGATCGAGCTGCACTGCCGTCGGGGACACGCCGAGCAGCGACGCGAACCGCCGCTGGAAGCCGATCGCCACGTTGCACAGCCCGACGGCCCGGTGCCCCTCGTTCAGGAGCGCCCGGGTGACGATCCCGACGGGGTTGGTGAAGTCGACGATCCACGCGTCGGGCGCAGCGTAGCGGCGCACGGCGTCGGCCACGGACAGCACCACCGGTACTGTCCGCAGCGCCTTGGCGAGCCCGCCCGGCCCGGTCGTCTCCTGGCCGAGGCAGCCGCACGCGTGCGGGAACGTCTCGTCGGAGTGCCGCGCGGCCTGCCCGCCGATCCGCAGCTGCAGCAGCACGGCCGACGCGTCGGCCACCCCGGCCGCGACGTCGGACGTCGTGGTGACCGCGACGTCGTACCCGGCGCGCGCGAACATCCGTCGCGAGACGCCGGAGACCAGGGACAGCCGCGACGCGTCCGGGTCCACGAGGCACAGCTCGGTGAGCGGCAGCAGGTCGCGCAGCCGCGCGAAGCCGTCCACCAGCTCGGGCGTGTACGTCGACCCCCCGCCGACGACGGTGAGCTTCATCCCTTCACCCCCGTCAGGGTCACGCCGCGCACGAAGGACCGCTGCGCGAGCAGGAAGACGAGCACCACCGGCACCATCGCGATGAGCGTCGCCGCCATCGTCAGGTTCCAGTCCACCGACCGCGCACCGCGGAACTGCGCGAGCGCGTAGGAGACCGGCCAGGCGTTCTCGTTCTCGGACGTGTACAGCAGCGGCCCGTAATAGTCGTTCCAGGACGCGAAGAACAGGAAGATCGAGGTCGCCGCGATGCCCGGGCGGGCCATCGGCAGCACGACCTTCCACAGCGTGCGGACCTCGCCGCACCCGTCGATCCGCGCGGCCTCGGTGTACTCACGCGGGATGGTCAGGAAGAACTGCCGCAGCAGGAAGATCGAGAACGCGTCGCCCAGCAGGTTCGGCAGGATCAGCGGCCACAGGCTCCCGGTCAGGCCCAGGTTCGACCACATGACGTACAGCGGCACGGACGTGACCTGCGGCGGCAGGAGCATCGCGCCGATGATCGCGAACATGATGAACCGCGACCCGCGGAACTGGATGCGCGCCAGGGCGTACGCCGCGGGGACCGACGAGAGCAGCATGAACAGCGTCGCCGCGCCCGCGTAGAGGAAGGAGTTGCCGAAGTACTTGAGCATCGGCAGCTTGCGGAACACCTCCGCGAAGTTCTCCCAGTGCCACGACGTGGGCCACGCGAACGCGGTCCCCGCCTGCTCGGGGGACATCACGGCGGTCAGCAGCACGAACACGAACGGCGCGACGAACATCACCGCGAGCGCGATGAGCAGCGCGTGGTCGGCGACGAACACGAGCGGGGTGCGCTTGCGCAGGCTCGCGCCGTCCACCCCGGCGCGCGAGGCACGCACGGGCGGTCGGGTCAGGGTCGACGCGCTCAACTGGCCACCTCCGGGCTGAACGAGGAGAAGCGGCGCAGCAGCACGGCCGTGACGATCCCGGCGACGACGAACAGCACGACCGCCATCGCCGAGGCGTAGCCGAACAGGTTGGCGCCGAACGCCTTGGAGTACAGGAGCTGCCCGTAGGTCAGCGTCGAGTTGTCGGGCCAGCCGAGCAGCGTGCTCGTCCCGGCCCCGACGGCCGACTTGCCCATCGCGGTGGACGAGGCGACGGCCGGCTCAGTGAAGTACTGCAGCGCGGCGATCACACCGGTGATCGCCGCGAACAGCAGCACCGGCGCCATGTTCGGGATCGTGATGTGCCGGAACCGCTGCAGCCCGTTCGCACCGTCGAGCTCCGCGGCCTCGTACTGCTCGGTGGGGACGTCGAGCAGTGCCGCCAGGAAGATCACCATGATGTCCCCGAGCACCCACAGGCCGAGCATGACGAGCGCCGGCTTGGACCACGACGGGTCGGTGAACCAGCCCGGGCCCTCGATCCCGACCGCCGCGAGCAGCCGGTTGACCGGGCCCGTGGCCGGGTTGAGCAGGAAGACGAACGCGATCGTCGAGGCCACGGGCGGGACGAGCGCGGGCAGGTAGTAGAGGGTGCGGAGGGCACCCGACGAGCGCCGGGCGCGCGTCAGCGCCCAGGCGACGAGCATGGCCCCGGCGATCCGCACCGGCACGAGGATCGCGACGAACCACAACGTGTTCAGCGCGGCCTGGCCGATGAGCGGGTCCCCGCCGAACAGGAACTTCCAGTTCGCGAAGTTGTTCCACCGCGGCGGGTTCGACAGGTCGAACGCCGTGAACGAGTAGAAGACGGTCATGATCAGCGGGAAGACGAAGAAGATGATCATGCCGAGCAACGACGGTGCGAGGAACGCGAACGCCGTCCACGTGCGACGGCGGCGGATCGCCGAGGCCATGGATCAGCTCCCGGCCTGCAGCTTGACGGCTGCGTCGATCTCGGAGTCGACGGTCTTCAGCATCGCGCCGAGGTCGTCGACGTCGCCCTGCTGCCACTTGGCGGTGTGGGTGCCGAAGATCGTCTGGTACTCCGCGCCGATGCCGCTGGGCGGCGTGGTCGAGGAGTGCTCGTTCTCGAAGATGTCGAGGAACGTCTGGAACTGGGGGGAGACCTCCAGGTCCGGCGAGGTGATCGCGTCGTGCATCGTCGGCACGTTCTTCAGGCCGTTCGAGAGCTTGACCTGGGCCGCGGTGTCCGTCGTCAGGTACTTGATGAATGCCCATGCGGCCTCGGGGTTCGTCGAACCCTTGCCGATGCCGACGATGTTGCCCGTGATGTACCCGCCGCCGTAGGTGTTCTCGAAGCCCTCCGCGGACGGGAACGGCGCGGTGCCGTAGTCGAGGTCCTTGGCCTGGTCGGCGATGAACGCGGTGCGGTACTCGCCGTCGAGGTTCATCGCGACGCGGCCCGTCTGGAAGTCGTTCTGCGCGGAGAACTCCTCGCCGAGACCGGCCTGGAACTTGGCGAGCTTGTCGTAGCCGCCGAGCTTGGCGATGAGGTCCTTCTGCCAGTTCAGCAGCGTGGTCCAGCCGGGCGAGGACGAGATCGCCGACGTGCCGTCGTCGTTGAGCCACTGCGCGTCCGCCGAGGGCGCCCAGTGCGCCTCCGCGTTCTCGTAGTAGCCGAGCAGCGGCATGAACCCGAGCGTGTCGATCGAGCCGTCCTCCTTGAACGTCGTGAGCTTGACGGCCATGTCGGTCAGCTCGGCGAGCGTCTTGGGCGGCTCGGTGTAGCCCGCGTCGGCGAGCATCTTCTTGTTGTAGTAGAGCCCGTACACGTCGGCGAGCGCCGGCATCGTGCAGCGCTTGCCCGCGTACTCGGTGTACCCGAGGACCGTCGGCGGGATCTGCGTCAGGTCCACCTTGTCGCGCGTGATGAAGCTGGCGAGGTCGGTGAAGTCGCCCGACGAGCACAGCGGCCCCACCTGGTCGGTCGAGTAGCTCAGGCCGACGTCGATCGGCTGGCCGGCAGAGATCGCCTGCCGCATCTTCTGGTCGTCCTGGCCGGACTTCACGACGACCTTGACGCCCGGGTTGGCGGCCTCGAAGTCGTCGACGACCGACTGGATGACGTCGGCCTCGCGGTCGGTGAAGAAGTGCCAGAACTGGATGGTGCCGGACACCGTGGCGGGTGCCGAGGCGGCCGCCGTGGGGCCGTCCGAGGTCGAGCCGCTGCACGAGGCGGTGGCCAGTGCGAGCGACACGAGGGCCGGGACGACGAGGAGCGCACGTCGTGATCTCACTGCGGTACTCCGTTCTTGGGTGGCTGCGCGCGGCTCTCGGGTACGACGAAGAGACGTCCGGCGCAGTGCGCGGTCGGTGCGGGAGGTGTGGGTGCTGGGTCGGGCGCTAGGTGACGAGGTCGAGCAACCGGTCCCGAAGGTCGGCGCCGATGACGGCACGTGCACCGCGAAGGACCGGCTGATCAGGCACGGAGCTCGCGGAGATGGACGGGGACCACCGGGTGGTCCTGCGGATGTGGCTCCTGACCTGGTCGGCCAGAGCCTGACCGCCGGCCATGCCGGTCGGTCCGCCGAGCACGACCCGATGGGGCTCGAGCACGGCGAGTACGGGGAGCACGGCCTCCGCGACACGGGGGGCCAGCTCGGCGAGCACGGCGTCGCGCGCCGGGCTCGAGGGCAGTGCGGCGAGGACGTCGACGAGACGTCGGCCGCGGATGCCGTGGGCGCGCGCGACGCGGGCCACCGCGATGCCGCCGGCGACGTCCTGCAGGTCGTCGGCCGCGGGGTCGAGCAGTGCCGCGGACCGCGAGACCGGCAGGTAGCCGATCTCGCCCGCGCCGCCGGCCGCACCGCGGTGCAGCTCGCCGCGCAGGTGCAGCGCGACGCCGAGCCCGTCGCCGAGCCAGAGCAGCGCGAAGTCCTCGTCGGGCGCGACGACGCCGTCGATGCGCTCGGCGACTGCGGCCAGGTTCACGTCGTTGTCGATGCGGACCGGGATGCCGAGACCGGCCTCGAGCTCGGCGCGCACGTTCCGGCGCGGCCAACCGGGCATGAGGCCGGTGAACGCGAGGTCGTCGGTGCGCGGGTCGACCGCCCCCTGCAGCCCGACCATCGCGGTGACCACCGAGCCCGCCTCGATGCCCGCCGCAGCGCACGCCGCCTCGATCGCGGCGCGGATGTCGGCGACCGCCGACCGGTCGGAGGCGACCTTGGCGAGCGGCACGTCCGCGACGGGCAGCTCGGTGCCGGCCAGGTCGACGACCGTGGAGACCACCTGGTGCGGCCGGACGTCGACCGCCACCGCGTTCAGGCGTCCGCCGCGCAGGCCGTAGGTGACCGCGCTCGGACCGCGCGTCGCGGCGACCGAGCCGACCACCTCGATGAGGTCCGCACCCTCGAGCCGCGCGACCACCTGGGAGGCCGTGGGCTTGGACAGGCCGGTCAGCTCGCCGATCTGCGCGCGGGTCAGGGGCCCGTGGTCGAGCAGCAGGGCGAGCGCGGCGCGGTCGTTCATCGCGCGCAGCAGCCCGGGTGTCCCGGGCTGGTTCGCCGTGCCTGCCATCGTGCTCCGATCACCGTTGACCGAGGGCTGCGCAGAGCTCCGCGCGACCTCGTTCAAACTAATAGGTAACTTTCCTAACAGTCAACGGGGTCGAGGCTTCCGCGGCGTCTCGGTCTGGTAACGACTGCGTTACCGCTGCTCCGCGGGCACGCCGACGAGCCGCGGCGGGCTCCCGCCGCGGCTGAGCTGGTGCCGGCCCTCAGCTCGATGCGGGCGGAGCGTCACCTTCGACGACCTGCGCGTACTCGCCGTCGTCGAGAACCCCCTCGCGACCACCGTGATGCTGCTCGCGCGGGATCGTCTCCCCCTCCACGACCTGCGCGTACTCACCGTCGTCGAGGACCCCCTCGCGACCACCGTGGTGCAGGTCGTGCGGGAGCGTCTCTCCCTCGACGACCTGCGCGTACTCACCGTCGTCGAGGACCCCCTCGCGACCACCGTGGTGCGGCTCGTGGGGGATCGTCTTCCCTTCGTCGACCTGTGCGTACTCACCGTCGTCGAGGACGTCCGGGCGGCTGGTGCTGGGGGTGGGTTCGGTACTCATGGTTGTTCCTCAGGTTGTGCCTGCGCCTGATCGGATGGCGCACTTCCACAGTGCGCCCGGCAGCGCGCTCCCGCATGCCGAGATCCCCGCCCGTCGCGGGTCGCGGCGCCCCTCGTCGGCTCGCGTCGTTACCATGCTCACGTGCCGTCCACCCCGCACGCCCCCGACGACCTCATGAGGTCCACGCTCGCTGCCGTCGCGCCCGGCGGCGATCTCCGCGACGGGCTCGAGCGGATCCTGCGCGGCCGGACCGGCGCGCTGATCGTGCTCGGCTTCGACCCGACAGTCGAGTCCATCTGCTCGGGCGGCTTCGTGCTCGACGTCGAGTTCTCCGCGACCCGGCTGCGCGAGCTGGCCAAGATGGACGGCGCGGTCGTGGTCGACCAGGACATCAGCCGCATCGTGCGCGCCGCCGTGCAGCTGCTGCCCGACGTCACGATCGAGACCAGCGAGTCCGGCACGCGGCACCGCACGGCCGAGCGCGTCGCCAAGCAGACCGGCCTCCCGGTCATCTCCGTGTCCGCCTCGATGCGGATCATCGCGCTCTACGTCGGCGACCAGCGCTACGTGCTGGAGGGGTCGACGACGATCCTGTCCCGCGCGAACCAGGCCCTCGCCACGCTCGAGCGGTACAAGTCCCGGCTCGACGAGGTCAGCGGGACGCTGTCCGCGCTCGAGATCGAGGACCTCGTCACCGTGCGCGACGTGTCCGCCGTGGTCCAGCGGCTCGAGATGGTCCGCCGCATCTCCGAGGAGATCGAGGGCTACGTCGTCGAGCTCGGCACCGACGGTCGGCTGCTCACGCTGCAGCTCGACGAGCTGGTCGGCGGCATCGGCTCGGACCGCGAGCTCGTGCTGCGCGACTACGTCGACACCGCGCGCCGCGACATGGACTCCGTGCAGGCCGAGCTCGCGGAGCTCGACTCGACCGAGCTGCTCGACATCGCTCACATCGCCCGCGTCCTCGGCCTGCCCGGTGGCGGCGACGCGCTCGACGCGGCCGCCGGCCCGCGCGGCTACCGGCTGCTGTCGAAGGTCCCCCGCCTGCCGGGCGCGATCGTCGACCGGCTCGTCGCGCACTTCGGCGGCCTGCAGAAGCTCCTCGCGGCGGGGATCGACGACCTCATGGCCGTGGACGGCGTCGGCGAGCAGCGTGCCCGTGCGGTCCGCGAGGGCCTGTCCCGGCTCGCCGAGTCGAGCATCCTCGAGCGCTACGTCTGAGCCGCTCTCGTCGGGGCCTCACCCCAGGGTGAAGACCTCCGGCGCAGCGTTGACGCCCGCCAGCGAGTACGTCGCGGCGTAGGTCCCGGACTTCGGCGCGGCGAGCCCCTTCGGGCACTTCTCGGCCGATCGGACGCGCTTCCAGGTCACGGCGTCCTTGACGCTCTCCCCCGCCGACAGCAGCAGCGGGCGGTAGGCGGAGGCCTCGCTGGCGCAGTCCTGGCTCGACCACACGCGGTCGTCCCCCGAGGTGATGACGAGCGCCGCCTTGTCCGTGCCCGCGTCGACGAGGCACGCCACCTTGCCCGTGTTCGTGATGGTCGTCGTGAGCTTCGGGTTCTGCCCGGCGGCGTACGACGCGTCGTCGGCGCTGACCTTGAGCTCGAGGTCCGTGCAGTCCGGGACGCCTGTCGTGCTCGTCGGGGTGGGTGTGCTCGTCGGGGTCGGTCTCGCCTTCGTGGTCGCCTTCGCCGACGTGGTGCTCGGCGCAGCCGTCGGCTCGTCGGCCGAGCCGCGTCCCGCCACGAGCCACACCACCAGCAGGACCACGAGCAGCGGGATGCCGAGGACGACGATGCGTCGACGCCGGTACACCGCCGGCGACGGGCGTGGAGCGGGCCGAGGCGCGGGTCGCTGGGCCGCCATCCCTGACCACCTCCTGCCACGCTCGCCTGTCCCGCCCGGTCGGCCGATCGGGCGGCACCACGGTACGAGCGCGCCGACCCGGACCGTGCGAGCACGCGCGGCGTGCCGCCGAATCGGCCCGCTCGCTCGTCGGGCCCGTCCTGGGGGACGATGCAGCCGTGCCGACCACGTCCCTCGCCTCCGAGCGGCTCGTCGACCCCGTCGTCGCCTGGTTCGACGCGCACGCGCGCGACCTGCCGTGGCGCGCACCCGACCGGACCCCGTGGGGCGTGCTGGTCAGCGAGGTCATGCTGCAGCAGACACCGGTCGTCCGCGTCGAGCCGGCGTGGCGCGCCTGGATGCGCACCTGGCCCACGCCCGCCGACCTGGCCGACGCGCCGACCGCGGACGTGCTGCGTGCGTGGGACCGGCTCGGCTACCCGCGACGCGCGTTGCGCCTGCAGGAGTGCGCACGGGCCCTCGTCGAGCGGCACGACGGGCAGGTGCCCGACGACGAGGACGCGCTGCTGGCCCTGCCCGGCATCGGGGCGTACACGGCGGCTGCGGTGCGGGCGTTCGCGTTCGGGCGGCGCTCGGTGGTGCTCGACACGAACGTGCGCCGCGTGATCGCCCGCGCGGTCGGAGGCGAGGCGCTGCCCGCGCCGGCGCTCACCGCCGCCGAGTCCCGACGCGCCGCGGCCCTCGTCCCGGCGACGGCCCGCGGCGCGGCGCGCTGGGCCGTCGCCTCGATGGAGCTCGGTGCACTCG
>Ga0182736_1003345_pt1 | contig 10903 bp, 10 predicted proteins | sample eDN5th30CKraftBY_FD_128882 | JGI IMG/M metagenome (GOLD analysis project Ga0182736, IMG submission 128882) | Enriched backyard soil microbial communities from Emeryville, California, USA - eDNA 5th pass 30_C Kraft BY (version 2) (version 2) | ecosystem: Environmental > Terrestrial > Soil >...
AGATCGCTACGCTTAAGGAATACAGAACAAGCCTGATCAACGCGGCGGTGACCGGCAAGATTAAAGTGGCATAAGGGGGGAGCATCACATGGTCAGCAACACCAAAGAAATCGCGTTGGAGCAAGTAATCCAGCGGCACCTCACGGGGCTGACCACCGAAGAGCTGGCGGGACAGCCGGCCCGTGCTGGGCACGGGCCCTTTCGCCTTGGTCTGCCTGCCGACTTCAACGCCGGCTATGCGCTCGACACGAGGTTGTTCTGGGAGTTTTTGGAAACCACTCAAGGCAAGGAACTGGCCAAGCTCAAGAACCGCAATCCCAGCGACTGGCAGCGCAAGATCCTCGAGCGCTTCGACCGTCTGATCAATAAGCACGGGGTTTTGCATCTCCTGAAGAAGGGATTGGCTGTCGATGACGCCTTCTTCGCGCTCATGTATCCCGCGCCCTTGGCCAGTTCGGCCACCAAAGTGCACGACAGCTTCGTCGCCAACATCTTCAGCGTCATGCGGCAGGTGCGCTACTCGCAGACCAACCCGGGCGAAGAGATCGACATGGTTCTCTTCGTCAATGGCCTGCCGCTGATCACCATCGAGCTCAAGAACGCCTGGACTGGACAGACCGCCCGCTACCACGGGCAGAAGCAGTATCGGGACGATCGCGATGCCAGCCAACCGTTGTTACAGTTTGGCCGCGTGCTGGTGCACATGGCGGTGGACACCGATGAGGTGTTCATGGCGACCAAACTCGCCGGACCCGCAACCTTCTTCCTGCCGTTTAACAAGGGCCACAACCAGGGCGAGGGCAACCCGCCGAACCCCAACGGCCACAAGACCGCCTATCTGTGGGAAGAAGTGTTCACCAAGGAAAGCCTGGCAGGCATCATCCAGCACTTTGTACTGCTGGAGGGCAAGGCGACCGATCCGCTGGCCAAAAAGACGCTCATCTTTCCCCGCTACCAACAGCTCGATGTCGTGCGCCGTCTGCTGTCGCACGCGGCGACGACGGGCGTGGGGCACAGCTATTTGATCCAGCATTCGGCAGGATCGGGGAAGTCCAACTCGATTACCTGGGCCGCGTATCAACTGATCGAAGCTTATCCCGCCATGTCCGGCATCCCGGGAGCGAAGGGGCTGGACCAACCGCTGTTCGACTCAGTCATCGTGATCACCGACCGGCGCCTGCTTGACAAGCAGTTGCGCGAGAACATCAAGGATTTCTCTGAGGTCAAGAACATCGTCGCGCCCGCAATGCGCTCGGCCGACCTTAAATCTGCACTGGAGAACGGTAAGAAGATCATCATCACGACCATCCAGAAATTCCCCTTCATCATCGAAGGGATCGCCGACCTGAGCGACAAGCGCTTCGCGGTAATCATCGACGAAGCCCACAGCGGCCAGAGCGGCAGCGCGCATGACAATATGAACCGCGCGATGGGTGCGGGTGACGTGGACCCCGACATGGATGACTCACAGGATCGTATCCTGGCGGCGATGCAGTCACGCAAGATGCGGGGCAACGCTTCGTACTTGGCCTTCACGGCGACGCCGAAGAGCACGACGTTGGAAAAATTCGGCGAGTTGCAGCCCGATGGCAGCTTCAAGTCGTTCCATCTCTACAGCATGAAGCAAGCCATCGAAGAAGGATTCATCCTGAACGTCTTAGCGAATTATACGACGTATAAAAGCTATTACGAGATCCAGAAGTCCATCGCTGACAACCCGGTATTTGACACGAAGAAGGCCCAGAAAAAGCTACGGGCCTATGTCGAGCGCAGCCAGCACACGATCAACACCAAGGCTGAGATAATGCTCGACCATTTCATCGACCAAGTGGTGACGCCCAAGAAGCTGCGCGGCAAAGCCAAGGGAATGATCGTCACCCAGAACATCGAAGCCGCTATTCGTTATTACAAGGCGGTGATCAAGAGGCTGGAAGATCGGAGACGTCCGTTCAAGGCGCTGATAGCATTCTCAGGGGAGAAGGTTGTTGATGGCTTGACTTACACCGAGGCCGAGATGAATGGCTTTCCTGAGGGAGAGACACGTGATCGGTTCGATGAAGACGATTTCCGGCTACTAATCGTTGCAAACAAGTATCTGACCGGATTCGACCAACCGAAGCTGACCACGATGTATGTGGATAAGAAGCTCCAGCACGTCCTCGCCGTGCAGGCGCTTTCACGACTAAACCGATCGTCCCCCAAGCTGGGCAAGCGCACAGAGGACCTTTTCATCCTCGATTTCTTCAACGACGTCTCGGATATCAAAACCGCCTTTGATCCATTCTATACCGTCACCACCCTATCATCAGCGACGGATGTGAATGTTCTGCACGAACTTAAGGCTTCACTCGAGCAAGTCGGCGTCTATGAATGGCAGGAAGTCGAAGATTTCGTCGCCCGCTATTTCGCCGGCAAGGACGCTCAAGCGCTAAGTCCGATCATTGATACTGCTGCGGACCGGTTCAACCAGCATCTGGAACTCGCCGACAAAGATAAGATCGATTTCAAGATCAAGACGCGGCAGTTCGTAAAGATCTACGGACAGATGGCCTCGATCATGCCATTCGAGGTAATCGAATGGGAGAAGCTGTTCTGGTTCTTGAAATTCCTTGTGCCGAAATTGAAGATTAAGGATCCTGATCAGGACATGCTGGATGAGCTATTGGAGGCCGTCGACCTCTCTACGTATGGTCTTGAGCGAACCAAGCTGAACCAGGAAATCGGTCTCGACGCCTCGGCCACCGAGCTTGATCCACAAAACCCGAATCCTCGAGGTTACCGCGATGGTGACCCGAAAAAGGACCCCCTCGAAGAGATTATCAGGACGTTCAACGAGCGCTGGTTCCAAGGGTGGAGCGCAACGCCCGAAGAGCAACGGATTAAGTTCATTAATATCGCTGAATCAATAAAGGCCCACCGTGATTTTCAACATAAGTACGAAAACAATCCAGACCCTCAAAACCGGAACTTGGCGTTTGAAAAGATGCTGCAGGATGTCATGCTTCAACGACGCAAAGATGAGCTTGAACTCTACAAGCTGTTCGCAAACGATCCTGCTTTCAAAGCTGCTTGGAAACAGACCATGGAGCGGATGATTGTCGGCAGTCCCGGTTCCTGATTGGGTAGGGTCTGATCTACCTGAACCGTGGGCCTCCAGTGAAGGCCGTCTAGTAGACCCGTCTCATCCTTTGTAATCTTATCTCTAGCACCGGTTTTGGGTGCTGGAGAAGTCTTCTGTGTACAATCTCCCGCCCGACGACTTTGTACCCCTTCTGTTCTTGCGATTCTCGCGCCGTCGGACAATAATGTCCGCGCAATGGCCGAGTCGCCCCCAACCCGTTCGATGCTATTTGTCCCCGACACTGAAACGTCGGTGGATTTGCTGTATTTCGAACCAATCGCGACTGCCCTCACCACGCTGATCGATGAAACCTCAGAGAAACCCGTAACCATCGGGGTTCACGGAGACTGGGGTGCGGGCAAGTCCAGCATCATGAAGATGGTGCAGAAGCAGCTCGAAGGGCGTGAGGATGTTCTTGTCATCCACTTCGACGGCTGGCGCTTTCAGGGATTTGATGATGCGAAGACCGTGCTTCTGGAAGCGATCGTCGAGCAGCTGCAGGCCTCAGCGACGTTCGGATCAAAAATCAAGGATGAAGCAGTTGTTCTGCTCAGACGCATCAGGTGGCTCAAGGTCGCAAAGAAGGCCGGGGAGTTCGGCCTAAACTATTTCGCTGGAATGCCTACACCGGGGCAACTTAAGGACGCTGTAAGCAAGCTTGGCGGATGGGCTGCTGATCCCGCAGCGGGCATCGAGGGTGCCGATCTCAAGCAGGCGGTTGGCAGCGTTTCCGATTACCTCGAAGATCGTCCCGAAGAATCGGTGGTTCAGACGATCCAAGCATTCACCACTGACTTCCACGAACTGCTTCGAAAGACCGGGCTGAAGAAGCTTGTTGTCCTGATCGACGACCTCGATCGCTGCCTGCCCAACACAACCATTGAGACCCTGGAGGCTATCCGCCTCTTCCTCTTCGTGGAGAAGACAGCCTTCGTCATCGCGGCGGATGAAGGAATGATTGAATACGCCGTCCGCCACCACTTCCCGGACCTTCCTGCTTCCACGAGCTCAACATCCTATGCCAGGAACTACCTCGAGAAACTGATCCAGACGCCTTTTCGCCTCTCCCCGCTGGGCGTGGAGGAGGCAAAAATGTACGTCACGCTTCTCCTCGTGCAGGCCATCACCGGTGATGACCACCAGGGGTTCCAGAAGCTGATCCAGAAGGCGTTGGAACTGATCCGGCAGCCGTGGCTCACCGCGGACCTCAAGCTTGAGGATGTGACCGCTGTTGATGTTGTCAAGATTACTGACCTTCATGCACATCTGGCTCCAGTTCCGCGGCTGCCTTTGCGTTGTTCCCGGGAGGCGTATGGATGTCGCCAGGGCGGACATGCTTCACGGGCTCGAAGCCGGTGTCCGTCAACGCCTTGCCGTTTATTGTCGGGAGCGGACGCGCAAGAAAGTCAGCAAACCGCTCGCCGAATTTCTGCTCCAGAATTCCCAGACGGATGCCGGGACCGAGGGAGGAGAGCTTGACGTAGCCGGTGCCGCCCTGGTCGCGAACGATAAGCCCCTGTCCCTTGGCCTCAAGCTCACCACCCGCTGCACGAAGTGCTTCTCGCAATTCGGACCACGATTGGCCGCTCTCAAAAATCCGGCGTAGCAGGGGCGCCACGCCTTCCGTCTGCTTGCGGTTCCAGGGACGCTCGGCCTCGTTCTTTGCCTTGCGGGCCCGCATCATCGCGCCACGCGTTCTGGCGCGTGTCAGTGATCGCTTGTTGCCCGGGTCATTGTGCCGGCCGGGCACGGCCGCAAAGCCCATCCGCTGAGCCTGACGGTAGACGCTGCGTTCCAGCCGCGCGTAGTCATGTTTGGTTGACCAAGCTACACCCGTTATCGGGTGTACCCGGTTGAGCGCGATGTGGAGGTGGGGATTTGCGGTGTCGCCATGCGCAACGATCAGTGCCTGGTGGCCAGCAAGCCCCAGATCGACAAGTGTTGCTTCGATGACAGTTTCCATGCCGGCGCGTGAGGACCGGTTCTCGAGCCCGGCCGGGCCTTCGGCTCGCCAGCGTGCGAGCCAGGTGCGGGCGCGGCGTTCGCTGATGCCGAAGCCGGCTGCCACTTCGGCGACCGGTCGGCCGTCCTCGACGATCCGCCGGATCATCTCCGCTCGACCGAGCGGCGTCGTTCGCGCATTCTTGTGCGGGTTGTTCATCTGTGTGGCCTCGGGTGCTTCGCTTCGCAACGACCACCTTCAGGCGTTCAAGCACGATGAACAACCTCCTCAGACACCACACCTAGCCCTCCGAAATCGCGCCCCGCACGGGGCACGTTGGCGAGCATGGTCAGAGCCTTTCAATCACTGCGGAAATGCGCGCGAGCGCGCGCTGCACCTCAGGGAGGGGCACCACTCGGGTCACATGGGCGAGATGGATGAGCTGGTTGAGATTGATACCAATGCGGTTGAGCTCACGGGCGACGGCATAGCTGGCACCGGCCGCCTTTACGCGAGGCATGGGAAGGTTGCGGTAACGTGTTTCCAGGATTGCGCGCATGAGCTTGGCGGTAGTCAGACCCCGAATGCGGGCGTCTTCCGTCAGCTGCTGGTGCAGGCTCACCGGAAGGCGGGTGCGCACGAAGCTCACAAGCGGCTCTTTGTCCGCTCGCAAGACTTTGTTGTTGCCACTGGCGCGCATTGTTCAGCTCTCCGGCGATTGAGGACCAGCATCGGGCTTGAGGGGCTTTGCTCCGAATGCCCGAAGGGAATGGACCACATTTTGTGGTCGTTCCCATTGCTGGCTCCGAAGCTCAATCGAACCTGTGTTTGCCCTGGCACAGGTATAACCGAAAATTCAGCAAAGAAAAAGATGTCGCAGCTCTCAAAGACACTGATATTACAGTATTTTATAGGTGACTTTGCAAAAACAAGACGTCACATCAATACCCACGACTGCGCAATTCTGGACATAATAGGAATTGAGAGAATTCCGCTGAACATATATGAACCTGGCGGCACTTTTATCTGATCCGAAGCGGACTTTTGCCGGCACTACACATGACCGCTGAGGCGACGCATCCAGTGACCCACGCTATCGGTGCGGGAGACCAGCGTCCGCGCGGAGGATGACATAGACGGATCCGGTGTGCCATCCCTTCTGCGACAGAAGGAGCCTCAGACGATGGCCGAGCCGGGCATACACACCGTTGGACGTGTCACATCCTATGCGGCCGCACGCTTGGTGGCACGGACCGGAGCGACACTTACAGCTGAGGCAATCACCCTTGACTATCAGCGATGGTGCGCGGAGTTCAGCTATGTGCCACTGCGTGACGGGGTGTTCCGAGATGAGCTGCGGCGCCTCGCGTACCGCATCGGAATGAAATCTGAAGCAAACGACGCTGATACGATTTATCGTGACGTCACCATTGTATCGACGGAGTGAGCATGGCCTCACGCATGCCCCTGCCATACGACCTCCGCAAAAGTGGCAAAGATTAAGGAGCCAAATGGCAATGTTTAAGGAGCATCGACAATCGCGTATGGGCGGCTAAGCGCCTGAACCGGATATCCAGAACCCTGTAGATCCAGACATACGCACTTACAGGCTTCCAGGTGTCCGGCGACCATCGACCACCATGTCCACGTCTTTGATCTCAAAGCCGATGGCGCGCAGCGCCTCTAGGATCACATAACGGGATGTCTTGCGTGGCTTGACCTGGATGGCCCGCTCCATGATTGCGTCTATCACGTACTCGGGTAGCTCTACCGTGAACTTGCGGACGGGAGCCCTCTCGATGGATGGCGAGAGGTCGCGGGCATCGGATGCCCCCCTCCCCTTCCCTTGCTGAGGCGCAGGCTTCGCGGCTTGAATTGGCGGTTCGGACGAGTCCGGGGTGCTCACATCCAGCGACTTCGTCCCTGCTGTCACGGACTTCAAACCTTCATGAGGGAAAACCTGGGTCGGCACGTTACGCTCGGCTGCAAACTCGTCGACGGCGCGACGGGCGATGTCGAAATCAATAGGCCGGATCGGAATGGCGTTCTTTGGCTGGTTCATCACGCGGCCTCCTGAACTTCAACCGGCATGTCGAGCGCGGCGAGCAGCTCATCCACCAGAGCATCGAGTTGTGCGACAGCCTTGATAATGGGCTCTCGGTTTTTTTCGGCGAAGTGGGGAGGTTGGCCGGTCAGGAACACTTCAGCATACGGCGCGCGCTCGTGAATAATGGTCTCGAAACGTTGGATACCGGAACGCTCCACATCAGTGAGCGCCGCCCGCTGGTAGGTAGGCCACAGCGGTGAGACCTCGTTGAGGAGCAGCCGGTGGTTGATGGCCTTGCCAATCTTGGCGCCGAGCTGTCGAATTTCACGGTTGAGTTTGACAGCCTCGATGATGTCCGGGGCGGATAGCTTGGCAGGGGTGATCGTGAGGTGGGCAATGGTCGCGGCAGCAATGGTCGTCTTTTGGAAGGCACCGGCCACGTCGACCAGAACAAACCCTTGCGCGGTATCGTAGAGCTCCCGGATACGATCGATGAACCCCTCCTCCTCCACGCCTTCCACCGCGATGCCCCGCAACTGATCCGGAAACCGCTTCGCCCATTGCTCAAGCGTCCGGTTCTGGTCGAGATCAAGGATACTGACGGTATGACCGCGAGAGCGCAAAGCGCCGGCGAGGCAAGCGCAGCTGGTGGATTTGCCGACCCCGCCTTTGGGCGAGGCGAAGGCGATGATGTGGGGATCGGTAGCGGGGATGGGTGTCGTTGTCATGTTGGCAGCGTGGCGACCACGTGAAGACTGGTCAACCAGACGCCCCGAAATACGGACATTCAGTGCAATGGGGGTGTGTATTTGTGCGACACCATACTTACAGGGATACAGAAGACCGTAAACCTGGACATACAGACTGCCGTGGAACCAGGACGGCAACACCGCGTGCGCCCTGGCTCATCAGGGTCTCATGGCACCAGTTACCTGTAGAACCATATCCCCATAAGTTCAGCTTCTCGGAAATACAGTTCTACGGTTCACTGGAAGCACACACTTACATAAGACCATTTAACCAGACACGCGATAGACGCAGGCCACCAAAGCCGGATTCCTATATCGGAAAACCCCGCTCAGCACGCAGGCGGTTTCAATTGACAGGCGGCAAGGGACCGGCTGGATGGCTCGATGCTTCCACCTTTCGCCCTCTAAGCAATTGAATTCTTTAGGACGCGATTGGAACAGCCGTCACAGATTTGACCTGATCACATAATCAAAGACCTCCGGCCGATAGGCCGCCCACCGAGATAAGCGCTTGAATTATGGTCAGTCTGACCAGAATGAATACCAATATTGCGATTTACGAGACCGCCCGAATTATATCGGATACCTTATTAGACAAACTGCTTCATGCCACAAGCCCAACCAATGCGTTAGTAAACGGCATGCGTGCCGTTACAAAGTTATCCCCAGGCGTTTCGGTCTCTTAAGTAATCTCTAAAAGTCTCTATAAAGTCTCTAGAGCCTGGTAACTGCTTTGGCAACACAGACTATTTGGCGTGGCTGTGGCGCCAATTCCTAAAACTGTGACCTCGCTTCCGCGAATTGCGACGTCACTTCCCGAACCTGTGCTCTCGCTTCCGTATTATCCACAGGGACGAGGGGAGGGGAGGGACGCGGGGCACGTGAACGGAAAGGCGGGCGCAGATTTGCACGCTAACAACATGTTTTTAAATGAACCTGGCTTTCTTCTCGCGCGATATTCGGAGTGGGGATGAATGCAAGCTTCCGGTATTCTGCCCGGATTAGCGCGACAAACTCAAGAAAAGCACATCATTTTGTGCCCGCCATTCCCATATTTGTGGCGGCTGTTCCAAGTAAATGTGGCTCCTGTTCCCGAAATTGTGCCCACCGTTCCTGTCACCAACAGCACACAGATGGTTGCCCAAAAATGTGGCGACTGTTCCCGAAATTGTTGCCGCTGTTCCCATTCCGGGTTTAATCTCACGACAGATGAATGACTTAAAATCGCCGAAGGAACTAACCGAAGCCGAGAAGAAGCGGCTCGAACGGGTCGCTGGCCGTCGTGGCCGCAATCGCCCTTCCAAGGTTCCGGCACGCCTGGTGCGGACGAGCGCCTTCGCGCCCAAGCGGCGGGGCCTTATTACCGACTCTTCGTTCGAGCGACTTTACGTGGTCCGGGGCCATTCGGTTGTCCGCGTCAGCGGTAGGGAGCTGGGATCACAGCATCGCGATGCGCTCTATGCCGTGTTTCGATTGAGCCACGAGTCTGAAGTGGTGCCGGACCAGGACGCACCGGTGGGCTATCGCCGTTATCTCAAGGTGCACACGACGTGGCGGGAGCTTCTCAAGTGCATGGGGCTTACCCAGCACGTCAACAACATCGCCGCCCTGCATTTCACGTTCGAGGACATCAAGAAGGTGGTTGTTACGGTGTACGAGGGCAACGAGACAAAAATCCTGGAGGACTACCGACAGGGCAGGTTGCCGAAATCGAAGGGCAAGATGGGAAACATGCTCCACGACGTGGAGTGGACCGGCCTTGGCCTGGATGACAAGGTCACCGTCTACTACGGCGAGTGGAGCGCAGCCATGGTCATGTCAGCCAAGCTGGTGAGCCTCAATGCCGATGTCCAGTTTGCGCTGTCTTCGGATTTCGCCAAATCTTTCTGGCCTTACATCGATAGCTTCCAGAGACACACCTGGGTCGACGAGGACCGCCTTGCGGAGTTGGTTGGCCGCGACCTGTGGGATGAACAGGAAAGCGCCGAGACCCGACGTGATTTCCGTAGCAAGTGCCGCAAGGCCCTGGACGACATGGTCCGCGCCAACGGTTTGCGATCTTGGCATGTAGAGGTTCGCGGCGACGGGCGACGCAAATCCCACCGCTATCACTATGAGCACAATCTCAACATGCAGCTTGAGCTGCCCATCGAACCGAAGGCGACTGGCTTGCCGTTGGAGTTGAAGGCGGCAGGGTAGGGGCTTCAGTCCCGTCCCATCGTTTAGCTATCATGCGCCTGGGCCCGGCGTCTCCGCGCCGCCCCGGATGAGCTTTGCGGAACGCGGCGACACAGGGACAAACAGCACCTTCTGCGTCCTCTGTGCGTCCTGGCGATTGCGACGCGGACTGTGTAATTGTTCTAACTCATTGATTTTATTGGTCGGAGCGGGGAGATTTGAACTCCCGACCCCCAGTCCCCCAGACTGGTGCGCTAACCAGGCTGCGCTACGCTCCGCCGATTGGCAGTCCGATCTTGTTGGACGACCTATGGTCGCTAGGGAGGCGACCGCATCGGAGCGATCTTCCTACTCGCTTGACGAGGCGAGAGCAACCTCTCTCGACAAATTCCGGATGTTGATCAATTCGGCTTGGGCTTCGGGCTCGGCGGCGCCCTGCCCAAGCCGCCTGGCGGAGGGGCCGGGATCGCCGTCCATCGTTTGGCTGAGGGAGGTTGCTCCGCATGCCTGGGCCCCTGCGGATCGACCGCGGAGGGGACCGGCGGGCAGCGCACAGTCGTTGCCTGCCCCCGTCCGACCCCTACAACTGAGGAGACCGTGGGGCCGCAGGGGCCGATGCCCGTGCTACCGAGCCGCGCGGGCCATCGAGCGACCGCCCTCTCCGGCTCCTACATCAGGGCGGCATTTATCCATAGATGAGTATAGATGCTGGCGATGTAGCCGAGTGCGATCGCCCAGGCCCACTTGAGATGATTGTAGAATGTGTAGTGGTTGCGCACGAGCCCCATCAGGACGACGCCCGCCGCCGAGCCGATCGACACCAAGCTGCCGCCGATACCGGTGCTGAGCGTGACCAGCATCCACTG
>Ga0182736_1003346_pt1 | contig 10897 bp, 9 predicted proteins | sample eDN5th30CKraftBY_FD_128882 | JGI IMG/M metagenome (GOLD analysis project Ga0182736, IMG submission 128882) | Enriched backyard soil microbial communities from Emeryville, California, USA - eDNA 5th pass 30_C Kraft BY (version 2) (version 2) | ecosystem: Environmental > Terrestrial > Soil >...
GATGGACCCGGTGACGCAGGTCTTCGCCTGGATGGCCGGTACCGCGACGCTGGGTGTGCTGGCGCTGATGGCGCTGACCTGCGCCGCCGTCATCGTCTTCTTCCGCCGCGAGCGCCTCGACACCCGGCTGTGGCAGACCGTGGTCGCGCCGGTGCTCGGGCTCGCCGGGCTGCTGGTGTGCCTGTGGCTCACCGTCTCGAACTTCCCCACCCTCATCGGCGGCTCCGCGGGGCTCGCCGCGGGCATCGGCGCGATCCTCGTGCTGGCGTTCGTGTTCGGGCTGTTCTGGTCCCGCCGCCGACCCGCCACACCGCCCGAACCGACCGCGCCCGCGCCGGCCGCCGACGCCGCCTGACACCGATTCTCGCCAGGGAAGGATCCGCCATGACCCTCGCCGAGTCCCGCACGAGCTCCGGCACCGCCCACCCGCTGGCCATGACCTCCGCCGCCGAGGTGGACACGGTGCGCGAGGTGCTCACCGAGGCCGGGCTGCTGACCGAGCACGTCCGCTACGCGTTCTTCGCCCCGGAGGAGCCGCCCAAGTCCGAGGTGCTCGCCGGTGACGAGTGCGACCGCCGGTTCCGGGCCGTCCTGCTCGACCTCGCCACCGGCCGCTCCTGGGACACCGTCGTCTCGACGCAGACCCGCAGCGTCGTCTCGCAGCGCGAGCTGGACCCGCCCCGCGACGGCCAGCCCCCGATCATCGACACCGAGTTCGAGATGATCGAGGACATCCTCAACGCCGACGCCGGCTGGCTCGGCGCGCTGCGCGAACGCGGCATCGAGCCCGCGTCGGTGCGCGCCGTGCCGCTCTCGGCCGGGGTCTACGACTATCCCGACGAGGTCGGGCGGCGCATCGTGCGCGCGTTCGGCTTCCGCCAGGACCACGAGCGCGACCACCCGTGGGCGCACCCGATCGACGGGCTCGTCGCCTACGTCGACCTCACCCGCCGCACCGTCGACCGGATCGTCGACGAGGCGCCGCACCCGGTGCCCGCGACGTCGGGCAACTTCGACGACCCGCAGGTCCAGGGCCCGCCGCTGGACTCGCTCAAGCCGATCGAGATCACCCAGCCGCACGGCCGTTCCTTCACGGTGGAGGACGGGCACGTCCGCTGGGGCAAGTGGGACCTGCGGATCGGGTTCAACGAGCGCGAGGGCCTCACGCTGCACCAGATCGCGTTCGACGACCGGCCGATCTGCTACCGCGCGTCCGTCGCGGAGATGGTCGTGCCCTACGCCGACCCCGCACCGGTCCGCTTCTGGCAGAACTACTTCGACTGCGGCGAGTACATGTTCGCCCGCTACGCCGACTCGCTGCAGCTGGGCTGCGACTGCCTCGGCGACATCCTCTACACCGACGTCGTCGTCGCCGACGACCTCGGCAACCCGCGCACGATCAGCAACGCGATCTGCATGCACGAGGAGGACTACGGCGTCCTCTGGAAGCACACGGACATGTTCACCGGGTCCCGCGAGACCCGCCGCCAGCGCCGGCTCGTCATCTCGTTCTTCACCCCGATCGGCAACTACGACTACGGCTTCTACTGGTACCTCTACCTCGACGGCACCATCGAGCTCGAGTGCAAGGCGACCGGGATCGTGTTCACCTCCGGTACCCCGGGGGAGTACGCGACGGAGATCGCGCCCGGCCTCGGCGCCCCGTTCCACCAGCACCTGTTCTCCGCGCGGCTGGACATGACCGTCGACGGCGCGCGCAACGCCGTCGACGAGGTCGAGGCGGCGCGGGTGCCGATGGGCGAGGGCAACCCGTACGGCAACGCGTTCCGCCGCAAGGTGACCCGGCTGTCCCGCGAGTCCGACGCCCAGCGCGATGCCGACGCCGCGTCGGCGCGGGTGTGGCACATCGTCAACCCGGAGAAGCACAACGCGCTGGGCCAGCCGGTCGGGTACGTGCTGCACCCGACCGGTCAGCCCACCCTGCTCGCCGACGACGCGTCGTCGATCGCCTCGCGGGCCGCGTTCTCGACGAAGGCGCTGTGGGTCACCGCGTACGACCCGGCCGAGCGCTACTCCGCGGGCGACTTCGTCAACCAGAACCCCGGCGGCGCGGGCCTGCCGGCCTGGGTGCAGGCCGACCGCCCGGTCGACGGCGAGGACATCGTCGTGTGGCACACCTTCGGGCTCACGCACTTCCCGCGCCCGGAGGACTGGCCGGTCATGCCGGTCGACTACACCGGGTTCGTGCTCAAGCCCGCGGGGTTCTTCGACCGCAACCCGGCACTCGACGTCCCGCCGACGGTGTCGGACCACTGCAGCAGCTGAGTCGTGAGTGGCGATGGTCGCCACAGCAGGTCGCCATGGCGACCATCGCCACTCACGGGGTGTCGAGGCCAGGCCGACGGGGTAGGTCTGCCTCGTCATGCAGACGTTTCTGCCCTGTGCCGACTTCGCCGCCACGGCCGCGGTCCTCGACCCGCGCCGGCTGGGCAAGCAGCGCGTCGAGGCGCTGCAGGTGCTGCGCGCGTTGACCCGCAGCGGCTACGGCTGGCAGCACCATCCGGCGGTGCGGATGTGGCGGGGGCATGCGCAGGCCGTGGCGGCATACGGCCTCGCGATCTGCACGGAGTGGACCGCCCGCGGCCGGGCCGACACGTGCGCGGCCACGATCGCGCTCGACCTGGCCGCCGCGGGCGAGGCCCCACCGCGCACGCAGGCCGAGCTCGCCGCGCTGGGCCTGCTGCCGCCGTGGCTCGGCGACGAGCGGGTGCACCGCAGCCACCGGCGGGCGCTGCTCGCGAAGGACCCCGACCACTACGGCCCGCTGTTCCCCGACGACGAGCCCGCCGCGGAGTACTACTGGCCCCCGGACCCGACCGCCTCACCCCGGGCGCAACCCCAGGGTCGCCCGGCGGCGCCACGGCGACGGTGAGGTTGCGGCCGACCCCTGGGGCGCAACCTCACGGTCGCGCGCGTGCCCCGCGGCGACGGTGAGGTTGCGTCGGGTCAGCCGGCCTCGGCGAGCCCCGCCGCCTCGACCATCGCCCGCGCGACCACCGGGCGCAGGGACTCCGGCACCGGCTGGTGCGAGATCCGCAGGTGGGCGACCGCGCGGCGCAGCGCGGCCACCTCGTGCTGCAGGTGCTCGATCACGGCACGATCGGCGGCGGCGCGCTCGGTCTCGACCTCGCCCGTGATGCGCGACAGTTCGTCGACCAGCGGGCGCAGGGTTCCGTCCACGTCGACACCTCTCCCTCGGCGACCGTCCGGTCACGCTATCGACGCGGTGGCCCCGACCGACATGTGTCGCGGCCCAACGCCTCCGGAGCCCGGTTGGTGCCCCGGAACAACCACGCCGGGGCCACCGACCGGGACGACGCCGGCGGGGGCGGTGCCTCAGACGAGTGCCGCCGCCCAGCGCCGCCGCACCGCGGCGAGTTCGGCGGGATCACTCTGCGCGACGCGCGGGAAGTCCTCCCGGCGCTCCCACGGGATCGTCGCGTCGATGATCGCGCGGCTGTTGTAGGCCGTCTCGCCCTCGGGGAGCATCGGGTCGAGCTTGCTCCCCCAGCCCTGCCGCATGACCTCGATGTCGCGGGCCGGGTCGCTGCGCGTCGACATCGCCCAGATGACCTGGTCGAGATCGGCGACGTCGATGTCGTCGTCGACGACCACGACGTAGCGGTTCATGTACGCGGCCGCCGGGCACTGCGCGGCGAGGTGCGCGACCTGGCGGGCGTGCCCGGGGTGGCGCTGCGAGATCGACACCGCGACGAACAGCCGGCCGCCACCGGACTCGTGCGCCCACGCCTTGGTGACGCCCGCGACGCCCATCGAGACCAGCTCGTCGTGGATCATCGCGGACTTCATGACGGTGCGCATGTAGGAGTAGTCGTGCGGCGGCTTCCCGGGCGGGGCGCCGAGCAGGATCGGGTCGTCACGGTGGTAGAGCCGCGTGATCCGCAGGTTCAGGCACGGCCGCCGGCGCCCGGAGTAGTAGCCGGTCCACTCCCCGAAGGGTCCCTCGTCGCGCAGGTCGTCGGCGGTCAGCCAGCCCTCGACCGCGATCTCGGCGCCCGCCGGTACCGGCAGCCCGGTGTCGGGCATCGTCACGACCGGCACCCGCTCGCCCGCGACGGCCCCCGCGTACTCCAGCTCCGAGACCCCGCGCGGCACCTCGGTGCCGCCCAGGACGAGCAGCAGCGGGTCGTGCCCGAACGAGACCGCGACGGGCGCCCGTCCCTCCTTCGCCAGCCACGCCGCGATGTTCTGGGCGCCGTGCTTGCCGGGCACCGCCGCGATCGTCGTCGAGCGGCCCTCGTCCTGGACCTCCATCCGGTAGCAGCCGCCGTTGTGCGTGCCGGTCTCCGGATCGCTGGTGACGACGAAGCACCCCGTCCCGACGAAGCGGCCGCCGTCGTGGGAGTGCCAGCGCGGCACCGGGAACGCGAGCAGGTCGACGTCGTCGCCGGTCCGTTCGTTCGCGAGCAGCGGGGCGTCGCCGACCGGCAGCACGGGGAAGTCGCGCGCGCGGGCGGCCCACTGTGACGGCTTGGCGCGCAACGCGTCCACGACGCCCTCGTCGTCGAGCGGCGCGCCGTCGGGACGCGTGCCCAACCGCAGGGTCCGGGCCAGCCGCGCGGCCGAGCCCGTCGAGCCGGTCAGGACCCGCAGACCGGCCCGGTAGCCGGTGACCTCGTCGAACAGCACGGCGGGTGGGTGCGCCATCCCGTAGCTGACCTCGGCGATGGCGCCGAGCTCCAGGTCCCAGTGGGCGCCACGGACGTGCCGCAGCTCCCCCAGCTTCTCGATCTCCTCGATGTGGGTGCGCAGGCTGAGCAGCGGCTCGGACATCAGGAGTCCAGGTGCTTCTCGATCGACGGCCAGACGTCGGGTCGCTGGATGAGGCTCAGGTGCCGGGTGGCGGTGAGCACCTCCAGGTGGGCGTCCGGGATGCCCGTGGCGAGCTGCTCGGCCATCGTGGGCGGGGTGGCGTAGTCCTCGTCGCCGACCAGCACGAGTGTCGGCGCGGTGATCGTCCCCAGGCCCCCGGCGGCGTCGACCGTGCCGAGGGCGTGGCACGCCGCGGCATGCGCCGCCGAGTCGGTCGCGACGAAGATGTCGCAGACCCGTCGGACCTCGTCGGGCCGCGACTGCACGAACGACGGGCTGAACCAGCGGTCGATCTGGAAGTCGACCTGCTTCTCGCGCGGGACGTTCACGGCCTTCTCGGCCCGTTCGGCCCAGGAGGCGACGCGGTCGGGGCCGTAGTCGGCGGTGGCGTCGGCGAGCACGAGCCGCGACACGAGATCGGGCCTGCGCTCGGCGAGCAGCACGGCGGTGCTGCCGCCCATCGACATCCCGATGACATCGGCCGGGCCGCCGACGACGGTCTCGATCAGGGCGGCGACGTCGTCGGCCAGGTCCTCGCCGGTGAACGGCCTGCCGTCCCAGTCCGACCCGCCGTGCCCGCGCGCGTCGGGGGTGAGGACGCGCCGGCGCGCGGCCCAGTCGGCGGCGAGGGGGTCGAACAGCCTGCCCGACAGCGCGAGCGCGTGCAGCAGGACGACGGGCCGGCCCTCGCCGACGTCCCCGACCTCGATCGTGCCCCGGGCGGTGGTGACCTTCACGCGGACTCCTTCTCGGTGTGGGCCGCCTCCCGGCGGCGCCGGGCGGCGTTCACGCACGCGGTACGGATCTCGAGGTAGGTGCCGCAGCGGCAGATGTTGCCCTCGAGGTGGGCGTCGATCTCGGCCTCGCCCGCGTCGGGGTTCTCGGCGAGCAGCTCGTGGGTCATCAGCACGAACCCCGGGATGCAGTAGCCGCACTGCATCGCGCGGGCGGCGACGAACTCCTCGACGACGTCGTCGTCGGCCGGCAGGCCGTCGGCCGTGGTGAGCGCGGCGCCGTCGTAGCGGACGGCGCGCGCGAGGCAGCTCGACACGCTGTGGCCGTCCGCGAGGACGGTGCACGCCCCGCAGGCGCCGACGCCGCAGCCCTCGCGGACGCTGGTGTGCCCGAGGCCGCGCAGCACGTCGAGCAGCAGGTCGTCGTCGTCGACGGGCACCGCGCGGCGCTCGCCGTTGACCAGCAGGGTGATCTCGGTACTCACGATGGCTCCTCCTGGGCGGCGAGCGCGTCGAGAATGCGCTCGGACGTCAGCGGCAACCGGGTGAACCGGATGCCGATCGCGTCGCGCACGGCGTTGGCGATGGCCGGGGCGAGCGGGATGATCGTCGTCTCGCCGACGCCCTTGGCGCCGTACGGGCCGGTGCGGTGCGGGTTCTCGACGACGATCGGGGTGATCCGGTCGGGGACGTCGTGGATCGACGGCAGCTGGTAGTCGAGCAGTGTCCCGTTGACGATCTGGCCCTCGTCGAACACGAGCTGGTCGAACAGCGCGTGCCCGACGCCCATGATCGCCGCCCCGGTGAGCTGCTGCTCCACCAGCGCCGGGTTGATCGCGCGGCCGACGTCGCCCGCGATCGCGAGGTGCTCGACGTGCACCCGGCCCGTCGCGGTGTCGACGGTGAGCTGCGCGGCCGCGGCACCGGCGAACCAGTGCTCGGTGACCTGCGGCGAGCGCCCGGTCCGTTTGTCGTACGGCTGCCAGGTCGTCCGGAAGTCGGCCTCGGTGGTCAGCGTCGTGCCCCGGGCCCCGAAGTGCGCGTGCAGCAGCTCGGGGATCGACGCCTTCTGCTGGGTCTGGGTGCTGACCAGACCGTCGCCGGTGATCTTGACGTCGGTCGCGGCGACCCCGAAGCGCGCCGCCGCGATCTCGATCAGCTTGTCGCGCATGGCCTCCGCGGCGCGCCGCACGGCGTTGCCGGAGTGGTAGGTCGAGCGGCTGCCCGCGGTGATCGTGTCGTAGGGCGTCACGTCGGTGTCGGCGGCGACGACGCGGACCGCCCCCTCGGGCAGGCACAGCGGCTCGGCCGCGATCTGGGCCATGATCGTGTCGCTGCCCTGACCCATGTCGACGGTGCTGATCAGCAGCGTCGCCGAGCCGTCCTGGTTGAGCTGCAGCACGGCGTTGGAGATGGTGGGGGTGAGCACCGCCTTGATCCCGACGGCCACACCGCGCCCGCGCCGGTACCGCCCGGTCGGGCGCTCCAGCGGCGACTCCCAGTCGAGGGCCGCGGTCACCGCGTCGAGACAGCCGACGAAGTCCGCCGAGTGCATCGGGGTGCCGACGACCGACACGTCGCCCTCGCGCAGCAGGTTCCGGCGCCGGAACGCGGCCGGGTCCTCGCCGCGGGCGCGGGCCAGCTCGTCGACCAGCGACTCGTGCGACCACGTCACCTGCGGGACGCCGAACCCGCGGAACGGGCCTGCCGACGGCTTGTTGGTGTAGACGCAGCGCGACCGCACGTGGGCCTGCGCGATCCGGTACGGCCCCGAGGCGACCATGCCGGACTTCGCGGTGATCCGCGGCCCGACGTCGGCGTAGGCGCCGGTGTCGTAGCGGACGTCGGCGTCGGCGGCGACGATGTTGCCGTCGGCGTCGGCGGTCATCGAGCCGGTGACGGCGGCGCCGTGGCGCGTCGTGAGCAGGAAGGCCTCCTCGCGCGACACCGCGATCCGCACGGCGGTGCGCCGGGTCCACGCGAGCGCCGCGGCGAGCGGCTCGAGCCGGTCGTACATCTTCGCGCCGAAGCTCCCGCCCAGCGGCGCGGTGCGCACCCGCACCGACGCCAGCGGCAGGCCGAGCAGGTCGGCCACCGACTGCCGCACGTACGACGGCGTCTGCGTCGTCGAGAGGATCTCCAGCCGGTCCCCGTCGCGCCACGCCGCGGTGAAGGGGAGCTCGATCGGGACGTGGTGGGTCGGCGGGCACCAGAACTCGTCGGAGACGGTGACCGAGCCCGGCGGCGGCTCGACCGGGTCGCCGTGGCGCAGCACGTACTCGTAGTTGACGTTCGTGTCGCGGATGCCGCGCAGGTGCGCCAGGTCGCCGAAGACGACCGAGGGCCGCAGCTCGTCGTGCACGAACGGCGCCCCGCGGACCGCGGCGTCCACGTCGTGCACCGGGTCGAGCTCGCGGTAGTCGACCGCGACCTCCTCCGCACCGGCGCGCGCGGCGGCGCGGCCGCGGGCGATCACGGCCGCGACCGGCTCGCCGACGTAGCGGACCTTGCCGACGGCCAGGCACGGCTGGTCGGCGAACGCGGGCCCGGTGAAGATCGCGTCGCCGAGCAGGGCGTGCAGGTCGGCGCCGGTGACGACGTCGACGACGCCGTCGACGGCCTTCGCGCGCGCGGCGTCGACGCCGAGGATCTCGGCGTGCGGGCGGGTGCTGCGGGTCACGACGACGTCCAGGCACGGGCGCAGCGCCTCGTCGGCGGCGTGCTGCAGCTCGCCGCGGACCTTGGACCGGGCGGCGACCCGGCCCCAGCTCTCCCCGACGGCGCGTCCTTCGAACGCGGCGGATCCGCGGTCAGCGACGCCGGCGGAGACGGCGGAACGGGAGTCGATGGTCATCGGAGGCCTCCTCTCGTGGCTCTCGCGGGATGTCGCGCGGGGTGTCGGTCCAGGCGGCGCGCACGGCGTCGGCGACCGCGACCCGGCCGAGCCTGCGCTTGTGCCCGACACCGCCGCGCACGTCGGGCAGCGGGTCGATCAGCGGTTCGACGGCCGCCAGCGCGGCGTCGACGGCGTCGTCGTCGGACCCGGTCGCCGCGACGGTGACCGCCACGTACACCGGGGTCGGGGCGAGCGCGCCGAGGCCGATCCGGATCTCACGGGTCACGTCGTCGGCGGCGGTCACGAGCACGGCCGCCGAGGCGACCGGCCAGTCGTTGGCCGCGAGGCTCGACAGCTTGCTGAACGCCGCGCCGCCCCGCGGCTGCGTCGGGACGTCCAGCGCGGTGACCAGCTCACCGCGGCCCACCGCGGTCTCCTGGAACCCGGTGAAGAACTCCCGGATCGGGACGTGGCGCACCCCCGCCGCCGACGACAGCTCCACCCGCGCGTCGAGCACGAGCAGCGCCGTCGGCGGGTCGAGTCGGTAGTCGCCGTGGGCGATGTTGCCTCCGACGCTCGCGGTGTTGCGCACCCGCGGGTTGGCGACGCGGCCGTAGACCTGGGCCAGCAGCGGCGCGCGGTCGTGCACCAGCGGATCGGTCTCCATGCGCCGCAACGTGACCATGGTTCCCGCGCGCAGCCCGCCCGGCGTCGCGACGAGGTCGGCGAGCCCGGGCACGGCGGCGATGTCGACGAGGTCGGTGGCGGCGAGCACACCCTGCTTCAGCAGGATCTGCACGGCCGTCCCGCCGCCGAAGACCATCGGGTCGTCCGTGCCGGCGAGCAGGTCGAGCACGGCACCGAGGTCGCGGGGCCGGTGCAGGGCGGCGGTCATCGGGCAGCTCCTTCGCGGGCCGCGCGGCGGTGGTCGAGGAACCGGGTGCCACGGGCGACGAGCCGGCTCGCGGCACGCTCGGCGACGCGACCGGCGATCTCGGCCACCACCGCTCGGCCGCGCGCCGCGACCTCGGCGGCACGATCACGGACGGCGGCCCCGACGCCGGCGCGACGCGCCGTCCGCCCGGCCGGGCCCGAGGGCATCGGGACGATCTCGGGAACCGGCGTCACCGGGCGGTTCCGCGAGGCGAGGACGGTGACCGCTCCGGCCGCGCCGCCCACGACCGCGGCCGCGGGCCGTGGCAGCACCGGCGCCGCAGGCCGGACGGGGACCGCAGCGGGGGGCGTCAGGGGCGTCGGCAGGGGCGTCCGGAGGGGCACCGCCCCTGCGGCGGCGCCGCTGCCGGCGCCCCTGACGCGGACCTCCGGGTTGTCCGGGCCGGGTGGCCCGGCCGCGCAGACCGCGGTGAAGCGTTCGACGAACTGGCGCTCCACCTCCCGGCTGCGCCGCCCGACGATCGACTCGCCGAGCCTGCCGAGCTTGCCCCACAACGCGATGTCGAGGTCCCAGTCGACCTCGGACGCCGCGGCGTCGGCCGCGTCGGGCCGCACACCCAGCCGGGCGTCGACCTTGATCGAGCTGCCGAGCCGGCGGTCCTCGCCGCGCAGGACCGCCCGCACCTGCGCGGGCGCGCCGTCGGTGGCCTCGGCGGCCTCGGTGACGTCGGCGGTGAACCCGGCGCTGAACCGGACGTGCGCGATCTCGTTGACCAGTCGGCCGCGGTAGTGGGCGGGATCGGGCCGTTCGAGCTCCTCGCACCCCGGGACGCAGACCCGCATGGAGTCCGGGTCGAGGAAGTGCGCGAACACCTGAGCGGGCGGTGCGGGTATCCGGAACGACGAGGTGAGCTTCATATGACCACCAGAGAGGACTAGTTATCTCGCAGGGAGGACACTAACACTCGGGAGTGCCCCGTCAACCGACGCCGGACACCGTGATCCGCGGCGGCGCTACCGTGTGCGGCGAAACGGCGGCCCCGCACACCGGCGCTGCAGGCAAGGGGGAGCACATGGCCAGCGACGTACCGGCGGTGCTGAACGCGGTCCGGCTCCTGGAGCGGATCGCGCGGGAATGGCCCGACCCGGTCCCGACCGGGACGCTGATCGAGGAGCTCGGCCTCAACCGCAGTACCTGCTACAACATCCTCGGCACGCTCCAGCGCGCCGGCTGGGCGGCGACCCGTGGCGACCGGGCGGGCTGGTGGCTGGGCCCGCGGCTGCTCGCCGTCGCCGCGTCGACGCCGGACTGGGTGGGCGAGATCGTCGGCCAGGAGCTCGACGACCTCAGCCGCCGCCTGGGCTTCCTCGTGTTCGCCCTGCGCAGGCACGGCCCGTCGGACTACGCCGTCGTCGCGAAGGCCGACCGCGGCCAGGGCGTGCGGATGACCGTCGGCGTCGGCGACACGTTCCCGTTCTCCGCACCGGCGATCATGCGCGCCTTCCACGCGTGGTCCGACCCCGACGAGGTCGACCGACTGATCGACAAGCACGGTCTGACGGCGTTCACCGCCGAGAC
>Ga0182736_1003351_pt1 | contig 10888 bp, 7 predicted proteins | sample eDN5th30CKraftBY_FD_128882 | JGI IMG/M metagenome (GOLD analysis project Ga0182736, IMG submission 128882) | Enriched backyard soil microbial communities from Emeryville, California, USA - eDNA 5th pass 30_C Kraft BY (version 2) (version 2) | ecosystem: Environmental > Terrestrial > Soil >...
GCGGCGCAGGTCTGGCCGTTGTTGATGAACGCGCCCCAGAAGATCTTCTCGACCATCGCGTCGAGGTCGACGTCGGGCAGGACGATCGCCGCGTCGTTGCCGCCGAGTTCGAGCGTGATCCGCTTGAGGTCGCGCGACGCGGCCTCCATCACGCGCTTGCCCGTCGCGGTCGAGCCGGTGAAGCTGATCTTCGCAAAGCCCGGATGCGCGGTCATCAGCGGTCCGAGCGCGTCGTCGCCCGAAATCACGTTATAGACCCCGGCCGGCAGGATATCGCGCCACAGCTCGGCGAGCTTCAGCGAACAGAGCGGCGTGTAGGGCGAGGGTTTCAGCACCATCGTGTTGCCGGCGAGCAGCGCCGGCGCGATCTTCCACATCGCGAGCAGGAAGGGGAAATTCCATGGCACGATCGCCGCGACGACCCCGATCGGCTCGTGCTTGACCACGACCTGGCGCGTCTCGCTGTCCTCGACGATCTCGTTGGGCAGCTCCTGCCGCGCCACCGATTTCAGCCACCAGGCGCCCATCTGGACCTCGCCCTTCGCCAGCGCCGAGGGGCGGCCCTGTTCGGCCACGAACAGCGCGGTGAACTGGTCGAGATGGGGCTCGATCGCCTTCGCGGCCTTGATCAACAGCTCGCGGCGCCCTTCCCACCCCAGCGCCTTCCAGCCCGGCAGCGCGCGCTTCGCCGCGTCGACCGCGCGGTCGAGCTCCGCCTGCCCCGCGCAGGGCGCGGTCGCGAAGGCCTTGCCCGTCGCCGGATTGACCACGTCGATCCGCGTCGCCGTGTCGACCGCCGCCCCGTCGATGGTCAGCGTATATTCGTTCGCAAAGTCCATGTTCGCCTCACCCTGATTCTGCACAAATCCTATATATTTCCTGTCGATTTGCATCATTCGGGATCATAATCAAATGATATAAGATAATGGGGCGATTTTATCAGCTGGACCGGGTGGAAACCGCCCGTCCCGCTCATTGAAACGCGGCGCGACATTGCGGCCGGAGAGGATGGAATGACGATCATGACGCAGGACAGGACAGCAGGGCTCGCCCCCGGAGAGGACGGCGTCCATTACACATTCTGCCGGCTCTGCGAGGCGCATTGCGGCCTCGCGGCGCGCGTCGAGGCGGGGCGCATCGTCGACGTGCAGCCCGACAAGGACAACCCGCATTCGCAGGGGCATGTCTGCCTGAAGGGCATCACCTTCCACAACGTCACCTACGACCCCGACCGGATCACCCGGCCGATGAAGCGCGTCGGCGGCCCCGGCGAGTTCGCGCCCGTCGGCTGGGACGAGGCGCTCGACGATATCGCGGCACGGCTGGGTCGGGTGCTCGACGCCCACGGCCCCGACGCCGTCGCGTCCTACAAGGGCAATCCGATCGCCTTCGGCATCGACGTCTCGTTCAGCCTCAAGGCGTTTCTGAGGGAGCTGGGGGTCACCAAATATTATGGCGCCGGATCGCAGGACACCAACGCCCGGCTGACCGCCTGCTATTTCGCCTTCGGATCGGCGGTGACCTATGACATTCCCGACCTGCCGCATTGCGACATGCTGGTGATGTTCGGTGCGAATCCGCTGGTTTCCAACGGATCGATGGTCTGGTCGCCGCGCGTCCGGCACGATCTCGACGCGATCGCCGAACGCGGTCGCGTCGTCGTCATCGACCCGCGCCGCACCGAGACGGCGCGCCGCTATCAGCATGTCGCGGTGCGTGCCAACGGCGACGTCTGGCTCTTGCTCGGCATGCTGCGCACTCTGATCGACGAGCGGTTGTTCGACGAGGCGGCGGTCGCGGCGCACATGACGGGCTTTGCCGAACTCGCGCGCGAAATCGCCCGCCACGATCCGGCAGTGTGCGCCGAGCGGGCCGGGGTCGCGCCCGACGTTATCGCCGACCTCACGCGCGGTTTCGCCGCGACGCCGCGCGCGGTCGCCTATGGGCGGCTGGGCGTCTGCCGGGGACCGCACGCGACGCTCGAGAATTTCCTGCTGGTCGCGCTCAACCTGCTCGGTGGCAAGCTGGGGCGGCAGGGCGGCGCGATCTTCAGTCGCCCGATCCTCGGCGGGTCGCAGAAGGTGCTGACCGGCGGCTATGGCGACACGCGCAGCCGGATCGGCGATTTCCCCAGCGTCGCGCAGTTCATGGCGTCGGCGATGCTCCCCGCGGACATCATGGAGCCGGGCGAGGGGCAGGTCCGCGCGATGATCCTGACCGGCGGCAACATGGTCATGTCGGCGCCGGGCGGAGCGGCGCTGGTCGATGCGCTGCAGCGGCTCGACCTCATCGTCTCGCTCGACCTCTATCAGACCGAGAGCAACCGCTACGCCGACTATATCCTGCCCGTCCCGACCTTTTTCGAGCGCGACGATTATCCGATGGCGGGGCTCGGCTCGATGATCCGGCCCTTCGTCCAGGTCACCGACGCGGTGGTTGCGCCGGTGGGCGAGGCGCGCGCCGAATGGGAGATTTTCAACGCGCTGCTCGCGCGCCTCGGCAAGCCCACCCACGGCCGGCCGATGGAGGATCTCGACAAGGCCTTTCGCCTCGGCCCCGCGGGCGACGCGATGGGCGAGCGCGAGGGGTGGAGCTTCGACCGGCTGCGCGAGCATCCGCACGGGGTCATGGTCGATCTGCCCGACCCCTATGACCCGTGGCCGCGCATCGCCTGGCCCGACGGCAAGGCGCGCCTCTGGCATCCGGCGATCGCCGACGAGTTCGCGCGCCTGATCCCCGAGGGCGGCGACGCGCTGCGCCTGATCACCCACCGCGACATCCGCTCGCTCAACAGCTGGCTGCACAATGTCCCGCGGCTGGTGCGCAGCCAGCATCCCGACCTGTTGATGAATCCCGCCGACGCCGCGCGGCTGGGACTGGACGACGGCGAGACGGTGCGGCTGTCGATCGCCGCCGCTTCGGTCATTGTGCGCATCGCGCTGACCGACGACATGCGCCCGGGCACCGTCAGCTATCCGCACGGATGGGGCCATCATGGCGGATGGCAGCACGCCAACGCCCAGGGCGGCAGCAACATCAACTGGCTGCTCCCGGTCGGAGAGACCGCGGTGGAACGGGTTTCGGGAACCACGGTCATGGACGGTCTCGCGGTCACGATCGAACGGCTGGCCGACACCGATCGGATCGCCCTGCCCGCCTGACGCGGCACAATTTGCGGCTTGTCCCCGGCGTCATCCTTGCTAACGACAAGGGGGAGACGGGCTTTGCGCCCCGTCGGAGCAGGAACGGATGATCATGGCGAGCGGGCCAGCCGGGACCCGGACGGACGAGGAATCGACGCAGGAGCGCATCCTGCGCGCCGCCTATGACTGTTTCGAGCAATATGGCATCGCCAAGACGACGATCGAGAATATAGCGAGCCGGGCGAAGGTATCGCGCCCCACCGTCTATAAATATTATCCGAGCAAGGACGCGATCCTCGACGAGATTTCGGTGCGCGAGACCTGGAAGGTCAATTCGGAGGTGCGGCGGCGGCTGGTGCGGTCGGACGATTTCGCCGACTTCCTCGCCGATACGCTGCTGCTCGTCGTCCGGCTGGCGAACGAGAATATCTATATCCGCCGCATGGTCGAAAGCATCGAATTCCAGCAGGCCGTCATCTCGCCGAGCAGCCTGATGCAACAGTTGCAGCGGACCTGGTGGGCCAATCTGTTCGAGCAGGCGATGGCGCGCGGCGAGATCGCCACCGACCTGACGATCGACGAGATCATCTATTGGCTGGCGCGCGCGCAATCGATGCTGATGCTCCAGGTCGCGTCGCCCGCGCTCGACGACGCACAGCAGCGGCGCTTCATCCGCCGCTTCATCGTCCAGCCGCTGCTCGCGGGCAGCGAGGCCCGTTAGCATCCCAGCGCGTCGAGCGCGGCCTTGACGCGAATCCCGCAAGCTGACAAGGTTTGTTAGTCAATCGATTAAATAGTAACATATCGACGGGATATCCGGGGCCGTGCGCGGCCCAAAAATGGACGGGATGGAGGCCGACCGAGCCTATGATCGACGATCCGGCAGAGCGCATGCCCGCCAATCCCGCCTATGGCGACGGCTATTTCGTCCGCTCGACCGTCTTTCGCCGCCTCGCCCCCGACCGGATCGAGGCGGTGATGGAGGATCCGTTCCACGCGCTCGCGCTGGTGATGCACCATGACGAGACCTCGCTTCGCGCGGTCGAGGCACGGTGGGAGCGCCATCCGCTGACGAGCTGCGCGGGCGCCGGCACCGCGCTGCAAGGCCTCGCCGGGCTGCCGCTGATCGACGATCTGCGCATCCGCTGGCCACTGGTCGATGCGGGGCTGCAATGCACCCATATGTTCGACACGCTACGGCTCGCCGCCGTCCACGCCGCGCGGCGGCGGCCCGACCGGCGCTACGAGGTCGTCATCCCCGACACGCTGGAAGCCGCGCAGCCGATCCGGCTCGCCGCCGACGGCGCGACGATCGCCGAGATCGCGGTCGACGCCGATTTCCAGATCCTGTCTCCGTCGCACTATGCCGGCGCCCCGCTGCTCGCCGGTTTCGCGCGCTGGGCCGGCGAGCGATTGGCGGCGGAGGACTATGAGCGGATGTTCCTCATCCAGCGCGCCGCCTTCGTCGGGCGCGGCCAGAAGCTCGACATCGAGCGATATTATGGCGCGGCGGGCGCGCTTTCGGGCCCGCCGCCGGCGACCTGCTTCGGCTCGCAGCCCGAACGCTACGCCGGCTCGCTCCGCCTCGCCAATGCGCGCCCCGGCCTCCGCCGCGAGGATGCGGCCCGTTTCCCCTTCGCCTGACGATATCCGGAAAGATGCCCATGCCCCAGATGCCTTTTCCTTCCAGCGAGCAGGCCGTCGTCCGCCATCTGCTCGAACAGCGCGCGCGCACCCACCCCGACGATCTCTTCATCCGCTTCCAGGACGGCAGCGAATGGACCTTCGCCGAGACGCTCGAACAGGCGCACCGGGCGGCGGCGGCGCTGCGGCGGCTGGGCGTGCGGCAGGGCGACCATGTCTTCAACTGGCTCCCCAACGGGGCAGCCGCGGTTCGCGCCTGGCTCGGTACCCATATGCTCGGCGGCGTATTCGTGCCCGCGAACCTCGCCTATCGCGGCAGCCTGCTCCGGCATGTGCTGTGGCTCGCCGATGCCCGCGTCGGACTTGTCCACCGCGACCTCTTGCCGCGGCTCGCCGATGTCGATCACGGCCTGCTCGAAAAGCTGATCGTCGTCGGCGGCGACGCCGATCCGGTGGACGGGCTCGAACTCTACGATGAGGCCTGTCTGACCGAGCCCGGCCACGCCGGCGACCTCGACCGCCCGCTCGCGCCGTGGGACGATATGGCGATCATCTTCACCTCGGGCACCACGGGCCCGTCGAAGGCGGTGCTCTGCTCCTACGCGCACATGTGGACCTTCTATCACGAGGCCATGCCCGACATGATCGGGCGCGAGCACCGGCATCTCGCGCATCTGCCGATCTTCCATTCGGGCGGCTTCGGCTGCCTCTACGGCCAATTGTCGAACGCCGGGTCGGTCGTGCTCGTCGAATCCTTCAAGACCGACCAGTTCTGGCAGATCGTGCGCGATCATCAGGTCAACACGACGACGCTGCTCGGCGCGATGATCCCCTTCCTGCTCAGCGTCCCGCCGTCGGACGACGACCGCAACCACAGCCTCCGGTCGGTGAGCGCGGTCCCCTACACGCAGGACGTCAAGGCCTTCACCGCACGCTTCGGCGTCGGCGCCTTCGCCGCCTACAGCATGACCGAACTCGCCAACCCGATCCAGAGCCCGCTCGACCCCGACAAGATCGGCGTCGCCGGCCGGCTGCGCGCCGGCCAGCATATCCGCCTCGTCGACGAGCACGACATCGAGGTTCCCGAGGGCGAAGTGGGCGAAGCGATCGTCCGCTGCGACCAGCCATGGACGATGTTCACCGGATATTACAAGAATCCGGAGGCCACCGCCGAGACCTGGCGCAACGGCTGGCTGCATACCGGCGACCTGCTGCGCCGCGACGCCGACGGCGACTATTTCTTCGTCGACCGGCGAAAGGACGCGATCCGGCGGCGCGGCGAGAATATCTCGGCCTTCGAGGTCGAACAGGAAATCCGCGCCTTTCCGGGCGTCAAGGAAGCCGCCGCGATCGGGGTGCAGAGCGACAAGACCGAGGATGAAGTCATGGCGTGCATCATGCCCGCCGAGGGTCATGCCATCGAACCCGTCGCGCTGACCGAATTTCTCGTCCAGCGCCTCCCCCATTATATGGTGCCGCGCTACATCCGCATCATGCCCGACCTGCCGCGCACGCCGACGCAGAAGATTCAGAAATATTCGCTGCGCGACGAAGGCGTCACCGCGGACACATGGGACCGCGAGGCGGCGGGGATCAGGCTCAGGCGGGAACGGATCGGCTGAGGCGGTCCCAGGTCGCGGGGGTCAGCAGCGCCCCGCGAAGCTGCGCCTTCTGGATCTTGCCGGTCGGCGTCCGCGGCATTTCCGTCACCAGCTCGACGAAGCGCGGGACCATGTAGCGCGGCAGCCGTTCGGCGAGATAGTCGGCGAGCTCGGCCTCGCCGAGCGTCGCCGCCGCGTTCAGCTGCACGACGATCTTGATCTCGTCCTCGCTGGCGCGCGCCGACCCAGGTTGCGCGGGAACCTCGGCCGCCGGGACGCCGAGCGCCGCGACATCGGCGACCGCCGGATGCGCGCGCACCTCGCCCTCGAGCTCGATCGAGGAGACATTGTTGCCGCGAACCCGCAGATAGTCCTTCGCGCGGTCGACGAAATAGAAGAAGCCGTCGGCATCGCGGCGCAGGATATCGCCGGTCGCATACCAGCCGTCGCGCCACGCCCGCGCATTGGCCTCGGGCTTGTTCAGATAGCCCCGGGTGATCAGGAAGGGCGCCTTGCCGCGGATCAGCAGCTCGCCCGCCTCGCCGTCGGGCAGATCGCGCCCCTCGCCATCGACGATGCGCACCTCGTAGAGCGGCGACAGCCTGCCGCAGGTCTGGTGGTTCGGAAGCCCCGAGGCATTGAGCGGAAAACCGATTTCGGTCATCCCCCAGCCGGTCGTGACCCTGACCCCGAAGCGCTCCTCGAAATCGCGGAAATCGGGGATGACCGGGTTCATCAGCACCCATTGCAGCGGGTTGTCGGCATCGTCGGGCGCGCGCGGCGCGTTCATCAGAAAACCGGCGATGCCCATCAACTGGGTGTGGGTGCAGCCGAACCTGCGCACGTCCGCCCAATAATGGCTGACCGAAAAGCGGCTGCGGAACGCCACCTGCCCGCCGCGCACCGCGGCGAAGACGAGGCCGACGCGCCCCGAGGCGTGGAAGATCGGCCACGGCGAATAATAGACCGGAACCTGGTCGGGATCGATCACCTCGCCGCTGAAATTATGCTGGACCTGCTGGATCGACCCCCAGGCCTGCAGGACGCCCTTCGACGGCCCGGTCGTCCCCGAGGTGTAGATGACGGCGTTGGTGTCGGCGAGCTGGGGCTCGGCATGCTCCACCGCCGGCGCGTCGGCCTCGACCTCGGCAAGCGTGGCGATCGGGATCGCGCTGTCGCAGACCGCATCGTCGATCGTGATGATGCGTTCGAGCGACGCGAGCCGGTCGCGAATGGCGTTGACCTGCGGCACGCACGCATTGCTGGTGACGAGCACGCGCGCCTGGCAATCCTCGAGCGCATAGGCGAGCAGATTGCCCTTATATTCGGGATTGATCGGCACTTCGAGCGCGCCGCGCCAGCTGAGGCCGATCCAGGTGCAATAGGCGGGCAGGCTCGGATCGAGCATCGTCGCGACGCATTCGCCGCGCGCGACGCCGATCGAGGCCATCGCGTCGGCGACGCGCACCGCCGCGGCATGGAATTCGCCGACCGTCATCGCCCCGCCCGCCACGTCGGCGATGAAGGGGTCGGAGGGTCGCGCCCGCGCCCGCTCACGGATCAGGACGGGGACGGCGGGCTGCTGCAGCGTGTCGACCATGATTCTCCCAGCGCGTTTATGTTGTTCGTCCGAGACGCGCGTAAATCGCGCGTTTCATTAAAGCCTTTCTATATGCGATTTTTGTGTTTACAATAGCAAATATATGTAAATAGAAATACGGCTGCGCACGTCGCGCCAGACCCCCGTCGTTGCGGAGAAGCGAATGTATCTGAGCCCCGAGCATAATCGCCAGGTCGCGGAAAAGCTGTTCGGCCATATCCGCGAGAGCACGACCGACATGATCGCGGAGACCTATGAATACAGCCTCTCGGTCTATTCGGACCCCGAGATCGCGCTCGCCGAGCGCGAAAGGATCTTCGAACATTATCCGATGATGGCGCTCCACGCGTCGCAGCTTCCCGAAACGGGCAGCTATGCGACCGTGAAGCTCAACCGCAGCGAGGCGCTGGTGACGCGCGGCAAGGACGGCAAGGTGCGGGCTTTCCTGAACATGTGCCGGCACCGCGGCGCGACGCTCGTCACGCAGGCGAGCGGCAAGCAGGGGCGCTTTTCCTGCCCCTATCACGGCTGGACCTACACCAACGAAGGCCAGCTGATCGGCCTGACCTTCAAGAGCACGCTCGGCCTCGATCTGCCCTGTCCCCAGCGCAACCTGATCGAGCTGCCGTGCGAGGAACGGCACGGCTTCGTCTGGATCGTCGAGAATCCCGAAGGCGCGATCGACGTCGCCGCGCACCTCGGTCCCGTGATGGACGGCGTCCTCGCCGGCTATGGCCTCGACCGGCAATATTTCTATCGCGAGGAAATCTTCGACTTCGCCCAGAACTGGAAGATCATGGTCGACGGCCTGACCGATGGCTATCATGTCCAATGGGTGCACGGACCCACGATCCGCCCCTATTTCTACATGAACATCATGGCGCGGGTCGAGGGAACCGGCGACCATGCGGTCACCACCACGCCGCGCCGCAAGATCGACGAGATCCTCGACAGCGAGCCCGGCGCCCACGACCTCGACCCCTATGTCGTCTATGGCAACATGGTCTTTCCCAACGTCTCGATCCAGCTCCATCCGCATCACGTCGAATTCTGGACGATGTATCAGGACGTCTACGACCCCGGGCGTTCGCGGGTCCACATGCGGTTCCTGACGCCCAAGGCGGCGGGCGATTATGACGAAAAGGGGCGCAGCATCCTCGACAAGAATTGGGATATCGCCGCCGCCGCCATCCTGAACGAGGACGTCCCGATCGGCGACAGCATCCAGCGATCGGCCAACATGCCGAACACCGGCACGATGCTGCTCGCGCACAACGAGGTGATCAACCAGCAGTTCCACCGCAGCTACGACCGCGTCATGGCGGGCGGATCGGTGGTCCCGATGGCGGCGCGGGCCGCGCGCGGCTGATCGATCAGTCCGCGCCGAGCCCGAACTCGGCGCGGACCTTCGCGTCGTCCTGCCCGAATTCGGGCGCCAGCGGCATCGCGAACGACTGGCCGCCGACGTGGATCGCGGTCGAGGTCAGGATCAGCGTCCGCCCGTCGGGCAGCGGCACGGCATAGCTGTTGTCGCGCGCGCGGAAATGCGGGTCGGCGATCACATCGGCAAAGCTGTTGACCGGCATCGCGGCAACATTCTCGCGCGCGAAATCGGCGAGCCAGTCGTCCCGGTCGCGTGTCGCGAAGATCGGGATCAGCGCGGCATTGACCTCGGCGTCCTCATGCCCCGTCTGCGGGGTCCGTTCGTAGATCTCGCCCATATCGGGCCGCCCGATGACCCGCAGCAGCGCACGCCAGCTCTTGTCGGTGAAGGTCATCAGGAAGATCAGCCCGCCGTCGCGGCAGCGGTAATTTTCCATCCGCGCCCAGAAGCGCATCTTCCCGTCGGCGTCGAAGAAGCCGGGGCGCGTGAAGCTGACCTCCGGATTGAGCAGCGGGTCGAGCGCTTCGGGCAGCCAGTGCGCCGCGCAGTCGGCGGCGGCGACTTCGACCGCGGCGCCTTCGCCGGTGCGCCGCGCGCGGTGGACCGCCGACACCACCGCGAAGGCGGCTTCGAGACCATAGGCATACATGCCGATCGACGGCGCCTGCGGCCCGTCGTAGCGCGAGATGCTGTCTCCGGTCGGCGTGCCAAGCCCGCCATAGGCGTCGAAGGAGGGACCGTGCGAGGCGAGCTTCGCATAGGGACCGGTCTCGCCGAGCCCCGAGAGCGAGCAGAAGACGATCGCGGGGTTCGCGGCCTTCAGCGCGTCGTAGCCGAGCCCGAGCCGCGCCATCACGCCCGCGCGCATCCCTTCGATGACGACGTCGGCCTTCGCCGCGAGCTTCAGGAAATCCTGCTTCCCCGCCTCGGTCGCAAGGTCGATCACCACGCTTTCCTTGCCTCGGTTCCAGCGCAGGTGGAGATAGGAAAAGCCGGTCGGCTCGCCGACCGACCAGGGACCCGCGCGGCGGACGGGATCGCCGCCGTCGGGGTCCTCGACCTTGATCACCCGTGCGCCCATGTCGGCGAGCCGGCCGCCGAGCGCGTCGGGGCCGAAGTGCGACACCTCGACCACCAGCAGGTCGGTCAGGAAATCATAGGGCATGCGATCGGGCCTCCAGCGCAGCGAGCGCGTCGGCGGTCGACACCACCTCCGCAAGATAGGTGCCGATCAGCCGCTCGGCGTCCTCCTGATCGCGATCGGACAGCGCGCCGGTGCAATCGGCGAGCAGATATTGGCGATAGCCAAGATCGAACCCCGCCGCGACGCTGAGCAGCACGCAGGCGGTGGTGACGACGCCGGCGTAGAGGATCGTGTCGATGCCCTCGCGGCGGAGCAGGAAGTCGAGCTCGGTGCCGCCGAACGCCCCCGATCCCGACTTGACCACCGACAGGTCGCCGGGCTCGTCGCCGACCTCGGCGATCGGTGCGGCGGCCGCGGAGCCGTCGACGGCCC
>Ga0182736_1003352_pt1 | contig 10887 bp, 15 predicted proteins | sample eDN5th30CKraftBY_FD_128882 | JGI IMG/M metagenome (GOLD analysis project Ga0182736, IMG submission 128882) | Enriched backyard soil microbial communities from Emeryville, California, USA - eDNA 5th pass 30_C Kraft BY (version 2) (version 2) | ecosystem: Environmental > Terrestrial > Soil >...
GAGTGCCCCAAGGCCTGAGCGCTGCATAAGAAAAAGTCGAAGCATCCGGTACTGTCTGACTCGCTCAAGACCATTTCGCTCCAAGACTATCTCGCCAAGGGGGAGTTTCGCCATGCGTGCATTGTTGGTCGCCGGCTCACTGTTGTTGATCTCTGCCTGTTCAACATTGCCAGACCCAGACCCGAATCAGGCGTGGGTCGACCTCACGCGCTACGGCAACACCTCGCTGTACGCCGTGCAGGTAGATGAGCGTGACTGGGCTGACAGCCGCTATTTCGAGGTTCAACCCGGCAGCCACGAACTGACCGTGCGCTATCAGTTTCCGGTTAATCCCAGCAATATCGGCCCCGTCAATGAGCCACTATGGCGCGATTGCCAGGTCAAGCTGACCTTCAAGGACTTCAGCGCCGGGCAGCGTTATCAACTGCAGGCTGGCAGCATTGGCTTCCGCCCTTGGATAAAACTCTACGACCACCAGCAAAAACTGCTGGGTCAAGGGCTGCCGGCGGGTTGTCAGCGCACCTGAACCGCACAAACGGCGCTATGCTTGTTACTTGTAAATCGCAAGTGGGAGTTTCGCCATGCGCCAGCCCATGATGCTGATCGCCCTCAGTACACTGGGGGCTTGCGCCAGCCCCTTGCCGCCAGTCGACCCGAAGCAGGCGTGGGTCGACCTGTACACCATGACTCCCGGCCGGGTGATCATGGCCGACCGCCTCGATGGCAAGCGCCTGGAGGATGGCCGTTACTTTCAGGTGACGCCGGGCAAGCACGAACTGGTGGTGCGCTTTGATTATGAAATCTACTCGGGCGGCATCATGTCAGAACCCAGGGACCGAACCTGTTACCTGACCGTACGCTTTGACAACTTCAAGGCCGGCGAGCGCTATCGCCTGGAGGCGCGAGCGCCAGTGATGGAGCCGCAGGTGCTGCTGTATGACGCCAACCGCAAGGTGGTGGTGAACGAGCCTAGCGAGGTGTTCTGCATACCGTGAATTCGGGGCTGCATTGCAGCCCCGAGCTCTGATGCTTATCGATCGTTCTTCTGGTAGATGATCTTCTTCGTCCCGCCATCGCAGGTCCCGACGACCATGTTCTGGTCCTCGACCTCGCTGTTGGGCACGATCTCCAGCGTGTAGGACGTAACCCCTTGGGCCTGGATCTTGGCCTCGATCTCGGCTTTCAGCTCCTCGCATGGCTTGACGGCCGCCAGCGCAGACGTGGCGACAAGGGTAGCCAACACAGCGATAGCTACGCGAATCATGGAACGGCTCCTGGAAAGGGCAGTGGCGCTGCCGACGTTCTTTAGACTACAGCAAACCACTACCGTTGCACCGCTTCACCCCACCAATGCGGCATCCAGGCTGATCTTCGCATTCAAAACCTTGGACACCGGGCAGCCTTCCTTCGCCTTGCTGGCAATCTCCAGGAATTGAGCCTCGCTGGCCCCGGGTACCTTGGCCCTGAGCACCAGGTGCACGGCAGTAATGGCAAAACCGTCCGCTTGCTTGTCGAGCGTCACCTCTGCAGCCGTGTCGATCCGCTCTGCGGTAAGCCCCGCCTCGCCGAGCATCATTGATAGCGCCATCGAGAAACAACCGGCATGCGCCGCGCCGATCAGCTCCTCCGGGTTGGTACCGGGTGTGCCCTCGAAACGTGTATTGAAGCCATAAGGGTTCTGCTTGAGTGCGCCGCTTTCGGTAGAAAGCAGACCTTTCCCATCCTTCAGGCCACCTTGCCAGATCGCCGATGCTGTCTTTTTCATGATGCCTCCTGATCACTGGGTTGCTTGCCTACGGTTCAGAGGCCCGCCGCCTGCCGCAAGTTCAGAGCAATATGCTTGCAGGCATTGAATCCAACGAATGCGCCCATACAGAATCAAAAAGGCCTCTGGCCAATCATTCTTGCGGAGGCTCCATGACGCAGCTGCGTGACCTGAAGATTTCTACCCTGGACCTGGTGCCCGTGCGCGCCGACGCCGGCCCCGCGCAATCGCTGCGCAACTCGCTGGACCTGGCGCAGCATGTCGAGCGCTTTGGCTATAACCGTTTTTGGGTGGCCGAGCACCACAACATGGACGGCATCGCCAGTTCGGCGACTGCGGTGCTGATCGGCTACCTGGCCGGGGGGACCTCACGTATTCGCGTGGGCTCTGGCGGGGTGATGCTGCCCAACCATGCGCCACTGGTGATCGCCGAGCAGTTCGGCACCTTGGCCAGCCTGTATCCGGGGCGTATCGACCTTGGCCTGGGCCGTGCGCCGGGTTCGGACCAAATGACCGCCTATGCCCTGCGACGCGAGCGCGCTGGCAGCCCGGATGACTTCCCGGACGATGTCGAGGAGCTTTCGCGCTACCTCGGGCCACGCACCGATGATCAAAAAGTGATCGCCGTACCCGGGCACGACACCGACGTGCCAATGTGGTTGCTGGGATCCAGCCTGTTCAGCGCCCAGCTGGCCGGCATGCGCGGCATGCCCTACGCCTTCGCCTCGCATTTCGCACCACGCTACATGCACGAGGCGATTCGCGTATATCGCAACCATTTCAGGCCCTCGACCACGCTGGATAAGCCGTATGTGATGCTGGGCATACCCATGGTGGTGGCGCAGACCGACGAGAAGGCCGAATACCTGGCAACCTCGGTCTACCAACGCATCCTGGCGCTGATTCGCGGACAGAGCCTGATGCAGAAGCCACCCGTGGAGAGCATGGATGGGCTGTGGTTGCCCCATGAGCGAGAGACGGTGGGCAGCTTCCTGGGGTTGGCCATGATTGGCAGCCCGCAGAAGGTAAAGGCCAAGGTAGAAGTGCTGCTGGACCAGACGGGTGCGGATGAACTGATCTTTACCTGTGACTTGTATGAACATGCGGACCGCATTCGGTCATATGAGCTGATGGCGCAGGCCCTCAAGACCGAGTGACCCTCGTCGCGGGCTCGCCCGTTTCCACAGGTTGACTGAAGCCTTCAAGGCCTGCGCTGTACCTGTGGGAGCGGGCAAGCCCGCGAATGAGCGGGGCCATCAGCCGCGGCGGTACACAATCTCCTTGGTGCCGGCCTCGCAGCTACCAATGACCTTGCCCGCCGGCTCGCCTTTTTTGACGATCTCCAGCTTGTAGCCAGTGACGCCCTTGGCATCCAGCTTGGCCGCAATTTCCGCCTTCAACTCCTCGCACGGTTTGCCCGCTGCCAGCGCACCACCGGCCAGGGTCATCAGGCCCAGCGCCAGAATCAGTTTTTTCATCACTCGCTTTCCTTGTGCAGATGAAATCAGAAGGGGACCCCACCAAGGCGCCCCGTTCCTGAATACCTCATCACGCCGAGATCATGCAGCCCGACGCTATATCAGCTATTGGCGATACGGAAGCCGACCTTCAGCGTGACCTGGAAGTGCGCCGCCTTGTTGTCACGGATATGGCCACGGGTATCGACCACTTCGAACCATTCCAGGTGCTTGATGCTTTTGCCGGCTTCAGCCAGAGCATTGTTGATGGCGTCTTCGATACTGGTGGGCGAAGACCCTACCAGTTCGATTTTCTTGTAGGTGTGATGATCGGTCATGAGTGCTCTCCATGGGTGACAGTGAGTTTCAGCCTAGCAGCGCAGGCCTGGTTTACCTGCGAGCAGTCACTGTCAGCGAAAGTTCGATCGCACTTTCTCGCAGGCCAAGGGTCGCAAACCTTAGAGCCCATACTGCAAAGGAGAGTCAACATGCACCGTAACTCGCTGCGTAAAACGTCCCTGGAAAGCATGGAAGCAGAGATCGAGAGCCTTCTGAAAAGCTTGGAAAACCTCAAGCATGATGCGTCGGAAGAGTCCCAGAAGTCGGTGAAGGCAATCCGCAGCAACGCTGAAAGCGCACTGCGTCATTCGCGCAGCCTACTGAGCGATGCGTACGAGGAAGTGAAGCAGCGCACCCGCCAGACCGGCATAGCCACCCGGGACTACGCCCAGGAACACCCCTACACAACCGCTGGTGTGGCCATTGGTGCGTTGGGCCTGCTGGCGGCCTACCTGATGTGCAAGCGAAACTAAGCGCCCTGCCGCGCAAGTTCCGCCCGTAACCACTGCGCCAACTGCTCGGCGCGCCCGTCTGCGGCGCGCCGTGGCACCCACAATGCCAGCGCCGCCTGGGTAGGTGAAAACCCCCACGGCGCACTCAAACGGCCCGCCCGCAGGTCATCGGCGACCAGTGGCTGCGGTGCAATCGCAACGCCCAATCCGGCCACGGCAGCTTCCAGCAGGTAATACAGGTGCTCGAAGGCCTGGCCATAGTGAATGGCCGCCGGGTCCAGGCCCTGTTGCACCGCCCAGGTCGGCCAGGCTTGCGGGCGTGAAGTGGTGTGCAGCAAGGCTTCGCCCAGCAGTGCCTGGGCGGGCGCCCCCCGCAAGCGCTGGAAGCCTGCGAAATGCGGGCTGAGCACCGGTCCGATACATTCCTCGGCCAGCACATGCACCTGCATATCCGCCGGCCACGGTGGCTCGGCATACACCAGCAACGCATCCAGCCCAGGCCGCCGCGGGTCAAGGTCGCCCTCACCCGCCGACAGATGCAAGCGCAGCTCAGGCAAATCCGCCTGCAACCGCCCCAGCCGCGGGATAAACCAGCGTGCCAGCAGGCTGCCCGAGCAGCCCAGCACGAACGGCGCCTCGCTCACATCACGGCTGAGTTCGGAACACACGCTGCGCAGCCGGTCGAAGGCCTCACCGCTGGCATCGCGCAGACGAACGCCTGCATCTGTGAGTTTGATGCCGCGCCCGTCCTTGACGAACAGGGCGACGCCCAGATGCTCCTCAAGCACCTTGATCTGCCGGCTGACGGCGCCGTGGGTGACGTGCAGCGCTTCAGCTGCCTGGCTGACACTGTTCAGCCTGGCTGTAGCCTCGAAGGCACGCAGGGCATTGAGGGGAGGGAGGTCGTGGGCCATTTTACCTGTGAGTTTTTCTGACAAGTTTGCGCAATCTTATCGGTTTTCAGCCGAGCTTGCCGTGGTTAGAGTAAAGCCCATCACTCATTCACTACGCCTTGGAGCGCCCCATGTCCCAGTCCCAATACCGCCCCGGCCCCGACGCCAATGGCCTGTTCGGCTCGTTTGGCGGCCGCTATGTGGCCGAAACCCTGATGCCACTGGTGCTGGACCTGGCCCGCGAATACGAAGCTGCCAAGGCAGACCCCAAGTTCCTTGAAGAGCTGGCGTACTTCCAGCGCGACTACATCGGCCGCCCTAACCCGCTGTACTTCGCCGAGCGCCTGACCGAGCATTGCGGCGGGGCGAAGATTTTCTTCAAGCGTGAAGAGCTCAACCATACCGGCGCGCACAAGGTGAACAACTGCATCGGCCAGGTGCTGCTGGCCAAGCGCATGGGCAAAAAGCGCCTGATCGCCGAAACCGGCGCCGGCATGCACGGTGTCGCCACCGCCACCGTCGCCGCGCGCTTCGGCCTGCCTTGCGTGATCTACATGGGCGCTACCGACATCGAGCGCCAGCAGGCGAACGTGTTCCGCATGAAACTGCTGGGCGCCGAGATCGTGCCGGTTACCGCCGGCACCGGCACCCTGAAAGACGCCATGAACGAAGCCCTGCGTGACTGGGTTACCAACGTCGAAGACACCTTCTACCTGATCGGCACTGTGGCTGGCCCACACCCGTACCCCGCCATGGTCCGCGATTTCCAGTCGATCATCGGCAAAGAGACCCGTGCCCAGTTGCAAGAGAAGGAAGGCCGCCTGCCTGATAGCCTGGTTGCCTGCGTCGGCGGTGGCTCCAATGCCATGGGCCTGTTCCATGAATTCCTCGAAGAGCCAAGCGTGCAGATCATCGGCGTTGAAGCCGGTGGCCATGGCGTACACACCGACAAGCACGCCGCCAGCCTGAACGGCGGCGTACCGGGCGTGTTGCACGGCAATCGCACCTACCTGTTGCAGGACCAAGACGGCCAGATCACCGATGCCCACTCTATTTCCGCAGGCCTGGACTACCCGGGCATCGGCCCGGAGCACGCCTATCTGCATGAGGTAAAGCGCGTCGAGTACGTCAGCATCACCGACGACGAAGCATTGGATGCGTTCCACGCAACCTGCCGTCTGGAAGGCATCATCCCAGCCCTGGAAAGCTCCCACGCCTTGGCCGAAGCGATCAAGCGCGCACCGAAGCTGCCCAAGGACCACCTGATGGTCGTGTGCCTGTCGGGCCGCGGCGACAAAGACATGCAAACCGTCATGAACCACATGGCCGCCCAGGAGAAACAGGCATGAGCCGTCTTGAACAACGCTTCGCCGAGCTGAAGGCCGAAGGCCGCTCGGCACTGGTCACCTTCGTCACAGCTGGCGACCCGGGCTACGACGCCTCGCTGCAGATCCTCAAGGGCCTGCCGGCTGCTGGCGCCGACGTGATCGAGCTGGGCATGCCGTTCACCGACCCGATGGCCGATGGCGTGGCCATCCAGCTGGCCACCCTGCGCGCCCTTGAAGCTGGCCAGACCTTGGCCAAGACCCTGCAGATGGTTCGCGAATTCCGTGTGGATAACCAGACCACGCCAATCGTGCTGATGGGCTACTACAACCCTATCCACCGCTTTGGTGTGGACACGTTCGTGACTGAAGCCAAGGCAGCGGGCGTCGATGGCCTGATCATCGTCGACCTTCCGCCAGAGCACGACGCCGAACTGGCTACCCCGGCCCAGGCCGCAGGCATCGACTTCATCCGCCTGACCACCCCGACCACCGACGACGCGCGCCTGCCGCGCGTGCTGGAGCGCAGCTCCGGGTTCGTCTACTACGTGTCGGTGGCCGGCGTGACCGGTGCCGGTTCGGCGACCACCGAGCATGTGACCGAAGCCATTGCCCGCCTGCGCCGGCATACCGATCTGCCGATCAGCGTTGGCTTCGGCATTCGCACGCCGGAACAGGCTGCGAACATTGCCCGCCTGGCGGATGGTGTGGTGGTGGGCTCGGCACTGGTCGACAAGATTGCCCAGGCCAAAAGCGCCGATCAGGCGGTGACCGATGTATTGAGCCTGTGCTCGGCATTGGCTGAAGGGGTGCGCGGCGCGCGCCGCTAAACCGCGTCGTCTGCTTCGCGGGTAAACCCGCTCCTACGGAACCAGCGCCACCCTCTGGCTCTGCGATAGCGTATAGGAGCGGGTTAACCCACGAAGCGGCCAGCACAGGCTACTCCCGCCTAGCCCCCAAAAATCGACAGATTCAATGGCCGCACGGCCCCCATCCAGATCGCATGATCCCGGTGATCCGCCAGTTCATCCCCGGTTTCCGGATGCATGAATACCACCAGGCCCTTGCGGTACAGCGCCAACCAAGGCAAAACCACCCCCACCACTTCCGGCCCGAACGCCAGCTGGCAACTCCAGTCCGGATGCGGCCCAACCGGTTTCTGGTGCATGCGCCCCATGGTCACGGGAAACAGCCGAGCCGCCTCCTCGCACAGTTCCCGGGCCTGCTCCATGGTGGCTGCGTCGTAATAAACGTGGGCGTGGTAACCCTTGATCCTCTGCACGATAACTCCTGATTGCGGTCCAACCATCACCACCTGTACACGGAGTGATGCAGTGAAAAACGCCGAAACCCCAGTATTCAAACTGGTCCTGTTCGGGCCTGAAAGCAGCTTGGGCAATGCCCTGGTGGCCGAACTGCTATCGCGCCAACACGAAGTCACCGCCGTGGTGGATGACCTCAACCGCCACACCGCCCGCCCCGGCCTGCACTTCAAGATAGGCGGGCTGAACAGTGCCGACCAGGCGGAGCAGGGCGCGGCAGGCGGTTCAGCGGTAATCGCCCTTTTATCGACGCTGGCGTCAGGTGACCTGCCGGGGCAAGCACGCCTGAGCGAAGCGCTGGTGGCGGGGCTTGAGCGTACGACTATACGCCGGCTATTGCTGGTGGGCGATTTCGCTGTGCTGGACGAGCCGAACAAGTACAGCCCAGCAGAGCGGGAGAGCGTGGATCAGGTAGTTGATGGGTTGCAGCGCAGCGCGCTGCGCTGGACCTTGATCAATACCCCGCAGCCGCTGCCGGACGCGGCGTGGGCGCGTGTGGCGGCGGGGATCGTGGATATGCTGGAGCTGGACCTGCACCGGGGCGAGCATCTTAACTTCGTGGTCTAGATGACCGCGCAGCCTCGGGGCTCAGCGGTTGCGCTCCTGCTCCAACCAATCCACGAACCGCTCGATCAACGCTCCACGCCGCTTGCGCGGTGGCAACACCGCGTAATAGCCGCGTTGCGAACGCAAGCTCCCCTCCAGCGGCCGACACAGCAACCCTTGCTCCACCAACCCATCCACCAGGTGCCCCCAGCCAATCGCCACTCCTTGCCCGGCAATCGCTGCCTGAATCAGCAAGGTATAGTTATCAAACCGCAACTGCCCCGCCGGCGGTGGGCTGGTCACACCAAACCCGCGAAATACCCCCGCCCAGTCAAACCAGCGGCTGGCCTGCTCGCCCTTCAAATGCAGCAGCGGCAATCGTTGCAAGGCCACAGCTGACAAGGCTTTGCCATGAATCAGACGGGGGCTGCACACCGGGAACACTTCCTCATCGAATAGCCAACGGCTTTCTCCTTGGTGAAAGCGTCCATCGCCAAACAGCACCGCCACATCGATGTCCGGGCGCAACATGGCCTGGCTGCGCTCACCTGTCACCAGGCTCACATCCACCTGTGGATAAGCCTCATGAAAGCGTTGCAGCCTTGGCATCAACCAGAACGCCGCAAAGGCAAAGTCGGTGGCCACCTGCAGCACTTCATGCTGGCCACGCCCGCTGGCCTGGGCGATACCGTCATCCATGGCCTGCAGCCCCTGTTGCACCTGTTCGAACAGCACCTGGCCAGCCTCGGTCAGCTCGATGCCCCGGTAAATGCGGTCAAACAAGCGCGTGCCCAACTGTGCCTCCAGGCGCTTCACCTGCTGGCTCACTGCCGGCTGCGTGGTACCCAACTCCAGCGCCGCAGCGGTAAAGCCACGCAGGCGCGCAGCAGCCTCGAATACGCGCAAGGTATCCAGCGACAACCCGGCAAGGTGCTCAAACATAAGCTTGGCTAATCCCAGTCATTGCCCGCCATGGGCTTTACCCATGTTATCCACAGTCGCATCTTGGTAGGCAAGCGGTTCGCATAACCCTCAACGATGGAAGCCCCCATGACGCGTCCGAATATCCTGTTCATCATGGCCGACCAGATGGCCGCGCCCTTGCTGCCGATCTACGGCCCTTCGCCCATCCAGATGCCGCACCTCGGCCGCCTGGCCGAGCAAGCCGTGGTGTTCGACTCGGCCTACTGCAACAGCCCGCTGTGCGCACCATCACGCTTCACCCTGGTCAGCGGTCAGTTGCCCAGCCGTATTGGCGCCTACGATAACGCGGCCGACTTCCCTGCCGATGTGCCAACCTACGCCCATTACCTGCGTCGCCTGGGCTACCGCACCGCGCTGTCAGGCAAGATGCACTTCTGCGGCCCCGACCAGTTGCACGGCTATGAAGAACGCCTGACCAGCGACATCTACCCGGCCGACTATGGTTGGGCGGTGAACTGGGACGAACCCGATGTGCGTCCAAGCTGGTACCACAACATGTCCTCGGTGCTGCAGGCCGGTCCGTGCGTGCGCACCAATCAGCTGGATTTCGACGAGGAGGTGGTGTTCAAGGCGCGCCAGTACCTGTACGACCATGTGCGCGAAAACGATGGCCGGCCATTTTGCCTGACCGTTTCGATGACTCACCCGCATGACCCCTACACCATTGCCAAACGCTACTGGGACCGCTACGAAGGTGTGGATATCCCCATGCCCCGTGCCGAGTTCGGCCAGGCAGAACTCGATCCGCATTCGCAGCGCCTGCTGAAGGTCTACGACCTGTGGAACAAGCCACTGCCTGTGGACAAGATCCGCGATGCCCGCCGTGCCTACTTCGGCGCGTGCAGCTATATCGATGACAACATTGGCCAGCTGCTGCAGACCCTGGAGGAATGCAACCTGGCCGATGACACACTGATCGTGTTTTCCGGCGACCACGGCGACATGCTTGGCGAGCGTGGCCTCTGGTACAAAATGCACTGGTTCGAAATGTCGGCGCGGGTACCGTTGCTGATCCATGCGCCGAAGCGCTTTGCAGCGGGCCGGGTAACTGCCTCGGTGTCGACCTGCGACCTGCTGCCAACCTTGGTCGAACTGGCTGGCGGCGCTGTGGATAAAGACCTGCATCTGGATGGCCGCTCACTGTTGGGCCACCTGCAAGGGCAGGGCGGTCACGACGAGGTGATCGGCGAGTACATGGCCGAAGGCACCGTCGGCCCGCTGATGATGATCCGCCGCGGGCACTACAAGTTCGTGTACAGCGAAGACGACCCGTGTCTACTCTATGACCTGAGCCGCGACCCGCACGAGCGGGAGAACCTCACTGGCAGCCCGGACCACCAGACGCTGCTACAGGCATTTGTCGATGAAGCGCAACAGCGCTGGGACATCCCCAACCTGCGCCAGCAGGTACTGGCCAGCCAGCGCCGCCGCCGGCTGGTGGCCGAAGCGCTGGCCATCGGCAAGCTGAAAAGCTGGGACCACCAACCATTGGTGGACGCCAGCCAACAGTACATGCGCAACCACATCGATCTCGATGACCTCGAACGCAAGGCACGTTATCCACAGCCCGCCCCCCTGGATTGAGAAGAGAGGCCGCCATGCACAAGTTCTCCGCCGCCGTGTTCGCCCTGGCCCTGAGCGCCACCACGGCCCACGCCGCAGACAGCGACGCGCAATGCAGTACCGTGAAAATGGCCGACCCCGGCTGGAGTGATATTGCCTCGACCAATGCCGTGGCACGCCTGTTACTGGAAAGCCTGGGTTACCAGGTGAAGATCGACAGCCTGGCCGTACCGATCATCTA
>Ga0182736_1003354_pt1 | contig 10885 bp, 10 predicted proteins | sample eDN5th30CKraftBY_FD_128882 | JGI IMG/M metagenome (GOLD analysis project Ga0182736, IMG submission 128882) | Enriched backyard soil microbial communities from Emeryville, California, USA - eDNA 5th pass 30_C Kraft BY (version 2) (version 2) | ecosystem: Environmental > Terrestrial > Soil >...
CCGCTGTCTGACGCTCGACGCCATCGAGGTCACGGTTCTCGACGAGGCCGACCACCTGTGCGATCTGGGCTTCTTCAAGCCGATCGACGCCCTCCTGGCCCGCACCCCCGAACACAGCCAGCGCCTACTGCTGTCGGCCACGCTCGACGGCGACGTCGACAAACTGGTCAAGCGGCACCTTCCGGTGCACCGGCTGTTCGAGGTCGACCAGGTCGATGACCAGATCGACACGATGGCGCACCACGTCCTGGTCAGTGAGCCGACCGAGAAGACCGCCACGGTTCGGGCGCTGCTGGACGCGAACCCACGCAGCATCGTGTTCACCCGCACCCGGCGCGGCGCCACCCGCCTGGCCCGTCAGTTGACCCAGAAGGGCCTGACCGCGGTCGACATGCACGGTGACCTCTCGCAGAAGCACCGTGAACGCAATCTGGCTCGCTTCACCAAGGGTGAGGCGTCCGTCATCGTCGCGACCGACGTCGCTGCCCGTGGCATCCATGTCGACGGCATCGGACTGGTCGTGCACTACGACGCTCCCGCCGAGCACAAGGCGTACCTGCACAGGTCGGGCCGCACCGCACGGGCCGGCGAGTCCGGCTCGGTCGTCACGTTGACCACGCCCGACGCGGTCAAGGACGTCATCGCGCTGCAGCGCAAGGCAGGCGTCACCGCACGCCACCACCATGCGTCGTCCGCACCGTCACCCATGACCGTCGAGTCGTTGTCGACGTCCGGCACCGAAGCGCCCGCCGCGCCGACACGCTCAGAGGCACCGCGTCGGTCCAACGGGGGAGGGCAGCGTTCTCCGCACCGTCCAGGTGGGCAGCGCAACCGTCGCCGCGGCGGCCAGGGCGGTGGCGGTAACCGGCGTCGCAGTGGCGCTCCCCAGCGCGCCAACTGACCGCACGGGTTGTTCGCCGCCGTCCGAAGCGTGAGACTGGACGAGTCCTCACCGAGGACATCGACCATTCACATCGATCCAAGGGGAACCTCATGGGCATCTTCGACAAGGCCAAGGACGCGATCAACGACAACGAGGACAAGATCGACGACGCGGTCGAGAAAGCCGGCGACTTCATCGACGACAAGACCGGCGGCAAGTTCTCGGACAAGATCGATGCCGCTCAGGACGCGATCGAGGACAAGACCGGCGAACTCTGAACCGACCTCCGCGTCAGGCCCCGACCGGCATGGTCGGGGCCTGACGCGTCCCCGCGTACACCGATCGGATGGCCATCGGGGATCCTGATCCGGTGAACAAGCGGCTCCCGAAGGCGGTGCTGCTGGGGCCTGCGTTCATCGCGGCGGTCGCCTACGTCGACCCGGGGAACGTGGCCACCAACGTCACGGCCGGTTCGCAGTTCGGCTACACCCTGGTGTGGGTCGTGGTGCTGGCGAACGTCATGGCCGTGCTCGTGCAGTATCTGTCGGCCAAGTTGGGCATCGTCACGCAGCAGTCGCTGGCCGGGCAGATGGGCCACCGCCTGCAACGGCCGTCGCGGTATGCGTACTGGCTGCAGGCCGAGGCCATCGCGGTCGCGACGGACCTGGCCGAGGTCGTGGGTGGCGCCATCGCGTTGTACCTGCTGTTCGACCTGCCGCTGGTCATCGGCGCGATCATCACCGCCGTCGTCGCAATGGTCGTGCTCCGCGTCGGTGATGTACGAGGGCAGAACGCACTGGAACGCATCATTGTCGGCTTCCTTGCGCTGATCGCGGTCGGCTTCCTGGCCGGACTGTTCGTGAATCCGCCCGCTGCCGACGCCCTGGCCGGTGGATTCATCCCGCGGTTCGAGGGCAGTGAGAGCGTGCTGCTCGCCTCCGGCATCATCGGCGCGACCGTGATGCCTCACGTCATCTATCTGCATTCGAGCCTGACCTCGGACCGGCTCGGTCGCCGCGGCGCGAGTCTGGGTGTCGCCGAGTTGCTGAGGGCGACGCGTACCGACGTGGCGTTGGCGCTGCTGCTGGCCGGCCTTCTGAACCTGTCGCTTCTCGTGGTGGCCGCGACCAGCCTGGACGGTCTGCCCGGAACCGACACCCTCGAGGGCGTGCACGCGGTCATCACGTCCGAACTGGGTGCCGGGGTGGCGCTGTTGTTCGGTGTCGCGTTGCTCGGGTCGGGCCTGGCCTCGACGTCGGTCGGCAGCGCCGCGGGTGCCGAGGTGATGGCCAGTCTGCTGGGTGTCCGGCTGCCGATGGTGGCCCGTCGCGTCGTGACGTTGATCCCCGCGCTGGTCGTGCTCGCGATCGGTGCCGATCCGACCCGTGCGCTCGTCGTCTCCCAGGTCGTGTTGTCGATGGGTATCCCGTTCGCACTGATTCCGCTCGTCGTGCTGACGGCGCGACGCGATGTGATGGGCGACCACACGAACCGTCGCGTGACGACCGTTCTGGCCGTTCTGGTCGCTCTGGTCGTGATCGGCCTGAACGTCGCGCTGCTGTGGCTGACCCTCGTCGGCTGACGGTGTCATCGGGCACGATGGGGGCATGCCCGAACTGCCCGAGGTGAATGCGCTGGTCGAGTACCTCGACTCAGAGCTCCAGGGCGCCGTGGTCGCAGGTGTCGAACTCGCGTCGTTCGCGGTGCTGAAGACGTTCGACCCGCCGATCGACTCGTTGGCCGGTCTCACCGTCAGTGGGGTGCGGCGTCACGGCAAGTTCATCGACTTCGACGTCGACGGCATCCATCTGGTGATCCACCTGGCCAAGGCGGGCTGGTTGCGCTGGTCGACCGGATTCAGCGACAAGCGCATCAAGATGGGCAACGGTCCGCTCGCACTGCGGGTGCGGATCGATCGCGGCGATGGTCCGCACGAAGGCTTCGATCTCACCGAGGCCGGTACCCGTAAGGGGCTTGCGGTCTACATCGTGCGCGATCCGGCCGACGTGCCCGGTATCGCGGCGCTCGGTCCCGAACCGCTCGAAGCGGGCTTCACGATCCGGCCGCTGCTGGGACGGCACATGCAGATCAAACGACTGATACGCGACCAGAAGATCGTCGCGGGCATCGGCAACGCCTACAGCGACGAGATCCTGCACGTCGCCAAGCTCTCACCGTTCGCATTGGCCGACACGCTCGACGACGACGAGGTGGACCGTCTGGAGCAGGCGATCCAGGACGTGCTGCGTGAGGCGGTCGACGAGGCACGGGGCAAACCGGCGGCCGAGCTGAAGGACGACAAGCGCACCCGGATGCGCGTCCACGGCCGCACCGGTGAGACGTGCCCGGTGTGCGGCGACACGGTCCGCGAGGTCGTCTACAGCGGCTCGTCCCTGCAGTACTGCGCCACCTGCCAGACCGGCGGTAAGCCGCTCAAGGACCGCGCGACCTCCAAGTTCCTGAAGTAGGCCTTCACCACCGGTCCCGCGCGGCGGCCGTGGCCGGCCTTCGCGCTGGCGACCGGTGGTGTGGTTGTTCCTAACCCAAGGCGACGAGGGAGACGGCGATGGCGGCGAGGGCCAGGCCGATTCCCTGGGCGCGGTGGACGCGTTCGCGCAGGACGACGGCGGCAAGCAGGACGGTCGAGGCGGGGTACAGCGATGAGATGACCGAGACGATGCTGAGCAGGCCGTGGTGCGTCGCATACAGGAACGCGCCCTGGGCGCTCGAGCCCAGCGGCCCCATCACGGCGGCCCGCAGTGCCCCCCGGTCGGGCACCCACACCTGGCGCAGGACGACGGCCATCGCGATCACCGTGACGATGGACGTCAGCTGCGACATCGCCAGGGGAGCAAGACCAGAGTCCTCGGACGCTCGACCCAGGAACGTGAACAGCACGCCGAAGCCGATCCCGGCCAGGATGCCGTCGACCACGCCGCCGCGATGGGACGGATCCTCGTCGATCACCTTGGAGATCAACGCGATGGCAGGGAACGCGACCACGATGCCCGCGGCCGCCAGCCAACTGGGCCGTTCGCCCGTGATCAGTCCGAATGCCACCGGGATCAGCGCGGCACCGACCGCGGACAGGGGTGCCACGACACCCATACGGGCGGTCGACAGACCTCGGTAGAGGAACGCGACACCCGCACCACCACCCAGGCCGGCGATCGCCCCGTTGGTCAGATCCGATGACGACGCGTGCCATCCGACGACACACGTCGCAGCGACGGCGCACACCGCCGACGACGACTGTCCGACCACCGCGACCTGCCACGGGGTCGAGCGTTTGGCGAAGATGCCGCCGAGGAAGTCTGAGATGCCATAGGCGAGGGCCGACAGCAGCGAGAGGACGATCGCCATCAGCCGCGGCGGTCCTCGAGCCAGCGTTGTCCGGTCAGGGCGAGTAACAGCACGACCGCTGTGACCACCAGTCCCCACTTGACCGATCCGGCCGTCAGCATCGCGTCGACGCCGGACTGCTTCAGGTCGGTGCCCGCACGGATGTTGAGCAGGACCATCGCGTTCTCGACCTCGTCGGCCAGGCCGGCTCCGACGCTGGCCAGCGAGCCGATCAGCAGCGGCACCCCAGCGGTGACGGCGCGATAGGCGATAACGCCCAGCGTCGCGTACGAGAGCGCGAACACCATGTCCATGACCGCAGCGGACGACGCACGGGCATCGGAGTCGCCCAGAGCGCCGCGGAAGTCCTCGACCAGCGTCGCGGTCTGCAATGACAGGTAGTCGGGGAAGATCACCGCGATGGCGGCACCGGAGATCACGGTCACAGCGAGCACGGGCTTCCACGAGGACATGGCCGCAGGCTATCGGGCCGGCTCCCCAGGACGCGCTGTCTACCATGACGTCATGCAGTTCCGACGCCGCGCCCAGTCATGGGGCAGCCGCGCCAATGACGCCGCGCACGGCATGGCCCAGAACATCGACGACCAGACCGGGGAGCAGGGCGACCGGCTCGCGAAGGTGCTGGTCGTGGCCGTACGCCTGCTGCGCATCCCGACGGCCGCGGTCCTGGTCGTACCGTTGCCGTTCATCGCCGCATGTCTGATCCTGGGGATCACGGGCAGCGGCTGGTTCGGCACCGTCCTGATCGTGGCCGGAGTCGTCATGGCGCTGGTGTCACTGGCGTTCTGGGGGCGGCGGCGGCGCATCATCCGAGCCGTCGAGGAACCGGAACTGTTGGGCGGGGAGCTGCGCACCCTGTTCAACCTGACCGGCAAACTCGACGACGCATCCGGGACCCTGCGTGAACTGACCGCGGGAGGAGGAGTGCGGGTCTTCGGGCGACTCCGGGCGGCCTGGCGTGGCGCGTCGCTCCCCGCGCAGTGGTTGGGACAGGTCGGCCAACTTCCGCGCGCCCGCTACTTCGCTCCACCCAAGATCGGCACCACCACGACTCTGGCCGTCGCCGCGCTGTGGCTGATCCCGATCTCGATCGTCCTGGCCGTCGTCGCGGTCATCGGCTCCATCGCCGGGTCGCTGTAGAGATGACACACCTCGATAGGATCGTGGTGTGACCGACGCCAGGACGCTTGACACCGTCGCCCTCGCCGCCGAAACCCCCGACAAGGACCAGCCATGGTCTGAGCTGGGACTCAAGCCGGACGAGTACGAACGAATCCGCGAGATCCTCGGGCGCCGGCCCACCGGTGCCGAGCTGGCGATGTATTCGGTGATGTGGAGCGAGCACTGCTCGTACAAGTCCAGCAAGGTGCATCTGCGCAAGTTCGGTGAACTGGCCCAGGAGACGCCACGCGGCAAGACGCTGGCCGGTATCGGTGAGAACGCCGGCGTCATCGACATCGGCCAGGGCTACGCCGTCACGTTCAAGGTCGAATCGCACAACCATCCGTCCTACGTCGAGCCGTATCAGGGCGCGGCCACGGGCGTGGGCGGCATCGTCCGCGACATCCTGGCGATGGGCGCCCGCCCGGTCGCGGTCATGGACCCGCTGCGCTTCGGGCCGCTCGACGCTCCCGATACGCGCCGCGTGATGCCCGGCATCGTGGCCGGTGTCGGCGGATACGGCAACTGTCTGGGTCTGCCGAACATCGGCGGTGAGGTCGTGTTCGACGAGACCTACGTGGGAAATCCGCTGGTCAACGCGTTGTGCGTGGGCGTCCTGCGGCACGAGGACCTGCACCTGGCGTTCGCGTCCGGCGTCGGCAATCAGGTCGTCCTGTACGGCGCCCGCACCGGCGGTGACGGCATCGGTGGCGTCTCGGTCCTGGCGTCGGAGACGTTCGACGCTGCGTCTGATGGAAGTGAGGGCGGTCCGGCGAAGCGCCCCAGCGTCCAGGTCGGCGACCCGTTCATGGAGAAGCTGCTGATCGAGTGCACGCTCGAACTGTTCGCGGCCGGTGTCGTCAACGGCATCCAGGACCTCGGCGGCGCGGGCCTGTCGTGCGCCACCAGTGAGCTGGCATCGGCCGGCGACGGCGGCATGCACGTCGAACTGGACCGGGTTCCGCTGCGTGATTCGACGCTGTCGCCCGAAGAGATCCTGATGAGCGAGTCGCAGGAACGCATGATGGCGGTGGTCGAGCCCGGTCACCTGGACGAGTTCATGCGCATCTGCGCCAAGTGGGACGTCGAGGCCGTCGTGGTCGGGGAGGTCACCGACGGCGAGCATCTGGTCATCGACTGGCACGGGGAGACGGTCGTCGACGTGCCGCCGCGCACCGTGGCGCACGACGGCCCGGTGTACCAACGTCCCTACGCACGCCCCGACTGGCAGGACGCGCTGCAGGCCGATCGAGCCGAGGATCTGCCTCGCCCGGCCGATGCGGCGACCCTGCGTCAGCAGTGGATCGACATCGTGACGTCGCCGAACCTGGCCGACAAGTCCTGGGTCACCGATCAGTACGACCGCTATGTGCAGGGCAACACCGTGTTGTCGCAGCCGGAGAACGCCGGCGTCGTGCGCGTCGATCCCGACACCCACCTCGGTGTCGCGGTCTCGACCGACTGCAACGGGCGGTTCGCCCAGCTCGACCCCTATGCGGGCGCCCAGTTGGCTCTGGCCGAGTCGTATCGCAACGTCGCGGTCACCGGTGGCGAGCCGCTGGCGGTCACCGACTGCCTCAACTTCGGTTCGCCGGAGAACCCGGACGTGATGTGGCAGTTCGAGCAGGCCACCCACGGCCTCAAGGACGCCTGCGCGGTGCTGGGCATCCCGGTCACCGGTGGCAACGTCTCGTTCTACAATCAGACCGGTGACACCCCGATCCTGCCGACACCCGTCGTGGGCGTGCTCGGCGTCGTCGACGACGTCCGCCACCGCGTGGCATCGGGATTCGCCACCGACGGCGCGCACATCGTGCTGCTCGGTGAGACCCGCGATGAGCTGTCCGGTTCGTCGTGGGCGCACGTCGTTCATCAGCACCTCGGTGGCCTTCCGCCTGCCGTCGATCTGGAGGCCGAGCGTGCACTGGCTTCGCTGGTCCGAGAGGCGTCGGCGTCCGGTCTGCTGGAGTCGGCCCACGATCTGTCCGACGGCGGTCTGGCCGTCGCGCTCGCCGAGGCCTCGTTCCGCAACGGTGTGGGGTCCACGGTCAGTCTGGACGATCCGTTCGTCGACCTGTTCAGCGAGTCCACCGCCCGTGTGCTCGTCACGGTCGCCGAGGACCGGCACGAAGATCTGGTGGATCTGGCTCACAAGCACGGTGTGCCACTGGCATCGATCGGCCTGACCGGCGGCGACGTGATCGCCGTCGACGGCCTCGACCCCATCGACATCGCTCAACTGCGTGAGCAGTGGCGGGCCACGATCCCAGCTGCCCTCGCTTGACGCATGGCCAGGGTGGACCGGCGACTCGACGATGAGACGTTCGCGCAGATCTGTGAGCGCATCGACGCCGATGCGGCGACGCGGGCCGATCTGAAGGCCGCCACCTGGCACCTGCTGACGCTGCTGACCGAGAAGGCGCCGGGGGCATCGGTCGAGGTGCGCGTTCCGCCGTTCGCGGTCGTGCAGTGCATCGCGGGCTCACGGCACACCCGCGGCACGCCACCGGCCGTCGTCGAGACCGACCCGGAGACCTGGATCGCACTCGCTCGGGGACGACTCGCCTGGTCCGACGCGTCGGTCCGCGCCTCGGGAGAGCGCTCCGACCTCAGCCCCCTCCTGCCGCTCGCCTGAGTTCGAGTGCGCGGGCGGGCCGATTGGTCGTGACGATGGTGGCGCGGGGGTCGTTCAGCCAGCGTCGGAGATCGGCGTCCTCGTCGACGGTCCAGACCAGGATCGGCAGTCCGCGCCGGGAGGCCCAGCGGGCCAGCCACCACCGAGCCACCAGGTGATGTGCCACGACCAGGTCGGCGCCACTGCGCCGCATCCGCCTGCGAGGGAACCACGAGGCGACGCGAGCGCCGATGCGAGCGGTCCATGGTCCGTGGACGACTCGTCGTGAAGTCGACAAACCGACGAGCATTCCGGGTGCGTGCGTAGCGGCCCATGCTCGGATGGCTGGCACGTCGGCGTCCTCATTGGTCGTGACCACCACGCGGTCGGCTCCCAGCACCGCAACGGCCTCGGCCACGATCGCCGCCTCCGGATCGGGATCCTTCAGATCCAGGTGCAGCGCGGCACGCTCACCGAGACGGTCGATGACCTCGGTCAGGATGGGGCTGTCGTCGTCGACGTGATCGTGGCCCACCGCCGTGACTCCATCCGCCCGCCGCCGGACGTCCACCTCGACGAGATCGACCCCGAGCGCGACGGCCGCGTCGACGGCGGCCAGCACCGCGGGCCCGGCGATCTCATCGCTGCCCGCTCGGTGGGCCGAAACCAGCGTCGTCACTGGAACATGTTCTCTCACCGACGTAGGATCAGCAGCGAGCAGCCCTGGTCCCTCCCTGGATGTCCGGGGCTGCTCACCTGTCTGCAGGTCAGTTGACCTGGCGGTCGCCGTCGCCCCAGAACTGCTTGCGCAGATCACGTTTCATGATCTTGCCGGACGGATTGCGCGGCAGCGCGTCGACGACGTCGACCGAGCGAGGAGCCTTGTAACCGGCCAGACGCTCCTTCGCGAACGCGATGAGTTCATCGGGTTCGGCCGACTGATCGGGCTGGAACGCGACGACGGCCTTGACGGTCTCGCCCCACCTTTCGTCTGGGACGCCGATGATGGCGACCTCGGCGACCGCGGGGTGCTCGGCCAGGACGCGTTCGACCTCGGGGGAGTACACGTTCTCGCCGCCGGTGATGATCATGTCCTTGATGCGGTCCTCGATGAACAGGAAGCCGCCGTCGTCGACGCGTCCGACGTCGCCCGTGCGCAGCCAGCCTTCCGGGGTCAGCAGTTCGGCGGTGTCCTCCGGCCGACCCAGATAACCGCTGGTGGCCTGCGGCGTGCGGAACCAGACCTCACCGGACTGGCCCGGCTCGACGTCCTCCAGCGTGCCGGGGTCGACGATGCGCATCTCGGCGTTGGCGACCGGAAGGCCGGCCGACACCAGCCGCTCGGGGTGGTCGGTGTCGCGGTGCGCGGCGTCGTTGAGCACCGTGATGACGCCGCCCATCTCGGTCATGCCGTAGACCTGCTGGAACTCGGTGTTCGGCCAGGCCTCCATCGCGGCACGCAGCACCGGCATCGGCATCGGGGCGGCGCCGTAGCCGAAGGACTTGAGCTTGCTGAACAGCGCCATCGCCTGCGGACCTGCCTGGACCAGCGCCGCGACCACGGCCGGAACCAGGAACACGTGCGTACAGCCGGCCATGATGCCGCCCGCCAGCAGTGCGGCATCGACCTCACTGATGATGTAGGCCGGAACGCCGACCACGGGGCCGAGCAGGGCGTACGACGTGCCACCGACGTGGAACATCGGCATCGCCACGAGCATCATGTCCTCGGCCGGGTCGTATGTGGCGTCGCCCAGGCCGTTGATGCTGTGCTGCACCATGGCCGACTGGCTCAGCTGCACACCCTTGGGGCGACCTGTAGTGCCCGAGCTGTACATCACGACCGAGATGTCGGATGGTTCGACGTCGGCAGCGCGGTCCGTGGGGGTGCCTGCCTCGAGCCAGGCGCCGTACTCGTCGTTGTCGCCGCCGATCACGACGACCTTCGTGACGTTGGTCAGGCTGTCGCGGACGGCGTCGAACTGGCCGAGCAGATCAGCGCCGACGAACACGACCTCGGCGCCGCAGTCGTTGAGGATGTAGTCCAGTTCGTCGCCGGCCAGACGCCAGTTGACGACCGTCGTGGCGGCTCCGATCTGACACCCACCCAGCAACACCTGCAGGACGGCCGGGTCGTTCTTGGTCAGGATCGCGACGTTGTCGCCCCGGCTCACGCCGTCGGCGGCCAGTGCACCGGCCGCCTTGCGGACCGACTCCCAAGCCTCGGCCCAGGTCCAGGTGCGTTCGCCGAAGATCCAGCAGCGTTCGCCGGGCTTCTCACCGGCGCGGTACTCGAGGAAGTCAGGCAGGAAGGTGGCGTCGGGGACGTTGAAGGCCATGGCGGTCTGCTCCGGGTGGTGTGTGGCTTGGGTCACGCCAGAGTAGACCAGTCAGGTCTGACCGGAAAGAGGTTGGACCGCTATGTGATCACACCCGTGATCAGAGAGTGCGGCTCAGCCGAGGAGATACGCGCACAGGAAGCCGCACGCGGTGGCGATACCCACCCACCAGCCGCCGTCCCGGTACGCCTCGGGCATCAGGGTGTCGGCCAGGACGGCGATCGTCGCGCCACCGGCGAATGCCTGAGTCGTCGCGACACCAGTGGCGCCGACCGATCCCGAGGCCGCGTGCGCCAGCACGGTCGTCAACACCAGGGCGACGGCCGTCACGGTCCACATGAGCATGCCGCGACGCACCCCGAGATGAGGATCGTCGCGGAGGGTCGCGGCGCTCCCGATCGCTTCGGGCATATTGCCGACCCCGATCGCGATCAGGAGGACGAGGCCACCACCGTCAGCCAGGGTGACGCCGAGCGCGGCGTTCTCGGGAATCCCGTCGAGCACCGCGCCGAGCAGCAGACCCAG
>Ga0182736_1003355_pt1 | contig 10881 bp, 13 predicted proteins | sample eDN5th30CKraftBY_FD_128882 | JGI IMG/M metagenome (GOLD analysis project Ga0182736, IMG submission 128882) | Enriched backyard soil microbial communities from Emeryville, California, USA - eDNA 5th pass 30_C Kraft BY (version 2) (version 2) | ecosystem: Environmental > Terrestrial > Soil >...
AAAAGAGAAGGAGAGAGACGTCGCCGTATGTCGAAACCTACTATGGATTAGAACTTTGGAGCAAGCACCGGATTTTGGTGAGAGGATTTGATTAAAGGTGTCGGAACTGTCTGCGTCGCTGACACGATTTCGAAGAGTATCGCTTTGTACGATTGAGATGACGTCAATCAGATATTGAACCGGCGATATTCACGCGCTCCGGCGAAAGTAGGGCAATATGCCCATTGGAATTTGTCGTCAGGGTATGAATGTAAAGTGGAGGCGCTATCAGCGGCTCCCATAACCGGTGATGGACCCGATACGACTTTCAAGAGGCGGTAGCGGGCGCATTGCTCGTGGGGATTCTAAGCTCTGCCGTTCTTCGCAACGTCGCCGCAAGCGAGTTGCTGCCATTGGAGCTAGTGCAGCAGTTCGACCTGAACAATGTCAACTTTGTCAGCAATGATCGCCTCAGGAGCGTACTGGCGCGCATGAACACGACCGATGTGCAGGTCGAAGAAGCCGTGCGTATGAATTCTGAGTCCCGGCTTCGTGCATTGAAAATCGGGTTTCTCGTTATGGGATGTCTTGCGCTGGTTATGATTGGGTCGGCAGGTCGTTTGCCAAAACGCCTCAAGTCAAAAGCGTGTTCATGAGTACTTGTTTGATTGCGATGGAGAATTTTGGCTTTGCGATATTAAGATAAATTGATTGGAATCGGAGCGTTGGATCGTGCGCATGCGCTCATCAATAAAATCCGTGACGCAAATTTTCATTTCAGTTATCGTCTTGTCTGTTAGGCGCTCTCGGTGTCTTCGATCTGAAGTCACCAAAGACGATTGGGGACGTTTGCGAAGCACGCTCGCGAAGAAGGTGATTCACTGAACGGAGGATGCGCTATGCACCGACTTTTGGGTTCCTGCCTTTTTGCTGTTGTCTTGGCCTGTCCAGCCCATTTTGTGATTGTTTCCTCGCCTGCTCAGGCGGAATCATCTCTGACAGGAGCCACTGACTTCAGCGCGCAAAGAGCGCAACGGGGAGCGCGCCGTCCGCAGGGAGCGCAACGGCCGTCCAGACGTTCGCCAGGAGCGAGTCGTCCCAGACCCCCACAAGGATCTCATCGTCCTCCAGCTATGCATCGCCCACCGTCCGCCGGTCACCGTCACTGGAATCGGCCGCGCCGTTATTCCTGGCGCCCTGGTGGAGCCATCGCGGCCGGCGCTGCGCTTGGCTTCGTTGCTGCGGCCTCGGCAGCCGCGTGGGCAGGGCCGCCGCCATCGCCGGGGCTGTGCTGGTATTACACCGATTGGACTCGTACCCAGGGATTTTGGGACTTCTGCCCTTAATTTGAGGAACATGACGGCGTAACAGGTGGAGGTCCGAGTGCGCAGAGTACGATGTGGACTCATGGGCGCGATAGCTTTGCTCTGTGCTGTCACTTCACCGGCGCATGCCGATGCGTTTCGGGTTGGTAGGTTGCTTTGTTTCAGCAACGCGCGCGTTGGATTGATTGTTGGGTCGACGCAATCGCTGCGTTGCGAGTTTCGCAAGAGGCGCTCGTCCCATCGTTACATTTATGAAGGCCGAATAAGGCGTATAGGTCTTGATCTCGGCGCTACCCGAGGCGGTATTTTGACCTGGACCGTCCTCGCTAAGAACTCGCGCGTAGGTCCGGGTACCTTGCGCGGGACTTATGTCGGAGCGAGCGGCAATATTTCGTTCGGTCCGGGCTTGGGCGCCAATGTTCTCATCGGTGGATCTCGGCGGACGATCGCCTTACAGCCTCTATCCGTTGAGAGGACGGTTGGAATTAATCTGGCGGCAGGCGTGACCCGCCTGACGCTGAGGCGTATGGGGAGGCCTTGATCGGATGGTCGTTCGAGTGAGCCTCACGCGGGCAGGCGGCGATCCAATTCGATACCGCCGTTTTTAACAATAAAGTCGATGACCGTCTGGAGGCCTTCGTTTCGTGACAGATCGGTGAATCCGAAGGGACGGCCGCGGCGCATCCGCTCGGCGTCTCTGCGCATGACGTCGAGGTCGACATTTACATGGGGGGCGAGGTCAGACTTGTTGATCACAAGGAAATCCGAGCGCGTGATCCCGGGACCACCTTTGCGCGGGATTTCCTCGCCCTGACACACTGAAATGACGTAGAGCGTCAGATCGGCGAGGTCCGGGGAGAATGTTGCGGCGAGATTGTCGCCGCCCGATTCAATAAAAATAATGTCGAGGTCCGGAAATTTTCGATTCATCTCGGCGATGGCCTGGAGATTAATGGAAGCATCCTCGCGGATAGCCGTATGAGGGCAGCCTCCTGTCTCCACTCCCAGGATGCGATCCTCCGAGAGGGCCTGATGTCGTGCCAAAATCAGAGCGTCTTCCTTCGTGTAGATGTCGTTGGTGATAACGGCAATAGACAGTTGGCTGCGCAGGGCCTTGCAGAGCTTTTCTGTAAGCGTTGTTTTACCCGAGCCTACGGGGCCGCCAATGCCTATCCGAAGAGGTCCGTTGTGCGAGGACATGAGGAAGCTCTCGTGAAGCAACTATGCTTCAGCCATGGTGATGATGATGTGAATGGATGTGGTGGTGATCGTCGTCGTGGTGATGATCGTGCGCATGACCGTGCTCGTGACCATGGCCTGCATAAGCGCCGCGCACCGGATTAAAGGGAGCGACGATCTCGTGCACAGTGGCATCAAGGCCCTCCAGCATCGCCTTGATGACGTGATCGCGCAGAATCAGGATTCTATCGGTCGCGATTGCAGCAGGCAGGTGACGGTTGCCGATATGCCAGGCGAGTTCTGCGAGATGAGCACTATTGTGTCCCGTGATCTCGTAGAGCGGCTCGTCGGCGGCGATGATGCTCACGACCGCGCCGTTATCGAGCACCAGTTCATCTCCCGCGAGCAGCACCACGGGCTCTGGGAAGTCTACGAGAACGTTATTCCCGTTCGTCAGGTTGATGGTCTTGCGCCGCAAATGGCGCTCGTCATGTTGCAGTACGGCCGTGCCAAATGTTTGTGCCTCAATTTTAATCTTGGATGCAGATCTAACAGCGATTGCCCGCAACATGGTGCCCTCTTTCTGTCCAGATACTGATTCAATTTTTAAAGAAACATCGTACCGCGCATGTTAATCTGCCGTAACTTACGGGCTTACTCAAGCAAGCTGTTGCAGCTGCTCAGTGCTAAATCAATTCGCTGGTTTTCGTGTTGCAGGCTATTTGGGGCCGAGCTAAGCTCAAGCTCGATCCGCAGGCAGGTGTTACGGAACACCGTCACCTATATAACAATCGCACGGGCAAGGAGTGCTCCTTGAAGGCGAATTGTTGGCGTGCAGAGCTTGAGCTTTGGCTGGAGCATCAGGATGGCAAAACGCGGTTGATGCGTCGGCGTCATGTTGGTCCGCTTGCTATCCAGCGTCCTTTCCATCCTGAATCCGATGGCACAGCCCATGTCTATCTCCTGCATCCGCCGGGAGGTGTCGCGGGCGGTGACAGCCTGGAAATCACCTGTCATGTTGAATCGGGGGCGCGCGCTGTCCTGACGACGCCTGGTGCCACCAAGTTCTACCGCAGCGATCATCAGAGCAGGCAGCGCACCGTGATCAATGTCGGCGCTGGCGCTGTTTGCGAATATCTCCCTCAGGAATCCATCATTTATAATGGCGCGGACACTCGTGTTGAGACGCGCGTGATGCTCGCGGATGCCGATGCGACCTATGTCGGGTGGGATTTTTTCAGCTTTGGCCGACCTGCAGCGGGCGAGCGTTTTGTGGGCGGCTCGATGCAGCAGCGTGTTGAGGTATCGATCGGGGGGCGTCCTGTCTGGTTTGAGCGCCTTTCGCTCGTAGGAGATTCGTACCTCGGTCGTGCGTTGTTCGCATTTGGCAGCCGGCCGATTATTGGCACCATGGTGTATGTCGGACCTATTGCCGAGAATGCTGCCGAGCGGACCCGAGCCGAATTCGAAGAAGCCGATGGTCGTGTCTTTTCGGTGAGTCAACTCAAACAGGGTGTTGTTTGCCGCTACCTCGGTGAAAGCATGTCGGAGGGCAAATCCCTTTTCGCGCGTGCTTGGAACGTTTTGCGCGATGCTGGTCAGAGGAAGCCGGCGGCAATGCCGCGTATATGGGCAACCTGAGACAGCGTAGAAGAGGGTTGAACGATGGAACTGCTACCTCGCGAGAAAGACAAGCTCCTGCTTTTCACCGCCGGATTGGTGGCGGAGCGCCGGAAGGCGCGCGGTGTGAAGCTCAACTATCCGGAAGTGATTGCGTATATCTCTGCCGCCATTCTGGAGGCCGCGCGCGACGGTAAAACCGTTGCGGAGTTGATGTCGTATGGCGCTACGCTTCTCACGCGAGATGATGTGATGGAAGGCGTGCCTGAAATGATCCACGACATTCAGGTTGAGGCGACATTTCCCGATGGCACCAAATTGGTCACGGTCCATAACCCAATTCCATAGGAGTCCGCGATGATTCCCGGCGAATACTTCATTGAGGATGGCTCCGTGGAGCTGAATGCAGGTCGGAAGACTTGCAAGATTGAAGTCAAAAATTCCGGCGATCGGCCGATCCAGGTCGGTTCGCACTATCATTTCTACGAAACGAACAAAGCGCTGGTTTTCGACCGCGACAAGGCGAAAGGCTTTCGCCTCAATATCCCTGCCGGGACTGCCGTGCGTTTTGAGCCCGGCCAGGATCGCGCGGTTGAACTCGTCGCGCTGGATGGCGATCGCAAGGTCTATGGCTTTAACGCCAAGATCATGGGCAAACTGTAGGAGGGATGGATGGCTTCGATCACACGTCAGGCCTACTCGGATCTCTACGGTCCAACCACGGGCGACCGGCTGCGTCTGGCCGACACCGAACTCATCATTGAAGTCGAAAAAGATCACACCGTTTACGGCGAAGAAGTCAGCTTCGGCGGCGGCAAGGTGATCCGCGATGGCATGGGGCAGGGCCAGCGTCTGGCCGCAGAAGTCGCCGATGTCGTTATCACCAATGTCATTATTTTGGATCATTGGGGTATTGTGAAAGCCGATGTCGGCATCAAGGATGGCCGCATCTCCGGCATCGGAAAGGCCGGCAACCCGGATATTCAGCCGGGTGTGAACATCGTCATCGGGCCGGGCACCGATGTCATTGCCGGCGAGGGTAGGATTCTCACGGCCGGTGCTATCGATACGCACATCCATTTCATCGCGCCGCAGCAGGCTGAAGAGGCTCTTTCCAGCGGCACGACGACGCTGGTTGGCGGCGGCATGGGTCCGACTGTCGGCACGCTCGCCACGACGGTGACGCCGGGCCCTTGGGCAATTCACCGGATGTTGGAAGCGGCTGAAGATCTTCCCATCAATATTGGGTTGCTCGGCAAGGGCAACGCCAGTCTGCCAGAACCATTGCGCGAGCAGATTCATGCAGGCGTGGTCGGTCTGAAGCTGCATGAAGACTGGGGCACGACTCCCGCTGCCATCGATAATTGTCTCACCGTTGCTGATGAAGAGGACATTCAGGTTGCGATCCACACGGATACGCTGAATGAAAGTGGGTTCGTGCGGGATAGCTTTGCTGCCATGAAGGGACGGGCGATCCACAGCTTTCATACGGAAGGTGCCGGCGGCGGCCACGCGCCGGATATCATCACCGCGGCGGGTGAACCGAACATCCTGCCGTCCTCTACCAACCCGACGCGGCCGTATACGATCAACACCGTCGACGAACATCTCGATATGCTGATGGTGTGTCACCACCTCAGCCCGCAAATTCCGGAGGACGTTGCCTTCGCCGAATCGCGCATTCGCAAGGAGACGATTGCAGCGGAAGACATTCTGCATGACCTTGGCGTCTTCTCGATGATGTCGTCGGATTCGCAGGCGATGGGCCGGATCGGCGAGACGACGCTGCGTTGCTGGCAGACAGCGCACAAGATGAAGGTGCAGAGAGGGCCGCTGCCTGAAGACAGCGCGCGCAACGATAATTTTCGCGTCAAACGCTATGTCGCCAAACACACCATCAATCCGGCGATCACCCATGGCTTCGCTCATGAGATCGGCTCCATCGAAGTCGGCAAGCGCGCGGACCTTGTCCTGTGGAAGCCGGCCTTCTTTGGGGTGAAGCCGTCGCTCGTCATGCTCGGCGGCATGATCGCGACGGCTCCGATGGGCGATCCCAACGCTTCGATCTCGACACCGCAGCCCGTGCATTATCGCCCGATGTACGGTGTGCTGGGTCGTGCACGCGGTTCAACCGGCGTCACGTTCGTCTCGAAGGCGGCGCTTGACGACGGGATCGGTGAGAAGCTGAAGCTTTCCAAGAAACTCGTCGCGGTGCGCGGGACTCGCGCAATCTGCAAGAAAGACATGATCCACAACGGGCTTACGCCCAAGCTGGAGGTCGACCCCCAGAACTATCAAGTCAGGGTCGACGGAAAGATCATCACCTGCGAGCCAGCTGACGTGCTGCCAATGGCGCAGCGCTATTTCCTGTTCTAGGCGATTACCCGGAGAGGGCGCTCACATTTTGTCTTGAAGCTCGGGAGATTTCCGTGCGCGTAGGGCAATTCCAAGATCACCCGACCCTCGGCTTCGCCGATTGGACGTTGCGTGGCGTAGGGCAGGTTGTTTTTCAGAATAATCCGTTGGCGGGTCTCGTTATTCTCATCGGGCTTCTTGTCAACTCGTGGATCTATGCAGCGATATGCATTCTGGGTGTGGTTGCCAGCACGCTGACCGCGATCTGGCTGAAAGCCGATAAGGGCCTTATTCGCGATGGCCTGTTCGGCTTCAACGGTGCGCTCGTCGCGCTCGCACTTGTCGCCTTCACCAGCGAGGATTTCCAGACCGGGGCGATACCTTCTGTCGCCATGACCGTTTATCTTGTCTGCGCGGCGGCGTTCACCACCATGGCCTTCGCAACCATCGCCGCGCTGCTTGGTCCGCATAAGGTGGCGCCTCTGACCATGCCCTTTGTGCTTGTGGGCTGGCTCTTCCTTTTTGCCGTCCTGAAATTCAATGCCATCGAGGCCGGTCCGATGGCAAAGCCCGTCTCGCCGGACCAGTTCGCCTATAGCGCGCCATATGACTTTGGGACGTGGTATCAGGGAATAGGCACATCGATCGGTCAGATCTTTTTCCAGGATAACTGGATCACGGGCTACATCATCCTTGTCGGCATCGCTATCAACTCTCGCATCAGCGCGGCCATGTGCTTGCTTGGTGCCGTGATCGGCACTTTCATCGCGGCCCTTTTTGGAGGGCCGGAAGGTGCAATTCGGGACGGGCTCTTTGGCTACAACGCAGCCCTCACGGCGATTGCACTCGGTGGCTTCTTTCTGGTCTTCAACTGGAGCAGCCTGCTTTATGCCGTCTTCGGGGCGGTCGTGTCAGCCTGGCTCTGGGCCTCGATTGCGATTTTTTTAAAACCCATCGGCATGCCGGTGCTGACATCGACCTTTGTTCTCGTGACCTGGATCATGCTGATCGGCCAGTACGCTTTTAAAGCGCTGGTGCCGGTGCCCCCTGCCGAGGCAACGACGCCGGAAGACAACCGCCGGCGTTATCTTGCAGGGCTGCAAACGGACTCAGGAGCGGAATAGCCGGCTGTACTGGGTCTCGTGCCAAGCGCTTGCCATGGCCATGAGAGGAGCCACATTGCCGATCTCGTCGTCGGTGAGGGAGGCTGCATTTTCCGCCGCGCGCTCGATCACGGGCACTGACTCAATCATGATGCGTTGGCCGGCCGTATGGCCCAGTGGCACAAGACGGATCGCAGCGGCAACCTGACCCTCCACGACACTCCACATCAAGCCCTTAAGCGCGTCGGCTGGCGCGATTTGCCAATGGTGGATGGCGATGGCGAAGACCGCCGGATAGGTGACGGCGTGGCTGGCGTCACTCCGGGCGAGGGGGAGTTCGAGATCCGTAAGCAGACGCAACAGGGCCTCGGCCATTCGCTGGTCTTCCAGAGCGAGCTCGCGGCTTTCCCGGCCGGCTGCAAGCCAGGCGTCGCAGGCGAGGAAGCGCTCTATGTCATCCTGCATAAGGGCATGGATCAGCCGCCAGAACAACGCGCCGTCGAGCGCGGCATAGCTGTGCTCCAGCGTGCCCAGTATCCAGTCGCGCGCATTCGTTTCGTTCTTGACGATGCCGGAGGCGACCGCCCATTCCAGTCCTCGAGAGTAGGAAAAGGCGCCCGCGGGCAAGCTTTGGCTTACGAGACGCAGGAGATGAAGCGGCAAAGCGCGAGAGCCGTCATGAAACACCACACTCACTCTCCGATTATACAGGCTAGGCAGTGTGGCCTGCCAAGGAAGCATGAGAATCCACGAGCCGGGCAGAGGCCGCCCGACTTGGAGCCATCGGCCTTCCACGCCAATATTGACCCATTCCTGTGGTTTTCGCCACCGGTCAGAACGAGCCAAACATCGAGCCCAATACGAAAACAACGGCTAGCGAAATGATCACGCCGACGATCACCGTCATGACCATGTCGAAGTAGCTTTCCGCATGCGTTTGCTTGCTGATCTGCAGCAAGAGCAAGACAGTGCCGTTATGCGGCAGGGCATCGAGCGTCCCTGCGCTGATCACCGTGAGGCGATGCATCAGTGCGGGATCGATGCCGTGTTCGAGTGCGAGGCGCATGTACTCGCTGCCCAGCGCGTTCAGCGCGATGGCCATACCGCCGGACGCTGTTCCTGTCAGCGCTGCCAAGGCGTTCATTGCAACGACGAGAGAAACCAGCGGCCCTCCCGGCACTTCCAAAACAGCATCGCGAACGGATGTAAATGCAGGCATTGCTGCTATGACAGCCCCGAATCCGACGAGGCTGGCGATGGTCAGAATTGGCAGAACGGAGGAATTTGCGCCTGCATCAAGGCTCTCACGCAGTGAGGCGAGGCGCCGGTAGTTCACGATGATAAGCGTGAGGATGGCGGCTGCCAACGCAATGAGAACCGCCCATACGCCGGTGACCGCTCCAACATTAATTCCCCACGGTTCCTCGGCGAGGAATGAGAAATCAATGCTCGGAAGAATGACCAGCGCCATCATGAAGTTGACGACAATGACCACGATGAGAGGCAATAAGGCAAAAATAAAAGGAGGGTAATCGGTAGCCCGCTTGCCGTGGCTCAATTCTGCCGGATCGAAATCTCCCGAAAGTGTCGCCTGCTCGCGGATTTTCTCATCGATAACGGCGGCATCGGCATTGTCGATATAGACTTCACCCGCCTGTCGCGCGGCAGCCTCAGCGCGGGCAAGCCACCACATTCCGAATACAAAAGTAACGATCGAGGCAATGATGCCGAGGCCGGGCGCGGCGAAGGTCGTAGTGTCGAAGTAGGGCATCGGAATCGCGTTATTGGTCGATGGCGTTCCGGGGAGCGCGGACATTGTAAATGTAAATGCGCCAAGACCAATCGCTGCAGGCATCAGCCTGCTTGGTATGTTCGCGGCCTTGAACATTTCACGAGCCATCGGGACAAGCACAAAGAACGCGACGAATACGCTGACACCGCCATAGGTTACGATGGCGGACGCAAGAACGACTGAAAGCATCGTCCGCTTCACGCCGAGCCGTTCCGTCAGGGAATGCGCGATAGACGTAATCGATCCGCTGTCATCCATCAGTTTCCCGAAGATTCCTCCCAGCAGGAACAGAGGAAACCACCGCGCGACGAATCCTGCCGTGCCGGTCATGAAAGTCTGCGTCCAGTTCGCCAGCAGGGGCTCGCCGGAGATTAAAGCGGCGAGAAGTGCAGCCGCCGGCGATAGCAAGAGGACGCTCCAACCGCGGTAGGCCAGCCACATCAAAAGCGCTAGTGCAACCAATATCCCAAGAAGTCCCATGGTCAGATCCTTTATATGAAGGATTGCAGCGATGACGTCATCCGTGGATTTGTTTGTATCGGGTGCAGTAGATTTGGCTGATAATCACTCCCGCTCTATTGCTATCTCAAGCGGTCGAGGAATCTTCGCTTGAATCATATGTGATGCTGCAAGCTAGCACGGTGTCAGCTTGTACGTAAGCGATGTTTGGCACGCATGCTTCCGGGTGCATTTCGATGACGTCAGTATTGAGTGATCGTTCTGTCATCGGACGCTCGCCCCATGCTGATCGTGGATTTTCGGCGCGGCTTTCTTATCAAAGCGGACTGCCTTGGAATGATTCATAGATGAATGCGCGGATCAGCACCGTTGATCCACGATATTTTGTTAAAAAGCGTTTGATTTGTCCCGGCAATTTCATGCGCAGCGATGTGCTTGGTGCAGCGCAACGTTACCCGCTTGCCGGGTCGAACGATTGTAGCGGCACGACTGACGCAGAGACAGCCCAGCCAATCACGAGACATTCTTGTCATCTTGCTGCACTCGGGGGTACGCTACGTTCGACATTCGAGGAGCTTGCTGATTTTACCACTGTCCGGATGCTGCATTGTCACCGCTTGAGGAGACCTGCCATGGCTGAACTTGTGGTTATCGGGTTTGAAGATCGAAACGGTGTGAGTCTCGTGCTGCCGGAACTGATCTTCCTCCAAAGAGAGAGTCTCCAGATCTAGAAGGTGCAGTCGTCGCCAGTCGTCGTTTTGACGGTGATAATCGAATGCATTTTCTTTCAACTTTTCCGAACCAAATAACGGACGGCGTGTCGGCGATGCGAAGGGATCATATCCATGAACTCGCGGAGTCTTCTCACTGACGCAGGCAGTTCATGCGTCCCGGTCTGGCCCATGTCCGCGGTGCCATCCGCGGCGCGATTCAGAGCAGCGCGACACTGGATTTTGTTGTGTGGCCTTGCATCGATTCTGATTCTGAATGGCCACGCTGTTCGGGCCCAACAACCGCAATCGCCTGCCGTCGGCGTGACGCCGGTGCAGTTGGAGGATGTATCGCCGGC
>Ga0182736_1003356_pt1 | contig 10881 bp, 7 predicted proteins | sample eDN5th30CKraftBY_FD_128882 | JGI IMG/M metagenome (GOLD analysis project Ga0182736, IMG submission 128882) | Enriched backyard soil microbial communities from Emeryville, California, USA - eDNA 5th pass 30_C Kraft BY (version 2) (version 2) | ecosystem: Environmental > Terrestrial > Soil >...
GCCGACCTGACCGCCAGATTCGCCGTAGAACGGCGTCTGGTTCAGCACCACGGAAGCGCTATCCCCTGCCTTCAGGCTATCGACGCTCGCGCCATCCTTGACCAGCGCCGTCACCACACCCTCAGCGATCTCGGTGTCGTAGCCGAGAAATTCGCTCGCACCGAGTTCCTCGCGCAACGGAAACCAGATCTTCTCGGCGGCCGTATCACCCGAGCCCGCCCAGGATGCGCGCGCCTTCGCCTTCTGGCGCTCCATTGCATCAGTGAAGGAGGCAAGATCTACGCCGATACCCCGATTGCGCAGCGCGTCCTGCGTGAGGTCGAGCGGGAACCCATAAGTATCGTACAGCGTGAACGCCGTCTCGCCGTCGAACATGTCGCCCTTGTGCAGCGACGCGCTCTTTTCATCGAGGATGGCAAGGCCGCGATCCAACGTCTTGCGGAAGCGGGTCTCTTCGAGCTTCAGCGTTTCCTCGATCAGCGCCTCGGCGCGCACGAGTTCAGGGTAGGCCTGCCCCATCTCACGCACCAGTGCCCAGACGAGGCGATGCATCAACGGGTCTTTCGCGCCCAGCAACTGCGCATGGCGCATCGCGCGGCGCATGATCCGGCGCAGCACGTAGCCGCGCCCCTCGTTCGACGGCAGCACGCCGTCGGCGATCAGGAACGATGACGCACGCAGGTGATCCGCGATCACGCGCAACGAAGGCGCCATCGGTCCATGCGGATCGGCGCCCGTCAATTCGGAGATGGCACGGATCAGTGCTACGAACAGGTCGATCTCGTAATTGTCGTGCTTGCCCTGCAGCACAGCGGCCACACGCTCGAGTCCCATGCCGGTGTCGATCGACGGATGCGGAAGCGGGTTGCGATTACCCGGCGCGATCTGGTCGAACTGCATGAAAACGAGATTCCAGATCTCGATGAAGCGGTCGCCGTCTTCATCCGGCGATCCCGGAGGGCCGCCCGGCACCTTGTCACCATGGTCGAAGAAGATTTCCGAGCACGGACCGCACGGGCCAGTGTCGCCCATCTGCCAGAAGTTATCGGAAGTCCCGATGCGGATAATCTTCGATTCCGGCAGGCCCGCAATCTTCTTCCAGAGATCGAACGCCTCGTCGTCCTCGGCGTAAACCGTCACCAGGAGACGATCCTTGGGAAGCGCGAAATCCTTGGTGATCAGCGTCCACGCCAGTTCGATCGCACGGTCCTTGAAGTAGTTGCCGAACGAGAAGTTGCCCAGCATCTCGAAGAAGGTGTGGTGGCGAGCAGTGTAGCCGACATTGTCGAGGTCGTTGTGCTTGCCGCCGGCACGGACGCATTTCTGCGAGGTGGTGGCGCGCTGGTAGGGGCGCTTCTCAAGACCCGTAAACACGTTCTTGAACTGCACCATGCCCGCATTGGTGAACATCAATGTCGGGTCGTTGCGGGGAACCAGTGGCGAGGACGGGACGATCTCGTGCCCGTTTTTCGCGAAAAAATTGAGAAACCCAGACCTGATCTCGTTAACGCCGCTCATAACCGTCCAATCGACCTTGCGAATCCGTGCCGGACCATGCCGGGTAAAATGCAGATTTTCCACGCCGCTTTTAGACGGGGGATACCGCCCTTGTCCACAAAACGGGCGAAACCCGAACCAATGTCATTTAACGCATGTATGAGGGGATGCCGTTGCGTTGACAGCCCAGGAATCCCATGTTTTGCTCTGCAATATAACGACCCGTCACACCGGGAGAGATCGGCCGCTTTGAACTGAAAGCTGGCCGGCGCCGAAGGAGCAACCGCCCCGGAAACTCTCAGGCAAAAGGACCGTGTGAGGGACGATACATCTGGAAAGAGATACGGCCGGAAACGGTGCGGTATCCGCCGACGGGATAATACTCTCAGGCACAGCGACAGGTGGGGCTTCGGCAGGTTTTCGGGACGCCCGTCCCGGCAAACCCACAGGAGCACCGATGTCCGAGCCAGCCACCTTTTCCTCTCTGAAACGCGTCCCTCTTCATGCCCTGCATCTAAGCTGTGGCGGCAAGGTGGTGCCGTTCGCGGGCTATGAGATGCCGGTGCAGTACGCCGCCGGCGTGCTCAAGGAGCATCTCCACACCCGCACCTCCGCCGGCCTGTTCGATGTCTCGCATATGGGCCAGATCAGGCTCCGGCCGAAATCAGGCCGGGTCGAGGACGCAGCAGCAGCGCTGGAGCGTCTCGTTCCGCAGGACATCCTCGGCATCGCACCGGGTCGTCAGCGCTACGCGTTGTTCACCAATAACGAAGGCGGCATCCTCGACGACCTGATGGTCGCGAATTTCGGCGACGAGCTTTTTCTGGTCGTCAACGCCGCATGCAAGGCCGACGACGAGGCGCATTTGCGCGCCCACCTCGCCCGTGATTGCGAGATCATCCCCCTGCCCGACCGCGCGCTGATCGCGCTGCAGGGACCGAAGGCCGTCGGCGTGCTGGCGAAGTTCGACGCCGGTATCGCAGCGATGCGCTTCATGGACAGCGGGCCGCGCACGCTGCTCGACATTCCCTGCTTCGTCTCACGCTCCGGCTATACCGGCGAGGACGGCTTTGAGATTTCGGTCCCTGCCGCCGATGTAGAGCGGCTGGTGACGACCTTGCTGGCGGACGCAGCCGTGCTGCCGATCGGCCTTGGCGCGCGCGACAGCCTACGGCTGGAAGCCGGCCTTTGTCTTTACGGCCACGACATCGACACCACCACGACGCCGGTCGAGGCTGCGCTCGAATGGTCGATCCAGAAAGCCCGTCGCAAGGGCGGCGCGCGCGAAGGCGGATTTCCCGGTGCGAACACCATCCTGCGCCAGCTTGAAGAAGGCGCGCCGAGCCGTCGCGTCGGCCTGAAGGCGGAAGGCCGCGCCCCGGTGCGCGAGGGTGCGCCGCTGTTCGCCGATGCATCCTCCACCAACAAGATCGGCCGAGTGACCTCCGGCGGCTTCGGCCCGAGCGTCAACGGCCCCGTAGCGATGGGCTATGTGCCCACGCCGCTCGCCACACCCGGCACCGGACTGTTCACCGAACTGCGCGGCCAGCGCTTGCCGATGCATGTCGCCAAACTGCCTTTCGTCGCTCCCACCTATCAACGCTGAGGAAATCCATGACCACGCTTTTCACGTCCGATCATGAATGGCTCCAGATCGATGGCGATACCGCAACCATCGGCATCACCGACTTCGCACAAAGCCAACTCGGCGACGTGGTGTTCGTCGAATTGCCGAAGGCAGGTCGCAGCCTGAAGAAGGCGGAAACCGCCGCCACTGTCGAAAGCGTGAAGGCCGCATCGGATGTCTATGCGCCGATCTCCGGCGAAGTCGTCGAATCCAACGACGCACTCGCCGCTGATCCGTCGCTTATCAACTCCGACCCACAGGGCAAGGCGTGGTTTTTCAAGCTGAAGCTTGCCGACAAGAGCGAACTGGACGGGCTGATGGATGAAGCAGCCTACAAGGCGCAGACCGATTGATCCTTTTCGCCATGCCGGGACAAACCCGGCATGGCGAGACCAGACAGATTTCCTTCGAGGATGTCACATGACGATGCATCGCCCAGCGAACGAACCCGCCACCACCTTCGGCCGCCGCCATATCGGTCCCTCGCCGCGCGATATCGAGGCTATGCTGGAGACCGTCGGCGCATCGAGCCTTGATGCGCTGATCAGCGAAACGCTGCCCGCCGACATTCGCCTCAATCGTTTGCTCGATCTTCCACCCGCATTGAGCGAAGCCGATGCTCTCGCCCATATGCGCGAACTCGCCGCACAGAACCGGATATTCACCTCACTGATCGGACAAGGCTATTCCGGGACACAACTGCCCACGGTGATCTTGCGCAACATTCTCGAGAACCCGGCCTGGTACACGGCCTACACGCCGTACCAGCCGGAAATCAGCCAGGGACGGCTGGAAGCGCTGTTCAATTTCCAAACCATGATCTGCGATCTGACCGGGCTCGATGTCGCCAACGCATCGCTGCTCGATGAAGCAACCGCCGCGGCCGAAGCGATGGCGCTGGTCGAACGCTCATCGTCTGTGAAGGCCAAGGCATTTTTCGTCGACCGCAATGTGCACCCACAGACGCTCGCGGTGCTGCGGACCCGCGCCGAGCCGCTCGGCTGGACGCTCATCGTCGGCGACCCGCTGCGGGATCTCGACAGCGCGGACGTGTTCGGTGCGCTGTTCCAGTATCCCGGCACGGACGGCGCAATACGAGATTTTTGCCCGGCCATCGCAGCTCTGCACGCTAAGGGCGGCGTCGCCGTCGTCGCTGCCGACATTCTGGCGCTGACGCTGCTCGCCGCGCCAGGCGAACTCGGCGCCGACATCGCGATCGGCTCCACACAGCGATTCGGCGTGCCAATGGGCTATGGCGGACCGCATGCCGCCTACATGGCGGTGAAGGATGCGCTCAAGCGATCGCTGCCCGGTCGCCTCGTCGGATTGTCGGTGGACTCGCGCGGGCAACCCGCCTATCGCCTCGCGTTGCAGACCCGTGAACAGCACATCCGCCGCGAGAAGGCGACGTCGAACATCTGCACCGCACAAGTGTTGCTTGCGATCATCTCGTCGATGTATGCGGTCTATCATGGCCCCGAGGGCCTCGTTCATATCGCGCGCACCGTGCACCGCCGTGCGGCGACGCTCGCGAGCGGACTGCGGCAGCTTGGCTTTGCGCCCATCAGCGAGAGCTTCTTCGACACCGTGACGGTGAAAGCCGAAGGCGCACAGCGCGCCGACATTCTTTCCCGCGCGCAGACCGAGCGCCTCAATTTTCGGGTTGCAAAGAACGAGATCGGCCTCGCGCTGGATGAAACCACCACGCCTGCAACCATTGAAGCAATATGGCGCGCGTTCGGCGGCGCGCTCGATTACGCCGAGGTGGAGCGTGAGGCAACAGACACCCTGCCCTCCGCGCTCCTGCGCAACGACACGTTCCTGACCCATCCGGTGTTTCACGCCTATCGCTCCGAGACGGAATTGCTGCGCTACATGCGCAAGCTCTCTGACCGTGACCTCGCGCTCGACCGCGCGATGATCCCGCTCGGCTCCTGCACCATGAAGCTGAACGCCACCACCGAAATGATCCCGCTGACATGGCCGGAGTTCGGCAACATCCACCCCTTCGCACCGACTGAACAGGCCGCGGGCTATCACGCGCTGTTTGCACGGCTGGAGCAATGGCTCGCGGAAATCACCGGCTATGACGCGGTGTCGCTGCAGCCGAACTCTGGCGCGCAGGGCGAATATGCGGGGCTGCTTGCGATCCGCGCCTATTATGCTGCGCGCGACGAAGCGCAGCGCGACGTCTGCCTGATTCCTGCTTCCGCGCACGGCACTAACCCGGCGTCCGCCAGCATGGCGGGCATGAAGGTGGTGGTCGTCGCCTGCGACACGCATGGCAATGTCGATGTCGCCGATCTGCGCAAGAAAGCCGAGGCGCATGCCGATACGCTGGCGGCAATCATGATCACCTACCCTTCGACGCATGGCGTGTTCGAAGAAGCGATCCGCGAGATCTGCGACATTGTCCATGCCCATGGCGGGCAGGTCTATCTCGACGGCGCCAACCTCAACGCGCAGGTCGGCCTCGCCCGCCCCGGCGATTACGGTGCCGATGTGAGCCACCTCAATCTGCACAAGACCTTCTGCATTCCGCATGGTGGCGGTGGCCCCGGCATGGGGCCGATAGGTGTGAAGAAGCATCTCGCGCCGTTCCTGCCGCCGCTGAATGGCGAAGACATCGGCGCGGTGAGCGCCGCGCCCTACGGCTCGGCATCGATCCTCACCATCTCCTATCTCTACATCCTGATGATGGGAGCCGACGGCCTGCGCCGCGCCACGGAAGTCGCAATCCTCAACGCCAACTACATCGCAAAGCGGCTCGATGCGCATTTCCCCGTGCTCTATCGCAACCACAACGGCCGCGTCGCACATGAGTGCATCATCGATCCGCGCCCGCTGAAGACGGCCTGCGGTGCCACCGTGGACGACATCGCAAAGCGGCTGATCGATTACGGCTTCCACGCGCCGACCATGAGTTTCCCAGTGCCGGGCACGCTGATGATCGAGCCAACCGAATCCGAATCGAAGGCAGAGCTGGATCGTTTCTGCGAGGCGATGATCGCGATCCGCCAGGAAATCGCCGAAGTTGAGGATGGCAAGTTCCCCATCGACGCCTCGCCCCTGCGCTACGCGCCACACACCGTGCACGACATCGCCGACGATAACTGGCAGAGACCCTATTCACGCGCGGAAGGCTGCTTCCCGGATGGCAGCCCGCGGCAGGACAAATACTGGTCGCCGGTCGGCCGCGTTGATAACGTCTATGGCGACCGCAATCTCGTCTGCTCCTGCCCGCCGGTCAGCGATTACGCCCAGGCGGCGGAGTAAGACAGGAACCACGGAATGCGCCATGTCACGAACGAACAAGTCTTGGACAGTTTTCGTGAGTGTCGAGGATGAAGACCACAGGTGCGTCGATTTCTTTTCCAGGCCGGACGGCACCTTTGGCTTCGAGGAATTTCGGCGCGACCCGGAAGACGCAGGCCGATGGACACCGACACACACTTTTTCCAGCGGCGTCTATCCATCGCCAGCGCAAACCTTGGAAGCGGCCGAGCATTCAGTGCCGTGGCTGACTGAAACGCTTAAGCAAAAGGCTTTCTTAAGAGGCCAAATCTGCTCGTCAGCCCCTTGAGGGATTTACAAAACAAAACGGGCCCTGAGGATGTCGGCAACTCAACATCCGCAGCGCCCGCTTTGCCTTCCGATGCACAATGTTGCGCGAGCAAGGATTCCCGTCTTGCCCACATCGCGCCAGACCTGAGAAGCTCTCAGGTCCCGGAATTTGTCTCTATTCATGCAAGGCGCGCAAAACGCGATCCGGCATGAATAACAATCAATCCTCCGCGTCGCCCTCGGCATCGCTCTCCGGGGTACCGGCAAGAATCTGCTCGGCGATCAGGCCGGAATTCTGCCGGATCGCGGCTTCGATCTTGGCGGTCATGTCCGGGTTATCGCGCAGGAACGCTTTGGAATTCTCGCGGCCCTGACCGAGGCGCTGGCTGTCATAGGAAAACCAGGCGCCGGATTTCTCGACGATGCCAGCCTTGACGCCAAGGTCGAGGATCTCGCCCATCTTGGAGACGCCTTCGCCATACATGATGTCGAACTCGACCTGCTTGAAAGGCGGCGCGAGCTTGTTTTTCACCACCTTGACGCGGGTGGAGTTGCCGATCACCTCGTCGCGCTCCTTGATCGCACCGGTGCGGCGGATGTCGAGGCGGACGGAGGCATAGAACTTCAGGGCGTTGCCGCCGGTGGTGGTTTCCGGCGAGCCGTACATCACGCCGATCTTCATGCGGATCTGGTTGATGAAGATCACCATGGTGTGGGACTTGTTGATCGAGGCCGTCAGCTTGCGCAGCGCCTGGCTCATCAAGCGCGCCTGAAGACCGGGCAGCGCGTCGCCCATCTCGCCCTCGAGTTCGGCGCGCGGCACCAGCGCGGCAACCGAATCGACGATCAGCACGTCCACCGCGCCGGAGCGCACCAGCGTATCGGCGATCTCGAGCGCCTGCTCGCCGTGGTCGGGCTGTGAAATCAGCAGTTCATCGACATTGACGCCGAGTTTACGGGCATAGACAGGGTCAAGCGCGTGTTCGGCATCGATGAAGGCGCAGGTGCCGCCCTTCTTCTGGGCCTCGGCCACTGTGTGCAACGCCAGCGTTGTTTTGCCCGACGATTCAGGGCCGTAAATCTCCACCACGCGCCCCTTCGGCAGACCGCCGACGCCGAGCGCGATATCGAGCCCGAGGGAGCCCGACGAAATCACTTCGATATCCATGGAGCGGTCAGCCTTGCCGAGCCGCATCACCGAGCCTTTGCCGAACTGGCGCTCGATTTGCGACAGCGCGGCCGTCAGGGCCTTGGTCTTATCCATCGACGATCCTTCAACGATACGCAGGGCGGCTGGGGCCATGGGGGTCACTCCTTATTGTACGGGATTCGCCGGCCGGACAAACGGGCTTCCCTGAAGCGGCGGACCGGAATCGCTGAAAACGTCCGATGAAATGAATGTACCCTATTTGTTCCTTGTTCGCAATATGTTCTTTTGGAAACTGGATACTGGCCTGTTTTATCCCCTGGTGGCCTAATTTGATTTTGGCAGTGGCCTAAGTCGGCCCGGAAAAGGAAACGGCGCTCAACCCGAGGGGAGCGCCGTGATGTAAAGGGAGTGTCCTAACCACTAGACGAAGGGAGGATTGGTCCTCCCGGCCAGAATCGAACTGGCGCTTCTCCGTTCTCTTAAACTCAAAAGAGCCATAGCACATAAGTGGCTTCCTCGCCACTTTCGTATTCGATTTTTTGAGGCCGCCTCAGTTGGTGGCCCCATCGCCGCACTCAATGTCGCACCAGCTATGCCTAAAGATACGCCACCGAACCGGAGGCGCGGATTCACCGTAATTCAGGGCGGAAAAAGTCATTAAAACAGCGGGTTGCATACAACCGCCAATTGTGTCAATTTTGGAACACTGGCTAAGAGTTAATGGCAGGAACACACAGGCGAGTTGACGGTTTTTAAAGAGCGGCCCTATATATGGGTCGTGATTAGCCCCCCGTCGGACTTGGCCAGCAATGGTCCCCGGCGGGGTTTTCTTTTTATGGCTATTACTGACGAACCGGCAGTCAAGAACGTGATGGCCTTCTTCGATGGCCAGAACCTATTTCAACATGCCAAGGATGCGTTCGGACACCACCACCCCAATTTTGATCCTGTAAAGCTGCATAGGGCCGTTTGTGAGGCCAACGACTGGCGACCAACACTCACCCGCTTTTACACCGGCGTCCCCAGCGAAGCCGAAAGTCCAATGTGGACCGGTTACTGGTCGAATCGAGTTATCGCATTGAAGCGTGCTGGAGTGCACGTCACCACACGCCCCCTTAGATACCGAAAAGCCCCAGCAATAGATCACCGGGGCGATCTCGTTTTAGACGATGATGGGGCTCAGATCATCACAACAACACCTCAAGAGAAGGGAATCGACGTGCGCCTCGCGCTTGACCTTGTTTCCTGTGCCAGAACGAAGCAATTCGATATCGCGTTGATCTTTAGCCAAGATCAAGATTTGCAAGAAGTCGTTCAGGAAATCGCCGATATCGCGAAGGAGCAAAATCGGTGGATTCGAGTGGCATCAGCTTTTCCATCCGGGCCAAACGCCTCCTACCGCCGGGGCATCGACAAAACCATGTGGTTCAAGATGGATCAGGAATTTTACGACAAGTGCCTTGATGCGAGAGACTACCGTCCCAAGAAATAAGTGGCCTATTTCGCAAATGCGAGTGGCCTAATTCGGCCAGTACCCGTTCATAGTCCAAAGGGTGCGCGTAATCCACAAGAGTACGCGCTAACCCGCTGCACCTAAAAAGAAAGCCCCGCCAAAGCGAGACTTTCTCGGGAAGCTCCCAGAAAGATTTGGCACCTTCGCGAACCTCCGCTGGCCGCCTTTATGGGCGGCCTCGTTCGCCCGCTGGCGATCGTTTGGTAAAGTTTCCGCTGCCGCCCTGCTGCTGACGCGAGGCACCGCTGGCCTGCTGCTGGCCGCCATGGCTGTACTCGAAAGCGCGATGGCCCGCGTTCCTAAATCCAATGTGATCATACGATGGCCCAGCTTGACCGTTTTGAATGACACAGCGGACGATCAGAACGCTGCTACTGAGGCGGGTTCAGCCACTTGCTCATCACCGTTCGCGGCGCGACCTCAAACCCGAGCCGCTCGTAAAACGCAACGACCTGCGTGTTCGTCTCCCGCACCAGCAATTGCGCTTTGACGATGCCTCGTGTGCGCAGCCAGTCCTCCGCCGCCTGCACCATCTGCTTACCAATACCGCTGCCGCGTGAGCCGGGATCGGATGCAACATAATAGAGCCAACCGCGATGGCCGTCGTGCCCGATCATGACGCTGCCCGTGATCTGGCCGGATTCATCCTCGCCGACCAAAACGTCCGAGCACGCACCAGCCAAAGCAAAGCGAAAGTCGGCGGCCGGATCGTTGTAGCTCGCAACCAGCCCGCAGGACTGCCACAGCGCGACGACAGCTGTTTCATCTTCAGGACCAGCATTTCTGATCTTCAACGACACGAAAAACCTCCAACTCTCACGCCATCGTCCGCACCAGATGCATCGCACCGATCAGTGCGCCGACCGACAGTACGGCCGAGCCGATCATGTAGACGGCGGTCGCGGCGAGTTCGCCACGCTCGATCAGATAGAACGAATCCAGCGAGAAGGTCGAGAATGTGGTGTAGCCGCCGCAGATGCCGACGGTGAGGAATATCCGCATGGCCTGCGGCAAATTCCATCGCGTCGCGAACAGGCCCGCAAAAAGGCCCATCACGAACGAACCGGTGATGTTGATGATGAGCGTCCCCCACGGGAAATCCGTGCCGAACAGCCTGCCCGCGCCAATGCCGACCAGATATCGCATCACCGAGCCGATCGCGCCGCCCACGGCCACCGCCATAATAAAAATCAAGTTCACTTGTCTCTTCCTCTTGTCATCCATTCGGCCACGCCTGTCAGCATGCCGAACACCATCAACGGGACGATCAGCTCCATGTCTGCGCCGAGCAGATACGCAGCGACCGCCACGGCCCAGATCGAGCCTGTGGTCCAGAGTGCGATGGCAAGTGAATGAGGAAGCCTTGAACGAGGAGGTCTCGAACGCGATGTCTCACGAGGCGGCCCAGCCATTGTCATGCACCCTTCTCCGGGCACATCGCTGGGAGGAATCATTCCTACCGACGCGAAAGCGCCTGGTAGGAGTCATCAGCCTTGCGGCGGTTATCGGGGGAACTCCATCCCCATCAAC